>Ga0105240_10001546_pt1 | contig 39059 bp, 42 predicted proteins | sample KBSC54metaG_FD_80426 | JGI IMG/M metagenome (GOLD analysis project Ga0105240, IMG submission 80426) | Corn rhizosphere microbial communities from Kellogg Biological Station, Michigan, USA - KBS C5-4 metaG | ecosystem: Host-associated > Plants > Roots > Rhizosphere > Soil | place: Michigan, USA... | reverse complement strand
CGGCGGCGCGATCCGCGGCTTCATCCTCGAGCGCGGCATGAAGGGCCTGACTACGCCGAAGATCGAAGGCAAGTTCAGCCTGCGCGCGTCCGTCACCGGCGCGATCATGATGGACGAGGTCGAAGTCCCGGTTGAAAACATGCTGCCCAACGTCGCCGGCCTCGGCGGACCGTTCGGCTGCCTCAACAACGCCCGCTACGGCATCGCCTGGGGCGCCATGGGCGCCGCCGAATTCTGCTGGAAGCAGGCGCGCAACTACACGCTCGACCGCAAGCAGTTCGGCCGGCCGCTTGCCGCCAACCAGCTGATCCAGAAGAAGCTCGCCGACATGCAGACCGAGATCGCGCTCGGCCTCCAGGCCTGCCTGCGGGTCGGCCGCCTCAAGGACGAGGGCAAGGCCCAGCCCGAGATGATCTCGCTGATCAAGCGCAACAACTGCGGCAAGGCCCTCGACATCGCCCGCGTCGCCCGCGACATGCACGGCGGCAACGGCGTGTCGGACGAGTATCATGTCATCCGTCACGTCATGAACCTCGAGGCGGTGAACACCTACGAGGGTACGCACGACGTCCATGCGCTCATCCTCGGCCGCGCCATGACCGGCTTGCAGGCCTTCTCGGGAGCCTGACCCGATGGACTTCCCGCCGACCGGCGACATCGTCGTGGTCGTCGTCGGCGCGCTGGTGGCGGGATTCGTCAACGGCCTGAGCGGCACCGGCTACGCGCTGGCGGCGCTGGGCTTCTGGCTGCACGCCATGTCACCGGCCACCGCCGCACCGTTGACCGCGCTCTGCGCCGTGGTCGGCCACGTCCAGTCCCTGCCCCGGATCTGGGCCGGCGTGCGCTGGCCCCGCCTCTGGCCGTTTCTCGTCACCGGCCTGATCGGTGTGCCGATCGGCACCACGCTGCTCCACCATGTCCAGGTCCACCCGCTGAAGCTCGGGGTCGGTACCATCCTCATCCTCTACTGCGCCTGGACCGGCTTCATGCGCCACCCGCCGATCGTGCGTGGGGGCGGCCGGATCGCCGATTCAGCGATCGGCTTCACCGCCGGCGTCCTGGGCGGCATGGCCAGCCTCAGCGGTCCCGCGCCCACCGTGTGGGCCCAGCTGCGCGGCTGGAACAAGGACGAGCAGCGCGGCGTCAACCAGCCCTTCAACATGTCCGTGCTCACCGCGGCGGTGCTGTCGGCCGCAGTGGCTGGCTTCCTCGACCGCACGTTCTTCTTCTGGGCGGCGCTGGCCGTGCCGATGACCCTGATCGGCGCGCGGATCGGGTTGCTGCTCTACGGCCAGGTCAACGACCTGCAGTTCCGCCGCATCGTGCTCATGCTGCTCGGCCTCTCGGGCGTGACGCTGATCGTCTCGGCCTTGTAGGCTTCCCGCGATAGAGGCGGCGGGAAGCGGGAAGAATCGCCAGAAACCTATATGGCATAGGCATCGGAGGCTTCCCGCTCAGGTGGGAAACTCCGGGAATATTCGTCACCCCTGCAGGAATGACAAACTGCCCGATTTGCGGAGAATTTCGTCCAGGCCCGGTGCCGTTTTCGCCGCCTGGTACTTGCGCCGGATCTCGGCGAGCGACCGGGCATGATACTTCTGCGGTTCCTGGACCCACGGCGTGCTGCCAAGCGTGACGTCGAACGTCCCTGCTCCGCCCGCGACGGCGGCGGCATTGGCGGTCGACCATGGCAGGAAAAGCCCCGCCACTTCCTCCGTCAGGAGCGGCATCAGGGTCGGCTCCAGCGCCGCCCAGGCCTCGAACGGACTCTCGTTCTTCGGTTCCAGCATGCGCCCGACCCAGGCCATGACGTAGGGAGCCGTCGCCCGCATCTTGCCGCCTGGCGTCGGGTCGGTGGCGGCCTCGTAGAGCTGGCCCCACAGGCCGAAGTCGGCCAGCGCCGGCCGGCCGCCCAGCAGGTACGGCCGCGACGACAGGTGCCTGTCGAGCAGTGCGAGCATGCGTCTGAACGACGCCTCGATCAGCGGCCTGGTCTTCTCGTTCGAGCCCACGAATCCCAGTCGCCCGGTCATGCGGTCGGCCACCATGGCGCGTGCCTGCGCGACGCCGAGCGCTCCCTGCGCGCCCGCCATCTGCAGCGCGATGCGTTCGGCCGTCGACCAGCGGTCGGCCTTGTAGTTCCAGCGATAGTGGAACATCCACTTGTTGCCCCATTCGTCGCCGTATTCCTCGAGCAACGCCGACACGAACGCGAGCGCCGGATCGCCGGGGACGATCGAGGGTTCGCGCGCCTCTGCCTCGAAGCGTTCGATGATCGGCGTGGAGTCCTGCATCCCCTCCCCGTCCGGCGTCACGACCAGCGGAATCAGCGGAAGCCTGGCGTATTTCTGGAACTCGGCCTGGTTGGCCGGCGTGCGCGGCAGCCATTCGTGCGCCAGGCCCTTGTAGCGCAGGTAAGAGCGCACCTTCACCGAATAGGGCGAGAGCTCCGAGCCGAAGAGGCGCAGCACACCGCTCACAGCCAGCGCTTTCGCCGCAGCCACCAGAAGAGACCACCCACGATGATCGCGACCAGCACCCAGAAGAAGCCGTAGCCGTACTTCCAGCCGAGTTCCGGCATGTTGCCGACGTCGCGCTCGAAGTTCATGCCGTAGATGCCGGCCAGGAAGCTGAGCGGCATGAAGAAGACGGTGATGACCGCCATTGTCTTCATGACCTCGGACATTCGGTTCGAGGCCTGCATCAGATAGACTTCCATCAGGCCATTGCACATTTCCCGGTAGCTCTCGAGCAGCTCGAGAACCGAGATCGCGTGGTCGAAGCAGTCGCGCAGGTACGTGCGCGTTTCCGGCATGATGAACGGCGTCTCAGGCCGCATCACCGCCAGGATGGTCTCGCGTTCGGCCCATTCGATGCGATGGAAGACCACCAGTGCACGTCGCGCCTGATGAATTCTGCCCAGCGTGGTTTCCTCGGGATGGCCGAGCGCCTCGTCCTCCAGCACCTCGAGCTGGTTGGCCAGCGCCTCGATCAGCGGAAACTTGCGATCGACCACGAGATCGATCAGCGCATAGACGAGGTAGTCGATGCCGAAGATGCGCAGTCGCGAACCCGGCATCTGCAGCCGGTCGCGCACCGGCTTGAAGATGTCGAGTTTGTGGTCGTGGAACGAGATCGTGTAGTTCTCGCCGAAGAAGATGCTGACCTGGCGCTGCTTGATCTCGCCGTCCTCATAGACCGGGTCGTTGAGGACGATGAAGCCCTGGTTGCCGTAGAGGTCGAGCTTGCTGCGCTGATGTCCGTGGAACACGTCCTCGAGTGCGAGCGGATGGAGGTTGAAGGCGGTGCCGAGGTCGCGCAGCATCTCCGAACTCGGCCGCCCCGCCACGTCGATCCAGGTGCGGTCTGGCGAATCGAGATGGAACCGGCACTCGTCGACCTCGACTCCGTGCAGGACCTCGCACTTTTCCGGCGTGTATTCGACCAGGGTGAAGTCCAGCGCCTCGTCGGGTACGGGCGCGCGGCCGGACAGGCTGCCCGGCGAGGTTCCCGGCTTGGTATGGCGGTGGAAGATTCCATCCATGGTGGGTGCTTGTCTCAGACTTCCTGCATGACCTGCACGTCGGGCCGGCCGGCGAGATAGTCGCCGAGCTTGCGGCCAAGCTCCTTGAAATGTGGCGCCGCCCTATGCGCGTCGAGCGCTGCCTGGTCGGCATAGCGCTCCAGCATGACATAGACGTTGGCGTCATCCGTCTTGTGCAAGGCGTAGAGCTTGTTGCCCGGTTCGTCCGCCTGCACCCTGGCCTGCAGCGCCTTCATGGTCTTCTCGAAATCGGCGTTGCTGCCGGGCTTGATGGTGAGCTTCGCGATGACGCCGATCATGGTCGTTTCTCCTCGATCCGTTATGGCCGCTTTTTGACAAGATACTTGTGCTCGCCGTCGCACACCAGTTCGCGGCGCTGATTGTGGATCGTGAGCTTCAGGGTGACGACGCCCGTAGTGCGGCCGGGCTTGAGGCCGCTGACTTCGAGCATCGGATAGAGCGTGTCCCCGCAATAGACCGGCTTCAGGAAACGCGACGACTGTTCGAGGAATCCGATCAGCGAATCGCCGATGTAGTGCGGAAAGATCCCGCCGCCCGCGGCGCCCTGCACCGCGACCTGCAGCCCGTGCGCCAGCAAGTCGCGATGGCCGCGCGCCTTGCAATATTCGCGGTCGTAGTGGATCGGATGGTTGTCGCCGCTCGCCGACTGGAACGCCGCGAACATCGCCTCGGTCTGCGTGCGCGAGTTGATGTAGAACTTCTGGCCAACCGACAGGTCCTCGAACCAGTGCGTCGGGCCGAAGCGGTGCTCCGCCGGATCGAATGCTGCCGCTTGCGTCACGTCTCTCTCCCATTGCCGGCGGACACCTTAGCCCGCCGTTCACGCAGGAGGAAACAGACCTCCCAGCGCCTCCAGTGACCGCTCCAGGAAGTCCGGCCGGGCATCGTCGCGCGGCGGCAGTCCGACGCGATTGTGCCAATAGACCGGCATGCCGACGCCCTTGGCGCCCGGCACGTCGGACGCCGAGCCAGCGACGAACAGCGTCCGCTCGGGCCGTGTTCCGAGTTTCTCCAGCACCGCGCGATAGACCTCGGCCCGCGGCTTGTAGAAGCCCACGCTCTCGGCCGTCTCCACCACGGCAAACGGCACACCTACCAGGTCGGCTGCCTGCTTTCCCAATCGCACCGAGCAGTTGGTGGCAACAGCGAGCGGCACCGGAAGGCGCTTGAGAACGGCGGTTGCCTCGGGCCAGGGCTTCAATTCGCCCCAGCGCCGGTCGAGCTCGTGCCCGAAGAGCTCGGGCAGGCCTGCGTCGCGCGCGGCCTCGCAGACCAAACTTTCATACGGCCTGTAGTGGCCGCAGCCGTAGGTGATCTCCAGGTACCGGCGGCGCCAGCGCATGCCATCGTCGGCCGAGCCGGCGACGTCGTTCCAGAGCGTCCAGGAATCGATCAGCGCCGTCAGGAGATCGAAGACGACGGCGTCGTACGTCACGGCCCCTTTGCCTTGCGCCCCAGGCCGTCGAACAGGTCGAGCATGCGCTCGCGCCAGGCGTGGACAACGTCGTCCTTGTCGAGCAATTCGAGCGGGCTGACGATCCGCGACCACATGAATGTGCCGAACAGGATGTAGTCGGGATAGGCCGGCGCCTCTCCCGAGAGAAATTTCTGGCCAGTCAGCACGCGGCGCGCCGGCTCGAGCGCCGCTCGCACGGCAACGACGCCCTTCTCGCGCGCCTTCACCTGGAAACCGGCGAAATCCGTCGTGCCGATCCGCTTGCTGCGCGTTTCGATGATGTACGCCTTGTCCTGCGGCCGCACCCGCTCGACGAGATCGCCCGCGATCAGAGGGAAGATTGCCGCGTTTATCGACAGGTCGGTCCAGCCGTTCACGAAACGGGCGTAGGAATGCATCGGATCGTTGGGGAACAGCGGCCTGCCCGCGTAGTTCGCCTCGAGATGCTCGGCGATCGCCCAGCTGTCCTTGATCACCTTCGCGCCGTCATGGATCACCGGCACCGTGGTCGACTTGGCGAAGGCGATCTTCTCCTTCTCGATGAAGCCGGTCGGCTCGTCGCGCCAGTCGAGGCCCTTGTGCTTCAGCGCAAGCTTCGTGCGCCAGCAAGGGGGACTGGGCCGGCGGTCGCCGGCGAAGACGAGATCGTAGAGCGTGATCATCGTCTACTTGCCGTCGAGCATCTTGATGATGCCGGAGAAATCCTTGCCCGCGTTGCCGCTGTTCACGAACATGCTGAAGAGCTGGGCCGCTTCCGCGCCGAGCGGCGTCGCCGCCCCCGCGCCCGCCGAGGCCTGCTGGGCGAGCAACAGATCCTTCAGCATCATCGCCGCCGTGAAGCCCGCCTGGTAATCGCGGTTGGCCGGTGATGCCGGCACCGGGCCGGGGACCGGACAGTAGTTGACCAGCGACCAGCACGAACCCGACGCCGTCGACACCACGTTGAACAGCTTCTGCGCATCGAGGCCCAATCGCTTGCCCAGCATGAAGCCCTCGCTGACGGCGATCATGGAGATGCCGAGGATCATGTTGTTGCAGATCTTGGCGGCCTGGCCGTTGCCGCTGTCGCCGGCGTGCACGATGTTCTTGCCCATCTTGTCGAGCACCGGCTTGGCCTTGGCGAACACGGCTTCAGGGCCGCCGACCATGAAGGTGAGCGTGCCCGCCGTGGCACCGCCGACGCCGCCCGAAACAGGCGCGTCGATCATTTCGAAACCGGCCTTCTTGGCCAGCGCCGCGACATGGCGCGCGCTGTCGACGTCGATCGTCGAGCAGTCGATCAGCAAGGCGCCCTTGGCCACGTTGGGCAATACGTCCTTTTCATAGACGTCGCGCACGTGCTTGCCGGCGGGCAGCATGGTGACGACGATCTCGGCGTCCTTCACGGCCTCGGCGGCGCTCCTGGCCTTGTGCGCGCCCTTCTCCACCGCCTGCGCGAGCGCCGCGTCGGACAGGTCGAACGCCGTCACATGATGCTGCGCCTTGCAGAGATTGGCGGCCATCGGGCCGCCCATGTTGCCGAGACCGATGAAGGCGACTTTCGCCATGGCTTCCTCCGTTGAATTGGTTCAGTCGAAGAACAGGTCGTTCGACAGTGGCTTGAAGTGTTCCTCGACCATCGCCTGCGTGACGCCTTCGATCGTCGGCGGGTTCCACACGGGCTTCTGGTCCTTGTCGATCAGCAAGGCGCGCACGCCCTCGAAGAAGTCGTGGCCTTCTTGCATGCAACGCTGCGACATGCGGTACTCGATGGTCATCGAGTCCTCGAACGAGCGGTTGGCGCAGCGCTTGAGCTGCTCCAGCGTGATCGCCATCGAGAGCGGCGACAATTTCATCAATGCCACAAGCTGCTTGCCGGCCCACTCGCCGCCCATCTTCTTCAGCTTGGCCACGATCTCCGGCAGCGACTCCGCCGAGAAGCAGCGGTCGATGTCGTGCATCATCCCGGGCAAGGCAGGCGCACCGGCATCCTGGGCGAAGCCCGCGATGACCTTGTCGACCTTCCGGTTGGCGTCGGGTCCCGACAGATCGGCCGCGCCCAGCGCCGTCTGCAGCGCATCGATCTGCGCGCTCGGCACGTAGGCATCGACGATGCCGGCCCACAGCGCGTCCGCCGCCTTCAGCCGGTGGCTGCTGAGCGCAAGGAACGTCCCCAGCGCACCTGGCAGGCGCGTCAGGAAGTAGCCGCCACCGACGTCGGGAAACAGCCCGATCGTGGTTTCGGGCATGGCGAACAGGAATTTCTCGCTCGCCACCGAGTGCGAGCCGTGGACGGACAGGCCGACGCCGCCGCCCATGTCGATACCGTCGATCAGGGAGATCCACGGCTTGGCGAAGCGGTAGATGCGGCGGTTGACGATGTATTCGTCGCGGAAGAAATCGCGCCGCAATGTACCGCCGGCACCCGCGCGCATCTCGCGATAGAGGCCGGCGACGTCGCCGCCGGCGCAGAACGCCCGGTCGCCGGCGCCGCGCAGGACCACGGCCTTGACCTCCGGATCCTTCTCCCACAGCGGCACCACCCGCTCCATCTCGAGGATGATGTTGTACGACAGCGAGTTCAGCACCTTCGGCCGGTTGAGCGTCATGACGCCCAGGCCGTCCTTCACCTCGAACAGGATCTCTGCGTCAGACATTCCTCATCCCATCAAAAGCCGTCGCGAAATGATCACGCGCATGATCTCGTTGGTGCCTTCCAGGATCTGGTGCACGCGCAAGTCGCGCAGATAACGCTCGATGGGGAAGTCCTTCAAGTAACCGTAACCGCCATGCAGTTGCAGCGCGTCGTTCACGACGCTGAAGCCCACGTCCGTCGAATAACGTTTGGCCATCGCCGCCGCCTGGGTCGCTTCGGGCGACTTGGCGTCGAGCAGCCACGCGGCGCGCCAGATCATCAAGCGCGCTGCATCCAGCTCGGTCGCCATGTCGGCGAGCTTGAACTGCGTCGCCTGGAAGTCGGCGAGAGGCTTGCCGAACTGCTTGCGCTCGACGACGTAGCGCGAGGCGGTCTCCAGGCAGGCGCGTGCGCCGCCCAGCGAGCAGGCGCCGATGTTGATGCGGCCGCCGTCGAGACCCATCATCGCGATCTTGAAGCCGTGGCCCTCGGGCCCGAGCCGGTTGGCGACCGGCACCTTGCAATTCTCGAAGATCACTGCCGCGGTCGGCTGGCTGTTCCAGCCGAGCTTCTGTTCCTGCTTGCCGAACGACAGGCCGGGCGTGCCCTTCTCGACCACGAGCGTGGAGACGCCGCCGGCTCCGGGCCCGCCGGTGCGCAGCATCACGACATAGATGTCGCTGCGGCCACCGCCCGAGATGAAGGCCTTGGTCCCGTTCAGAACGTAGTGATCGCCCTTGAGCTCGGCCCGGGTCGCCAGCGCCGCGGCGTCCGATCCCGCGCCCGGCTCGGTCAGGCAGTAGCTCGCAAAATGCTCCATCGAGCAGAGCTTGGGCAGGAAGCGCCGGCGCTGCTCGTCGTCGCCGAAGCCGTCGATCATCCAGGCGGCCATGTTGTGGATCGAGATGTAGGCCGCCGTGCTGGGGCACGCCGCGGCCAGTTCCTCCATGATCAGCGCCGCATCGAAGCGCGACAGGCCGCTGCCGCCCATATCGTCGCGCACATAGATGCCGCCGAAGCCCAGCGCCGCCGCCTCGCGCAGCACGGCCTCGGGAAAGACCTTCTCGGCATCCCATCGCGCCGCCTCTGGCAGCATCCGGTCGGTAGCAAACTGCCGCGCCGTGTCGCGGAATGCCTGCTGATCTTCTGTGAGCGTGAAATCCATGCAGGCCGGATCATAAAGACGTCAGGCCTTCTCGCCTACCGCCATGAGCAGGCCCACGCGGCCCTCGATGACGTTCCGCCCGAAGTTGCCGGCCATGACCCTGAAATCGGGACCCATCAGCAGATGCAGGCCGGGCGGCGTCGGGCCGGCCGGCGCGGTTCGCGTGGCGAAGAACTGCTTTGCCTCCTCGGAGGCATCACGCCACGTGCGCATTCTGAAGCCGGTCCTTTCCAGCACCGCGCGCGTGGCCTCGGCCGTCCACAGGAAACTCGTCGACGGATCGCGCGCCCACGGAACCGGGAACGTCGGCGTCTGCCCCTCGATCGCCACCGCATCGTAGAAGGCGATGCGGCCGCCGGGTTTCAGCACACGATGCATCTCGCCATAGAGTTTCGGCCGGTCGGCGATGTTCATCACCACGTGCTGCGTCCACGCGACGTCGAACGAGGCGTCGGCGAAGGGCAGCTCGAGCGCGTTCGCCACCTGGAACGAGACCTTGTCTGAAAGCCCCGTCCGCGCGGTCAATGCCGTCGCCAGTCGACAGTATTCGGCCGTGAAATCGATGCCGACGACGGTGCAGCCCAGGCTCTCCGCCAGGTGCCGGGCCGGACCGCCGATACCGGAGCCGACATCGAGCACCTGCGTGCTTGCCTCGATGCCCGCGAGGTCGGCCAACTCCCTTGTCGCTGCAAGGCCTCTGGCATGGAACTGGTCGAGCGGTGCCAGATCGCGGGTCTTGAGCCCGGTTTTGGGCAGACCGGCGGCGTCCACCGCAGCCAGGACAGCGTCGACTAAAACACCGCCGGCGTAGTGGTTTTCAACCCTGTTTTGCTGAGGCATTGCGTCCCTCCCGACGATACGAATTGTGTCGAAACGCCGTTCGCGCCATAACCCCGGCCATGGCGAAACGCTTCTCCACCCTGGGCCGTTACCCGACCACCCGCCTGCGCCGCAACCGCCGCGAGGATTGGTCGCGCCGGCTTGTTGCCGAGCACAAGCTCTCGGTCGACGACCTGATCTGGCCCGTGTTCGTTCAGGAAGGCAAGAACGCCCGCACGCCCGTGGCATCGATGCCCGGCGTCGATCGCCTCAGCATCGATCTTTTCGTCGAAGCCGCGAAGCAGGCGCGCGACCTCGGCATTCCCGCGATCGCCATCTTTCCCGAGACAGACCCCAAGGCCAAGACGCCCGACGCGCGCGAAGCCTACAGTCCGGACAACCTCGTCTGCCGCGCCATCCGCGCCGTCAAGAAGGAGGTCAAGGATATCGGCATCGTCTGCGACGTGGCGCTCGATCCGTTCAACAGCGACGGCCACGACGGCATCGTGCGCGACGGCGTGATCCTGAACGACGAGTCGGTCGAGGCGCTGGTCAAGCAGGCGATCGTCCAGACCGAAGCCGGCGCCGACATCCAGGCGCCGTCGGACATGATGGACGGCCGCATCGGCGCCATCCGCAAGGCGCTCGACGCCAAGGGCTTCGAGAGCGCCCAGATCATGAGCTACGCCGCAAAGTACGCCTCGGCCTTCTACAATCCCTTCCGCGACGCCATCGGCAGTTCGGGTGCGCTCAAGGGCGACAAGAAGACCTATCAGATGGACTACGCCAACTCCGACGAGGCCCTGCGCGAAGTGGGCTTCGACATCGAGGAAGGCGCGGACATGGTAATGGTGAAGCCCGGCCTGCCCTATCTCGACGTCGTGCGCCGCGTGAAGGATGCCTTCGGCGTGCCGACCTACGCCTACCAGGTGAGCGGCGAGTACGCGATGTTGAGAGGCGCCGCCAACAACGGCTGGCTCGACTGGAACAAGGTGCTGATCGAGACGCTCACGTCCTTCAAGCGCGCGGGCTGCGACGGCATCCTGACTTACGGCGCGGTCGACGCAGCCCGACTGCTCACCAGGAAATGATCGAGCGTCCGTCGGCCCGGCTGATCCTGCTCGACCCGCAGGATCGCCTCTTCCTGTTTCGCGTCCACAATCCGGCCGTCTACGATCCGGCCGATCCGTTTCGCGACCCGTTTTGGGTGATGATCGGCGGCATGGTGGATCCTGGTGAGGACTACGCCGAAGCCGCCGTCCGTGAGGCCCGCGAGGAGACCGCCCTCGAAGTTGCCGGCGCGGTGCGCTGCATCTGGAAGCGCGAGCGCGTCATGCAATGGCGCGAGCGCCAGGTGCTGCATCGCGAGCAGTTCTTCCTCGCCCGCGCCGCGTCGACGATGGTGGATACATCAGGCCTCGACGAACGCGAGAAGAGCTGGACTCTGGGGCATCATTGGTGGACTGCCGACGAAATCGCAGCGTCATCCGAGCGCTTCGAGCCGCGCACTCTCGCCGCTCTCCTGCGGACACTCCTTGCCGAGGGCCCGCCGCCGGAGCCTATCACGATCGGCTAGCGCTCGTGCCGAGCAGACGCTGCACTCGCCCTGCTGACGGTGCATTCATCCAAGAAGTGAGCCACCGCCCGGTCGCTCCAGGGTTGGCGACCGGCCCGGTCGTGGAAGCCGACGTGACCGCCCGCGGCCGTGAGCAGCGGCGTCAGGGCAGCGTTTCCCGCCCAGTCGTAGTTGTCATAGAGCGCGCCGGGGATCCACGGATCGTCGCGCGCGGCAATCACCAGGGTCGGCACGCGAATCCCGGGCATGAAGCGCACTGGCTTGCAGCGCTCGTAATAGTCCTCCGCGCCGGCGAAGCCATGACGGGGTGCGATGAAGACGTCGTCGTACTCCCAGATGGTTCGCGACCCCAGGACCGCCACGCGCTCGGCATCCGATAGCACGGCGCCAACTCCGGTCGCTTCCTCCTTCATCTGCCCCAGCAAGTGCCGATGATAGACCAGGTTGCGGCCGCGCAGCATCGATCGGCACGTCGCCGAGAGATCGATGGGCGCGGAGACGCTGGCGGCGGCCACCAGCGGCGCGGCTGCACCTTCTTCACCCAGGTACTTCAGCAGCATCGCGCCACCCAGCGAGTAGCCGACGGCGGCAATGCCGTGCCGCGTCTGGTCGGGAGGAAGCACCGCCAGAACCGCCCGGAAATCCTGGCTGCGGCCGGCATAGTATTGCCCGGCACAGGTTGCGCGCGACGGCCCGGCGCCGCGCAGGTTGAGGCGCAGCACGTTCGAGCCGCGGTCGAGAAGAAGGCGCGACTGGCTCAGCAGATAGAGACTGTCCTCCGCGCCGGTCAGTCCATGGACGAGGATGACAAGCGGCCGGTTCGGCGTCGGATGTGCGGAATGGTCGAGGCTCGCGAGCAACGCATCGCCCGTGCCGTCCGGCATGGCGAACGCCAGCCGCTCCGTACGGTGCGGCGCAAGATCGATCCGGGGCGGGTTGAGACGGTTGGCCAGGGTCTGCAGGTCGCCTCCCCACCAGGGGAAGCGCGGACGAAAGGGCGGCAGATCGGCGATCACGCCGCCATGCTAGCAGTCTGGTCGAGGAATTTCTCCAGTGCGACGTCGCACCACGATTGCCGACTGACATCGCCATGGAAGCCCACGTGGCCACCCGTTTGGGGCATCACCGGCAGGAGCCACGGATTATCCGACCATTTGAACTCCCGGTAATGCTCGATCGGGATCCACGGATCGTCACCCGCGGCCAGCACCATGGTCGGCACGCGCACCTCGGGCATGAAATGCCGCGGCGCGCACAGTTGGTAGTAGTCTTCCGCCCCCATGAAGCCGTAGCGCGGCGAGATGAAGTAATCGTCGTATTCCCAGACGCTGCGCACGCCCCGCACGATGGAGCGCTCTTCCTCGGACAGCCGCGCGCCCTCGCCCATCGCCTCGGCCTTGATGCAGCGGAGCATGTAGCGGTGATAGACCCAGTTGCGCGGTTTCAGCATGTGCCGGCAAGTACTCAGCAGGTCGATCGGCGCGCAGATCGAGGCGGCCGCACGCAGCGGCGAGAACGAACCTTCCTCGCCGAGATACTTGAGCAGCATCGCCCCGCCCAGAGAGTAACCGATCGCCACCATGCCATTGCGCGTCAGCTCGTCCGGGATCTGGCTCAGCACACGCCGGAAATCGGCGGTGCGGCCGACATGGTAGATCTCCGTGCAATAGGCCCGTGACGGGCCTGCACCACGCACGTTGAGACGCAGCACAGAATAGCCACGATCGAGCAGATGGCGCGCCGCCTTGAGAATGTATGAGCTGTCTTCGCTGCCGGTCAGGCCGTGCAGCAGGATCACGAGCGGCCGACCGGTGACCGGCTCCGCGGGACGATCGAACATGCCGAGCAATATGTCGCCGGTGCGATCGGCCATCGGGAAGCACACGCGTTCGCTGGCGTGCGGAGCCAGGTCGGCGACCTTCGCGTTCAGCAGGATGGCGATCGTCTGCAGATCGGCACCCCACCAGGGAAAGCGGGGACGAAAGGGCGGCAGTTCGAGGGAATCGATGGACGGGGGCACGACGAATCCGTATTCACGCGGTTGATCGACATGAAAACGCAGCCCCCTCGCGGGAGTTCCGCCACGCTTGGCGCCGTCTACGCCGTGGGTGCCGCGATGCTCTTCAGTACGGCCGGCGTCATCGTCCGCCGCATCGATTTGCCGGCGTGGGACGTGTCGTTCTGGCGCTCGATCCTGCTCATGGTCACAATTTCGCCGCTTCTCATCCTGCGGCACCGGCAGGTGCTGAGCGATATCCGCGATGCGGGCGCCTCGCTCTTGCTGAGTGCGATCGTGCTGGCCGGCAGCTTCATCGCCTTCATCCTGGCGCTTGGCTTGGCGCCGGTCGCCAACGTGCTGATCGTGTTCGGCGCCACGCCGTTCATCACCGCCCTGCTCGCCCGCGTCTTCCTCCGCGAACGGCTGCATCGCCATACGATACTGGCCATGATCGCCGCCGCTGTCGGCCTGATGCTGAGCGTGGCGAGCTCGGTCGAGGCCGGCGCACTGGCCGGCATGGCCGTGGCGGGCATCGTCGTGCTCTGCATGAGCTTCAATTATGTGATCGTGCGCCACCGCCGCGACGTCGGCATGCAGCCCGCGATCGTCCTCGCCGGCGCCATCTCCGCGGCAATCGCGCTGCCCTTCGCCGAGCCCGGCAACGCCACATCGACGCAGCTTCTCTGGCTGCTGGCGCTGGGACCGGGCCAGCTCGCCGCTGGCCTGCTGCTCTACATGGCCAGCCTGAAGCGCATTCCAGCCGGGCGCGCGGCCCTGCTTGGCCTTCTGGAGCTCGTCCTGGGCCCGATCTGGGTCTGGGCCTTCGATGGCGAGCGGCCCTCCGACCTCACTCTGCTGGGGGGCGCCGTGGTCATCGGTGCCGCAGCGGCCAACGTCTGGCTGGATTCGCGGCGTGCCTCTGGTTAAGAACCCCCATGACCCAGACTAAAGCCACCGGCCCCTTGGCGGGCATCCTCGTCGTCGACCTCTCGCGTATCCTGGCCGGCCCATACTGCACTCTTTTGATGGCCGAAATGGGCGCCCGGGTGATCAAGGTCGAACCGCCCAAGGGCGGCGACGACGCCCGCGCCTACGGACCGTTCATCAACGGCAAGTCGACCTATTTCGCCTCGATCAATCGCGGCAAGGAAAGCATCGCACTCGACCTCAAGAACGACGAGCACCGCAAGATCTTCGACAAGCTGCTGGCCAAGGCCGACGTCGTGGTCGAGAACTTCCGCCCGGGCACGATGGAGAAGCTGGGTTATGGCTGGGAGACGCTGCACGCCAAGTATCCCAAACTGATCTACGCCTCCGCCTCGGGCTTCGGCCACAGCGGCCCCAATTCCAAGGATCCCGCCTACGACATGGTCATGCAGGGCATGGGCGGAATCATGAGCATCACCGGCAACGAGGGCCAGCCGCCAAGTCGCGTCGGCATGTCGATCGGCGACATCGGCGCCGGCCTATACACCGCAGTGGCCGTCAACGCGGCCCTCGTGCACCGCCTCAAGACCGGCGAGTCGACCAAGGTCGACATCGCCATGTTCGACTGCCAGATCGCGCTCCTGGAAAACGCCGTCATGCGCTACACGGTCGAATCCGAGATTCCCGGCCCACTCGGCGCTCGCCATCCGACCATCGTACCTTTCCAGGCGTTCCGCACTTCCGACGGCGCGATCATCATCGCGGCCGGCAATGATACCCTGTTCGTCAAGATGTGCGACGCGCTCGGCCGGTCCGATCTCGCTGCCGATCCCAACTACAAGACCAACGCGCTGCGCCAGAAGCACCACAAGAAGCTCGAGCACGAGATCGAGTCGATCCTCAGGGCCCAGACGACCGCGCACTGGATCGACGTCATTTCCAAGGGCGGCGTGCCGTGCGGGCCGATCAACAACATCGCCCAGGCCATCGAGCACCCGCAGGTTGCCGCGCGCAACATGCTGGTCACCGTGCCGGACGGCAGCGGCGGCACGCTCACCCTGGCGGGCAATCCCTTGAAGATGTCGGCCTTCGACGATCCCAAGACACGCAAGCCGGCACCCGACCTCGACGCCGACCGCGCGGGCATCCTCTCCTTCCTTGGCGGCTAGCCCGGTGCGGGCGCCCTGCCTATGTTGATCGCCCGCCTCGGCGTCGTGCTGGCAAAGCTGCTGGCCGGCACGGCACTCGCGATCCTGGTCTTCCTCACCGGCACTTATTTCCAGGTGCTCGGCGCGCTGCCGCCCTATGCCGGCCAATTCTCGGTCAAGGGGCTGAAGGCGCCGGTCGAGATCGTGCGCGACAAGAACGCCGTGCCGCACATCATCGCCGGGTCAATCGAGGATGCCGCCTATGGGCTGGGCTTCGTCCATGCCCAGGACCGTTTCTGGCAGATGGAGTTGATGCGCCGGGTGGGCCAGGGCCGCCTGTCGGAGATCATTCCGCCGATGCTGGTGGGCGACGGCGTCGTCAACGCCGACCGCACCATGCGCGGTCTCGGCGTCTATCGCCATGCCGCCGACAGTGTCGGCGCCCTGTCGCCGGCCACGCGTGCCATCCTCGACGCCTACGCCGCCGGCGTGAACGCCTGGCTGTCCGATCCCGAGCAGCAGTTCGGCCTCGAACTCACGCTGGTGAAGCTTTTGTCGGGCGGCCGCTACCGTCCTGAACCGTGGCAGCCCGCCGACTCGCTGGTGTGGACCAAGCTGATGGCGCTGACGCTCGACGGCAACTGGCGCGCCGAGCTGCTGCGGCTCGAGCTCTTGCGCAAGATCGGAGAGGACGGCGTCAAGTTCCTCATCGAGGCACCGGGCGAGAGCCGCGATGCCACGTTGACGCTGGTCAATCAGGCGCTGAACGGCATCGACCTCAGGCGGCTCTATCGCGACACCGACAACGAAGCCACGCGCAAGCGCGAGGCCTCGAACGAATGGGTCCTGTCGGGCGCCCACTCGGTGTCGGGCAAGCCGCTGCTTGCCAACGATCCGCATCTCGGCCTCGGCTTCCCTGGCATCTGGTACCTGGCGCACCTTGTCGGGCCGGGCTTCGACATCCGCGGCGCCTCGACCCCGGGCGTGCCCGCGATCGTGCTCGGCCACAATGCCACCATCGGCTGGGGCTTCACCACCACCAACCTCGACAGCCAGGACCTGTTCGTCGAGCGGGTCGATCCGACCGACCCCAACCGCTACCTGACGCCCGACGGCGCGCGGCCGTTCAACACCTACGACGAGACGATCAACGTCGCCTGGGGCGATCCGGTGCACATGCATGTGCGCGAGACACGGCATGGCGTGGTGATCGACGACTTCGTGCGCCACGACGACAAGCTGTTGCCCAGCGGCCACGTGCTGGCGCTGCAGGCGACCGCGCTCGACAGCAGCGACACCACGATGGAGGCGCTGATCCGCCTCGGCCTGGCGCAGAATTGGCAGGAATTCCTCGCCGCCGGCCGCAAGGTCGTCTCGCCGATGCAGAACATCGTCTACGCCGACACATCGGGGAACATCGGCCTGACCGCGCCGGCGCGCGTGCCGATCCGGCGCAAGGGCGACGGCTCGATGCCGCAGCCGGGCTGGACCGGCGAATACGATTGGGCGGGCTTCGTGCCATTCGACGAGCTGCCGCGACTCTACGATCCGGCAAGCGGCATCATCGTCAACGCCAATGCCCGCCTGGTGCCCGACGACTACCGCTACTTCATCAGCCGCGACTGGGCGGCACCCTACCGCCAGCGCCGCGCCAATGCCCTGCTGCGCGAGGTCGAGCGCCACCCGGTCTACGGCATGATCGCCATCCAGGCCGACAACCTGTCACCGGATGCCGCCGAGATCCTGCCCGTGCTGCTGAAGACCCCGCCGCGCAACCCACGCGCCGCCAAAGTCTACGACCTGATGAGCCGCTGGAACCGCTTCATGCTGGCCAGCCGACCGGAGCCGTTGATCTACGCGGCCTGGCTGATGGAACTCCAGCGTGGCCTGCTCGCCGACGAGGTCGGCACCGATCTCTATCAGGACCTTGCCGCCTCCAATGTCCCGCTCATCCTGCGCGTGCTGCGCGACCGGCCCGAGTGGTGCGACGACCGCACCACCAAGGCCACGGAGACCTGCGACGACATCATCGCCGCCGCGCTCGACCGCGCACTCGACGGCATTTCCCGCAAGCAGGGATCGCAGATCGACACCTGGCGATGGGGGCGCGCGCATCTCGCAGCCCATCGTCACCCGTTGTTCGACGGCATTCCACTGCTGCGCGACATTGCCTCGGTCCGCTTCCCGTCGGATGGCGGCGCCAACACGCTCAATCGCGCCGAACCGTCGTTTCGCGGCCCTGCTCCCTTCGAGGCCGTGCACGGTGCCACCTACCGCGGCGTCTACGATTTCAGCGACCTCGACAACAGTCGCTTCGCGGTGCCGCTCGGGCAATCGGGCAACCTGCTGTCGCCCTATGCCCATAGCTTCGTCGAGCAGTGGCAGAGTCTCAGCTACCTCGAGATCCCGAGCACCCGGGCCCGCGCCCTGCGCGGCGCCGTCGGTACGATCACGCTGTCGCCGCCCGCGCATTGACGGCAGCGGGCGCGCCTTCTAGCGCGGCTTGTCGCCGGCCAGGGTGATGCGGTGCATGACCCGGCGGAAGCCGTGATAGTCGTTGATCGGATTGTGCATGGCGGCGCGGTTGTCCCAGAAGGCCAGCGAGCCCACCTTCCACTGGAAGCGGCAGGTGTATTCCGGCCTGGTCTGCTGGTCCCACAGGAACTGGAGCAGCGACAGGCTCTCCCTCTCCGTCCAGCCCTTGATATGGGCGGTGTGCGCCACCGACGTGTAGAGCGCCTTGCGGCCCGTCTCCGGATGCGTGCGCACCAGCGGATGTTCGGCTTCCAGATGCTTGGGGGTCGCTCCGGAGCCCGCCTGCTTCATCGCATCCTCGCGCGTCTTGCTGACGTCGGCCTTGGCCGACGAACTCACCCCGATCAGCCCATCGAGCGTCTTCTTCAGCCCGTCCGACAAAGCCTCATAGGCAAGATACTGGTTGGCGAACATCGTGTCGCCGCCGTAGGGCGGGACTTCGCGCGCCAAAAGCATGCTGCCCATCGGCGGGCTCTCGAGATAGGTCGTGTCGGAGTGCCAGATGCCGCCGAAATTGTTGCGCTCGTGCTCGAGCTTCACTACCGGCGTGATCATCGGCGATTCGGGCAGGCCCTTGAGTTGCGGATATTCAATCGGCTGGCCGAAGCGCCTGGCGAAGGCGAGCTGCTGCTGCGGCGTCACCCGCTGGTCGCGCAGGAAGATCACCAGATGCTCGAGGAAGGCGTGCCGGACCTCGGCCACGACCTCGTCGTCGAGCTCCTTCGACATGTCGACGCCTGCGATCTCCGCGCCCAGCGCGCCCGAGATCGGCTTCACTTCGATGTGGCGATAGTTGCGCATGTCCTAACCCTTTGCCCAAGGAGGTGTAGTCTTGGCCTTGAAGGCCTTGATGCCCGCGACGGCCTCGGGCCGACGCAGCAGGTCCACGATGCTCCGTGCGGCATCGTCGAGCACGGCCCGATCGTCCGACGTCGCCGCCGACAGCACCAGCCGCTTCACGACGGCAACGGCCCGCGGCTCCATCTTGAGGATGTCGTCGAGCAGCGACCGCAAGGTGCGCGAGATGTCGGCGGTCGTGCTGCAGCGGTACCGGCCGATGCCGAGGCGCACGGCTTCGTCGGCGTCGATCACCCGACCGCTGACGGCGAGATCGCGCAGCGCCCCCTCGCCGATGCGCCGCGCCAGGAAGGGCAGGATCTGCGATGGGATGAACCCGACCTTGGGCTCGGGCACGCCGAAGCGCGCGCTGTCGTGCAGGATCACCACGTCGGAGCAGCAGGCCATGCCGAAGCCCGCACCCACGGCGGAGCCTTCGACGACGGCGACCGTCGCCTGCGGCAGCTCGTTCAGCGCCAGCAGTGCATTGCCGAACTGGCGGTACGCAGGCACCAGCGGGTCGCTCGCACCATTCGCGGGCTCCGGCGGCATGTCGGCCATGGCATCGAGGTCGCCGCCGGCGCAAAAGTGCCCGCCCGCGCCACGCAGTACCAGAATCCGGCACGCCGGATCGTCGCGGACACAGCCGAACGCGTCTTCCAGCTCGATCATCATGGCGTGCGTCAGCGCGTTGCGCCGGTCGGGCCGGTTCAAGGTCAACCGGGCAACCGCGCCCTCGCGGGCCAGGACGATGTTGGCATAGTCGGCCATGGGCAAAGTCTTAGCGACCGACTATCCTCGCAACAAGATGAAGCGTGTCGTTGTTTCGCTGATCGTGCTCTTTCTCTGCTGCGGTGCGGATTGGCCGACGGTGAAGACGCCCTCGCCCGGGCCGACGCAGTCGATCGGCTTCTACACCGCCGGCTGCCTGCAGGGCGCGCAGGCCCTGCCCCTGGACGGCCCGGGCTACGAGGCCATCCGTATCAGCCGCAACCGCTACTGGGGCCAGCCCGTCACCCTGCAGTTCATCCAGACCCTGTCGCAGAAAGTCCATGCGCTCGGACAGGCACCGCTCTACATCGGCGACATCGGCCAGCCGCGCGGCGGCCCCTCGCCGACCGGCCACGCCAGCCACCAGACCGGCCTCGACGCGGACATCTGGTACGAGCGCCAGCCTGGTCCAAGGCGCCCACCGGCCGAGCGTGAGAACCCGCGCCTGCGCCCGCTGGTGATCGATGACCAGACGATAGACGACACCGTCTTCGGCCCGCAGCACCTGGCCCTGCTCCGGACAGCGGCGGAAATGCCCCATCTCGACCGCATGTTCATCAATCGCTGGATCAAGGCCAGGCTTTGCCACACCGTCACGGGCGATCGCTCGTGGCTGCGCAAGGTCGTGCCGTGGTACGGCCACGACGATCACTTTCACGTCCGGCTGTACTGTCCGCCCAGCAATCCCCAGTGCAAGCCGCAGGCCGACTACGCGCACGACGACGGCTGTGGCGCGGCCCTAGACTGGTGGCTGAAGCAACCGCCCACGGTCTTTCCCTCGGACGAGGAAATGGCCAAGGGCTACAAGCCGCCCAAACTGCCGGCAGCCTGCCAAGCCGTCCTGAACGCTCCCTGAACGTCCCGCCGCCATTCCGATGATCGCGACCCGCACCAACCATCTTCGCCCGCGCGGCGGCCACGAAAGTGGCCGCGTCACCTACGTCGAGCTGTTCTTCGACCTGGTGTTCGTCTTCGCCGTGACGCAGCTCTCGCATGGCCTGCTCCATCACCTGACGCCGCTCGGCCTGCTCGAAACTGCCCTGCTCATGATGGCCGTGTGGTGGGTCTGGATCTACACTTCCTGGATCACCAATTGGCTCGATCCCGAGCGGATTCCCGTCCGGCTCATGCTGTTCGTGCTGATGGCGGCGGGCCTCGTGCTCTCTGCCTCGATCCCCACCGCTTTCGCCGGTCGCGGCCTGCCGTTCGCCGTGACCTTCGTCTTCATGCAAGTGGGTCGAAGTCTTTTCATGCTGTGGGCGCTGAAGCATCACGACACCGGCAACTATCGCAACTTCCTGCGCATCACGATCTGGCTGTGCGTGTCGGGCATATTCTGGATCGCGGGCGGCTTCGCCGATCCGCACCAGCGCCTCGGCTTCTGGGCCGCGGCCATCGCCATCGAGTACGTCTCGCCGGCCGCCGGCATGTGGGTGCCGGGCCTTGGCCGATCGACCACCGCCGACTGGCAGATCGATGGCGGCCATATCGCCGAACGCTGCGCGCTCTTCGTCATCATCGCGCTGGGCGAGTCCGTCCTGGTGACCGGCGCAGCGTTCGCCGACATGAGCTGGACACACGACGCGATCGCGGCATTCGTCGTCGCCCTCGCCGGCTCGATCGCCATGTGGACGATCTACTTCAACGTCGGGGCCGAGCGCGCCAGCCGCCAGATCGCCCGATCCGACGATCCCGGACGGCTGGGCCGCAGCGGCTACACTTATCTCCATATCCTGATCGTGGCAGGCATCATCGTGTCCGCCGTCGCCGACGAATTGGTGCTCGCCCATCCGGTGGGCCACACCGACCTCAAGACGCTGCTGGTGATCGTCGGCGCGCCCGCGATCTATCTGGTCGGCACAGCGCTGTTCAAAAGCCTGACCGCGCCGAACATTCCGCTGTCCCACCTGATCGGCCTCGGCCTGCTGGCCCTGGTCTCCGCCGCCGGCATGGTGGCATCGCCGCTCATCCTGTCGGCGGCCACATCGGCGAGCCTGATCGTGGTCGCGGCCTGGGAATGGGCCTCGCTCAAGCGGCGAGGCTGATCATCTCATGACTCCGCCCCTGTCGGGGATTATGTATTGCCGAACGGGAGTAGGCACATGCATCCTTTGAAATGGTCGCTCGAGGAGACGAAGACCGTCATCGCGGCCATCAAGCATGTCTGCACCGAGGCGCAGGCCATTCCGCTGTTGCCCATCCACGTAAGCTTCCTCGAAGGCTTTCGCGACTATATCTTTCAGCACTCGGAGCTCGATCTCGCGTCAGTCCGCCCCATGCATCCGACGGCCTTTGCGGAGAAGATGGTCGACCCGCAGCACCGCAGCCGCGCGCTCGAGTACCTGACGCTGGCGCCCTACATCCAGCCCGACGTCAATCCGTTGCAGGCCGATCTCGTCGCCTCGTTCTTCCGTGCCGTGGGCGAGAAGAGCGACGCCCTGACCTTCCTCAACAACGTGGCCCACCATCACATCCTGATGGGACAGCTCTGCCTCGGCCGCAAGCTGCTGCCGCACCTGCTGCCCGGCGGCCCCGTCGTGCAGATGACGCGTGCGCTGCGCATGCTGCGCGAGTCGCGCGGTGACCAGAAGATGGCCGCGCATTACCACGCCCTTGCCGAGCTCCCGGTCGGGACCCTGGGCAACGCCTTCTACCGCTTCCACCGCAACCGCGGATTCGCGCTGCCCGGCGAACGCGGATGCGTGCCCGAGGAACTCTCCTCCCTGCACGACCTCACGCATCTGCTGGCGGGCTACAACACCGACTCAGCCGGCGAGATCTCGGCGCAGGCCTTCGCCGGCGGCTCGATGAAGGCGCACGGCATGATGGCGGCCGTCACCGGCCTGCTCAGCTTCCACAACGGTCTTCTGTTCGATGCTGGCGGGCGGTTCGCGCTGCCCAAGGGCAATCTGGAACCGCATACTTTCGCCAAGGCTTTCGCCCGCGGCATGGACAGCATCTCGCTGGTCGACGGCTGGAAGTTCAAGGACGACTGGGCCACGCCGGTCGCCGAGGTGCGTGCGCGGTTCAACATCACTGATGCCGAGGACGTGTGGGACAAGCCGCCGTCCGAGCAGCTGGCCGGCGCGCCCAACCCGATGGTCTGATTGCCCGCCCCGCCTACTCGTCTCCCTGCCTACTCGCCTTGGGTCAGCAGCGAGCCGTGTCGGCGCGAGGCGCGGAAGAACCACAGGAAAACCTGGAAGCCCACGATCAGGTAGACCACCGACAGGCCGGCGGCGAGCGCCAGCGTATGCCAGTGGACCGCGTGATCGCGCAGGATCACCCGCATGCCGTCGAAAACATAGGACGTCGGGATGAGATGCGAGATCACCTGCATCCACTGCGGCAGGACCGTGATCGGATAGTACACGCCGCTGAACGGCAGCAGGATGAACACGGCGGCCCAGGCGAAGGTCTCGGCGCTCTGGCCCACGCGCATGATCAGCCCCGACATCATGAGGCCGATCGACCACGAAAACATCTGCAGGATCAGGAAGAAGGCGAGCAGCGGCAAGCCAAGCGTATAGATAGAATACCCGAAGAAGGCCCAGGCCATCAGCGACACCGGGATCATGCCCAGCAGAGTGCGCAGGATCGCCACGACGATGATGCCGGTCGCCAATTCCCACGAGCGAATCGGGCTCACGAACAGGTGGCCGAGGTTGCGCGACCACATCTCCTCAAGGAAGGCGATCGACAGCGAGAGGTTGCCGCGCACGACGACCTCCCACAGCATCAGCCCCGAGAGCAGGATGCCGAACGCCTGGCCCACGTAGCTGGTCTGGCCCGACAGGAACTGGGTCATGAAGCCCCAGGTCACCATCTGCACCGCCGGCCAGTAGATCGAATCGACGATGCGCATGATCGAGCTGCGCCAGATATGGATATGGCGCAGCACGAGCGCATAGACGCGCTGGAGGGAGCCGCTCATTGGGCGGCCTCCTTCTTCCCGAGCGTGTCGAGACCACGACCCCGGCCGCGCGCCATGTCGAGGAACACCTCTTCCATGTCCTCGCGCCCGAAGCGCTCGATCAGCTCGCGCGGGCTGCCGCGCTCGAACACCCGGCCCGTCTGCAGCAGCAGCACGTCGTCGCACAGCCGCTCGACCTCGTTCATGTTGTGCGAGGCGAGCAGGATCGTGGCCCCGGTCTCGCGCTGGTAGTCCTTGAGGAAGCTGCGCACCCAGTCGGCCGTGTCGGGATCAAGCGATGCCGTCGGCTCGTCGAGCAGCAGCACGTCGGGCTTGTTGATCAGCGCCTTGGCCAGCGCCACGCGCGTCTTCTGGCCGGCCGAGAGTTTGCCGGCCTGGCGGTCGAGGAACTGCGCCACCTGCATCTGTTCGGCGATCTCGTCGATGCGGCGCCTGAGATCCTTCACGCCGTAAAGCCGGCCGTAGAACAGCAGATTCTCGCGCACCGTCAGGCGATGCGGCAGGTCGACGTAAGGCGAGGAGAAGTTCATGCGCGGCAGGGCCGTGTAGCGGTCCTTGCGGATGTCGATGCCGAGGACGCGGATCTCGCCCACCGTCGGCTCCAGCAGGCCCAGCAGCATGGCGATTGTCGTGGTCTTGCCCGCGCCGTTGCCGCCCAGCAGGCCAAGCACGGCCCCGCGCGGAACGCTGAACGTCAGGTCGTCGACTGCGACGACCTCGCCGTACACCTTGCGCAGGTGCCGGACGTCGATGGAGGGAGATTGCGCCATGGCCGCATCATAGCGCCTTGATCGCGTCTTCGATGCGGTCGAGGCCCTTGCTGAGGCGCTCCGCACCCGAGGCGAAGCACAAGCGGATGTTGCCCTGTCCGCCCGCGGCGAACGCCTCGCCCGGCGCGAGGCCCACCTTGTAGTCCTTTGCGAGTTTCTTGCAGAACGCCATCGTGTCGGTGACACCGTCGACCGAGAAGAAGGAGTAGAACGCCGCTTCGGGCCGCGAGATCTTCACCCTCGGGATGCCGGACAGGCGCTGGAACACCAGCTCGCCGCCAGCGCGGCAGCGATCGACCATCTGCTTCACGAAGTCGTCGCCCTTCTCCACCGCGGCGATCGCGCCGCGCTGCAGGAAGGCCGGCACGCCCGAGGTGTTGATCTGCACCAGCTTGGCGATCTGATCGCCGAGGCCGGCGGGATGCGTGAGCCACCCCAGTCGCCAGCCGGTCATCGCCCAGGGCTTGGAGAAGCTGTTCAACACCAGGACCGGATCGTCCGGGCCGGCGATCTCGAGAAACGACGGCGCCACGGCGCGCGTGTAGATCAGCCGGGCATAGACCTCGTCGGCCATGATCCAGATGCCGCGCTTCTTCGCGAAATCGAGCAGCGCGCGCTGCTCTTCCGTCGACATGGTCCAACCGGTCGGATTGCCCGGTGAATTGACGAAGATCGCGCGGGTGCGGTCGTCGACCGTGTCGAAGATCTTCTGGAGGTCGAGCTTCCAGCCGCCGTCGGCCTTGCGATCGAGCGCCACGTACCTGGGTTCGGCGCGCACCAGTTTGGCCGCCGACGTGATGTTCGGCCAGATTGGCGACACGATCACCACATTGTCGCCCGGATCGAGCAAAAGCTGGCAGGCGAGAAGGATCGCCTGCATGCCCCCGGTCGTTAAGGATATGCGGTCCGGCGGACACTTGATGCCGTAGAGCCGCTCGGTATAGGCGCTCATGGCCGCCCGGAACTCCGGCAGGCCGCGCTGCCACGTGTAGAAGGTCTCGCCGCCGTGCAGTCCCTCGGCGGCGGCGTTGCGGACGAAGTCGGGCGTGACGAGGTCGCTCTCGCCAAACCACAGGGGCACGACGTCGGGCTCGCCGAAGACGGTCAGCGCCACCTCGGAGATCGGGGTCTCCGACAGGTCGCGGGCGATGGCGCCGCTCAGGCTGGCGCCCAGCCCGGGCGGGGTGAAACGGGTGTCGCTTTGCATGCAAGGCAACTAGCGCATCGCCCGCTTTTGCGCCAGCCATGGCCGCTGGGACTATTGTTGTCGGTCAGGCCAAGCCTGGCTTATCGTTGTCACCTACTGGAGGCATATCGATGAATCGCTCCGCACTGGCCCCACTGGGACTTTTCTCGACCTTGCTGGCGACGGGCTGCGTCCATGGCTCGAGCGTCGAGAGCATCCATCCCGGCATGGACCGGGCCCAGGTGTCTTCGATCATGGGACAGCCCGACGGCACGTCGAACGAGCCCGGCCGTGAATGTGCCTACTACACCGTGCTCAAGGACTTCATGAGTCGCACGCCGTGGAGCATGTCGGACCGCTATTACGTCTGCTACGCCAGCGGCAAGGTCGACACCTTCGGCAAGGCCGAGGTCCCGAAGGGCTAAAGCCGGGCTAGAAAGACGCGGCCTCCCCGCGTTCCAGTGCAGCCGTCGGCACATCGTCGCATGAGGTTCGCGGCACACCGATCGCCACGACACGGGTGCCCTTGACCAGGCAGCCGTCCTTCCAGTCGCCGGCAAACGTCTCGCCCGCGATCACGGCCGTTCCCAAGCCGTCCGGCACGTCGTTGGCATAGCGACCCTGATAACGGGTGTCGTTGTTCCACTCGTAGCGGCCGAAGCCCTCGCGCTTGCCCTGGCGATACGTGCCCTCGAAACGGTCGATCTTGGTGCCGTGCTCGAGCCATTGCACGACGCCGTGACCGTCCTTCACGCCACTCGGGCAGGCGCCGGTCCAGGTCGCGTGATCGAGGGTATCGGGATGCCAATCCCACATCCGGCACCCGGTCTGCGTGTCGAGCAGCCAGTCGCCTTCCTCGCAAGGCTTCACCCAGCTGATCTGCAGCGAATCGGGCTCGACCGTCGGGCAATTGCCCTTTTCGACGGCCATGGCGAGCTGCTGGGCATAGGCCACCGGCGCCACCAGCATCGAGATGGCGGCCATCGACGCCGAAATGTAACGTGAAATCCGCATGTTCCCCTCGTCCCGACGCGGCGGGACATCGAATAAACGCCGTCACTGGCTGTTTGGTTGCCGGGATATCCCCAGCGGCACAGGGGTCAGGTTGCTGTGTAATGGCCCTATTCGCCCCCCTGGAGCGTCCAATGACCCTGCTGATCGCCGGCCTCGCCATCTTCCTCGGCGTCCACACCCTCACCACACTGCGTCCCACACGCGCCGTCCTGATCGGCCGGCTGGGCGAGGGCGGCTACAAGGGCCTCTATTCGCTGCTGGCGGCCGTCGGGCTGGGGTTGATCATCTGGGGCTTCGGCCACTACCGCGCGACCGACGACGTCCAACTCTGGTCGCCGCCGCTTGCGCTGAAGCACGTGGCCCGGCTGCTGATGTGGCTGGCCTTCGTGGCGCTGGCTGCGACCTATGCCCCGCCCGGCAGGATCAAGGCGATCCTGCGCCACCCCATGCTGGTCGCGGTCAAGACCTGGGCGCTCGCCCATCTGCTGGCCAACGGCGACCTCGGCGCGCTGATCCTGTTCGGCGCCTTCCTCGCCTGGGCCGTCTACGACCGCATCGCGGTGAAGCGGCGCGGCGACAGAGGAGCGCCACCGGTGACAGGTTTCACATCGGGTGACGCGATCGCCATCGTTGTCGGCTCGGTGGCCTATGTCGCCATGTACTGGGTGCATCCATGGCTCATCGGCGTGCCCATTCTGTAAGGCAGGCGTATGTGCCAGCCTGACGCGCGACAGATTTGCGGCACTGTTTTCAGGAACTAGCTTGCGCGTTCCCCGTTTCGGGAAGAACAACACGCGGGCTTCTGTCGGGACCGGCTCCGTCATAGGCTGCACGCGCCTGGTCGGCCTCGCCGACGGAACGGAGAATTAAGATGCAGCTTGGTATGATCGGTCTCGGACGCATGGGCGGCAACATCGTCCGCCGCCTCGTCGGCAAGGGCCATGAGTGCGTGGTGTTCGACCAGAACGCCGATGCCGTGAAGGGACTGGCGGGAGACCGGATCGGCGGTGCCTCGGGCCTGGCCGACCTCGTGAAGCGTCTCGCCAGGCCGCGCGCGGTCTGGGTCATGCTGCCGGCCGGGGAAATCACCGAGAAGACCGTGGTCGAGCTCGGCACTCTGATGGAGGCCGGCGACACCATCATCGACGGCGGCAATGCCTTCTTCCAGGACGACGTCCGGCGCGGCAAGACGCTGAAGTCCAAGGGCATCCACTACATCGACTGCGGCACCTCGGGCGGCGTGTGGGGCCTGGAGCGCGGCTACTGCATGATGATCGGCGGCGACAAGGAGGCCGTCGACCGCCTCGATCCGATCTTCAAGGCGTTGGCGCCTGGCCCCGGCACGATCCCCAAGACGCCGCGCCGCGAGAAGCGCGATCCCAGGGTCGAGCAGGGCTATCTCCACTGCGGCCCCGTCGGCGCGGGCCACTTCGTGAAGATGGTCCACAACGGCATCGAGTATGGAATGATGCAGGCTTATGCCGAGGGCTTCGACATCCTGCAGAAGGTCAACTCGAAGACCATCCCGGAGGAGCGCCGCTACGAGCTCGACCTCGCCGACATCGCCGAAGTCTGGCGGCGCGGCAGCGTGGTGAGCTCGTGGCTGCTCGACCTCACCTCGTCGGCGCTGGCCGAGGATCCCGCCCTGTCCAAGTATTCCGGATTCGTCGAGGACTCGGGCGAGGGCCGCTGGACCGTCAACGCCGCGATCGAGGAAGCGGTGCCGGCCGACGTGCTGTCGGCGGCGTTGTTCGCCCGCTTCCGATCGCGCGACAAGGACGGCACGGCCAACAAGCTGCTGTCGGCCATGCGTCACGCCTTCGGCGGCCACGTCGAACCCAAGAAGTAAGCAAGAGTATCGATGATCGATTCGAAGGCTGCCGAGCCACCCCCGCCCTGCACGCTTGTCATCTTCGGCGCGACCGGCGATCTCACCAAGCGCCTGCTGCTGCCGGCGCTGCGCAACCTGCGCCACGACGGGCTGCTGCCGGATGACTTCAAGCTGGTCGGCATCGCCTCGCGCGACATTGGCGACGACGGCTTTCGCGCGCATCTCAAGAAGGCGATGTCGGAGTTCAAGGCCGGCGACGGCGATGCCGACATCGACTGGTTCCTCAAGCGTGCCCACTATCTCAGCGGCAAGTTCGAGGATCCGGCGACCTTCCAGGCCGTGGCCAAGCACGTCGATGGCAGCGCGCTCTTCTACCTGGCCACGCCGCCCAGCGAATTCTCGATCATCGTCAAGCAGCTCGGCAAGGCCGGCCTCGTGCGCGAGGAGAACGACCACTGGCGCCGGGTCATCATCGAGAAGCCGTTCGGCCACGACCTGCCCTCGGCGGTCGCGCTCAACAAGGAGATCCTCGAGGTCCTGCAGGAAAGCCAGATCTTCCGCATCGACCACTATCTCGGCAAGCAGACCGTCCAGAACATCATGGTCTTCCGCTTCGCCAACGGCTTCGTCGAGCCGCTGTGGGGGCGCGATCATATCGACCACGTCCAGATCACCGTGGCCGAGACGGTCGGTGTCGAGGCACGCGGTCGCTTCTACGACAAGACGGGCGCGTTGCGCGACATGGTGCCCAACCACATCTTCCAGCTCGTGTCGCTGATTGCGATGGAGCCGCCGGCACGCTTCGATGCCGAGGCGTTGCGGTCGGAGAAGGCCAAGGTGCTCGACTCGGTCCAGCGCTTCACGCCCTACTCCGCGCGCGGCAGTGTCGTGCGCGCGCAGTACGCCGCCGGCACGGTCGGTGGCAAGCCGGTGACGGCCTACCGCGAGTCGCCCGATGTCCCGAAGGACTCACGTACCGAGACCTACATCGCCATGAAGCTGATGATCGACAACTGGCGCTGGGCGGGCGTGCCGTTCTACGTCCGCACCGGCAAGTCGCTGTCGACCCGCAAGACCGACATCAACATCCGCTTCAAGCAGGCTCCCCTCACCCTGTTCCGCGACACCCCGGTCGACACCCTGCCGCCCAACGACCTCACCATCCGCATCCAGCCCGACGAGGGCGTCAGCCTTCGCTTCGGCGTCAAGGTGCCCGAGCCGCAAATGCGCATCGAGGGCGTCGATCTCAAGTTCAACTACGCCGACGCTTTCAAGGTGGCGCCCAGCACCGGCTACGAGACGCTGATCTACGACTGCATGGTGGGCGACGCCACGCTGTTCCAGCGCGCCGACAACATCGAGGCGGGCTGGCGCATCGTCCAGCCGATCCTCGACGTCTGGGCGGCCGACCGCACCAGCTTCCTGCCCACATATGCCGCCGGCAGCGGCGGACCATCGGAGGCCGACACCCTGCTCGGCCGCGACGGCCGCAGCTGGCGGCGGATCATCCCTGCCGGGAAGAAATGACCAGGGTTTCCGCGCTGGTGTCCGACGTCGACGGCACCCTGATGACCCAGGCCAAGGCGCTGACGCCGCGCACCCAGGCGGCCGCGACCAAATTGAAGGCGCGCGGCATCGCCTTCGCCGCCATCAGCGGCCGGCCGCCGCGCGGCATGCGCATGCTGGTCGGACCGCTCGGCATCACGGCGCCGATCGCGGGCTACAACGGCGGCCAGTTCACCGGCCCCGACCTCACGCCGATCGAGGATCACGTGCTGCCACCCGACGTCGCGCGCCGCACCCACGACATGTTCATGGCCAAGGGCATCGAGATCTGGGTGTTCAACGGACTCGACTGGCTGATCCGCGATCCGAACGGCGCGCACGTGGCGCACGAGCAGCGCACGGTGCAGTACGACCCGATCGTCGTGAAGGATTTCGACAAGGCGCTCACGGCTGCCCACAAGATCGTGGGCGTCAGCGAGGATCATGCCGGTCTCGCCCGCCTCGAGGGCGAGATGCAGGCGGCGCTGGGCGACACCGCCTCGGCCACGCGCTCGCAGCAGTACTACCTCGACGTCACCCATCCGCAGGCCAACAAGGGTGCCGCGCTGCACACGTTCGCCCGGCTGCTGGGCGTGCCGATCGGCGAGATCGCCGTGATCGGCGATGGCAACAACGACGTGCTGATGTTCGAGCAGGCCGGCTTCTCGATCGCCATGGGCAACGCCTCCGACGAGGTGAAGAAGAAGGCCAACGTCGTCACGGGATCGAATGAGGACGACGGCTTCGCCGCCGCCGTGGACCGCTACGTGCTTGGAGGGATGTGAGCGATGGGCGAGCCGCAGGTCTTCGCCGACCCCGAGTCGCTGGCCCAGCACGCCGCCGACTGGCTGCTGGCGTGGGCGGCGGCGACCGCGGCCCGACCCGGCGAGCGATTCGCCGTCTGCCTGTCGGGTGGCTCGACACCCAAGCGCCTGTACGAACTGCTGGCCGCCGCGCCGCGCCGCGACACCTTCCCGTGGGCACGCACCCACTGGTTCTGGGGCGACGAGCGCTTCGTGGCGCCCGATGACAAGGCCAGCAACTTCCGCATGACGCGCGAGGCGATGTTCGCGCACGTACCCGTCCCCGCCGCCAACATCCACCCCATCCCCACGGTCGGCATCACAGCGCAGCAGGCGGCCGAAGCCTATGCACGCGAGCTGCGGGCCTTCCACGGTGAAGCGGCGCTCGATCCCGCGCGGCCGCTGTTCAACGTCGTGCTGCTGGGCCTCGGCACCAACGGCCACACGGCGTCGCTGTTTCCCGACCAGGCGGTGCTCGACGAGCGCAAGCAGTGGGCAGGCACCATGACCGATCCCGAGGCCGGAACGCGCATCACGCTCACTTATCCGGCGCTCGAGAGCGCACGCGAGACCGTGTTCCTGGTGGCCGGCGCCGACAAGCAGCCGATGCTGAAGCGCCTGCTCGCGGCCGACCGCACCATCCCGGCGGGACGCTTGCGGCCGCGGGGCAGCCTGCACTTCTTCGTCGACCGTGCCGCGTTTCCGGACTGAACCGATGGACCGCGACGCCCAGAAGCGCGCCGCCGCGGCGCGGGCGGTGGCCGAAGTGAAGCCGGGCATGGTGCTGGGCCTGGGCTCGGGCTCGACCGCGGAGATCGCCGTCGAGCTGCTGGCCGCGCGAGTAGCCGATGGCCTCAAGATCGCGGGCATTCCGACGTCGGAACGAACGCGCGCGCTGGCCGAGCGGCTTGGCGTCCCCCTCACCGGCTTCGACGCCCATGCCGCCATCGATCTCGCGATCGACGGCGCCGACCAGGTCGAGCGCGGCACGCTGAACCTGATCAAGGGACTTGGCGGCGCGTTGATGCGCGAGAAAATCGTGGCAACGGCGGCGGCCCGCCTGATCATCGTCGTCGACCAGGCCAAACTCGTGCCGCGTCTGGGCGGCCAGACAGCGTTGCCGGTCGAGATCGCAGCCTTCGGCTGGCCCTCGACGGTCGGGCGCCTCGAAGCCGCGGGGTATCGGCCCACCCTGCGCCAGCGCGACGGCGCGCCCTTCGTGACCGACGGCGGCAACCACATCGCCGACTGCGCCATCGCTGCCATCGCCGATGCCGCAGGCCTCGCGACGGAGCTTCGGGCGATCGTGGGCGTTATCGAGACCGGACTGTTCGTCGGCATGGCGGCGAAAGTGATCGTGGGCGGCCCGAACGGCGTGGAGGAACTCGAGCGATGAAGACCCTGGCCATCGACATCGGCGGCACCGGCCTCAAGGCCTCGGTGCTCGACGAACACGGCAAGATGCTGGTCGAGCGCGTGCGCATGCCGACGCCCCATCCCAGCGCCCCCAAGGACCTGCTGGCGGCGCTCGACGGGCTGGTCCAGCGCCTGCCCGCCTACGATCGCATCTCGGCGGGCTTCCCCGGCGTCGTGCGCAACGGCAAGGTGATCACTGCCCCGCATCTCGGGACCAAAGTCTGGCGCGGCTTCAACCTGCAGGAGGCGCTCGCCAAACAGTTCGGCAAGCCCGCACGGGTCGAGAACGACGCCGAGGTCCAGGGCCTGGGCATCGTCACCGGCGAAGGCCTCGAGGTCGTGCTGACGCTCGGCACCGGCATCGGCAGCGCGATCTTCGACAACGGCCACATGACCCCGCATCTCGAGCTCGCCCACCACCCGATCCACAAGTCCGCGACCTACGACGAGTACATCGGCGACGCCGTGCGCAAGAAGATCGGCAAGAAGAAGTGGAGCGACCGCGTGCACCGGGCCATCGGGATCGTCAACACGCTGCTCAACTACGACACGCTCTATCTCGGCGGTGGCAACGCGGCCAACCTGTCCGGCAAGCTGCCGGCCAACGTCAAGCTCGCCTCCAACGAGAAGGGCATCACCGGCGGCATCCATCTGTGGGACGACAGCCGCTCTAGGTAATCCTGTCGAGCACCGGCAAAAGATAGCGCCGGAACTGTGCGGGGCTTTCCGACATCGGAAAGTGTCCCAGCCCTTCCATCACCTGGAACGACGTGGCCTTCACCAGCTTCGCCAGCTCGGCCGACAGCTCGGGCGTCGCCGACAGGTCGTACTCGCCGGTCAGCAGGTGCAGCGGGCATTTCTGCGTGTCGAGCCCGTCGAGCAGGCCGTTCCTGAGATCGCCGTCGGTGAAATAGTAATGCAGGTCGCCGAGGAAGATGCCCGGACCGCCCTGCATGTAATGCCACAACGTTTCCCACTTCTCGGCATTGGGCGACGTCGGCGAGATCAGGCAGGCGACCGAGCCCGCGGCCGCTTCCTGGCCGTGCACGTCGGGTCGGAACAGCACGCCCAGGTCGCGTAGCCGCGTATCGGCGCCGGCGTCGGCGTGCGTCGCCGACTGCAGACCGATGGCGGCGCGGAAGTAGTCGCCGTGGCGCAGCGCCAGGTGCAGCACGGCACGGCCGCCGATCGAGCAGCCCATCACGACGGGCCGCGACAGCGCCAGCGCATGACAGAATGCCATCACCGTGTCGACGTAGAGGTCGGTGGTCAGCCGATAGGCCTCGGTCTCGAAGCCGGGCGGTGGCGAGGACTTGCCGTGCCACGGCAGGTCGAAGGCGATGACGCGGAAGCGCCTCGTGATCTCCACGTCGTTCAGCAGCGCGCGATACTGCCGGCCGTCGGCGCCGGCGGTATGCAGGCAAACCAGAGGAATGCCGTCGGCCGGCCCTGCCTCCTCGAAGTAGATCCGGTGTGGCTTGCCCTTGAAGTCGAGCCGCAGATAGCGGCCGGCAACCGGCTCGATCACCGGCGCGCCGACCGCGGCTGGCATCTCGGCCACCATGTCGGGCCGCACGGCGGCGAAAAGCTGTTCGAGGAACATCAGGTTACGGCCGTAGACGACCATGTCGCCTTCGATCCGCAGATGGCCCATGCGCTGCATGCCGACCAGGCTCTGGTAGCCGACCGGCGGGACCGCCTGCGCGAAGGCGGCCCAGGTCTGCGGCGTGGCGATCAGGGTGAAAGCCGCGCCTGTTCCGGCGCCCTCTCCGACATCGATAGTCTCGCCGATGCGCACCGTCACGGTGCGCTCGCCGTCCTTCACGACGAGGGCAAGCGCGGCGAGCTTGGCGCGCCGGGCAAGCGCTGCGTTGTTCGCGAGCGCGGAGGAAAGTCGTTCGAAAGGTATCTTTTTCAGCGTGGTGTTTCGGGCGTCAGGGATCGCGGTGCTTCGGCCACGGAGGCGGCGGGATTGTCCCGCTCATCCGCCGCATGTTCGGCGATGGCGCGGCTCTCGAGCACCGCCCCCACGAACTGGCTGGCGACAAACGCGCCACCAACGACCAACACAACTGCAAGTAGACGAAGCATTGAACCCTCAGACGTTACTCGCCCACGTACAGACGGAACGTGCCTCGTAGGATTCGGTTGCCGACCTACTTGCCCAACGTAATGCCCGCCTCCTTAACTACTTGAGCCCATTTGGGAATATCGGTTGCGATGGCCTTGTGCGTTTCCTCCGCGGTGCTGCCGACAGGCTGCAGTCCCAAGGCCGCAAACTTCTTCAGCAGCTCCGGATCAGCAAGCACTTTCAGCGATTCCGCCCGCACCTTGTCGAGGATCGGCTGCGGCGTGCCCACGGGCGCCAGCAGCGCGAACCACGACGTCGCCTCGAAGCCCGGGAAGGACTCGGCCACCGTCGGCAGGTTCGACGTGTCCTGCGAGCGCTTGAGCGATGTCACGGCGAGGCCGCGCAGGCGCTTGTCACGCACCAGCGGCATGATCGCGCCGGCGTTCTGGATCGCCACCGGCACGACGCCGCCCAGGGTGTCGTTGAAGTTCGCGCCGCGGTACGGGATGTGCTCCATCTTGATGCCGGCCAGATGACAGAACAGCTCGCCCGCCACGTGCTGCGGCGTGCCCACGCCCGGCGTGCCGTAGCTCAGCTTGCCCGGGTTGGCCTTGGCGTAGGCGATCAGCTCGGCCAGCGTCTTGACCGGCAGGTCGTTGTTGACGGCGATCACGCTGGGCATCGACAGCGAGATCGAGATCGGCGCGAAGTCCTTCAGGGGATCGAAGGGCAGCGGCTGCAGCGCCGGCAGCACGGTGATGGCGGCGTTGCCCGACCACATCAGCGTGTAGCCGTCGGGTGCCGCCTTCGCGACCTTGTCGACGCCGATGGCGCCGGAGTTGCCGGTGACGTTGTCGACGATCACCGACTGGCCCCAGGCCTCGCTGAACTTCTGCGCGAAGATGCGGGCGGTGACGTCGGTGGCGCTGCCGGCGGTGAAGCCGACTACCAGTTTGACCGGCCGCTCCGGCCATTTGGTCTGCGCTCGAGCAGACAGCATCCCGGCCGGCAGGGCCAGCAGCAGCGCAAGAGCGAAGCTGACCAAACGCATCTATTCCTCCCCTTATTTTGAGTCATAATAGCCCGAGAATGGGAGGAGCCGATATGCCCACCAATTTCGCTGTCCGACCGATCGACGACACCACCTTCGGCGCGGTCATCACCGGCCTCAAGCTCGCCGAGATCGACGACGCCACCCTGGCCGAGCTGAAGAAGCTCTGGCTCGAACACGCCCTGCTGATCTTCCCCGGCCAGTTCCTCGCGCGCGACCAGCAGATCGCCTTCGCCAAGCGGATCGGTCCGCTCGAATTCGAGATGGCCGCCCTCAGCAACGTCAAGGAAGACGGCACCCTGCGGCTGGAGAAGGACAACGACGACCGCATGAAGGTGCTGAAGGGCAACATGGGCTGGCACATGGATTCGACCTACATGCCGGTCCAGGCCAGGGGTGCGGTGTTCTCGGCCGAGGAAGTGCCGACGATCGGCGGCCATACCGGCTTCTGCGACATGCGGGCGGCCTACGACGCGCTCGATCCGGCCACGCGCGCCAAGTGCGAGACGCTGGCGGCCTATCACTCGCTGCACTACAGCCAGGCCAAGCTCGGCCATGATTCCAAGAAGAAGGCCGACGGCGAGTACAACGGCTACGGCTTCCACGACGGGCCGGTGCCGCTGCGCCCTCTCGTGAAGACCCATCCCGAGACCGGCGCCAAGAACCTCGTGATCGGCCGGCATGCGCACAACATTCCCGGCATGGACCGAAAAGAGTCCGAGCGCTTCCTGCAGGAGTTGGTCGACTTCGCCACCCAGAAGCCGCGCATCTATCACCACGACTGGCGCGCGGGCGACGCGGTGCTGTGGGACAACCGCCGCCTGATGCACCAGGCGACGCCCTGGGACTACACCCAGCGCCGCATCATGTGGCACACGCGGCTGGCCGGCGATCCGGTGAGCGAAGCGGCGCTTCCGCAAGACGCTGCGTCCGTCGCGGCGCAGTAGGCCATGAGGTTCGGTCTCTTCGGCGGCGCGCGCACCAAGCGCTCGATCGGGCTCGAGGACAGCCAGGGCTACGAGAGCTTCATCGACTACGTGGTCGAGGCCGATCGCCTGGGCTTCGCGCACATGTTCATGGTCGAGCATCATTTCACCGGCCACGGCCAGGTCTCGGCGTCGATGACCCTGCTGGCCTATCTCGCGGCCAAGACCAAGACCATCCGGCTCGGTACCGCCGTGGTCGTTCTGCCGTGGCACAATCCGGTGCTGATCGCCGAGCAGGCCGCGACCCTCGACCTGCTGACCGGCGGCCGTTTCGACTTCGGCGTCGGCAAGGGTTACCGCCAGGCCGAGTTCGATGGCTTTTGCATCCCGATCGACGAGGCCAGCGAGCGCTTCGACGAGGCCATCGCGATCATCCGCAAGGCGTGGACCACCGAAGGACGGTTCAGCCACCACGGCAAGCGCTGGCACTACGACGACATCCTGGTCGAGCCCGAGCCGCTGCAGCGCCCGCACCCGCCGCTGTGGCTGGCTGCCGGCAGCACCTCCTCGATCCGGCGCGCCGCGCGCGAGGGCTTCAACCTGCTGCTCGACCAGCTGGCGCAGACCGACCAGATCGGCCAGCGCATCGCACTCTTCAAGGCCGAATGCGCCAACGCCGGCCGCACCTACGACGCCAGCATGGTGGCCACCGCCCGTCCCTTGCAGATGATCCATAGCGAGGCCGAGCGCGCCGACGCCTACGCCACGCGCAAGCGCGTGATCGGCACGATCGGCGACCTCGCGCGCGACAAGCTGGCCGACCGGGTCGAGGACGACACCGCCCCGCTGCTCGGCACGCCCGACGAGGTGATCGCCCGCCTGCGCCAGCTCGAGGCGGTGGGCGCCACCAACATCCTGCTGGTCGATCCCAACGCCTCGGTCGCCAACCTGCGCGCCTTCGCCCGCGAGGTCATGCCCGCCTTCCAGCCTGCCCGCGCCGCGGAGTGATTGGACGTCGCCAAAAAATGCATCTGCAGGAGGAATCGCCTGAAGCGTTGCCCCCACTGCATCCGAGGCCAATCCTCCGGAATTTCCTGCGATTCCTGAGTCTCGGTCGGCAGAAAGATCCCTCACTTCGTTCGGGATGACACGTGCGCCTGTCATTCCGAGCGACGCGAGGAATCCTTGGCTGTCGGAATGACGGCGCGCTCCATTTAATAAATGGACGGAAAATGGAAACGGTCCCGCGTCGCTCGGGCCGGGGTGCACCACGGACATCATGCTATCGACCATAGGCGTGTCGGCGCGAATCACCCATCTTGGTCAACATTACCCCTAAAAGCCTTAATTTGCGGGCTCCTGTGCGTGCTAGGCTCGTCCCGAAGGGGGCACTCGATGCCGCTGCGCTGGGAAATCCTGCATTCACAGAAGCTCATCCACATCGTGGCCGACGGCGTCGTCACGCTGAAGGACATGGAAGAGCATTTCGATGCCCTCGTGGTGGCCAACGCCCTGCCCTATGCCAAGCTGTTCGACGCCATGCGCGTGGCACCGGTCTACGACGATCACGACGTGATGATGCTGGGCGCCCGCCTCAGCGCCTACACCGCCACCTCGGGCAGCGGTCCACTGGCCGTCTTTGGCGAAGGCCAGGCGTTGAAGACCGTCTTCAAGCGCTTCGTGAACGTCTCGCCCTCGCAGCGCCCGGCCATGCTGTTCAAGACTGAAGCCGAAGCGCGGACCTGGCTCGCGGCGAAGACGGCCGCGCCCTAGCCGCGTCCCGCCAGCGCCCGGTTCTCGAGCCGGCTGAGCAGCCGCACCACCGGCCACAGGATCAGGAAGTAGACCACCGCGGCCATCACGATCGGCGTGGGATTGTAGGTGACGCTCTGCGCCTGGCGGGCCTGGAACAGCAGCTCGGGCACGGCCACGACACTGCCGAGCGAGGTGAGCTTCACCACTTCCAGCGTGTTGCTGAGCAGGTCGGGCAGGACGTTGCGCACGGCCTGCGGCAGCACCACGAAGGCGGTGGTCTGCAGGCCGCTCAGCCCGGTCGAGCGTGCGGCCTCGACCTGACCCTTGGGCACCGAGTCGATGCCGGCGCGCAGGATCTCGCCGTAGTACGAGCCGGTGTTGAGGAAGAAGGCGATGGCCACGCAGGCAAAGCCGTTCAGTTCCAGGCCGGCGAACGGCAGGCCGGCGAACAGCAGCACCAGCAGCACCAGCGGCGGGAAGGCGCGGAAGAAATCGACCCAGGCCATCAGCGGCCAGCGCACCCACGGCTGCCGCGCGCTGGCCAGCAGCGCCAGGATCAGGCCGCCGGTGAAGCCCAGCGGCACGACCAGCAGCGACAGCAGGATCGTGTTCAACAGGCCCGACAACACGATCGGATAGGCCGCGGCGATGATCTCGGGGTTGAAGAAGGTCTCGATCATCGCTTCCACGCGAACTTCGTCTCGATCCAGCGGCCGGCGATCACGACCGGCAGGAACAGCACGAGATAGGCCGCCGCGCCCATCATCAGCGGCGAGGGACTGTAGGAATTGGAGACCGCAGAGCTCGCCGCCCCCAGGATTTCGCTGACGGCGACCACGGTGCCGAGCGACGTGCCCTTGGTGATGGCGATGGTGCGGTTGGTGAGCGGCGGGATGGTGAGGCGAAACGCCTGTGGCAGGATCACGTCGCGCAGGGTCTGGCCGAAACTGAGCCCGGTCGAGCGCGCGGCCTCCCATTGGCCGCGCGGAATCGAGGTGATGCCGGCCCAGAAGATCTCCTCCGAGAAGGCCATCAGCACGAAGGCCAGCGACAGCCAGGTCGAGACGAAGCCGGTGGGCGAGATGTCGACCGCCGGCAGGCCGAAGTACATCAGCACGATGATGACCAGCGGCGGCAGCGAGCGGAACAGGTCGACGACGAAGATGATCAGCCAGTTGAGCGGCCGGATGGCGAGGCTGCGCACCAGCGCCAGCGCCAGGCCCGCCGTCAGCCCGGTCGCCACAACCAGCAATGCCAGCTCGATCGTGATCACCATGCCGTGCAGGATGTCCGGCAGGTACTTGATCATGACCTTCGCGTTGAAGAAGGTCTCGAGGAAGCGGTT
>Ga0105240_10001545_pt1 | contig 39074 bp, 29 predicted proteins | sample KBSC54metaG_FD_80426 | JGI IMG/M metagenome (GOLD analysis project Ga0105240, IMG submission 80426) | Corn rhizosphere microbial communities from Kellogg Biological Station, Michigan, USA - KBS C5-4 metaG | ecosystem: Host-associated > Plants > Roots > Rhizosphere > Soil | place: Michigan, USA... | reverse complement strand
TTCATGGCCACCGCTCTTGCGTGCCAGTCGCGCGTCTGGGTCCGTGGTTGATTCGTGGGTGTCGTTGCTCCGCTTCTCGCCGTGGAAATCCACCGTTGGGTTAACTACAACTTCTTGCCCGACTCTGTGGTTAACTTGTTGAGCAGCCGCTTCCGGTGTCGCAGATGAATCCTGAGAAAGACCGTGCGGTGTCGGTCCAGACGGCGGGCGCGGGAACGCCCTACAAATTGAGCCTTGACGCGCAGGCAGAGATCCTCCAGAAGGAGGGCGCGCAGAAGTTCAAGCACTATTTCCTTGATTACGTCCATCAGCATAGTCCTGGATGATGGCGCTGTCCGGCCAAATTGAAAAGGCGGTAAAACTTGGATTGCCGACGAATCACTGGGGCTGAAAGAGCACCGACGGAAGTTGGGCCGTACCGAGCTTGGAAGCGCCGTTCAGTTAGCAGAGAGCTGTGCAGTAGGGATTCGCTAATGGGTTCGAGGTCGAAGAAAGTCCTGGCGAACGGGTGGTCGACATGCGGATTGTCGCCGAGCGATTGCGGGAGTTGCACCGCCAGCACCGAATTACCGCCAGCGCTCATCTGTGTCCGTTATGGCATTTTCCAGTTTTCCATCGAGACTTCATCTGCTAACGTGAAGTAAATAGATGGATCCGGCCATTCTCAGATCAAAAGCGATTTTGTCTGAAATTGCACGCCTGCTGGAGCAGGGGGGAGAAAATCGCTCGGCTCAAATGATTCGTCAGGCGCTCAACCATGACACGCAAGAGATCATCGAACGGTTTCTTATCTCAAATGAATTATGGGGGGGTGCAGGGTCGATTGCGGACGAATCACTGATTTCGAATCCTATCCTTCGCGGGAGTCTCCAAAGCCTTTTGTTGGACTTAGGAGAGTTGCAACTTTCCAGCGGAAAAACGAACCCTCGTACTGAGATGTGGGTACGAGCATTTGCGCAATGGCGGCAGTAAAGGGCCAAGTTCATTGGATCCAATGTCTGAAATGCCTCGAAAGCTTGCTCAAAACAAGAAGTTGAAAACCCAAAGGTAGGCACTAAGCATGATAAGGGTGTTGCTTGTAAAAAGGGTTCGCTACCAAGGCAACGCTGGCCTGCTGCTCTGTTGACAAGAACAGGATATCCAAAGCTTCGTCAGTCTTGAACATGTTTCGAAACTCCGCCACTACCGCTTCAACGATGACGGAACGGACCTGATCGCCAGCTTCGATGCACAAGGCGACCTTTGGAGCAGGATCACTGTTGTAGCGCACACGCACCAGATACGCTTCGTTCACATGCAGATCCGACCGAAAACGGTCTACCAGTTTGGCCTTAAATGCTGCTTCGGCCACACCGTCCTGCTCTCCCACGAAAGCAATGGCCAGCGTTCTAAATGACTCGATACCTCTCGGTGTCCCACCTGACATTCTACCCTACCTGTTTGGATGCTCTTCTTTCAGCTTAATTGATTTAATATCTACCTGTGTTTTCGGGTCGGGAACGACATACTCTTTCAGCCCGCCTGGGTTGCCGTCCAACGGTTTAGCTGGACGGACAATCACGCCTTTTGTGGTCTTCAGTGTGCCAGTGGTCATCTGAGTGCCAGAGTTTGCGTCGGGCAGACCCGCCGCGCTCCGATAATTTGGCACGGTCTCAGGATTCACCGGGGTCCAACTTCGTCCATACGGCCCAGCATCGCCCCCCCAGACCCGGTATACCGTCTCACCGACAACAGGGCCTTGGCTCGTTACTGGCGGAACATCAGCACTAAGCGTCAACTTGGCTTCCGCTGCCTCACTCAATCCGAGTGGTGCCGCCTCACCGAAGGCGACTGCGGCTGCGAGGTTCTTACCTATATTGTTCAAGTCATTGGAGGTGATGCGCGAAAAACTAAAGTCCGGATTTTCAGAAAGGAGTTGGCCCGTCGCATTCGCTACGGTGGCGATCTGATCTGCCCCACGACTCAGGACGCTGAGACTTTGCTGGCCTACGGTCTTCAAGTTTTCCAAGAAACAACAATGACCGTCGGGATCAAAGCGAGACATCGGGTTGTTGCGAACATAGCTGTAAAGATTGAGCGTCTGTGGATCTCTTAGATTTGCATACGGAATCGGTTGGGGTTTTTCCGACCAATCAGGCGATGTCCACCGTCCTTGCCCCGCTGAGAAATATCTCGCCGCAAAATAATCCAACCCTGTCTCGGCGTCTCGTTCTTTGCCGGTAAACCTCAACGTCTCAGCAGAGTCCGACCAGCACGCCCCGCTTCTCGCCGTCGAACTCGTCGCCGGAATCTCTCCGCCATACGGGCTGTAATCCTTGCAGGTGAGCACATTGCCGCTGCCATCCGTGATCAACCGCACGCTGCCGAGGTGGTCCGCGGTCAGGTACTGCGACCCACTCGTGTTGGAACTCGAACCATATTCGGCCGCAAGCTGATTCCGGGCATCGTACACGTACGTTGTCCCGCTCTTCCCAACCCGCAAGCCGGCCGCATCGTACGTGTAAACGATGGCGCCTGGAGTCGTGATCGAGCACGTGCCCCCGGCCGCGCAATACGCCACCTGCCGGTTTTCCGCATCGTAGCCGAACGTAGCCTGTGTCCCGCTTCCCGCATTCTGCTTCAGGTTGCCTCGTTGATCGAACCCGAAGGTACCCCCGCCTTGGGCGGTCGTCATTTGGTTCTTCGAATTGAAGCCCGTCGGCGACAAGTCCGGAGCCGTGATGTTTTGCGACCAAGACGTTAACTGCCGATTCCCGAACTGATCCACCGAATATCCTTCGCACCAGTGCAGGTTGGCATCAGAGCAAGGATGCGTCGACGGCGCCGCGGCCGCACCATACTCCGCTGCGAAAGCAAGGCGGTTCAGCGAATCGTACCCGTAATACTGGTAGCCGGCGAAGTTGCTGCCGCGCCCGATCGCCTGGCCCATCACATTCCCATTGTCCTGCCCGGAGCCATAATAATCGAAGCTCAGGTTGAGAGGATCGGAGCCCGCGTTTGCGCAATACGTATTCGTCGCGCTGGTGATCCCGCTGCCGACTCGGATCCCCACCGGTTGCAGGCGACTATTGAAGCACGTCTGCTCGTAAAGGTTGGATCCCAACTGCCAATGCTGCATCGCTCCATGAGGGGCATACGCGATACCCGACGCATAGGCTTGTGTCGCTGGCACAGCGGTCCCGTTCACGCAATCAGCGCTCGTGTGTGCCCCGCTCACCCATGAGGGGCGCCCCAAGCCGTCGTAGCAGTTCGTAAGGGCCCGCTGCGATGGATAGGTCTCCGTGGCAATCGAATCGTTCGCGTAATAGGAATAGACGAACCGGTAAGCCGGCGCCGAGACCGGAGTGCGCTGCTCACTGGCCGAGATCCGCCCGGAGCTATCGTATTCAAACTTCATAGACGAGTTCTTCGACCCGTAGCCCGTCAGTTTCCCGGCGGCCGCGGCAATCGCGCTGCCCGTGCAGGAGAGGGCGCCACTCTGGGAGTCGTATGCGAACGTCTGCCCGTCGTAGCACCACATTCCGTTGGCGCTGTTGTTTGCCGGATCGGTGTACTGCTTCTGAGTGAGCCGGTTGAGGGCGTCATAAGTTAACGCCATGGTCGTCTGGTCGGGCGACGAGCCTTCTACACGATTTGTGAGATTCCCGTTGCCGTCATATTGATATCGGCTGACCCCGTTCTCCGGGTTTGTGGCCTTGCGCAAACGTTTCAGCGCATCATACTCAAAAGAACGAGTGATCGTGAAAGAGCCGCCAGTCTGAGTGACGCTCTTCAGATTGTCTAAAATGTCGTACGTGTAAGTTGTGATGTAGCCGGTGCCTGATCGTCCGTTGACGAAACACGGGTCTTGAGCCGCCACGGTTGGATCTTCCACGACTGCTGCCAACCGCCCGAGTCCATCGTATACATGCTCGACTACGTTCCCACGTTCGTCGGTGACGAATACATTGCCGTATTCATAGCACGTCGTGACGCTCGAATTGTCGGCGGTATTGCTGACTGCGACTACGCGGCCCAGCGCATCGTAGGCCGTCTGCTTATAACTGCTCGCATTCCCCACGACTCTGGGATCGTACGCCTTCCAGCCTCGGCCAAGACCGTCGTAATCAGTGACTGTCTCAATCGCTTCGGTGCCGCTTACACTGCCTCCAGACTGAGTTTTTATAGGACGGCCGAAACCGTCGTAGAAGAGCTTTACGTACCCTTTCTGATCGTTCTGACTTGGCCTGTCGCTGTTCGGGTAGAGGACGTCAGAGCGAGTCTCCACCGCAAGTGGTGTGGCGGGGGCAGGAACTGGGTCCGTATAGTTGAAGTTCTTCTGCGAGCCGTCAGTCTGCCTGGTGATACTAAGCAGGCGGTCGAAGCAGCAGGGAGAAGTCGGCATTGTCCCTGAATTTATGGCTCCGCTCTTTTCGTAACCGAACTGAAGCGTTCCGTTGGTTCGGTCGGTAAAGCTAAGGGGCCTTCCGATATGGCAGTCGTAACTCCATGCCTGCGTTTGCGCGGCGGTGCTATTTCGCGGAGCTGGAAAAGTAATCTGATGCAGGAATGCCCCGAGAGTGCCGCCCGTTCCAGCAACGCCTATGCCTGCTGGCTTTGCGCCAGTACAGTTGTCTGACCAATCGTATTGGTACAGGTTACCGTTTCGATCGGTTACGGTGGTAATGTTTCCGGCATTGTCATAGCTTCTGCTCTCCGTCACAGTGGCACTACTGCTGGTGAACCCAGTCTCGGTCCACAAATCTTGGGACCACTGGGAGACCTGGGTCACATTCCCAACCTTATAACTCCTGGTGCCGTCTGTTTTACGTGGCATCGTCCAGTTCAGTAGACCTGGAATGTCGGAAGGGTTGCTTCCATCATAGGAAAAGTCGACTTCAGACACGATTGAGTCGCCGCCCGTTGACGGTTTCACTACCTGGACCTGAGTCAGCAGGCTAAGGAGGTGCGATGGTGGCGGAACATATGTGGAATCGGGCGTAAATGTCTTTTTCGTATGGCGGACGTAGTTGCTAAGGGCGCTTGGAACAGGACACGTCCTATAGTCCAAGTAGTTCGATGTATCGGATGGAACCGTAGCGATCGACGGAGCACTGCCGAAGTCGAACTCGTAAGTATCACTCTCGTTGCCGCTAGAATCGAAAGCGCTGACCTTTCCACTCGTTTGACCAGCGTCGGTCGACGAAAGTTTCAGCGTGGTATTCGCCTGGCACTCGCCGATGCCCGTTCCAGCGGGACCGAAAACGCGGTCGATACCCTGCGCATTGGCCACTTCGGTTCGGTATTCCTTCGAGGGATAGGGGCTGGGGTATCCGAGTAGAGGGTTAGACGCGCGCTGAAGGATCTCATTCGCCGGTCCGATCATTGCGCTCGTGCTTCCTGTTTGCTGGAAAGCGGCGGGATCGAAGATCAGGTTGGAATCTGGATACGCGAAGAAATAGTGGTTTGTGCTGACCGTCGAGAGTCCAGTACCGCTCTCGGTCACGGTTACATAAGGCGTGCTCTGGACGGTTATTGTGCTGTAAAACGTCCCGGTCATTGTTCCAAAGCTCGTTCCTTGCAAGTGTTGCGGCGTCGATGTTGCGTTCGTAACCTTTTCGGGACGCGAGATTTGGGTTGTCCGTGAAACGGTGGCTCCATCGCTTTTTTCGGTTCGCGTAATGAGGCGTCGATAAATAACGGGCCTCCAATTCGGACCTACAGGCAAAGTGGAGGTACTCGGAACAACACCGGCAGTGCTGGCATCCTCCAGAAGTTGCCCACTCGCATAGCACCCGCGGTTCAGAAAGCTACCACAATCAACACCGGCGTCATATGCGTAGCTAATTACCGCTCCGGTCGGCAACGTAATCGACTGCAACTCCATGTAAGAGTCATACGTGAACTGATAGCTGGGGTTGGCTGGTGACGCGTTCGGGAGAAAGATTTTCACGGGGCGTTGCGCCGTGGTTCCGGCGCCTATTCCTACCGCGGGTGACGGGCCGAAACCGCTCAACGTTGCGCCCCCATCCGTTTGATAGGCTATCCGTATGATATGATTATCGCCGTTGTCGCCGTTCGCTCTGTAGGTAATAGTGTCTACGATGCCGTAATTGTTGTCGTTGACATTGTATGCGAACTGATAGACTCGGCCGATTGCATCAATGATAGTGTCGACTTTGAGACCGCCGCCACTCGTCCGTGTCCCATCGGGATTCACCATGCAAGGAGAATAGCAGAACGTGATCGTATTACCGTGACGGTCGATTTTCTGTATCGTCCTTCCGTTGTCGATGACAGCCCGACTGCCGTCGCGGAAGTATAAAGTACCCGAAACATTGGTGCTGGAATCAGTGGCCCCATTCGGTTGGTCTCCCGCCGCTAGACTGGAGGTATCACTGATGCTCGCATTCGAAACGAACATCAACCCAACGTTGTCGCGATCTTGGAAAGTGGTGCCGCGATCTTGGCTCTGATTGCTCGGTCCGCACGTGCCCGGATCCGAACTCAAAATACCATTTCCACCGTACTTGGTGTCGAATAACTGGTATTGCGTACCACCCGAAACCTTATACACTAAGTGAGTGAAAAACGAGGAAAATACCGAGCCTCCGCCTGCGTTCGTACAAGGAACCAGAGCACTTCCCGACCGTTTGATCTCCAGTATTCCTGGCCCATAACCCGGATCGGTTGGATCGTAGAGATCGAGTTCGGCTACCGTGTTGAAGTACGCGTAACGCACTGCATTCGTACTGTCAATATCGGTGCTAGAGAACTGGGCAGAGACGCTCCACGCGGGTGGATCAATGCCGATGGCCACGGTGTGAGAGACTTCACCACGTCCACTAATTTGAAGCAGTGGCAGTCTGACGCTGACGCTTCCGTTATAGATGTTGACCGTATCAATATTGCCTAGATCAAAGGTGCTCGACGGTTCGGCCGGTTTCAAAGCATGCGGAGTCACACCGTCCAGCGGATTCGTAATTGGGGGAGTCTGTGATAACGCGGGGCTCGATACCAGGCCCACTGCAATAATCAGTCGTTTAAGCACGTCCGTCTCCTAGCATCTTCTGCTGTCTCGCAGTTAGGGCTGCACCTCTAGAATTGCTTGCAACTGTGGAAGTTCACGCACGGAGATCACATAAGACCCAGGCGTAAACCGGTACAACCCATACGCGTACACCGATCGAGCATGCGACACAGTCGAAGTATCGTGGGGGTCGGCAGCATTTCCCTTGGTACTGACATCGAAATTCATGTCCTGAACCGTCTCACCATTTCGAAATCGGATCTCATAAACGCCGCTTTTGACCTGCAACCTCGATGGGAACAGGCCGTGCCGAACGGCGGTAAAAGTCAGCAGATGGATCGGAGTGCCTCGTGGGGATTGCGGAATCTTAAACTGCTGGGCTGGCGCCATGCACCATCCGAGCATAAGGAGCGCCCACACCTTCAAATGGCCGCGTCCAGACAAGCTCGCGAACTCACGCAGTGAAGACTGCGGTCGCGCAATAGGCGATTTCACTTGTGCACTCTCCGTTTGTCGTTCTTCTCGAAACACTGCTTCATTCTGCGCACCAACTCGACGATTAGAGTCGTTCCGAATCGGCCAAGACAGGGTGGTGGACTCATTGCGACGCGCAGTTTGCGACCGCAATGACCCGGCTTCCCAACCGAATGTACTCCTTAGCCGGAATGGACGGTCCAGTTGCGGCAAGATCCCCGGTTCGGTTCGATGACAAATTTGTGAACGTCATGGGGGAAGCGTCGAACGAGTACCCAGTCTTTACGGCCGTCAGAGTGTACGTGGCCAGGCCTGGAATGTTATTGAAGCTGTAGGCTCCGTTCGCGTCAGTGCTGACGTTTGGATATCCGCTCAATCCAACCGTAACGCCTGACAGCGGGCACCCCCCTGTGGTGATGTGGCCTGAGATCGTATACGTCGCCGCACCGGCCAGGGTGAAGCCGACGGAATTGCTCATGACGTTATTTACAAAAACGCTGACGTATCCGGACTGCGTCAGGTTGGGTACTGTGACCGTAATTGAAGTGCCATCGGCGGCCCAGTTGGAGACTGATGACGGGAGAACCGTACCATTGAAGTACACGACGTTGCCACTGAGCGGAGGGCCGAACCCGGTCCCCGAAATCGTTACCGATTGTCCTACAGTTAAGATGGTTGGCGCTAAGCTGGCAACGAACGGTGAAACTGTCAAACTAGAGTTCAGGTTCACACCTGGTGCGACAACGGTAATTGTCACGGTTCCGGCAGAAATCGACGCCGGCACCGTGGCCACTATACTCGTATCGGTCCACGTCTTGATTGCTCCAGCCGTTTGATTGAAGGTGACTGTGCCTTGCGTAGTTCCGAAGTGCACGCCCTGGAGGGTCACGTCAGTCGTGACGGGGGCACTGGTAGGAGATATGTCCGTGATGGTAGGCACTGGGGGTAGGGTCGTGAAAGTCGCCGTTTCCGATATCGCTCCGGACACGGTGAGAGTTAATGGATTGGCAGTGCCGCTCGAAAATCCCGAGAACTGCGAGAACTGGTAACCTGGCGCAGGGGATGCAGTTAGTTGGACGGAGGTGCCAGCGTTGTACCAGCCGCCGGTGGACGGCGGATTGAGGACGACGGCGCCAGCTCCACTCGGGGAGACCGTTGTGGTGATCTGATACTGAGCAATGAAGTTTGCGGTTAGGGTTCCCGGAACGTTTCCAGCCGTGACAGTATGATCAGGGGCTCCGCCATCAGACCAATTCGAGAATACATATTGAACGCCATTAATTGTCTGTGGTGATGGAGCGGCAATCTCGTAGACGTTGCCTAACACCCACGTTCCCGTGCACGGTGAGGTACAGGTTGATCCATTGATGCTTAATTGCACTCCTGGCACCGGCGAGGAAGTTACGGTTTCCGAAATGCCTGACGCTGCCGTGAAATTGACGTTCGAGGCGCCGATCGAAGGTAGCGTAATGGTGTAGGTGCCGGGACTGTAGGTCAAGCTTCCATATGCTTGCACCCAAACTGTATAGGTACCGGCGTTGAGAGCCGGGAATCCGCCCCCAACGTTTGGTGGAAACGTATAGTAGCCATACGAATTTGTGGTGGTTGTGTATGTGCTGCCTCCCAGGGAGCCACCCGTAATGTTCACCGAGAGCCCAGGCACGGCGGTCCCACTATTTGTCACCGTTCCGCTAATCGTGTACGCCTTCAATGATGCGGTGAAGTTCACGTTCTGAGCCGGGGCGTTTACGGCCACTGGACCGGCAAAATCGTATCCGGTCTGTGCGGGCGTGACATAATAGCTCCCGGCAAACAGATTCGGGAAGGTGTAGTTCCCACTCGCGTTGGTCGTGGCCGTCGCGGTTGCGGAGCCTGTTGGGCCTCCGCTCAGCGTGACCCCGACGCCGCTCATCGCGGCGCTGTTGAATGTGAGTTGCCCAGTAATGCTGTACGTTCCTGTTGCAGTGAAATTCACATTTGATATCGAGCTTGACGTCACCGTCACCGTGGTGGAGTTGGGTGTAAACGTTGCTCCAGTCAAACTCGGCGTAATTGTGTACACCCCGGGCATGAGGCCGCCAAACGCATAGCTCCCATTATTTGTAGTCACACTGCCGTTCGCGCCGTTAGAAAGAGTCATGAGAACGCCGGTGAGCGGGCTTGCGCCTTGGGAGTTTGTGACTTGTCCAGTGACGGTGAACGGGACGGGCACGTTCTGTGCCTGAAGGCTGCCAGGAGCCTCGAATGACCCCGGCGCTGACTGATTCTTAAATTCGGTCGTTATCCAGTCTGCCGATCTAGAAATGCCCGCCAAGTGTACCTCGTCGATGACCCCATTGAAGTTGTCGTTTGCGCCAGCATCCAGCTTCCAACCAATTTGGCCCCTCGCATTCGCGCCGTAATTCACCGTCTGATTACTACAGGGGGAACTCGCTGCAAACACTCCGTCCACATAAATGGAAACGGCAGTACCCAGGTACACACCAGTGATCAGATGCCATGATCCATCATTCACCAGGTTCGGCCCGTGCACGAAGCAGTTACCCCAAGCGTTATTGGCCTCCTTCACGATGAACGAGGGGTACCCTTGCGACCAGAGGTAGAGGTTGTAACCCGTCAGCCCCGTGGAATCACCAGAGCTGAGCACCTGCGGAAAGTTCACCTGGGTGGCCGCAGCCTTGATCCACGCGCTGGCGGTCATTGCTCCAGCTGGCATTAGACTCGAACTGCTGCCCAAATCAATATACGTGTTGGTACCGGAGTATTGAGTTCCCCCGCCAATCCAACCAGCGGTCGCCGCCACCCCGTTGTTCGCTGTACCGTTGTTGGCATTCGCTGACGAGTCCATGGTAGAGAGGACCCCGGCGCTCACCACATTGAACATCACACCATTACTCGATATACCGCCGGCGGTTACCACAACATTTCCATTTCCGGCTCCCGTTGGTACGGCTGTGAGCACTGCATTATTCGTCCAGGAGTACACTGGCGCGTTTACTCCGGCAAAGCTGACCGTTCCCACCGTGGTCCCGAAGCCGGAGCCGGTGATGGTGACACCCATACCGACGCTCCCGCTGGTGCTGGAGAGCGTTGTGATGGTAGGCGGCGCCACTACGCTCACAACCAAAGCCACAGAGGGCGCCGATAGGATCGTGTGATCTAGGCTACACCTCGCTTGCAGCGTGACGTTGTAGGTTCCTGGGGTGCTCCAGGTAGTTGAGGCAGTCGTTGTTCCCGCTGGCAGCCATGCGGAGGTCGTGCCGTTCCCCCAGGTAAACTGGTATTCCACGCTGTGTCCCACGGTTGACACGGCTCCAGCGGCTGTAAAGGCGTAGGCCGAGCCAGCCAAACCAGTCGCAGGCCCGTTCACAGAGGGAGTGGAGATGATTTCGTTGATTGTGTAGGCAGCCGAGGCAACAAGACTGTCTAGCCAGGCATTCTCGTATGCGATTGCCTGGATGGTCTGGTTGCTGGTCACGGATATCGGAGCGGTGTAGACGGTGCCAGTGGTTGAATTCGGCGTGTCTCCGTTGGTCGTATAGCGGATCGTGGCCCCCGGAGTGCTGGTGCTGATTGTGACGGTTTGGGTGGATGAGTACGTGCCCGCTACCGGAGCAAAGGTCGGTGTCGCCACCGGCCCATTGATTGTGTATGCTGCGATAGCCGGAGGGCTGTCCGCCCACCCGTTCCCCGTAGCCACAGCTTTTAGAGTTTCACTTCGTGTCACTGCGACGGGTCCACTGTACAAGGAGCCATTAGCGACCGACGGAGTACTTCCATCGGTCGTATAGTAGATTGCCGCGTTGCTCGTCGTCGTAATGCTCACGTTCTGAGTAGTGCTGTATGTTCCGCCTGCTGGCGTCATCACTGGTTGGGCCGCGATGATCGTGTACGAGCCCGTGCTGACGGAGCTATCAATCCATGCGTTTTGATATGCGATAGCTCTGATTGTGGTTGGCAGATTGACGATGAACGGACCTGTGTAGAAGGTGCCGAAGGTTTCTGAGGGCATTTGGCCGTCGGTTGTGTATCGAATAGCGGCCCCGGGTGTGGAGGACGTCAGCGTAACGCTCTGCCCAGGGCTGTAGATACCAGGCGCCGGACTGAGGGTCGGGGCAGCGGTAACAGGCACGAACCCTACGGATGCGGTCTGCGTTAAGGCAATACTGTCGCTCGCATCTGTAGCAGCATACGTCACGGTTTCCCCCGTGGTGTTCGTGACTGTGAAGGTTACCGTTCCCGTTGACGTTGAGGGTCCGCTGGCAGGCGATATCACCGAGTGACCGGTTCCTTGGGTCAGCGTCACTGTCTTTCCGCTAATCGCATGCCCGTACGCATCCTTAAGAACCACGGTCACCGTCGAGACAGAGCCGCCGTCCGCCGGAATTGAGTTAGGAGTTGTCGCCAGTGTAGACTGCTGCGCGCTCACGGGTCCAACGGTGAAGGTCACCGTTCCGGTCTGAGTGATATTGACTGAGTCCGTCACATCCCTGGCAGTATAGACCATAACTTCTGGAACGCCGTCCTTCACGGTGAACACTGCTTGACCGCTGCTGTTTGATGTTCCGGTACTGGGGGAAACCACCGAGTTCCCACTTCCAGGAACCAGGGAGACGATCTTCCCCGGAACCAGGTTGCCGTTCGCATCCCTCAGCGTTACCGTAATTGTCGAAAGCGTGGTCCCGTCCGCAAGCAGCGATGCCGGGGCAACTGAGACAGTCGAAGCGGTCGAAGAAGGAGTGCCGGGGGTGAAAGAGACCGCAACAGTTTGAGTGATTTGGAAGTTGTCAGTCGTATCGGTTGCTGTGTACGTGACCGTCTCGGCTTTTGTATCCTTTACGGTGAAGGAGACGACTCCGCTTGCACTGGAAGTGCCGCTCGACGGCGATACGGTTGAGGTTCCGCTTCCCGCAGAGAGGCTGACGATCTTCCCAGAAACGGGGTTGCCGCTGTAATCGTTCAGAGTGACACTAACTGTCGCGACGGATACTCCATCAGCTGTCACAGACGTCGGTGCTGCTGACAACGTTGACTGAGGCGGACTCACGGTCTGCAAGAACGTGACGGTCGGTGTCTGGGTGATCGTGACAGCATCTGTCGTATCGGTAGCACGGTATGTAACCGATTCCGAGGCGACATCCTTCACCGTGAAGCTCACGGCTCCGGACGAATTGGATGTACCGCTCGAAGGCGTGATATTTGAGCTGCCACTAAGCGCGGATAGGGAAACCGTTTTACCGCTGATAGCAGTATTGCTGGCGTCCCGAAGTGTCACGGTAACCGTCGATGTACTCGACCCGTTTGCGGCAACTGATCCTGGGTTTGCCGAAACAGTCGATTGCGTGGAGCTCACAGTTCCAATGAATCCGACAGTGGCAGTCTGAGTTATGGTTATGCCGTCGGTACTGTCAACCGCGGTATACACCACCGTTTCCGCGGTCGCGTCCTTCACTGTGAAGGTTACGATTCCGTTGGAGTTTGAGGTACCGCTCGGTGACGATATGGTCGAATGCCCTGAGCCCGCTGCAAGAGTCACCGCTTTACTGGAAACGGAATTGCCGCTGGAGTCTTTAAGCGTAACGCTGATGGTCGATGTAGTTATCCCATCCGCTGCAATGGATGTGGGGCTAGCACCTACAGTGGACTTGGAGGCGCTCACTCCTGGGGGCATCCCGATAAGGTTCGTCACAGATGCCATAGCGCCCATCAATAATGCGATTGCGAAACCCTTTCGGGTGACGTTTGGGTGTATCACCGACATGTGCTCTGTCCAAGCCACGCAAAGTTCTCCAGATTCTCCATGACGACTTTAGGCCGCGGGCGGTAGTCGCTCTACCACCATGTACCTAGGTGCCAGATGCCTTTGAAATATTGGTCCCATGTCCCAGAACTATTCACAGGTGGCGCTGCGTTGGCGTTTCCGAAGTACTGGTAGATTATCGTGTCCATGGTCGACGACAGACTCGGAACGTTAACCCAGGCTACGAGCTGACCTGTCACCGAGTTGTAGGACTCAACTTCGTAATTCAATGGGGTGATGCCGTCTCCGGCCGCAAAAACAATGTCGTACCCTTTCGAGGTTGCTACTTTGCCGCCATTAGCGGTAGCTCTCAAGTCTGGGTCGGTCACCGAAACCAAACTGGGAAAGTTCGCCAGGGGAGTCGTCGAACCGGTTGCGGTGTTAACTTTCGTGTGATCTAAGGCGATGGCCTTGCGATATTGCCAGCTCGTGTTGAACCAAGACACCGTGGGCAAAAGGGTGACATTGGAACTCCCGGACTTCGTCGAATCCGCCACGCTCGTGGCTGTGACGGTAACCGCTTGTTCACTGCTGACGTTGCTCGGCGCCATATAGAGTCCTGCCGTGCTGATGGATCCTAAACTGGGGTTAACGCTCCAAGTGACCCTCGTGTCGCTTGTGTTCGCCACATTCGCCGTGAACTGCTGTGTAAAAGACGGATAAACTGGTCCAGTTGAACTGGTGACTGTGACAGCAATCGCGGCGACCGTTACTTCCCCCCAAAGAGCCGAATGAGGAGAATATCCACTCTGCGGCGTCCCGTAATAGCTTCCGGCCCATATGTCCTTCGAACCGCTAAACGTGGGAGAAAAGGAGATCTGAAACGACACTGACAGGGATTGGGGCGTGTTGACCGGATCTCGCGTTACTGTCGCCGACGCTAAATAAACCGTACACTGGCTATTCGAAAGAGGTGTTGGGGAGCCGATCGATTGCTGGCTCCAAGTGTAGCCGCCGTCCGAGGCGAGGAATACGACATTCGTTTGACTTTGGTATTCCACCAAGCAGATGTTTGGCTGGTTTCCCCAGTTTGCCCCGGCGGGAGAGACCTGCAAGATCAAATAATCACCTGAGTTGCCCCAATAGCCTAGATAGTCAAGCCCACCAATGCTGAATGGGATCGGCGTTCCGGATCCAAAGGTTCCAGTTTGCGGGGTTTCCCAGTTCTGCGCGACTTGTCCATACGCGGTCAGACCCATCGCTACCCAAAGAAGAAGAGATCGGCAGATGAAAGCTGTCATCGTGTTCCTAACGATTGCTGGTACGTTGTGGCGCAAGGATTCCATACCCCCTAACGCTGGAGCTCTACGTTGTGATGTCTAGGAACGACTACTAGTTGATTGTGATCGATTCCCTGAGTTGCGGAACCCCTGACGGAATGTTGAACGGCAGAGAATAGCCGGTCTGCTGGTTGATGGCGACGCCATTGGCGTCAGTCATTGAGTACGATGAACTGAATGCCAGCAGGACAAGATCCGTGTCTGCGGGGACGGCGAGATGATGATCGGCACCTTGGCCATCGATTCCGTTCATAGGAATGGGGACTGTGAGGCCCAGAGGCGTGCGAACAGCAAGCATGAGTCCAGCGCCAGGTGTAATACCCTCTGCTTTCGCCCGCGATCTATTGGGATCATTTACCCGGACATACAGGTCGCTTCCCGGCTGAAGTCGGATTGGCGTCATATTTGCGGGTTGACCACTGGTGACCGTCACCAGTGGCTCAGCGCCCCACGCGCACGGCGGCAGTAAGTTCGGCCGCCCGGCCGACGGACAGACGGCAAACTTGCCATCCGGAACGTTGGGCACCGTGAATGTTCCGTCTGACGCTGTTTTCGTAACTATGTTGAATGGAATGGGAGTTTCGCCTGGCCTGCTCCTACGGTAACCAATGAAGACTTCGACGTTTGGAAGTGGCTTACCGTCCGTGGTTTGAACAGAACCTGTAATACTTCCCGTTGGGGTCTGCGCCGCAACAATCTCTAAGTTTTGAAGCAATAAAATGGCTACAGATAAAGCGCGTATCTTCATTGTGCGTGCCTTTGCCGATTCTGACTTTTCGATTCGAGCGCCTACAATCCAGTTTCGGAATCTTTCTGTTTGCCGAGTATAAAGTACGGATTCTTACAGAGTCAATAGGACTGCCAGAAATATTTTTTGGCACTTTTTCGCGTCATTTTACGCTTATAAAAAGGTTGTGCTAACTGAAGGAGGGGACTTGCTGAATGTGGTTCTAAACCGGCCAATGTAGCGAGTCAGGCTCGCGATTCGCCGAAACAACGGAGTATTACTTCTTTCGTTCGAAATTGACTTTGCCGGGAGGGTGAAGGCACGGCCAGCAGATCGAAACTTGACGGGAACGGTCGCTGCGGGCCTTCACGCCAGCCGTGATTGTGTTTGTCGCAGTGCCGGAGTAAAACAACTCCAAGCTCCAAGCCGCTGATCATCCCACTCAACCTCCCGAGGAATTCCAGATTGCGGAAGGAAATCTCGAACGATACCTTGCCGTTCTGATTCGGATCGCCCCGCGGCTTAAGGCCGAGCGCAAGAACCTGAAGGATTTATAAGCAGCTCCAGCCCCCTTAATCAGCTTCACGTGAAGATGAGGCGGTTTTGACATTATTACTCGATCATGAGGTCAGCAAAAAAACCCGGTTCCGTTTGGCCGGGCTATGTGCAAGCGATACCTTTAAATTCGGCAAATATCCCTCCGTTCAGTAATTTAGGCATACATCGGCTATGTGCAAATTTCCCATCCGTTTGGAGCTGAAATTGCAAATAGTCAAGGCGACGAACTGACAATCCGGGAGCCAATCTCCTGCCGGTAACGGCGGCAGTGGCAAGCGGAAGGTGGTTCCGCCGAGATCAGCTCCCGCGGAAGAACCGTCGACAAGACCCTACCGCGGAAGCGGATATCGGAGAAGATCCACTTTATAGGCAATTCGTCAGAAGAGGATTAGTTTATGGCAGACAAAGGTGGACAGTACGGAGGCGGCCAAAGTGGTGGTAATCAGGGAGGTCGCTCGACCGGAGGTTCAAAGGGTGGTCAAGGCACAGGGTCCAAAGGGTCATCAAAAGGAAAGTAGCCAGGGACTCAAGGCAACCACCTAATTCAAAGCGGCGCCACTTCAGCCCTTAAAAGAGGACGCCCCAGAAGTTTTATTCTTATTCGCGCAATTCAAGGTAGCGCGTCCGCACTATATACCACTTTTAGATTTGTTCGGGTTGGCCGGCATCATGCTGTCCCTCTGAGGCAGCGGGACTCCTGGCGGCAACGGTTCAAGTTTTACAATCCCGAAGGCTCATATTTCCAGGTAAACCCAGGCTTCGGTTCGATCCCGCTACGGGCTATGGATAATTTCGACAATCTGCGGCGCGGCGCTTTCGTGATTCGACGGTTCGATTGTCATACGTGTAGGCCGTCCCACTCGCGTCGATCTGCTCGCCCCATTTGCCCCGTTGCCCTGTACGTGAAACGACAATCGGTTCGCCAAGGCTCGTGTTCAACGCACCGGCGACGTTATTAGCAAGCTGGCGTGATGAGGGCGAGTACGCTGTCAGGGTGGCGCCGTGCTTCGACTTGGACGCGGCACGAGTCGAGCGCTGCTCCGCTGCTCGCCTCCCACCACGCAAGATCCTCGGTGCCGGTGGCGTGCTCTTCTCCCGTTGTGAAGAGTTCGTAGATGACAGATCGTTTCGGCACGCGCCAGTATCGGTGCAGTTGGAATCCTTGCTTTTGGGCTGCGGCGTTGATTGTCACAGCCGAGACCCGCAACGCCGGGGTGGGTGGTTTGCGGAATGCGAAGCGTCCTTGTTGGTTGGCGGCTTGTTCGCTCTTTTTCAGCGCGAGCCGACCTTCCACCAGGATGCAGGGTGACGGCCACAGCTTTACGATTCCGAGGAGGCTTGACGCTTTGCTCGCCTCTGGGCACACTGCTGTCCGAACTTGCTCGATCGCGTCGAACGAGATTGAGCCGGTCACATGTTTTTGGAAGAAGGGAGGCCAGAACGCGAAATGCCCGGCGATGACATCAACGAGGGACTCTTCGGGGTCCTTTACATCCTGGCTACACGACGTGCGCGTAAAGGATAAGCGCAGCTGGTCCGTGAGAATGAACAAGTGCCCAAGCTCGTGCCAACGCGTGTAGTTCCTACGAAACTGCTTGTCCCCTCGTGCATCGATCACCGAGACGTAGGGCGGCTCCCAGGGTTTGGCAGCGCGGCGTCGATATGTGATCCCGAACACGTCCGGTCCCAAGTCGGCATCCAGAGTTGCAAAAATGCTCTCTCCCAGCCCGACATAATCCTTTTGGATGTTGTGCAGGTCGTCATCGGTTGCGATCTGCTCGAATTTGGTCCCGAGTTTCGCTGCGAGGATCTGCTGGAGTTGCCCGGGCGTGGCGCAGGAGGGGAAGTCCTTGAGGTGCTTGTGGGCGGCGCGCTCGCAAAACCCGAGGATTGCGGGAATGGGATCAGCGGAGGGTCGTAGACCAAGATCCTTTGCCAGGGCGTGGATCTTGTAGGATTTGTTCAGCTGCGTCATCGCGAACCTGAATTGAAGACTTTGCAAATGGCGGCGTGGAGCTTCTTCCATTGGTCCACGTCAAAGGGCGCTTGCTGGCGAATGCTCCGGCGCGCCACAACAGAGTTGTACGTGTCCAGGAGTTCAAGCGTCTGAGTGTACGTTAGATTGAGTTGTTCCGCAGCCATCGAGAGCTCAAGTGGTATCTCAATGGTTCGCGGCCGCTCTGCAGTGGTGATCGCGCCCTTTGCCAAGTAGTCGAGGGAGGCACCAAGCGCTTCCGCAATACGCAACAGGTTCTCTGAGCTAATTCCTCGCTTGCTGTTTTCAACGTCGCTAACGAAGCCCTTGCTCAATCCGGCCTTTGCTGCCAGGTCATCCTGGGTCAGCCTCAGTGACTCCCGGACCTCCTTGATGCGCTCGCCGATTGTCGCCATGTACTGTCCATCGTAACCTGAAGTGCACAACAATTGCACGAACTTGTGCGCCTTGACGAAGCGAACAAAAATTCGCTAAACTGCATTTTAGTCAGCAGGAATAAAGTACTCATGGCTGACGTTCTTTTGGAGTGAAACAAACATGCAGCAGCAGAACAAAGGCACGATCGTCGTCGTGGTAAGCGGGGTGGAGACCACGATCACGTACAACGAGAATGAGCCCCTGAAAAACGTCATTGACGCCGCACTGAAAGAAACGGGGAATCAGGGGCGCAAGAACGAGGAATGGCAACTCAAGTACAACGGGGCCGTGATCAACGACTGGATGAGTAAAGTCGAGACGTTCGGCTTCCCCAAAAACGCAGTCCTCTACGTGAGCTTGCGCGAGGGCGTCCTTGGGTAACACTTTCGTCGACCCGGTGGTCTCGCAGGCTAAATTCGAGAAGGAGGTGGCGCAGTGGAGCGCGCACGCCGACGACCACCGTCGACGCGGCATTCTGATTCTTGAGGCGCGGTTCCCGATCATAATCGCCGCATTTGCCTTCCCATCCCTGCCGCAGCCCCCGATCTTATTCGGTGTGGAAGTGGACTTTACTAATTACGACATGTGGCCGCCGAGCGTACGCTTCATTAATCCACTCACCGGCGAGCGGTGGCGAGACGGGGCTGAAACGCCCTTTCCCGTCATTATGAACGGCCAGGCCGTGCCGCTATTCTTGCGGTTCGAAGAAGATCCGACAAACGGGACGATATCTGTACAACGCCCGGTGATCTCGCAGGCCCAAAAAGGACCGGCATTTCTCTGTATGCGTGGAGTTCGCGAATACCACGAGCACCCCGCGCACTCTGGGGACGCATGGCTCCAATACCGCGATACGGGCATCGGAAACCTGTTCTACATCCTGGATAGGCTCCACGAATTTGGCATTGCACACATCGCCGGCATGCACGTCGGACTCAGTTATGTTTCTGGCGGGCTACCACAACTTCGGAGGAATCCGCAACAGACGGAGGGTGCTGATGTCCGGGCTTGAACACCTACAGCGCTTCCACGTGCCGACGACGGTCGTGGCGGAAACCATGGAGTTCCTGGCGGCCATGGGGAAAACGGGATGCGAAGGCCTCGCCCTGTGGGTCGGAAGCATCGACGCCATCGACGGTTTCGTGACGCAAGTCGTCGCGCCACAACAAACACCCATTCGCAGCGAAGAAGGCCTCGCCGTTTACGTCGGACCAGAGGCCCTGCACGACCTCAACGTCTGGCTGCATCACCACCAACGACGCCTCCTTGCGCAAGTTCACAGCCATGGCGAACATGCGTATCATTCGCCAACCGATGACCAGTATTCGATCGTGACCACGGTCGGTGCGGTCTCCATCGTCATACCGGGGTTCGCGCGCGACCCCTTTGACCTGCGGACGTGCAGCGTGCACCGCCTCACGAGCGACGGTTGGGTCACGCTTCGACAGAATGAAGCCGCAGGTCTGTTGGTGCTGGAGAGGTAAGCACAATGGCACTCGCCCCCTACTTCAGCAAGGCCGGCTTGGGTGCAGCGGCGCTCATGCAGGACATGGGATGCGACCGACTGGCGTCCCTCGTGGAGCCACTAGCAGTCAGGATCGCGTTCGGCCCTGATGCGGTGCAGTCGCCTGAGGGACGCGTGCTCTTGGAACTGACGGTGAACCTGCTCGCTCGGTTCTACCCCACTCTACAGTTCGCGCCAGAGGGACCGGGAGCAGACGCGCACGCGGCCAGCCTGCAGGACCTCGCACGCAGCATCAACCCGGAAATCGACTTCCGTGGTCCCGACGATCGCACGCCATGTATCGCGGTTGGGAACGTGAGACCGGTTCGGGACACCTTCTGCGTCTACGTTGGATCGAAGGACTGGGTCGCGCATGTCTCCACCCAATCAGCGCGAACGCTCGGCACCTCCGCCAACCCGTTTGGGGCTGGAGCCGCCGCGTGCATAGGCACCGCGTTCGTGTTCCGCCATCTCTTTCACGAGCAGCTGGGCGTACCTGCCCCAGACCAGGAGCTCTCGCTCTCAATGGCATCTTACGATGTCGGACGCCGCCGCTCCACAGGGACCGCGCTGGACCGCGACCTTGGCGTGGTCGCTTTGGTCGGAGCGGGTGCGATTGGCAACGCCGCGGTGTGGGGACTCGCACGGACACAGGCGACGGGGGACCTCCACGTCATCGACGGAGAAGTCGTTGACGACACGAATCCGCAACGCTACGTACTAACGGCTGCCGCTGATGTACGCACGCAAAAGGTCGCACTCGCCGCTCGACACCTCGCAGGGACGCGCTTAACCGTGCATCAGCACGCAATGTCTTGGGCGAACTTCGTCACCGCCACGAATCACGACTGCCCACCATTGGTTGCGTGCGCGCTCGATACCGCCGAGGATCGTTGCGCCGTGCAATCATCACTCCCTGAAATGATTCTGAATGCCTGGACCCAACCAGGGGATGTCGGCATTTCACGACACGAATTCCTCGGTAAGTCAGCGTGCCTTGCGTGCCTGTACTGGCCACGCACCCAACGCAAGAACTTCGACGAGCTCGTTAAGGAAGCAATTCGGTACAGCGGTGAGCTTATGGAAGTTCGGGACATGCTCTATCTCCGCACGCCGCTGGACGACGCATGGCTGGACCGGTTAAGCGCTGACATGGGCGTTGTGCGCGCAACCCTGACACCCTTTCGCAACAAGACCCTCGACGAGTTCTACCGCGAAGGCATCTGCGGCGGACATGTCATGGCAGTCCGAGGAGCGAAGGTCGTCGTGCCAATGGCGTTTCAGTCCGCATTCGCCGGCCTCATGCTCGCAGCCGAGATCATCAAAACAGCGCCCACGCACAAGCTAAAGGCGGATATGGTCACCACTAAGATCGACCTCTTGCGACCCATCGGCACCCGCCTCTCGGAGGCAGCGAACAAGACAGCGGACATCCGGTGCATCTGCCGTGATCCTATCTACGTGCGCCGATACGAGCAGAAATATCCACACCGAACCCGCCACGCACCGGCGCATGATGGCCGATAGAAGGTACAGGAGGGACGGCGCGCGACCTGTTCGTCAGGATCAACTTGCTCCCGAAGTAGACATTCGAGCCCTGGAGTAGGCAGCCCTGACTCTGACCTCCGACCACGTTGCACTGGTAGGTCTGCAACTTCTGCTCTTTGGAAAAACTACGAACTCGCCAGAACGGGAGCATCAAAAACCCGGCATTCCTGCGGGGAGAATCTCAGTCAGGTAGGGAAAACGGGGCGGAGACGGGAGTGCCAGCAAGAGCCGGTCTTAGGCTGATTGGCCGGAATTGCCGAATTGAGTCAACAGTGGGCAATCCTGAGGCTGCTTCCGCGCGGTCAAGCCGTCGGCTACAGTCCGAGCCTGATCCCGGGAGGCAAATCTCTCCCCACACTACTGTTTGGCCGAAACAGATGCAACTATTCTTATATCGTAGTATCGGGATGGGTGACCGCCTAAGCTGTTGAGGCTCATCGGTGTGGCTTCCGCCTGTGGATTAGAACGGCTCGTGTCCGGTAATGATACAACGGCACGTCCAAACCCTTATCGGCCCCCTCCTTGGGCGCACGAGTAGTGCATTTTCGGATTTCGTCAGTGTCAGTGCATCCCCCAGCACAGCAAGACGTCCAGATCGCGTGGGGACTCGACCGGGCAATGAGATACTGTCTTCCCAGGGCAAAAAGCAGACAAAGCAGGCTAGTATTCAAGTTGTATGTGGAGTATAATTGCACTCCAATATCAGAAAACTGCCATTTTGGGACTGTATGCTTGGTTCGGGCGACGGTTGCTTTCCATCCGATCCTAATCCCTTTGGCGCGTTAGGTCGTGGCGGGTGGTCATTTTTTCGGCCCACCCTAGGGAGGTTTCGGTTGTCAACAAAACACGCCGCAATTGAGCGATTTATCGACGGCTACCTGCAACGTCAGGAGTACTATAGATGCGTGGCGGAGTCGTGTCACGAACGTTGCCACGAAGCTCTTTCTCAGAACGGTATCAGACATATAGCTACCTTTCGCGCAAAGGGACTCGAACGCCTTCGGGAGAAACTTTATAATCGCGTGGCGGATGGTCACGCCTATGAAACCGATGAGGATATCGCGAAAGACATTGTAGACCTAGCAGGAGCCCGTGTAGCCCTCTACTTTCCGGCGGAGCTGTCTGAATCAGTAGAGGTACTGAGCGGACACTTCGAAGTATTGCAGAAGCGCACCTTTCCCAAGAAACACTCACCCCGAAGGGGAGATGATATTTACAAGTACCGCTTTCCAGGCTATTCCGCCACACATTTGCTCGTGAAGTTGAAGCGGGATGCTCTCCGTGCGGACCAAGCACACTTCGCTGAAGCACTCGTAGAGATCCAAATCGCATCTGTATTCATGCATGCTTGGGCCGAGGTCGAGCACGACCTTGTCTACAAGCCTCTAATGGGAAAGTCTTCGGTCGGTGAATATTCCCTACTTGACCAGATCAACGGTCTGGCGTTAACTGGCGACCTAACGCTTGAGCATCTTCAGCGAGCAATGAAGGAACGGATAACACGTGAAGAACGTAGGTTCGAAACTCACTATGACCTCGCATCTCATCTACACAATGCATATCAAAGAAGTTCAGGTGAGGCCCTTATGGGCCGAGTAGACAGACTCCTCGAATTTCTCCGGCGGCTACGGCTCGACAGCCCCGGCTTACTGCAGTCGTATATCACAACGCTGCCGCAAGCAGCAACACGCACACCTATTGTCGACCAACTCCGGGATCATATAATTGCATCATCTTCCGAATTCGCTAGTGAACGGAGACGCATCTGGTCGGAAGTCGAACGATCACCCAGCTTGACTGACTCTGGAACAGCTGAAACAGAACGTGCCCAAGCGACGGCCGAACGAACGCTGAAAAAGCATTGGTCGACTTTTGAAGCCTTGACTAAGCAAGCGCTTACGTCTCGCCAAACTGACCGGGCATCTCGAATTCAGATGTCCGGCATAACGGCAGACACGCTACGCGGACTTGGCTTCGAAGTTAAGAACGGCCAGGCGCTCCTCTACGCACAACAAGCATACATCCGCATCGTATCCGATCAGTGGTCCGGTAGCACTGACGATCTGTTGACTCACGCAGCGGTGCTACGCAATGGGATTGAACATCTCTACGGCATCTTCCCCGAATTGCTCACTTTTCGGAGTGCAGAATGACGCATTGGTCGGTCGAAGAGGCTCGACGCTTTTTCGAGGCGAAATTCTGTCAGAAGTCCTCCAGTACGTATCTTGCTCTAAGTATACAGGCCGATCCAGACGAGATACTGCCAGGAATCATCTATCATTTCGACGTAGGTCACCCAATATACGGTCGCTGCACCGCAAGGATGTATTGTGGACTGGGTCACGACTTAGGAGGCCGCCTTTGGCTCCAGGAGGCTCAGTCGCTAGTACGTCTCAGCGCAAGGCGTCACCCAGCATTGCCGCGAGTGAGGGATGGCGTCTTCCGGGAGGCAGAGCGAGTCGGCCTCCTTCTTTCAGAGGCGAGCGGATACGTCCTTAGCTCTGAAGATATGGAATTGCTTCGGGCCCAGCCGTCAATTGCACTTCGGTATTTCAATCTAGCGGCAGACGCTGTGCGCGTTTTGCACGGTCATGGGTTGATTCATCGTGATATCTGGCGGGCGTCTTTTGAAACTGTATCCGATGAGCGGGAGCGTCCTCCATATCTTCGGCTGTTTGGTTTCGAAATGAGTGCGTTTGCCGCCTCTCTAGCCGATCCCGTCTGGCGCACGGATGACGCGGAACGTGCGACCATCTGGGCATACCGAACGCGGGGCGGCGCTGAGCAGTTCGCCTGCCATGCGCCCGAAGTCGTAGTCGGGGAACGCAACAGCGGATCTCCAACATTGACATACAAATCGGACATCTTCGCTCTGGGCGTTTGCGTATACCAGTGGTTCATTGGCGATCTACCATTCGAAACTCTAAAAGAATACGAAACGCGACCCGAAGAGGTCTCGCGTGAGCTAATCCGTTTCTTAGACAGCAACATTTCCTCAGCTGTCAATGTCGCGGCGCCGCTACGCGATTTACTGCGCAGAATGATCCGAACGGACATGGCCGGCCGGCCAACGGCCACGGAGCTGGTGAATGAGTTGGCGAAGATCCAAGATAACATCAGCGTCGTCTGGAGCACGACGCACTTTAGTGAGCCTTTTGTCGCAACCATTGCACCTCGGTTTCTCTTGCAATATCTTCTTATTGAAGAATGGAAGAATCTGGCAACTGATGAAGAATTGCTGCTTTCACAATTACAATCTGTCATCGGTAATGATTTGGTTAACGGTATTCTTATTCATGTACCAAGCGGTGCAGAACGGTATGTTAAAGGTGGGGACAGAACGAGTTTACGAAATTCAGTCTGGGTTTTAATTGGCAAACGAGCGATCTACTTCTGTCAGGTGTTTATGGCCCGTAAGGGCCTGAGCGGCGCCACGCCGCTCGATTGGCTGCTACATATTAATTACGTTGTCGATCGCTGCAATGAAGCCGTACGAGATATAGCGTGCACTCCGTTGCGTCGGAGGCTTTTCCGCGTGAGGGTCGTTCATTACACAAAAGCGCCCGAAATTGACGCGAAGCGTGGGAGAGCGAACAATCCCTCATGGGCTCCATTGTTGGAAGAGGTGACGGTGCCTCCATCTGAAGCCCGCTGGCAAACGCCTCTTTGTAAGGCATTTGAGTGGTGGTTGGCGATACAGCGAGGTGTAGTTGAAATCAAGCAGTACGCGTTTAGGAAGGAACTCGCCCAGGCTCCTGATCGAAAGGCGGGGCGGAGCATTCGGCTTGTTTGGGATAGAGAGCGGGACCAACGGTGGATCGAACGCGATGATCTTCGGCACCTCATATCCGGTCTGGGTCGAAAGAGACCGGATTTTGGCAATTTCTTCACAACCCTAGCTGATCGGGACCTCGGTGAAGAAGTTACATGGGAAGCAGACGGTTCCGGACAGCCAGACCGATCGACACGATCTAGGTCGAGAGGTCGAGTGAAGAGGATAAGTGCTAACGAGATTGAGGTCGAGGTCATCGAGGGTGATCCGCCCACGGCACTGGGGTGGCTACGTCCACTTAGCGATGTGCCAGCGGAGATCCAACTGAAACGCCAAACTAACGCTGTGTCGACTCTGTTTGATCGTCCCGAGTTGATGCAAGCCTTATACGAACCGAAGAGCTTCCACGGGCCCAGAAGACAGTGGGCCCATGCTGGAGAGTCACTTTTTGGTAGGGCCGGGGAAATTGTCCAAGATATGTTGGCTCATTTCCCCTTCTACGCCTTACAAGGTCCACCTGGCACTGGCAAAACCACGCTTGTTGCTCACGCAGTAGCTGCGTATCTTCGAGCTAAGCCAAGTGCTAGAGTATTGATTTCTGCCCAGTCTCATTATGCCCTTGACGAGCTGGCGTCAAGAATTCTTGAAGTTGCTCAAGCGGATGTCCGAAAGGACATTGTCGCCGTTCGCGTTGCGGGCCAACATAGTCTGGACCAAGTTCGTGAGTCTATACAACCGTACTTAGACGTAAATCAAGCGCAGCGAATTGTCCACGACCTGAATCACCATCATGCAAGGAGACTTAAAGAATGGCGGGCTGCGACCAACGATCGGACACGCGGGTGGCTGGCCATCGCATCGAGGTGGATTGCAGTTGCGGAGCAAAGTCAGTGGGAAATCCAAGATAGAATATGGCGGGGCGCTAATATCGTTTTTGCCACGTGCGGCACTTGCACGGAGGGAATTCTCGGCATCGAAAGTGAATTGGATTCATTTGATTGGGTTATAGTTGAGGAAGCCGCCAAGGCGTGGCCCGCTGAGTTGGTGATGCCTTTAGTTTTCGGCCATCGATGGACGCTCATTGGGGATCACCAACAGTTACCGCCTTATGGTGATCTTGAAATAAAAAAGCTTTATGAGGCTTGTCTAAGTTCAACCCGGCCTCATCTTAGGCAGCTCGTTGATGACAGCGAGCCGTTTCGGGCAATGTTGGAATTGTTTCGCCACCTTTTCGACCCGGAAGCGTTTCAGCCTAGCCCGACTGGCTTAGTTAGTGTTTCGGATCTTGATGGTCAGAGTGACCGTGTTTACGGGGTAAAGGAATTGCCGATCGAACGGCTCGATATGCAATTCCGGATGGATAATTCCATTGCGCAAATAATTGCGCACGCCTTCTATCCGGATGTTGGGCTGAAGACCGCACCCGAACTGCAATGCACTACTCCGATGCATGGTATTACCGGGCCGAAGTATGTGGCCGAACGCTCGCTCCTGTGGCTCGATACTGGAGGCTTGGCGGCCTGCCGACATGAAAAGGGGCAGTGGAGCAATGATGGCGAGGTCGAGGTCATCAGTAGATTCCTGCGGTCCTTGCAGCCCTCACCGCTATCCGGTGACAGTCGGGGCAGTCGGCTTGCTATTCTAAGTCCATATCATCAACACAATCAGCTTCTTAGGTCATACCTACCGGCAGGTACTAGCGATTTCGTTCATACTACAGACTCCTTCCAAGGTCGGGAGGCCGACATTATCATTGTTTCGCTCGTTAGGACGAACGACTTCCCAGTAGAAGATCGCTTTCGACGAATTGGTCACCTCGCTTCGCCTCAACGTACGAACGTACTTCTGTCCCGTGCCAAGCAGTTGTTGGTAATAGTGGGAGATTTTGATCATTTCCGAACCACATTAGATACCCCTTGGCGAATCGTTTGCGAAGATATTGAGGCTGCTTCCGCACGCGTGACCTTGGAAACTATGGAGAGTCTATAATGAGGGAAGTTCAGGCTCGTTCGAGGCAGCGTGTCCTTATCCCATGCGAAACCTTGACGGCCACGGTAGTCCTAGCACCGTCGAATGTACCTACGCGGCTTGAGGGGTTGGTATTGAAGGCTATTCATCGGGGCGCTCGGACTATTGCGGAGTTGAACCTGATTTTTGCAATCGGCACTCGGCCCATGCTTCGGCTTATTCTTGATCTGCTAAATAGATCACTTCTCACATTTAACTTCGGAACTGGCGAAGTTCGCCTAGTGCAATCAGTCACGGAGTTGATTGGCGCGAATACTATTGATTCCCTCGGGTCTAGCGAGAGATCCTACAAGCGAGTATCTCTCTTACGGGATCTCATAACTGGTACCATTTTGCCTCGGCGCAAGCGAGCCAATATCGGCACCGCGAAACGCTTACCCGCCCTGCTGGAGCCAGACTCGAAGTCCGCCATCGGAGCTGACGCGATCGTTCGGGAGGTACGCGCACTGCAGACCGGACGTACGACGAGATCTGGGCGCCCACTGCACGTGTTGGACATTTATTTCGATCCGCCCAATATGTCAGGGGATGACACCGCCGGCTCGATCCGGGAACTCGAACTTGAACTTAGCTACTACATTGATCCAGACAGCGACAATCTGAAGGTGTCTATCGAATACCCGGAGGATCTTCCATGGCGTACTCGCGTAGAACTTGAAAAGAAACTCACCCAACTGGCTAATGAGAACGATCCTGTAGGCGTGTTCAAAGATTTGCGGGCCAGAGCGGCTGTCGTCCATGCACCGACCACAGCACTGGGACAACGACCTCAGGTGGAGGGCCTGAAGTCCCTGGTCAAGCGGCTTGAGAGCGCCGACGAGGGTACTTTCACTCATTGGCAGCAGAATCTCGAGCGTGCCGCACTGCCCATTCGAGAGACGCTTGAACTCTACGGCGCTCACGTTGTTGCTGAAGTGATTTCTGGTGCGGACCGCCATGTTGAGGTTATCAAACAGATGATCACTTCGGCCCAGCGGCAGATAGTGCTCGCGTGTCCATTTGTTCATACCAATGCAACATGGCAGTTTAGGGAAGAAATTGGCCGAGCTTTAGGGATGGGACGGACGATTTTTCTATTGTTGGGGATGGGTGATGACCTACTCCTGGAAGCCGGAGTTGCAAACTGGCTCTATGACCTGAAGCATCAATACGGGAATCAGATTTTTTTTAGTAGCCGTTCTGCCCGGTGCCATGCGAAGTTTGTAATTGGAGATGCCAGTGATTTACTGTTAACAAGCTACAATTTTCTTGGCAGCCTTCCTGGGCCTGTCTTTGAGGTTGGTATGAGGGTAATGGCAGATAACGGCACCGGCGCAGCAGGCTCGACAAGCCATACCGTCGTCGCTCGGCCGGCTCTTGATCTATTGGCGCTCACCAAGGAAATCTTCCCGGAGTACGCTGAGGGACAACTAATAAGCGCGAATCCTGCGCAGTTTGGCATTTGCCGGGCGGACGAGGTTACGATCGGCGAGTTTCCTCGACTCGAAGTACCAGAAGAGGATGCATTTACCCCTGAGCGGAGAGCTCTGTGGAAGCGCGCTTGGCACCATTATGCGCAACGGCTTGCCGTACTTACCGCAGAGGCGGGTTCGACGTACCAATTGGTCCGGAATTCGGAACACCGGCAGCTGTTGTTTGAGGCGCTCCGCACAGCCGAACATCGCCTCCTGGTACTTTCCGACCAACTGTCTACGCGGGTAGTAAATCGCCGGTTCGTCGAGGAACTGGGGAACTGTCTGACCCGCGGGGTTGAGGTAACACTAGTGTATCATCGACCCGAACGTGCAGCGGAGGAGACACTGATTCATGTGCGTGGAGAGCAACCGGCTCTACTACGCCTTTTGCGAGTTGGAAGCGGCACCTCGTCCAGTTCCGAGATAAGAGAACTCGAGTCTCACGCTAAAGTCCTCGTTTGCGACAACTGGGCAGTAGTGTCAAGTTTTAACTTTTTGTCATTTGCTGGAGAGTACGAAGGTGCTGAACGGTTTGATACCCGGACAGAAATCGGTCTTTCGATGCATGGTGCGAATGCCGTCGAAAACCTCTTGACCCATGTCAAGCAAGGAATTCCCGGTCTTTCCATTTTTCCACTCGCTTCGGAGAAACTCCTCCACACTGAGGTTCTTGCAACTGAAACAACTTCTGAAACCGGTACGCTCAATCGGGACTTGGGGGCGTTACTAGATGAGCTGTCTGCAGTGCTGGGTGAACAGGGGGCCTCGGCAGCCTCTGCGGAACAATCGCTTATTCTCGCCCAGCCTATTGCTGCATGGTTTAGTGCTATCGATAAACCCGAAACTGGACTAGCTGAATTAGTCGAGCTCGATGCGGTGAGAGCTCCTTTCTTAGCCCAGGCCATCGCGGCGTATCTGTCGAGGTATTCCACCATCGAAGCTGACAAATTGCAGATCTGGGTCGAAAAGCTTGCACGGGAACTCTGGTGGGGGGCGGATCGATGCTCCCATGGGGTTTCTCTTCTCTTGCAAGCCACTACACTCCGGTCCGTCTCTGTGCCGCCGGCGGGGCTGGCGATGCTCGACGCTTTCTGCAAAGATGGGCGAGTGACCTCTCAAATGTTCGAGGAAGCAGTGATTACGTGCGATAGTCCTGAACTTGCAACGGCTATTGCGTGCCTGGCGCTACCTCGATCGCTTTTTCATGAAGATCCGCCAATTCAGGCGCTGGACCTCTTGCAGGGTAATGTTGATCCGGCAATCGCCCCCTGGATCGACAAATGTCTTAGCTTCCGTATGTCCTTTCCCGCAGGCCTCAAACAACTCGACCTCACGTCCTTGAAGAAGTCGGAAGATGTTGCGAATGAAATAGAGAGTGTCCGAGGCGCATTTGTCCAGGAATTGCAGCGCTGTATCGCTGTGCGGCCGGATTTTAAACTCGGTAAGCGGGCATGGAGTATACTGATTAACAAGCCAGGCGGCTTGGCAGAGTTGCTGCGGGCGGCTGAGAACCGTCAGTCCAAACAAGTTGGTGTATTCCTGCACGAACAGTATTCGTCGCCAGCGGACGAGTTATTGGATGATGCAGTTGCTGAGGCCGCTATAAGTCTGAACCTCAGCCCCCGCCTTCAGATTATCGCCGCGCGCCGGCGGACGTATGTCGATCACTTGGCCAAACTAGTGCGCCTGGCGCGCGCATGGGTGAAAGCGTCCGGCGGGATCCGGAACTCTATGGATGCATTAGCACCAGATAAGGTCAAGCATGTCGGATCGATTTTGGCGAAGGACGTTCCTGGCATCACGGCATTTGCCGAGAAGCTATTGATCGATTCGGATTACCGTTATCCGATCGTGGTGGATCTCCTCACTAGCACTGAACACCTTCTGCGGCTTTCATCATGATATCTATAACCGATCTGAGATCATGTATAGGTGGATGGTCAGAAGTATGGCGGCATGCTAACCTCTGGCATGCCCTCCAGGAAGACCTCCCGGTCAACAAATGCGTTACCGCTTTTATTCGCGACTTGGCTGAGCCTCGCGAACTTCTTGAGATCCCGGAATATCTCCTGGCAACTGGAGCTTATAGATCTGTTGCAGTTTTGCTCGAGACATTAGAGTTTCTCGAGGCGACTCCAGGGATCGATGTTCACTATCTTGAGTTAGAATTAACTCGCCGTCGAATCGAGAGCCAGGCTCGAGTGCTTTCCGTGACTGACGAGCTGGTTTCGCGGAGCGAACGTGCCGGTGCGGGAATCACACGGCAGGATCCGCGCTTCCAGGAGGCTTATCGCCTATCAGTCCAGGATGATGCTAGGTCACTTGAGATTTTAAGCCTCATACGCTCAGGTATCGAGGACGCTGAGAGGCGCGTCGCGGATAAATTATATGGCGAAATAAGAGAGCGGTTTCTACATATGGCTACAGGCCAGCCGGGGATGGCTTCGTGGAAAGCGGCCTTAGATCGTGCCGTGCGTGAGAAACACTTTGATTTGGTGCGACTCCTCTTGGCCGCCGATCCAGGAGTGATCGGCCAACACAACGAAGAGCGGGTGATGATGCCGGTCGGCGTTCTACCCTTTCGCGGCAGTAATACAGCAGAAGAAGTCTGCCGTTGGTCTCTAGATGGGGAAGGTGGCCCTCCGGAGTTCTATTCTTGCTGGGACCCACTAAGGGGAGGGGTAGAGGCGAAACAGCTATTGGAAGTGCTCCGTGGTATGTGTTCTGGCTTTCTGAATATATCGATGGCGACCGCATTCGTCTCGGAATTGGAACGCTTATTAGGGTGGACAGCGTGTGACTCACCAGAGTTGACTCAAATTCCTGGTGGGTTTACGGCTAAGCTTACCGGATTAAATGATATTACATGTCCTGGAATGATAGCGGGGGGTGTTCGGATATACCTGCCAATCGAATGGGAAATAATGAAGAGTAATATTGCGGACAATGCTGATTTGGCCGTCATTTTCTGGCTGCAATCTGAAGGTGGTCCAGATGGCAACCGTGTGTTCCTCACTTCATGGGATATTCTTCAATCCTTGGCGCGGCCAAGTGCGTTTCGTGTCGAATTGCTCCGCATAATCAGCGCCCAGCTCTCACCCGAAGTTTTTCCGGTGCGGGCTCCTTCTAATTGGTCAACTGTAGGTAGAGAAGCGGATATTGCGGCGATAATTGAACAACTGCGCCGTGACTCTGTAATCCTGATGGGCCCGAGAGGGATCGGTAAGGCACCCATAGCCAACGCTGTGATTGCCGCAGTGTGTGGAGAAGGATGGACTTGCCAGACGATGGAATGTCCTTTGCAGGTTCTGGAGAGCGAAGGGGCCAACGTTCGAGATGCAGCTACTAAGGCAATTGAGGAGGCCAGCCCAGTGATAGCTAGGCATGTGATGGCTCTCGACGAGGTGCCTATCACTGTACGCTTTTTGTATACGGCTGATGATCTTCTTCCCTCGCACCTTGATCCTCTCTTCGCATGGGTTCGTCAGAGCCCTGCTTCTCGTCGAGTATTGTTATGTGGTTGGCCTTTGTGTGGTATAAGTGGTCTTGCCAGTGGCGAAAGTGAAAAGCGCTATCAGCTTGACTTGGTCCCATTTGGCAGGATTAGATGCTTTGCGGAGAAAGTACTGTACACGAATGGTTACCAATTGGCTCATGCGTTTGTGCTTGATCGGATAGCCTATTTTGCGGCGGGAAGATTTGGACTGCTCTATGCCTTTCTGCGATCTCTATTTGTCGAATTCCAGGAGCGCGCATTGCCCCGAACGGCAGCCATTGATTTCCGTACGGTCGAGCATTCGTCCAGACGGAGAGAGTATCGGGATGTAGCTCGACGTATACTGCTTGGCCCTGTGGAGGCGGACCCCATACTTTACGTTACGTTCGCTGCTAGCCTTGTGGCGTTCGGAACTAGCAATGACCAATCTGCGCCTTATGAGAGTGCCACAATCGGTGATGTGGCGGATTGGCTAAGCAGTGAGGATATTCTGGTATCTTCCGATGAACTTAGGTCGTGCGTAGACCGTTTAGCCACGTTAGGGCTACTCCACTGGTTGGAAGGTTCACGTGTGGCGCTCATGCCTGGCGGTGGCGATATCGTTCTTTCAATAGTTGGAGATCGGCAACAATATTTTGCCGCTGCGAAAGCTAACACGAGCCTGAGATCTATCATCACAGGCGATATGGCGTGATTCAAGGTGTTGCCTTTCGGTTCGAGTGCGGGTAATTGGAGTGTGTGCTTTACGGTACGCAAGCAAAAGAACCAATCTGAAAGGATTGGTATACAAACTAGTCTAGGCCCAACATGATTTACTTACTTGGGCGGTGGAGTTCGGCCTTAAGGAGAAGGTCTAAATCCAATTGTGCCATCTGAAGTTCCATCCAACAATCCCAGGCGTACTTTTGGGATTCCTGGGATGCGGAAGAATGGCTTAAGACGTTGAGTAGGTCGGCCTGTCTGGCGTCACGAGTTGCACGCGCTTCTCCGATTCTGCGAAAACGTTCGGAGGCGATGTCCTCATGTCGCTCCGGTCCACCACCGTTCTCGAACGAGTGTTGGTGAGCCATGCGCTAAGGATATGAGTTAATGATAGTTAATGGTTCTATGTGCATCATAGCAAGGTGACTGAGGTTGTCAAGCAAGCGGTAGCTAATATCCTGGGTGTGCGGGGAAGAATGGGCTACTTCGTTCTGGTCAGGGCTGGAATTCGCGCGGTCCCTTCGGAATGAGGTTCTTTGTTTTTGGCATCTTGCATGGGCAGGCAACATCGAATAGCAGTCGGCATCGAGCAGTAAGGATGCCCTTCTGTGGGGCTAAGAATTATAATCGGGGCGGCCGATATCGCTGCCGCACCGTTCTGGACACCTGCGGTGAGTTGGGATGTGTAGTTTTGTGTAGTTCTCCGCATTTCTCGACCGTCGTCCCGAAATTTAATGAAACTATTGGAACATTGTTGTTCATATCGACCTCACAATCATCTACAATGCATTCTTGGGCTGTAGATGATTGTCTGCTATCTATATGTAAATTTGGCAGTTACAATCCTTGTCGCATAATTCAAGGAGCTCTTTGTAATCAGAGGGTCGGGGGTTCAAGCCCCTCCGCCAGCTCCATCCCAAGAACAATGGCTTTTAGAATCAAGCTTCCTTTTAGGTGCCGTGGGAACTTGTAGAAAGCTGTGGGGTTTGGGGTGCTGGCTAGCTACAGAATCGACTAAAACCGATGTCGGCGAGACTCAAAGACTAACAGCGGGGCACCGACACGAACACACGAACGTTTGGCCTGCTTGCAATCCTCATTTGCCTCTCGATGATTGGATACGCATGGGCCTTTGCCACGGTGATACAAAAATGGGGCCGCGCGGCCAGATGGTCGCGGCCTCATTGAAGCAAGTAGTACCGCTCTCTCAACCAACCACCGTGGCACGATTTCCGCGGCCTCATTGAAGGGAAGTCACCGGAACACCTCGCACGTCACGGACGCTACTCTCTGGAATTTGTAATCAGAGGGTCGGGGGTTCAAGCCGCTCCGCCAGCTCCATTCTTTCCTGTCTCGCGTCCCTGAAGCTGGATGTTTACACAGTTCTACCCGGCACCGAGATTCGCGCAAGCAAGTTCACTTCGGGTATGCGACGACGGGAACGACTGGCGGAACCGACGCACGCGTGTTTGTCGGGCACCGGAAGAGCGGACTCAGCCTACATGATGCGGCCGGCGGTCATGTGCTTCGGGCTGCGATCCAGTTGTTCATCGCCGGGATTGCCGAGCAGGCGCAGCAAATGTTCCGCGAGCTGCGGAGCACAGATGAAACTCTCGTCGCTGAAATCCTCGGCAGGTTGCAGCCGCTTCTGCCATTCGAAGATGATCTCGACCGTCTCCAGGCTTTCGCTCAGCCACGTCCCCTGTGCATCGATGAATTCGACCACATCCTGGCCGTCCTGCAAAGCGACGCGCATGGAATTTCCATCGCGCGCGAGAAGAGCGGCTTCTACCGTTCTTCCATCCGGATACTTAATAATCATTCCGTCCCTTTCCACTCTCTGTATGGTGCTTCCAATCGCCTGGAGATTTCAAGATTGTTTTATTCACCGGGGTATCAATGAGCTCCTAACATTGGTTATGAGCCAGAGGTACCAGTTCGTGTAACTCGAGGCACACGCTGTTAAACAGATTCATCAGCCCACCCGCATTCACGCACCCGATACCCCAGCGATAAAGCGCCAGGCGGCAGCGGGCATGCAGCATGTATATTGCGAATGCGAGTCGCTTGCGCGCGAGCAGCGACGCCAGATCCGGCCTGTCCTCGCCCGAATGAATCACCAGGGCGCTCAGCGCGGCGCAGGTTTGGCCAAAATCCGCGTGAAGGCTCGTCAGATAGCAACCGAAAATGCGGTATCGTTGGCGGCGCAGCCGGACAGCAAGTTGGGGAGTGAAGCCCGGCTGGGCAGAAAGGAATTTCAGGTCTGAATTGTCGAGAAGGCGCAACATGGGCCGGTACCGCTCAACCGAGACTTCCGCAATCCACTCGGGAGTCATGGGCAACTCGCGTTTCGCGCGCGAGCGCTTCCACACTTTCCAAATCGGCTCCACTACCATGACCCGATTGAACCACGCCGGGACATCGGCAGCCAGTTCCGCCCGTACCAAAGCCATGGCTGAACCGTACCAAGCAATTCGGCGCGAAAGTCCTAGTAGTTCTTACATTTCCAGCATTACCTCGGGTAACAACCCTTGCGCATCGTCCACATCCTGATAACGAAATATATGGAGCGTTCGGCTGGTACGTTGCCGGTACGGCGACTACTGGTGCGGTGGATTCTGGTGAGGCACTATGGAATTGCGACTGAGGCACCAATGAAGATCAGATACCAAAACGGAACCGCGATCGAGGGTATGACGCTCGTCCGGACCGGCCAGACGATGCGGGTTGCGGTCCAGGGCTGGGACGATGTTATGGAACTGAATAACATTCATGGAACGTGGGTCTCGGACGATTGCGAACCCGTCAATGTGGAGATTGGCATGACCTTCGAACCCCTAGCGGATTATACCGACGATCAATTTATCTGTTCCCAGGAGTTGGCAAGCCACCTGGTGAATCTGCTGTTCTCGGACAGCAACGAGGACTGGCTTGACGAGACCGGTCTACTGAAAGCCCACTCCGCTACTGCTTCCCGGCTTCTTGCCTGAGCCCCGTTTCCATGATGAGAAAGCCCAGGCAGTCTATCCGAACTGAGAGACCGAGCGATCTCGTGTTAGCCACGATCGACCGGTTGACACGCGAAAAAGCGGAATTACTGGAAGAAGTGCGGCAGTTGCGTGCGGCAGTCGCCATCTATCGGCGAATTGCGGAGCAGGTGACGGGCAGGGTTGCCGACGAGCTAAAGCCCACCGGCACGTCCTAGTCTCAGTTCTCAAATCCCAGACGCCAGCCCAGAACTTCGGGATCGAACCACGAAACCTCCGTATTGAGCCAACGTGTCTTCGTCGCCACGCGGTACCGCCCCGTGCGAGTGCCTTCGAGCACCACCGCGCATGGTCCCTCGCCGAATCGGGTCAATCGCTCCGCAAGCCAGGAATCGCCGGTAAGCGGCTGCGCCAGAACTACCGGCGTCCCGCCCAGAAAGGCGAGGTGAGCGCCGAACTGCTTGTCCACCTGGCGCAATGGGTCGGGTAGAGAGTAGGCCTGGCGGTACCGCTTGACGGCCGCTTCGAGGTTGGAGACGGCGATCACGACCTTTGAAATCCCTTTGAAATCGCGTGTGACGGGCTTGCCGCTGGGAAAAGCACGCTGCGCACGCGGTGTCAGGTCCTGAATGAGGAAGGGGAAAAACGTGCCGCGCAGTTCGGACCCAACGTCCGACGTCTGCCAGTCCAGCCGTACGCCATCCGGACGCTGTCGTCCGCTGCGGACGGAATCGGCCACCGCAACACCAGCGGATTTGAGCCGCTGCACTTCGGCGGCGATGTCCTTTGCGCGGACGGCCCAGGCACACGGTCCCGCATCCTGCCGCAGGAATTTCGCCCAGACATGCTCGTCGACGGCTTTCGCATCAGCCTTGGCCTGGATGGCCATCAATTCCAGGTAAGCTCCGTCGGGGAAACTCACCAGCGCCATCTCGGTGGCGTGATTGATATGCGCGCCGCCGTACACGCTTTCGATGCCAACCGCGGATAGTTTCTTCTGCAGGGCCTGAATGCTCGATCCGGCCACCGTCACGTGGTCGATCTGCAGATCCGCCCCCGCCAGCCCGCCGGCCAGCGCCACGAGGGCAAAGAGGTAGCGCATACAGAGATTGTAGCGGCAGCAGCTACGACGTGACGGCCTGGACTCCGTTGCGCCGAGGAGAGGGCCGGCGGCTGGTCGCCCACGCGGCAATACGGTACAGCAGTTCCAGTCCGACCAGGGCGCCGTAGAACAGCGGCAGGCGCACGTCCGACTTCACCAGCCAGTAGTAGTGAATCACGCCGGCGATGGCGCTGCCGTAGATGAGGCGATGCAGCAACTGCCAGCGTTTGCCGCCCATGCGCCGGATCCAGCCGGTCGTAGAGGTCACTGCCAGCGGGATCATCAGAAGGAATGCCACGGCCCCCGCGGTGATGAACGGCCGCTTGACGATATCTTTCACCATTTCCTGCGTATCGAAAAACTTGTCGAGCCACAGCCACGTCATGAAGTGCAGAAATCCGTAGAAGAAGGCGAACAAGCCGACCATGCGGCGATACTTGATCCACTGAGGCTGGCTCAGGAGTTTGCGCAACGGACTGATCGCGAGCGTGAAGATGATAAACCGGATGGTCCAATCGCCCGTGAAGTGGGTGATATATTCGATCGGATTAGCGGTGAGGTCCTGATTCCAGGCGCGCCATCCTGCCCAGAAGAGCGGCGACAGGCACACGACGAACAGCAGAATCTTGCTCCAGCGAATTTTCATGATGCGCCGCCTAGAAGTTCTTCTTCAGGTCCATGCCGGAGTAGAGGCTGGCCACCTGCTCGCCATAGCCGTTGAACATCAGCGTGGGCCGCTTGCGGAACTCGCCCAAGCGGCGTTCCGAGGACTGGCTCCATCGGGGATGGTCGACCTGCGGATTCACGTTGGAGTAGAAGCCGTACTCGACCGGATTCGAGATGTTCCACGTGCTCGGCGGCATTTTGTCGACGAGGCGGATTTTCACCAGCGATTTTGCGCTCTTGAAGCCGTATTTCCACGGCACGGTGAGCCGCACCGGAGCGCCGTCCTGCGGCGGCAGCGTATCGCCGTACATGCCGACGGTCAGCATCGTGAGCGGGTGCATCGCTTCGTCGAGTCGGAGGCCTTCGACGTATGGCAGCGGAATACCGGCGTACCGCGCTTCCGGCATCTGATTGGTGTTGTAGTAGCTCTCGAAGGCAACGAATTTCGCCTTGGAATTAGGCTCGACGAGCTTCAGCAGAGCGCTCAGGGAGTAGCCGGCCCAGGGAACTACGATCGACCAGGCCTCGACGCAGCGATGGCGGTAGATGCGCTCTTCGAGCGGCGCGACCTTCATAATGTCGTCCAGGCTGAGCTTGCGGGGCTTGGCGCAGTCGCCCTCGACGGAAAGCGTCCAGGGGTCCGTTTTGAAGTTTTTCGCCAGTTGCGCCGGCTGCTCTTTGCTGGTGCCGAACTCGTAAAAATTGTTGTACGTGGAGACTTCTTTGAAAGTGTTCTCTTTTTCGGTCGTGCTGAACGGGCTTTTGGCGAGCGCGGGGAGCTTGCCGGCGGCCAGCAGTTGGCGGCCTGCGAGGAAGGCTAAAGGTAGTCCTGCGAGGAACTTGCGCCGATCCAGGTACACGGATTTGGGCGTCACCTCTGAGTAGCGGATATCCACGGATTTCTTGATCAGCATCGCTTTTGTCCTTACTATACTCCTTTACGTGTTTCGAGCGATGTAAGTTATGGTGGGACCGAAGTTTCTTGCTGCTAACACCATTGCTGCACAAGGAAAGTTGCGGATCGAGCCGTCTCTTTGTATGCTAGTAGTTTCCCCGTAATGTGAATTCTCGGTTGGGTGGGAGCATTGCGGGTGCAGTGGACGGACGGGTGGCCGAGCGGTTAATGGCAACAGGCTGTAAACCTGTCGCTCCTTGGAGCTACGGAGGTTCGAATCCTCCCCCGTCCACCAAAAGTTTTTCGTACACTGTTGTTAAGGGTCGCAGTAGCAATCCGGTCCTAATGTGTGAGAGGCCGTTGTAGCTCAGTTGGTAGAGCGCGTCCTTGGTAAGGACGAGGTCACCGGTTCAAGCCCGGTCAACGGCTCCAGATTTTCTCCTGTTCACAATCCTGACAGGCAAAAAGGTACGGCCATGGCAAAGGAAAAATTTGACCGCAGTAAGCCGCACGTAAACATCGGGACGATCGGACACATCGATCACGGCAAGACCACCCTGACGGCGGCGATCACGAAGGTGCTGGCCAAGCACAATCCGAAAGTGAAATTCCGGAGTTTCGACTCGATCGACAACGCGCCGGAAGAAAAGGCCCGTGGT
>Ga0105240_10001544_pt1 | contig 39076 bp, 82 predicted proteins | sample KBSC54metaG_FD_80426 | JGI IMG/M metagenome (GOLD analysis project Ga0105240, IMG submission 80426) | Corn rhizosphere microbial communities from Kellogg Biological Station, Michigan, USA - KBS C5-4 metaG | ecosystem: Host-associated > Plants > Roots > Rhizosphere > Soil | place: Michigan, USA... | reverse complement strand
CATAATGAATCCTCACAGTGAAGCACTTCTCTCTAAAGTAAATCCCATTTTGGCGGCAAAGGTCAGGTCTATGGCCGAAGCCCTTGCCGCTCAAGGGATAACCATAATCGTTGTCCAAGGTCTGCGCACAGTAGCAGAGCAAGACGCGCTGTACGCTCAAGGACGCACGGCTCCGGGCAAGATCGTAACGAACGCCAAAGGTGGGCAAAGTTGGCATTGCTTTGGCTGTGCCGTAGATTGTGCGCCAGAAAATAAGGACGGCTCTATTGACTGGAATGCCTCACACCCGCAATGGAAGGCCATGGAAGCCGCTGGGGTAGCAGTGGGCCTTGTTTCAGGAGCTAATTGGGTAAGGTTCGTAGATGCTCCGCATTTCCAGCTTAAAACGCAATTTCCTGAAGGTGCGCCTGATACCGAAGTGCGAGAGCTTTACACTAAAGGCGGCTTACAGGGAGTGTGGGATGCCATAGTGCCGAACGTGCCAGAAGTTGAGAACGTGTGAGCACCTTATTGGTGCTAGTTAAGTTGTATGCCGTCAAATTTGCTTTGCGACTTGGGACAATGCCAGCGTTCTTCCCATCTAGTATCTGAATCTGGGGTAGTGTATCATATCGGTCTTGCTCCATTTGTCGATGGTTACGCCCCATAATCCTTCCCTGCTAATGTCGGATTTTTTAACTGCGAATGTCGGACTGCAAAACCGTCTAATCCAATGGTGGCGTTCTTCCACGGCGCGCATGTCCAGGTGGCAAAAGTCTTCTGTTCCTCCATGGCCTCTGCCGAAATATAGAAGTGTTACATGTTTCTTTTCCTCTTGTGTAATTTCTTCTTTGGCCACGGCGCAGGGATATAGAGAAAATCTACCGCAATCAATGCCCCCGAAATGTGGATGAAGAATCGTATAAAGCGAGAACAGCATAACTACCACTGAGATGTAACCCGAACGTTCGGGGCGTGGAATGCGCTTCAACAACCCTTCAACGTCAATGACTGGGAATAATTCTAGCAAGCTACCCTCTCTATGAAAACATCATACACTCTAAACGCCGCATTTCTACTGCTTATTTCAGCCTCTGCCTTCGGGCAATGTGATGCTACACTCTGGAACCACGTCTACAACAAATCACGCTTGCACGTAATAAAAAAGTGCGTCACGGTCACAGGAACAATAGACCGCGCCTGCCGCAAAGAGCACGACGGAGATTTGCATTGCTTCCTGAAAGTGGATAAACAATTCGAGTACATGCTGAATTCAGCCAACATGAAGCACGAGTTTGGCGATTTAGTCTTTGAGCCAATTTGCGTAAACCGGCCAACACAAAAGGATGCAGTACAGGCGTGCAAAGGATTTAGCCAGAGCTTTCCAGGAATAAAAGTAGGCAACCGAGTAGCAGTGACAGGAGATTACGTGAATGACACGGCCCACCAGCATAATGAACTGCACGTTGTGTACAAAGTGGCCAAGCTGCCCTAGCTTCTCGGATCATCTCCGCCATATCTCAGAAATTCATGCCACGCTGCCACGGTCAGGAATTCTTCGGCAGTCAGATTCTTCAAGTTCTTGGTGCACGCCGAACGAAGTAAATCCATGAATTTCATTTGTTCCCCCTCTATGCGTCCCCCTGAGCCCCACCATGGAACCCCATCACGCGCCACGGACTAACTTTTCCAGTGATCCGCCTTCGTCCCACCGCTTGATTCTCTGGGCAATTTCTTCCGGAACTTCCCAATCAAACAGCCCTTGATGGCCTCGTAATGGAATCGCCGGATTGAGGTCGATCACTGGGCCACCGTCTAGCATCCATCCCCAGCGGCCATCGTCATAATTTCCCCACAATTCCTCATCCTCTCCGATTTCTTCCCTGAGAGCTTCTGTTGGCCGACAATCGGTGAGTTTCACAATGCAGATGGCTGCGCCTAAATCTAGCTTGTCGAGATCGCCTACCCAATGTTTCGCAAAGTCTTTAAACCCATCTGCGTCTGATCCGCACGATTGACGGATTGCCGATTCGACAGATTTTTTGGCGGCATGAATCGCAAGCCAACCGCGATAACCTGTCAACCATGAGCGCGTCTCTACTTGCTTCGCTCCTACGCGAATTGCTTCTGCCCATGGCTGCCACAAAGACAAAACTTTAATCTTCATTGTTTGTTCTTCTCTCTTATCTGGGGGCACAAGCCCCACAAAGACTACTTAAAAAGTATCGTCTATCGCATCGGCCAGATTTCGCAGCGCATCTGCCCTGTTTGACGATTTGCCATATACCAGCGTTCTGCCGTTTTCGTCCAACAGCGCAGCACACCACTCCTCGCCAATGTTGGAATAGCTGCAATCAACCGTTGCCGAAACGCTATCTTCGATAATCGCCATTTTGTTCTCTCTCCTCCCCTCGAATTAGATTGGACATCAAAGTTCCAACATGCCTCTTGTACCGCAATGCTTACCGCAGAATATATCTCCTTTTTTAATCTCAATAGTGCAGCGCTTCCCATTCGCAAGATGTTGGCAAACATAGAATCTGCGGAACTCCCAAGAGAATGCGTGAATCACTCCGCACCAACAGATGCCGCCCTCGCCAACTACGTGTCCAATGGTGGATTGAGACTTTATTTCTTGTGCCATCTGTAAAACTCCTCTGCGTCGGATTCGTAATCACTTCGGCAAGCCTGCGAACAAAATACCTGCTCTGTTCCGTCACGCCGCTTAATCAACTGCTTCGCCAAATCATCCGCATTCTTGCCGCAAAAAGTACAATTCATTCCCTTCCTCTTCTGTTCTGGGGGACGAGCCCCCGGTCACGCGCCTAAATCTTTATCTTCCTCGAGTTCATCAACCCTTTCCTCGAGCTGTGAAACGCGGTCGCGTAAATCTCTAATTGCATCTTCTACAGAATAAGTTTCGTCAAACATCACATCACCTGCACTTTCTGAATCTCTCCAAACTTCTTTCCCAGATCAGCCCTGCACTCAGCTCAGGGTTTTTCGACAACGCCAAAATTAACGCTAATATCGAAATCGTGAAGCGGTGTACTCTTGTCCTTCATGTCGATGCCTAACTTCTTTGCGTTTTTCAGCATGGCCTTAACCAGCGTATCAGCACCCTCGTAAAATGGCTGGTCAGTGTCGTTCTCAGTATCTTCGAGAAAAGAATCAAGCTTCTCTCGCGTGTCTTCGTCGGACCCGCTAACTTCAACTAACATGACTACTTTTACAATTTTTATTCTCATTAGCACACGCTCACATTCTGGGCATCCTTGACCTCATGCCCCAAACTCGCGCTACAGCACAACACAACGCCTCTTGCTGCCCACAGAAGCGTCCCTAGAGCCGCAATCTCGCACAAGGGATACATCCGCGCTACCAAATCCCAATGGCCCTTAAAATTGGCTGCCAGCACACCCAGAATCGAATCTGAGCAACCCAGAATGATCAGCCCATAAGCAACGCGCTTCCATGCCCTCTCAGGGAATCCACTCATTAGTGCGACAAAAAGCCCAATTGCCAAAAATAGGTTTAGCGACATCTCAATATCAAGCATTCGGCTATATCTGAGGGGAGCCATTCCATAGGCCAGCATGACACCCATAGTCGCCAGCATGGAAAGCACGATTGAAAGCAGGCGCACATACATTCTGCTTTCCTTCACCATGAAACCGATACAGGTGACGGTCAATACGATCTGAAAGAAATATTCCAGCGGCTTGACGATCCAAAAGGCCAGATCATAAAAATTGCCAATGAATAGCGATGCAAATGTGATGACATCGAAAATCACGCGAGAGGCTGCATATGCCGAGAGAGGGAAAAGGCTCTTGCGAAAAGCTACTGCCAATATTGCCGCTTCGATAATAAACTCGACAAGCCAGAGGGCATAGTCGAGCGGCATGAGATGGACTATCATGCCGCCCTCCAGGTTACAACTTGCAGGGAAATGGATCTCCGCAACCCGGACGCGGGCCGTCCGCAACTCTCCGGGGTTGAGACGTTCTGATTGACGATGGATGGCAGGCTCCCCAGCCGAGCAGAACAATTACTGCCACAAAAAGGAGCGATAAAAAGATTCTTTTCATGCCCAGAGTTTACGCTCAAGTTGTTAAGCTGCATAGGGTTATTTCTCCGGCTTCCAAGGTTCTAGACGTTCTGCCAATGTTTGAACAGTTGGCCAAACTTTAAGATGTGGAGCGGTCGCAATTGCCTCGCACACTTCCAGTAGATTAGCAAGGGAAGAATCCAGCATAACCGCCAATTTTGCCTGAAAGTTAGGCACGGTTTCGCCGCACATATCGACCAGATCATCATCAACCTCTCTGGCTAAATTCATTGCTGCCCTGCTCGGCTTGGTGTCGCTCATGGTTTCTCTCCCAGCTTGCGAAATTCAGCGGCCAATTGCGAACACGCGGTTTCTATTCCATCCCGAAAATCTTGGGACTTGTTATTATCCGCGCTTGGCCAGTATGTCATCCTTGCGACCGCCAACCTCGCTGCGTCCTCTATCCCGGCCTTCCGCCCAGCTTCGTAAGCCTCACGAACAGTCCATGTGATAGAACCCACCCCCGGATAATCGGTAGAAGTGGTAGCGTCCATGCCATAAGCCTTTGCGCATTTAACAGCCAAATCTGAAATGATTTTCTCCGCTATCGCCCGTTCCTTATCCGTGTCGCTCATTTACTTTGTCCGCCCTTCACGAGTCGTAAATCGGCGCGATTCCATGACCAAAATCCAGCAAGGATGCGGTCTAGCCTCACGCCGTCCTTAATGTCGGAATATACGAGTTCTATTGTCGCGGTTTCCCTCTCGCCAATCAGCCGAACCTTGGCACCGGCAACCATGCGATCCATTTCCTTACGTGTTGGCTTCGGCATTTCTAATCCCCTTTCCCGGCTACTCTTCCAATTCGTTCAGGTGGTCTACGATGCTCCGCGCTTCATCTTCAGTGGCGCACCATTCGCCAATCGGATGCCAAGTCTTCCCGCCGTTCTTGCTGCGCTCGATAATGAAGCCATCAAACTGCCCCGGAGCGTAACGATAATGAATCATTTGATTTCCCCTTTCCCGGCAGCGGCGAAATGTTCAATTTGCAGGTTTCCATCTTCGCTGATTACGATGGCATCTCCGATCTCCAGTTCAAGCCATCCCGTCTTATCGGTGTGAATCGACAGGCCGCGATATTTCAGCAGTGGTGCAACATAAGAGCCGCAACATTTGCAGTTTTCTCCCGGCGTGTAATCGGCACACATGCCAATATCATTCCGGTCGCCCCACTTCAAGAGACGTTCCGTAGAGCGCGCGTCTCCGTCAAAAACCATACGTTCCCCCGTTTTACCCTCTGGCATCACTGGCCTCCCCCGGCCTTCCTGAGGTATTCTTGTCTCGCTTCAATAGCTACCTTTAGAGCATGTTCTTTTGATTTGTGCGATTCCGCTCTGGCGATGCCGCGCCCTTTGTAGAAGGGAACATTTTCAGCAATGTAGCTCTTGCTTTCTGGGATGCCCCAATATTGCTGCTCATGTGGGCCTTCCGCGACTGAGCCATCGTCAAGCATGATGCCGACTGACCAGCGCGTAAACTCGCATTCCTGTAACTCTCGGTTCAATGGCCATTCAACAATCTCATTGAAGTCTTTTTCGGAGCAGGCATCAGAGCCTTTGCATTTGCGAATATATTCTTCGGCTTTAGCGCGAGTGGTAAAAAGCCCCTTAACGCCATAATCCGAGTAACATCCAGCCGTGACCATATAAACATTCGCCATTTTGTTTATCTCTCCCCTTACGTGCCAACGCGGTTACTTCGTTAGCCTTGCAATTTCTCCGTTCCGTGAAACCAAAAATCCGTGCCTTTCATACCATTTCTTGAGCTGGAGTTTATCTAGGCGCGGCTTCATTGTGCCGTAAGGCACTACGTTTCCTGTGAGCATGACCTTGTGCTTGTCCGCAAGGCCACAAAGCCAAAGCAACCCTTCTGTTCCGTGGCCCTTGCCTCTCACCAGAGAACGCAGAGAAAAGCGGATAGAGCCATTCATCGGGCGGCAATCGAAGGCTACGCGGCCATCCCAAATCTGCTCAGTATGCGCGAACGGGTTTGTATCTGTGCTGCCAAAATAATCATCCATGAAAGATTTAACGCTCATGCCGTTCTCCGCACATATCTGCAAGGTGGCCATACCTCATCCTCTTTTCCTTTTCGCTTTGCGGCGTGGGGTTCCGGGCCGCTTAGTGCGTGAATACTTGTTGTGGGGCCGTAACGATTGGATTCTCTGCTTTGGCGCGTAGCTTGTTGGCCATTTCATAGGCCCGACCGCCAATGTCATTCAAGGAACTACGCCGCTCATCGTGCCACTTTTTGCGCCATATTTCGCGCTTCGCAGGATCGTCAATTAGGGCGAGTCCATCAAAGTAGGTTTGGCGGTTATCTTTTCCACCTATCAGGCATGAGTCAAGACAATCGGCCAGTTCGTTGCTGCGCGTCTCCATAACACCATCCAAAATCGCGCCTGATGATTTGGAAAAGTGCTTCTGGCAGAATTCATCAATCCCGCCGAACATAAAAAACGGCACCTTTACACCGTCATCGCTCAATGGCTCAAAGGCATATTGCCCTCTGCCCAGCAAAATGCACGCTACAAAAGCCAGTTCTAAATCATTGGCTTCAATCGTGTAGGCATCGCTCATATTGATAATTTCATAAAGCATTTACTTTCTCCTCTTTTTAGTCTTGCGTGGGGTTCCGGGCTTGGGGCCGCGCTTCCGGGGCCGTCCAACTTTCATGGTTTCTCTGTTCCAGTCTTTCCGCTTGCATTTAGCGCAGCGATCAGGTGGATTGTTTGGGTCATCGCATGGCCATCTATGCTGGCATTTCTTCCGCTGGCAACGCCAATAGAATCCGGGTTCAATGGGAGTCATGGCCAGTATTGTATCGCCAGTGCTCATTGCTCGGCACCAGCCCCGCTCTCATAGTCATCGGCGCACTTCTGAGAACATGCCCGGATTTCTCCGCGCTCCGTAGACCACAGGCTCTTGGTTAGGTTTTCGCATTCGTGGCATTCGGCCAGCAGAGCAGAGTCTTTAATCTGTATTGCCATATTTATCACCGCCAGTGACAATATCGCACAACGCGAAAACCGTGTCAAGAAAATAATTGTTGCCAGCGGTGATAATTTTTGCAATAATCCATCCCGTCTCGGCACTTAATAAAATTCTTATCCGCCGGGACGGTCGCAAAATCCCTTATTCATTCATGGAGCGAAACAATGCAGCAATTCTTAGCAAATCCTCATTTTCAAATCGGGAATAATTTCCACAGAAAAAGTGAGATTCTTTACACTTCTAAACCATCAACTCTGTTAGATTCGCGCACTGCGATATGTTCAATAAAGAACATACGCGAATCCGGGCTATCTGGCCGTAGCCGCCCCGCCGAAATGCTCTTCGGAGCTTTTAGACCCGACGACTTCAGTACCAGGGCTGAAACATTAGGACGGGCTATGAAGCAACACCCTGATGAGTTCAAGCTATTACCCCTTTCTGAGGCTGCTGATTTTTGGCTTCAGGGTAAGAAGCTCCACATTAAAAAAGACCGCACTCTTGAGGCTTACCAGCTCTACATCCGCAATCTGAAACGCCACCTTGGGGCTGTGCAGCTCTCTCAGCTTCACATTGGGCATATCCTGACATATCAGCAGGCCAGACGCGCTGAAGGGGCTTGTGCGGCCTACGTGAACCATGAAACGAACACATTGGCCCAAATCCTGACCCGCGCTGAGCTGTGGGACTTGATCGAAAAGCACTACAAACCATTACCGGTTGGCAACTGGACACCGCCTAAGGTTTTAACGCCTGATGAGGAAGATAAGTTCTTTCGGCTGGCGGCAAGCTGTCAGGAATGGCGAGTAGCACATTGGGCGGCGAACCTGACCAACAACACGTCCGCTGTAGGAACAGAACTTCGGCACCTTCAGCTAAAGCACGTTTTCTTGGAGCACAAACCGCCGAAGATTCACATACCAGACGACAAGGTTAAGAATGAGTTTCGGGCGAGAGTGGTTCCTTTGAATGCGATAGCAGAGCAGTCAATGCGATGGATCGTCGAACGTGCCGATGGTCTCGGGGCCAAACTGCCAGATCATTACATCTTCCCAAAGCGCATTCTGAGAAACAAGTGGGACGTAACGCAGCCGGGGAGTCGCTCATTCATTCGACGCGCTTTCAGGGAAATCAGAGACGCAATGGGGCCGGAATACAAATGGCTTCAGCCGCGAAACTTCCGAAACCAGATCATAACCAAACTGTTCGAGGCCGGGACTCCGGATGAAACGATCATGTCAATAGCGGGACATCAGAGCATCCGCATGAGCAGGTTTTACTCGCGCATTCGGGTTGACCGTAAGATGGAAGCGTTACAGGCCATCGTCCCGAAGAAGCCTGTGCAAAACGCATCCGGAAAGAAGCGGGTGCCCAATGTTGGCTAATGAAAACAAACGGGATAATTTTTCTCTTGACACGTTAGCTAGCAATGCTTATGATCTGCCCGTGAGACGCAAAACCTACAAAACGGCAGATGTCCTAGAGATGTTAAAACGCAAACAGGGAGATAAGAGCATGAGGAAGTTTGCAATTGAGCTTGGCATCTCCGCTCCCTACCTTTGGGACATTTACAAAGGGCAGCGTCTTCCCGGCCCCGCTGTTCTCGAAAAGTTGGGCTTGGCGAGGAAGAATATTCCGACTGAGCATGTTTACGAAGTTGTAGCTTAACCAGCGGTTTCCGTGTAATTGAAGCGATTTTAGAACACCTTCTTAAGTGTTTTGACCCCCTGCCTTACAAGCAGGAGGTCCACGGTTCGAGTCCGTGATCGCCCACCAATTACACGGAAGCCCTATAAATCCACGGGCTTCGTGCTTCTCTTTTAATCTGAGCGCACTGCAAGCCCCCTCACCCCCGAAGGGAAGCGCAAGAGTGAAGAAAAAAGAAGTCAGTAACGGTGCTCAGGCGGCGACACAGCCTGGGCCGATGGTTATCAACCTCCCTAAGTTAAACATTCAGCGCCTACGTATTCCCTTGATTGGCGATAGCTCTTTAATTTGCCATCGCTGGAGCGAAAAGGCCCGCAAGGAAATGCTGGATAAGCAGATGAAGAAAGCCAAGTCTGCGCGGGAGGCGAAAAATCCCGAGCAAGATTTTATGGACACGCTCTATGAACATCCTGAAGGCGGTTATGGATTCCCTGCCGTTGCCTTCAAGTCGGCGGAAATGCTTTGCGACAGCAATGTTGCCGGAGTTTTAGATGAATAGCCTAGGCAAGGCTTGTCATGGAAGCCATGGTCAGGTCGGGCACGGCAGGCTAGGTCAGGCAAGGCCGGAATCGGTAAGGCGTGGCGAGGTTCGTTACGGCTTGGCAGTCATGGTCAGGCATGGCGCGGACAGCAGGGCCAGTCTTGGCTTGGTAAGGCAGCCACGGCACGGCGAGTCGGGGCCAGGTAGTGTGCGGCTAGCAGTGGCGAGTTGCGGCATGGCAGGCATGGCGAGCGGAGGCACGTCTAGGCGTGGCGGGACAGGCTAATTGAAGATTTTAACCCATAACCGGGGCTGAGCAATTCGGCCCCCAATAACACCCGAATGGAAAAGATTTCTATGAAGCAATTTCACAGACTTACCGACCTCGCCGGCCAAGATGATGCACAGCGCACATACGAGAGCATGGCAGCATTTGAAGCCTACGCTAACGAGATTCAATGGCCATTCCGTGCAACCGGAGAGCAGTCGGAATATTGGGCATTACTGGCAAAGAATTGGGGCCGCGCATGAGCACCCAAAAGGCGGATACCGTGCCATCCAAAGAGACGAAATTTATCGCTCTACCGGTTCGTGCAGGCGATTACGGCGATGACATTGTTGATAGCAGGGACAATCCTCTTGCCACGCTTTACGGCGATGAACGCGAACCTGAAACAGCAGCGCAGCGGGATTACATCGTTCGTGCTGTCAATTCATTCGATGACATGTTGGCCGCGCTGAAGGATGCTGAGCTTCACATTGCCGAACTGCGCGAAGCGTGGCAAAGGGGTGCAATCTCAGAACATGACGGTCAAGGCGGGACACGCTCAAATCGAAACGTTGACGTGCATATCGAAATCCGTGATGCCATCGCAAAGGCAGAAACAAAATGAAGCACGCGGAGAAAAATCCGGAGATACGCCCAAACCGAGAGCTTCCGTTATTCGAGCAGAGTTTCTACAAGTTTGAGCAGCAACAGGCCATTGCTCACGATGCTGATATACCCCAGCGTCGTGAGGAGGTGCCTATGATGGACGAACCGCTGGTTAAAGCCGATTCACGGCAGGCGGAAAAGCGTCCTACCAATAAAACTTCTAATACTAAATTTTTATATAAAAACTTAGAGACTAGCACTGCGGCGGGGTCAAGTGACGGCCCCGCCGATAAAGCCAATGCACGCAAAACGGACAGGCCCACGAGTCACATGGCAGCGGCCAGCGTAAGCCTTGTAAATCTCGGCAGAACTAAAAACTGCATTCTGTCGATTCTCCGCACCTGTGGGCCACAAACGGATGAGCAGATAGCTAAGAAATTTCTAGAACTCTATGGCGAAAAGCGTGCTTCGCCGTCCGGACTTAGGTCGCGCCGAAGCTGGTTAGTCGATCAAGGCTTTGTTGAAGCTGCTGGTGGATTCAATGAAGACGGAACTACTTGGGGCATAACGGGCAAAACGGCGAGTAAGAGAAATTGTTTGGTATGGAGGCTGCGCAAATGAAAGTGAAGGTCAGTTACGGCCAGTGTTCGATGTATGTGCTGGGCATGGACATGAACTGCCCTCTGTGTGGAGTGCTGGTTAAATCGGGCGAAAACCATAAGTGCGAAAAGACCTAGCCCAAGAAAATTAAGCGCAATAGAAAATCAGAGCGGCTTACGCCTGTGGGAGAGACAAAGTGACCATCGAAGAATTTATGAAATCAATAGAAGAAAAAATCGCCAGTCTCATGCGGGAGATTGAGGCGATCTATCCAGAGCTAGGCAGACAAACTTACCGCGTTAAAGACCTAAAGAATTGGGCTATAGAACAGCACCTTACGGACATTACCGCAAAAGACGAAGAGATTGCCCGTCTCAAGAATATGCGCGATGACGTTTTGGCCGAAACCAAGAATCGGGCGGTGTCCGCATGAGCGACGCACTCAAAGACCTTATCGCCCGCGACGAATGGCTGGAAGTAGCGAAGGCAATCACGTTTGCTTACGTAAACGCTCCAAAGAATCCAGCTAAATACGCATGGGTTTCAGCCGTGGAAGAAGGCCCGTACCACATCGAAACGAACGACTCAGCGGCGAATGGCGGGCAGGGATTCAAAGCAATTTGCGGAACAGCGGGTGACTTCAATTTTCATCTTCTCCCAGCGCAGATTTTCCCAAGCCAGAAATGCAAAACATGTCTCGACCTTGCTGGGGAGGGCGGCAATCTACCGAACGCGCAGACGTGCGCTGCTTCGGGGACGCTGATTTACTCTCCAGCAATTCAAACTTCAGAAGTTGCTGGCATGGCTACTGGCAGTGCGCCAGAAAAAGATAGCCCTATGGTCGGCAATGGCGGCGGGTGCCCGTCTCACTCGCCGCTTTACCTAACTGCTGCGGAAATTGTGGACATCGTAACGAAAGGAAGAGAGTAATGAGCACCGAAAACATTGTGAAGTTTTTAGAGACAGCATACAGCGACGAAAAATTGGCGGCTCTGTTGGCGCACGCCCAAGATGGCAAGCTAGGATTTTATTCCTGCTGCTGTTTGGTCGGAACCGCTACAGCCATGCACGCATTAGTGGCTGCACCTAAAGACAGGAATGTTACCGGAGATGAACATCTCTCGATAGCTAGACAACTTCCATATGCATACGCCGCAGAATCCGAGTTTTCGCATCTCGGAAAAACAGATGTTGAACGCCGAAAACTACTAATTCCGCTCATCCTTGCCGAGATTGAACGCCGCGAATTAACTGCGCAATACCGCATGGAAGAAGAAGCTGCTGCCGAAGAAGGCGCGGCCATTGAAGCCAGTGGGTATCCCGATCCGGGAAGCGATAGGAGATTTGCATGATGACGGCAAGGTGGTCTAACGGGACTGACAGCATCGAGGCTACAGGGGATTCAGCATTTGTTACTTGGGCGCATCGAGAGTTCCATGCGTTCCGGGCTGAATTGGCGGAGCAGGCGCAAAAACAGGCTCTCAGGGATTCGATGATGGCTGAGCGTAATGCTCTCTTTTCCGCGCAAGTAAAGGCCAAAAACAGAATCAAGGAGATTGATTTAATTCTGAGGCATTCCGCATGAGCCGCCTATCCACTGCTTTCAAGCTGGTGCTGGCCTTTGCGCTATTGACTATTTTCTTCGCTCTTATGGCGGCAGAGATGAGCAAGTAGATGGCGTTAGTCGGGCAAATAACGTGTGACGTGTGCGGCAAACAGAAGCAGTCCGTAAATCATTGGTGGCTGGCATCTGTGCATGATGGTTTTTGGGTGCTGCCATGGAATGAGACTTTGCAGATCAAAGAATACAAGCACTATTGCGGACACGAATGCGCAGTTAAAGCTTTTAGTGAATACCTGAGCGGAGGAAAGTAAATGAAGGCATGGATTCTATTCAACGAGGACGGAGAACCAGAATTCATTGATGCCACGCTCACGGAAGAGCAGTTCAAATCGTGGTATCTGAAATATTTTGATCGCGGATGGACGGCGGAACTTTGCGAAATTACAAGGATTAAAAAGTGATACGCCAGAGCAAGCGGATTCCGACAAAGCGCGCAAGGCCCAGAGTGGTTCATTCTGAGCGCACGGCCCACCTGAATGGAGGCCACAAGCGCGTGAGGCTGTACGGATCAGCGAGAGATAAGCGCAGGGCAGAAGTATTTGAGCGTGCAGGCGGAAGGTGCGAAGAAATGATTCCTGTCGCGGATAACGGCGATTTGTCTTGGGGCCGCGTTCGATGCCTGAATCGAGCGACGGAATGGAGTCACTCAAAACACGGCGCACGGAAATGTGATTGCTATTCGCCGACAGCGAAAGGGGCGTGCTCGATAGCAAGCTGTACAGAATGCCATCAAAAGCGGCACAACTGCGGCGGGAAGCCGATAACCGTTACCAAGAAATCATTGAAGGAGAACGTAGCATGATAACCAAAACACCCGGATTCATTGTTGCTTGTATGGAATGCCACGGCGGAAAAGGTACAGCAGTAGACACGATGGAAGAAGCACAGGCAATGGCCGACACTCATTTTTCAGCGGGCGATAAGCCTCACGCTGGCCACACAGTAGCGATTATTCCAGCAGAGTTAGTACGAAAGCAGAAATAAATTTATCGGGACGGGGAGCATCAACATGGCGACACAGCAGTACGAACTTCCAGAAGTTACGAAGCAAATGGCCGTGAGGCAATCAACGCCGATGGATTTGCTTAACATCGCGCTTACAAACGGAGCTGCCATTGACGTAATTGAGCGGCTGGCAGCACTTCAGGAAAAGGCTATAAAGTGGGAAGCTGAAGTCCATTTTAATCAGGCAATGAATCAGGCCCAAGCCGAACTTGAGCGCATTGCTCCAGACCTGAATAATCCTCAGACCAAGAGCCGGTATGCCTCTTATGCCAAGCTCGACAAAGCTATCAGGCCGATCTACACCAAGTTCGGCTTCAGTCTTTCCTTCGATACCGCAGACTGTCCCTTGGCAGATCACGTTCGCGCCGTGTGCTACGTATCCAATTCAGGCCACAGCAGACGCTATCAGATTGATATTCCCTGTGATGGCAAGGGTGCCAAGGGCGGTGATGTGATGACCAAGACCCATGCCACGGGCGCGGCGATGTCTTACGGGATGCGGTACATGCTGAAGAATATCTTCAACATCGCAATTGGAGAGGAAGACAACGACGGCAACAATGCCCCCCAAATGGACGCGGACGAAAAGAACGAACGTCTTGCTCACTTCCCGAAGTGTGAGACTTTTGCCGAGCTTCAGGAGCACTTTGCCAATTCCTACAGGGAAGCTAAGAAAATTGGGGATGTTTACGCCGAGAACCAATTCATTGCCGCCAAGGACAAGCGGAAGCTGGAACTTAAGAAAGCGGGTGCCCAGTGAACGTCTTTGACTGTATCCAGCACTCGCCTGAATGGTATGCCGTGCGCCGGGGAAACCTTACAGCATCCAAAATTGCTGCTGCTACGGGCCAGCGGAAGCGCGGAACGGGCGAACTTGCTGCCCGTAGGAATATGCGCTTTGAATTGCTCTCAGAGATATTAAGAGACAAGACTACAGACCACTATGTTAGCCCATATATGGACTGGGGCATCGAGCAAGAGCCACGGGCAAGGGCTGAGTACGAAATACGCACCGGACAGTCTGTAGAGCCGCTGGGATTCATTTTTCACCCTACCCTGGATCGTTGCGGAGCGTCCCCGGACGGATACATTGCTCCGAACGGACTCTTAGAGATTAAGTGCCCTGAAACTCACAACCATCTTGAATACATAGACTCTGGCATCGTGCCTGTCGAATATGTCCCGCAGATGGCTTGGCAGATGGCCTGTGCAGGGCCAGAGATTGAGTATGTGGACTTCGTTTCCTTTGATCCGCGTCTAGTGGAGGAACTTCAGCTTTTTGTTATTCGCTACGAGCGGGACGATAAGCGCATTGCCGAGATGGAAGAACAGGCAATCGAGTTTCTTTCAGAAGTGGCACAGATGGCCGAGCGGCTGAAGGTTAACGCCAAACTGCCAACATTAGAAGATAAACTCCGCGAAAGTGTAAGGCAAGCCAAGGGCTACCATCCCGAGGAATCAGAGCTTTACATCACGGAATCAGACATCGCGTAAAAATTCGATCACAGGGAAATACAGGCAGCGTAAATGACAGTCAAAGACATTGCAGAATCGGCCCAGACTTTAGCGAATTACTGTTACCGGGAAGGTGAAGCGGCAGACGTAAAAATCATCTCCGGAGCAATCAAGGTACTGAATGACAAGGCCGCGATACTTAAAATGGATCGAACCGGGGAGATGGTGAAGAAGTAGATGGCGAATATTGACATTAAAGGATTACTGGGCGGAAAGCGCATTAATCGCTGTGCAGCCGAAGCACGTTGGAGATTTCCTTACTACTTTCTACTGTCAAATGCCTATGCCAGGATTGAACTCGATTACGAGGCCATTGCCCTGCACTTCGTATCGTTTCGCGGTAACTGTCCAACGGCGGAAGATATTGAAAAAGACTTCAAGGCGTACATATCAAATCATCTGATTTTCGTCTATCAGGTAGGTAGTAAAATTTGGGGCCAATGGGACTGTAGGCGGGAACAGACCGTTCGCCACAAGGATGCTCCAAGTAAACGATCCCCTAATCCTCCCGAGCCTGAATATCAGGAATGGCTAAAAGAACAACACCCTACAGATTGGGGGATGTTCCATTGGTCACTTAGTCCTAAAACGGTAACTACCGAAGAATCAAACACTTCACAAATTTTACAAAATGTTAATGAAAACCCTGAAAATCTAGAAACAATTTCGCGTGGGGTTGGGGTTGGTAGTGGGGTTGGAGGAGGTAGAGGGAGATACAACCCCCTACCCCCTTTGGAAAAACCGGTTCCTTCGGAACAGAACCTAGAAGACGAAAATTCAAAAGGGCCACAAGAGGTAATCGACCTCGATGTTTATTCCGCCGCTAAGGGGCTTGGTGAACTGATAGGTATGTCCGCAAGGGGCGGAGGACTACATATGCTCACTTCCGCAATAGAGCAAGCTGAAAGGCGGTGGAAGGGTAAGCGGCGCACTGAGATTGTCGATGCCATTGTGGTTCTGTGGAAAGAATATTGCGTTCAGGGTCATCATGCTCCGATAGCCCTCCATAACTGGCTAAAGACTTTGGGGAGATTTATCGACTCGGATGATTGGAAGATAAAAAAGCCAGTTGAATTTAAGCCGGATATTGACTGGCAGGGTGGCCACTTAGGGCCAGACGGGATTTACGTTAACAAATCAGGCAGGCGTATACCGGGATTTATTTGCCCGCCGCCGCCAAAAGGAGTCGCATGATTACAGAAAAATTAATGCCAGCTTCACTAGATTGCGAACGCGCCGTACTCGGGGCAATTCTGCTGGATAATTCATCTTTCGATCAGGCAGCGGCCAAGTTGACAACGGATTGCTTCTCTCTCGATTCGCACCGCAGAATTTATCTGCGGATGCAGGAACTATCAGAGGCGGGGCAGCCGATAGACTTTAGCACTCTGACAGAGCAACTTGGGAAGCACGCGGAGATCGAATCCGTTGGCGGAGTGGTTTACGTAACAAGTCTTACCGATGGTTTACCGCGAGTAAAAAATATCACTTCATATTGCGACATTCTGTTGGACAAGTTCATCTCGCGGCAGATTATTCACGCTTCCAATTCTGCCATTGAAGCGGCTTACGAACAATCTGATACTGGCAAGAGAAGTCTTGAATATTTATTGGAAACACTTCTCGGGCTGCAATCGAACGCGGTGAAGGAATTCGCTTCAACTCCAAAACAGTTTTCCGATCAAGTCATGGCAAACATGACAGAGATGAAAGAAAAGCGTTCTCGTCTGATTGGATTCTCTTTAGCTATTGAAGGGCTGAATCACAAGACTACAGGAGTACGCAAAAAAGAGCTTTGTGTCATCGGCGGCAGGCCAGGACAGGGGAAGACTTCATGGGCTCTCCAGATTGCCATTGATAACTGTCTGATGGGATCGGCGGTAGGAATTTTTTCTCTTGAGATGGACAAAGAATCACTCTTGCAGCGGGTTTATTCCTGCCATGGCCAGATTGACTTTACGCGCATCCGAGTCCCGTTTCTGTTGACGGATGTGGACACTTATGCGCTGGGACAGATCAAGCAAGAGGTAGATTCGTGGCCGCTTTTTATTGACGATGATGCGAATGGAGAAACCGGATTAACGCTTTCGGAATTATGCGCCAGAATTCGGCTACTCAAAAGACAGAATGGAGTCCGGCTGTTCATTATCGACTTTCTGCAACTTGTAAATGCTACTGGCCGCGACCCCCGCGAAAGAGTCACGCGGGTAATTCGCAGGCTGCGCAGACTGGCAAAATCTGAAGACATAGCAATCATCGCGCTTTCTCAGATGCCAAGACCTGCGCAGCACGATAAAAACAAGCGGCCAACGATGCACGATTTCATGGAATCTGGAGAGATTGAACAGGCCGCACACATCGCAATAATTCCATGGTGGCCAATGGACGATCAGGGAATCGTGATTGATGAAAAATGGCTCTGTATTTTGAAGCAGCGCAACGGAGAAACATGGGATGAGCCTGTGAGGTACCTTGGAAAATTTCAGCGGTATGAATCGAGGGAGGCATGACCCCACACGAACGCAAGGCCTTAGTTGAGCGCGGAGCAGAAAGAATCATGAATGAGTGGGATTACCTGCTTAACAAAGAAACCGCATTACTGATTTCTGAGGCTCTTTGGGAAGCATGGGAGCAGGAGATGAAGAACTAAATGGCAGAGAATAGCAAAACGGAAATTGACGTATTTCCAGAAGATGCAGAGAGTTTGCTTTATGAGTGCATTCGAGAGCTGAGTTACGTGCATTCGGTTGAAAATTGCACATCTGAGCTTTGCGCTTCGGCAGTGGGAGCCAAACTGATTGAACGCGGCATGAAATTTCTAAATGTCCGCGAACTGGCTGAGGAAACTTTAGACGCTCAAAGGAAAGCAGAATCGGGCGCGGGCGCGGCGGCGGGCGGGGAGAGCAGAGCATGACGGCAACAGCGATTGCAGTTCAAGAGAAACCTATTTTATTTAGCGGCGCAATGGTCAGAGCCATTCTTGAGGGCAGGAAGACTCAGACACGGCGAGTAATAAAGGCCGATACCGCACAGGGTATGGATTGCACGCGCCTGCTATTTAAGCGCAGGAACGGAGATGTGTTTCTCGATACCGCTGCTGAGGGTGAAATCATTGCCGCGTTTTGTCCCTACGGTCGTGGGCCGCGTGTCACGTTCAAGCCAATCCCCCGGACAAACGGTAAATACTTCGCCGGAGACGATGGGGTAATTTACAACTCAGACCGCAAGCCGATGTCGCCGTGGCTAGGTGGCTACAAGCAAAACTATCAGATGGTAGCGGTTGGTGAGCTTCGCAAAGAATATGTTCACCAGCTCATATGCGAGGCATTCTATGGTGTCGCTCCTGAAGGCTTACCCCAGGTGCGCCACATGGACGGCAATTCCAAAAACAACACGCCAATGAACCTTGATTGGGGAACGCCTGAACAAAACAGGGCGGATTCATCGGCGCATGGCAGTTTGACTGGCTCATCTAGTCCACACGCAAGGCTCTCCGATGCAAACGTGGAACATATTCGCCAGCAACGTGGCATTACCACGATACCGCATTTAGCCGCGCTATTCGATGTTGACGTTGAAACGGTGCGCGATGTACTGAACGGCAAGACGTGGGCCAATCACATCCAGCCACCTAGAAACTTACCGGCTTACATTCCTGAGCAGCCGGGAGATCGTCTCTGGGTGCGAGAAACGTTCGCCTTGCAGCAAAACGTTGAAGATGATGAGCCGCCGTTCAATGATGGCCGTCCAGTCAAGCGATTCGACAATGAAGATGAAAGCGGCTGGCTGCAACCGCATTACAGAGCAACCGATCCTCAGCCAGAATTGACCTGCCCGGAAAATCCGCGCCACAACTGCGGCAGCGAAGATATTTGTGCAAGCCCATGGCAACCATCCATCCATATGCCGCGCTGGGCCTCACGTCTCACTCTTGAAATAGTCAGCGTAAAGGTTGAGAGAGTGCAGGAGATCAGCGAAGAGGATGCCCAAGCAGAAGGCGTGATTGTAAGCGGGCAAACTTCACTGACGCATCGCCTTGCATTCATCAGCCTCTGGGACTCAATCAACGGCAAACGCACGATAAAACCTCCTGACGGCGATAAAGAGATTCCGTTTGCTAGCTGGGAGTCTAACCCTTAGGTGTGGGCAATTACGTTTCGGAAGGTCACGGCATGACGGCAAAGCCCTGCAAGCATCCAAAACTCGACAAGACTCTGCATTGCAAGACCTGTGGCGTAAAGGTGGACATCCGCGAAAAGAGGAACAAGTACGGAAACCGGAAAACAGTTGTGGATGGCATCACGTTCGACAGTGCAAAAGAGGCGCGGAGATGGTTCGAGCTTTCTGTAGCGCGAAACAGCGGAATTATTTCTTACTTGGCGCGGCAGACAGCCTTTGCCTTGGTAGTTAACGGTGTGCATATTTGCGATTACAAATCAGACTTCGACTATCACAAAGACGGCAAGAGGATTGTGGAAGATGTGAAATCGAAAGCGACCAAGACTCCTGCTTATCGGCTGAAGAAAAAGCTATTGAAGGCAATTTTTGGATTAGAAGTAATCGAGGTGTGAGGCCCAATGAGCGATAACACGCACTTAAAATCTGCTATAATGGGCGAGTCAGAAACAGCGTTAGCGCGCCGTCCTGACCCAGCAAACAGCAGATTGAGGCTGCTGCCTGTGCCCGACAAAAGCGTATCACAGTTCGTTCAATGCCAGCTAAAGCTGCGTCTTACGAAGGCGCAAGAGCGCGAACTGGAAACGTGGATTTATCACCTAACGTCCGTGTGGAATTGGGCAATCCGCAAGATCGAGCTAAATGCCAAAGACAGAGTCTATTTCTCTGCTCGTGACTTCAATAACCTGCTAGCAGGTCACAGTGTAAAGCTCGGCGTCCCATCCCATGTGATTCAAGGGGTTCTATCGACCGCATACGAATCCTGGTCGCGCTGCTTCAAGCGGTTGGCAGGAAAACCACGGCTGAAGGGGCAGCGTAGACCGCTGAGTTCAATTCCATTTCCTGATCCATTTTTAGCGCCCAAAGGAAGCCGCATTTACGTCCCTGCCTTTGGTAGCGTTCGTTTTCACAAAATGGACTTGCCAGCCGGGAGGATAAAGCGCGGTCGCATCTGCAAACGTGCTTCCGGCTGGTATCTATGCCTCATCATCGAAGGGCAGCCAAAACCGATTGAGCGCACAGCCAGTGGGATTATCGGCATTGATCCCGGCTTTGGCAACCTACTCACGACTTCAGATGGCGAAGTCATAGAGCACCCCAGAGAGCTTGAGGCTGGAGCTACACGGCTCGCACAGGCGCATCGAGGCAGGAACAAGAGACTGAGTGCCAGGATTCAAGAGCGTATCCGTAATAAGCGCAAGGATCGCAACCACAAGCTATCGCGGCGGCTGGTAGCCGAGAACGTCACCATAGTTTTTAGTTCTGACAACATCAAGGGAATAGCGAAGAGATTTGGGAAAAGTGTGGCCAGTTCGGGCCATGCGCAACTTCGGCGGATGCTCACATACAAGAGCCTTATCGGCGGTACTGAGTACATCGAAGTTGATTCCAAAGGTTCCACCATGACCTGCTCGAACTGCGGGGCGCAATCTGGCCCTACGGGATTGAGTGGGCTTGCGGTAAGGCAGTGGCGTTGCGCCTGTGGAGCGCAGCATGACCGCGATGTAAACGCGGCCATCAATACGCTACTCGCCGGGGCTGGATCGGCCCACGAAAGGAGTCTTGCACATGCAAGATAGCGCTAGAAACCCTAGGCAAAACAGGGAGATCACCGATAACAAACCAAAGCGGCTCACGGTGAAAGATCGAGAGCGAATCGCCAAGGGCATGAAGCGCCACGCCAGATATATCTCTCAGGACATTCGGCGGATGGAGCGCATACAGGCTGATGCCGAGTGGCTCCATCACCGTGACAGTAATTGCGGCAATGCTGCATCGCTCACAGATGCAATCCTGGTACTGGCCAAGGAAGCGATAGCGGCACACCGGGAAGAACTGAAGGAATGCAAGGCTTGGGCGAGTAAGAGGAGAATCGCGTGAAACCCAATCAGACATCAGGCCCAGATTCAGGGGCGCAGAAAACTGCCACAACATCCAACTTGGGAGTTTCTGCTGGAACTCACTGTGCCACTAATGGCTGTGGACACAGATGGAGCAGGCATGGTCAACCAAACGAAAACTGGCGAGGCTGCCTTGAGATCGGATGCGCCTGTAGCGGATTTCTTGACGTGACAACCCTGAGCGACGATTTGTTGCTGGATAACTTTCACTGGTCGCAACCCTCTGGCGATGACGAAAAATACTATGACCTTTTCAGGGCCGAACTTGCGCGACGGCTGCAATCTAAGCGCACGATTCCCGTCAACGCGTGCCGCTGGTGCGGAGGCCCTGAGCACCCAAGTGGGACGATATGCAAACGATACTGGTTTGGTGAAACGCTGTGACTGACACTTCAGGGGCGCAGAGGATAGCGCTGGAGGGGACGTAAGAGCTTTTTATTTGAAATAGCATGGCGTGAGTAGGCCCTTTCTGGGTCCCTACCCACAATCTGAAACGAATGGAATAGAGCAAGGATGATTTGGTCAACACCTCAGCGAGTTTTCGACAAATTGAATGATGAGTTCGAGTTTCAAATCGACGTGTGTGCCGATCCTGACAATGCGAAATGCGGGGAATATTACACGCGGCAGCGCGGATTACATGAGGAATGGACGGGAATGTGTTTCATGAATCCGCCCTATGGCAGAGGAAAACTAATTGATCCATGGATTGCCAAGGCCCATCAAGTCGCCTTTCGCTCAGAGGGGAGCGTGGTGTGTCTCATACCAGCGCGCAATAATCCGCCGTGGTGGCATGACTACGTAATGCAGGCGACAGAAATTAGATTCGTGCGCTCAAAACTATCTTTTGCCGGAGAGAGTAAAGGCGTTCCGTTCTGGGGTAATGCCATCGTGGTATTCAGCGGCGGTGAGGTTGGGCCAGTCGGATCTACCTGGTGGCGGCCATACGTATCTAGCTGGGATCAACCAGGTGCGAAGAGAGCGCGGGTAAGGGACCCAGAACGTAGCTTCACCGGAGCACGACTGTAACAAATAGAAAAAGGAAAGAAGTTGGGGCGACCTATGAGCTTAGCAGAGCGGGACAAGACGGAGCGGAAGCGCAAACGGATGTTTGTGACCGTGGATGAAAGTTTAGATGGCGGCGTAAAGCAGCGCGTGATGGTGGTTTGGCACAAAGGCGAACCGATGATGGTATGCCGCTGGACTCACACCTGTAGTGGATGCACCGAATACGTCGAAGGCCAGCTTGCTTACGGGCCGAGCGGATGCTCCGAATGCGGTTACACCGGAAAGCGGCGAAACGCTTCATTGGTTCCATTGCCAGAGGACGCGAGGAAAGAAGCATTCAGAAAACGTGCTGCGCGGGCGGTGACCCGATGACAGACTCAGGGCGGAAGCCGCGCTACATCGAAAAGCCGAGCGACAAAACGTATCGGTCGATTGCCAAAGAGATCATTGGGCAGATTCTTGCGCCGAAACACGAGGTAGATCGAGTCGTAAGGATTCTCAAGCAAAACTTCAATCCATTTTTCACGCGGAGAAAGCCATGACCAAACCAGCGGACGAGCGGACAGCGAAAGCGCGGGAGCGCATAGAAGGCATGTACCAGAGGGCAATGGATTTTCGGGATAGCACTCCGGTACGTGATGGATGGCAGAAAAACGAAGAGCAATATAGACGCTCTTACATGAATGCCTACAAGCGAACGCTGGATGTCGAAGCGTTCAAGAAGTCAACCCGCCAATACAGGAGATTTCTACGTGACGGTATCTGAGTTTCGTAAACAGTGGTCGCATAAGCCAACGCCGATACCCCAAGATGCTAGCGGACTTTGGTACTCGGAGGAATGCACAGAACAGTTGATGGCCGCTTTTGCCGAATCCGAACGTTCCTCAGCCATAAAGGAAGCCGTGAAGATCGTGGAATCGTATCAATGCAGCGAGATCGAGAATCGCAAAGATGTACGGCCTCTGACTCGGATGATTGCAAAGGCGATCCGCGCTCGCGGCGAACGGTAAAGGTGTGGAGAGAGGAAAACAATGATTAGCATTAAGAAAAGTCCAACAGCAGACACCAGAACGTGCGATTTTGCAAATATCAGCAAGCAAACCCTATTTGACAGCAGCGTTCAACACATTGGAGATGTGCAGCAAGGCATCGAGTTCTTTCGAGAGCTTCTGGTGGAAGCCGCCAACGCGCACGATCACGACAAGCTATCTGACATTGACGGATTCCACCGCGATTTCGTGACTGGATTTGCGCGCACGGAGTGGTGGGACAACCATAGAAAGGTCAACCGTCACCATCTGCTCAATGATGACGGAGTTCCCGCCGACGTTAACCTCATCGACGTACTGGACATGATTGCCGATTGCGTAATGGCTGGCATGGCGCGATCCGGCTCCGTGTATGCGCTCAATCTCAATCCAGAGGTATTGCGCAAGGCGTTCGACAATACCGTTGAATTGCTCAAGTCGCACGTGGTTGTTGAGACCGAAAAAATTCAGGCGTGACGCTGGGGGAATGGGGATGGAAAAGAAGATGACGCTAAATGAATTGCTTGACGAGGCACGCGATCCGCTGAACTCGCTCGATCAGCTTGGATTGCTATTAAGAGATTTTGCAAAGCTGGGGGCCGCAGTCTCAGCCTCTCCGCAGCCGCCGCTTGGATGTCCTGAATGCGGAGGGACGGATTTGCGATGGTCAAACGGTCGCACTGTAATTTTCTGCTACCAAGGTAAGCCATATCCAGAGCATTCATTTGATGTATCTACACTTGAATCGTTCCGGAAGTTCTTTGCCCCAGCCCCAGCTCAGGACAGTGAAAAATAAGTGAAAAACTGCATAAAGTTCGGTATAATGGGCGGGTCGGGAAAGTGCTTGAACACGATCCCGGCCCATGTCAACAGACCGGATGAGGGTCTGCCGATGCCCGTTAGAAGTCTAAAATACCGCCTCTATCCCAATCAAGAGCAGGCCGAATGGCTCACAGGCCAACTCCGCGAAGCGTGTGACCTGTACAATGACGCGCTGCAAGAGCGCAGAGACGCATGGAAGACTTGCCGGAAACGCGTCAGCTTCTATGAGCAGTCTCGCCAACTGAAAGACCTCAGAGCGCAAGGACTGCTGAAGATACCCAATTTCAACTGCGCTGAAGAGATATTGAAGCGCTTGGATCGTGCGTACTCTGCCCTGTTCCGGCGCGGCTATGGTTTCCCACGATTCCGTTCTCTCCGGCGCTTTGACAGCATCACCTTTCCGAAACATACCAAGGGTTTCAGCGTTTACGGTGACCGCTTGCGCTTACAGGGATGCCCTTCGCTTATAAAGATTAATCTACACCGTGCCGTTGACGGGACTATAAAAATGGCCACGGTCAAGCGCGAGGCCGACCGCTGGTTTGTAGTTATAGTTTGCGAGATTAAGGTAAACCCGCTGCCGCCCTCCGCAAAAGATTGTGGCATTGATGTCGGCCTCTCCTCTTTTGTGGCCTTGTCTGATGGGACAGAAGTGCCAGCCCCGCAGTTCTTCCGTAAAGCCCAGGCGAAGCTCCGCAGAGCGCAGCGGCATCTTGCCCGCTGTAAACGTGGCAGCAAGCGCAGGGCGAAGGCCGTAGCGCGGGTGGCGCGGCATCACGTCAAGGTTCGCAATCAGCGTAGCGACTTCCATCACAAATTGTCTCGGCAGATCGTCAATCGTAACCAACTAATTGCAGTTGAAGATTTGAACGTCAAAGGGCTGGCGCAATCCCGGCTGGCCAAATCAATCCACGATGCAGGATGGTCCGCATTCGTAAACATGCTTACCTACAAAGCGGCAGATGCTGGTAGGACGCTGGTACGAGTCAATCCAAGGGGTACTTCGCAAACCTGCATCTGCGGCGCATCTGTATCCAAAAAACTAAGTGACCGATGGCATAAATGCCCAGAGTGCGGTTTGTCCGCATCGCGGGATGTCGTGTCGGCAATGGTCATACTTCAGGCTGGAAGAGCCTGTCAGATCGTAACTAAGGAGATTTAATTCCATGAGTGACCTGAAAAGAGATCAGAACTCGCTTCAAGTGGAGAATAGCAGCGAGGCTATCTCGCTTCACTCTGAGCCATCCGCGAAGCTCTGTGATTTCCCATTCCAAGGAGATTGTACTCAGAAAGAAGCTTGCCTAACCGCGAACAGATGCTTAAAGAACCTGTCTGAGCCATCCGCGCCCAAGGTTGAGCCGTGGCCTGATGAAAGATTGCACGAATACATCTGGACGCAGATCAACGAACAAGGCGGTACTGGCAATCTGCTTAAGCCCGATGGCGTGTCAGATTCAAGGTTTGACAGGCTGGTGAATGAAATTGCTAAGTCACGCAGGGACGCGCCAACGGAGAAGAAATGAAATTTGGTACATGTCCAATCATGCCGACACGGTTAGAAGAAATACGTTCTGGCTCTCCGATGACTGCCAAAGAGAAACGGGAGTGGCACCAATGGATTGTGCGGCGAGGCAAGCAGCGGTCGGAAGCTGGAAAGAAGGGCGCTAAGGCAAGACACAGTAAGAATAAAGCTGTGCAAACTATTTCGACAGGAATGGTGCAGCAAGAGATGAGAGATGGAACAAAGCACGCTCTTGAAAGTCTGGCCGGGGACGCGCAGGTGGAGGGGCGGAAATGAGCGACACAATCGAAAAGCCCTGGACACAAGAACAGGCTGATGCACTTAACCACTTTCAGACGAATGGCAGAATGCACCCATTCACTTGTGGCAGCGGTAATCGCACAGACGCTAACCATCTTGACGGCGAAGGAGTTTTGTTTGCAACTCCGAACGGATGGATTTGCCCATATTGCGACTACCGTCAGGATTGGGCGCACGAATTTATGTTTCACAAGACCGCGAGTGAAACGCTTGGGGAAATTATGTCCAAGCGGAGCCAAAACTAGGGCGATAGAAACACGGAAAAGTGTTGAATTCTCAGGCAAATAGCGAGATAATTGCGGGCAGGCCAGAGCAGTGCGCAAACACCACTCCGGCCACGTGCCCCGCCGAAGATTCTACACGTTTATCCCGTTCTGAGTATCGTAAGCAGTGGCGTCAAACCCCTTGGGGGAAGAAAACCGAAAAAGCTAGATCATTGGCCGCGTCATATCAGCGCGGCGGAAAACTTACCAAGCAGCCCTGTGAAGTTTGCGGCGACCCTGAGACAGAGAAACACCATGAGGATTATGATTTCCCCTTGGATGTGCGTTGGCTCTGCCATGAGCATCACCGGATGGTGACTGCGGGCGAAATCAAACTAGAACCGCGTAAACCTTGCCTATTGCCTCTCCCCAACAGAAGCGAAAGCCGAATGATAGGCAGGATAGCTAAGAGTCTCAGGCAAGGAATTGATTCAGAAACTCTGGCCAAGATGCGCGAGTATGCCCAGACCTATCGGCGCATCATGATCCAAGAAGCAAACGGCATCTTCACGGAGAGCAAATAGAATGGCTCCAAAGGTGCCACCGCGAAGAAAGTACCGGACTAACTGCAACTCTAAGAATATGCGGCAGTTAAACGTTAGAGTACCTAAGGAAATACACGATCTAGTGGAATTCAATTCCTATGATGAAAATGGCCGCAAACTATCGAAAGATAAGGTAGTTTCCGACATGATAACCTTCGCGGCTCCGCGAATGATGAAGTCTAAAAGTCTGTGAAAGTGCTAGCGGTTTTATTTTTGACGAGTACCCCCATAATAGTCATATAGTTAGCCTATCGCTCCCCGGAACTGAAAACGAGGTGCGGAGTCCGACCCGATCTCGATTCCGCACCTTGAGGGTTAAGCGACTAAGAGGCTATTGAGACTGACAAACCACAGCTCTGCTTACGAGCAAATGTGCGGTAGCTATCGCCCAAAATGGTGGCTAATCCGCTCGAAATCCTCTCAAGAAGACCGCGCCTGCGAAAATCTCACCAATATTGGCATTGAAATACTCTGCCCGCGCATAGAATCTAAGCCTCTCTTCCCCGGCTATCTGTTCGGCAATTTCTCTCTCAATTCCCTTTCATCCGTCAATTCAGCCTATGGAGTTTTGCGCGTTGTGCAATTCGGCAAGACTCCGGCTGAAGTGGCAGAAAGCGTGATTGAGGAGATAAGGAATAGAGTGGCGGCGAGAGAGTTTACCATGAGCCAATTTAAGCGCGGGGATCGCGTGAGAGTGACTTCAGGCGCTTTCGATGGCTGGGAAGGAATGTTTGATTGCCGGATACCGGGGAAACAGCGCGCCAAGATCATGTTGAATACGGTTTTCAGCGCAAACACAACCTGCTATCAGGTAACACGCGGGGCGGCAATGAGTTTGGAGATTGGGCTTGGGGAGCTGGTGAGCGCATGAGCGTGCTAAGAGAATCTGCCACTGATTTGATTGTCCGCGCAATGGAAACGGCAGACGACATGGCCGAAGTGGTAGTGATTTATCGCATGAAAGACAACAACGGCGCGGATTCAGACGGCTTCGGCTGGGGTGAGCAATACGGAAGACACGTTTGTGCGGCTTGGAATGTTGGAATCGGCAAGCTGGGGAATGCTGCATAAATCCTATTCGAAAGACGAAGAATGAAGTTTACCGACGCTGAATTTATCGAAGAACTGGAATCCTTTTTGGATGTTGGCAACGATTCAGGAATTAAGCCCTCGCCGCCAGTTTTCTACACGGCATCAGGCGCGGTAAATCGGGAGAAAACACTGAATTTGCCAGACTTTTCGGGCATGACGGAGCAGAAGAAAGCGGAGTTGAGCCAGTGAAAAAGATTTTGATTTTCCGCAAAAAGCAGACATAACGGTTGTGGCAGTTAGCCGTACCCTACGCTACGCACCGGAAGCGCTGGTGATGAAAGGCCGCAAGGCTGGAGGGGAAAACGCGCCATAGGAATGAGCGGTGAAAGCCGCTAAGTGTGAAAGGCCAGAAGGTCACAGGCGTGAAAGCGCAGAACCAATTTTTACCATGCCCCATTGAACTTGAGGCTGTGGCGACATTGGGGCTGGGTTCCAAGAATGGCAGATAACGCGAGAGGTTGCTGCTCAACCTGCGGAAACTTTTAGAAAGTAAAGGAGATTTCATGAGAAATAAATCAAAGTATCTGGCAAGTGTGCTGGCAATGGTAATGCTGGTGGGCTGCGCAAAACTTCACCGCACGCCGAACGCGGACGGTACGCCAACCGCTCCAGTGACACAGCTAGAGAGCGCGAACGCTTCTAACGCGGAAATTTCCGTGCATAACCATGCAGTCGGTGAGGCACTCGTCGCGGCCCACCAAAGCGGACTCCTGGAAACCAGCTATTTTGACCGTCTCTCTGCTGGCCAAATCAAGATCACGCGCATTCATGAGCAGTTGACTCCGCTTTTGGCTCAGCCTGTTGCAGCGAATGCGGCACAGATCAAAGGGCTTTTGAAGGAAATTGGCGACATTGGCGCAAGCATGGTAGCGGATGGAACGGCAGGGGTAAAGAATCCGACTGCTCAGCAGAGAATCGTTTCTGAGATTCAGTCAATCATCACTTTGGCAAACTCAATTGGTTCCACGCTTACCGCTGCGGGAGTGCTGAAATGAAAACATTCATCGTGTGGCTTGTTGAACTCATAACATTTAACCATATTCGCGGCCAGCATTTGTATGGGCAGCCAAGTTTGCGCTGGTGGTACACGGGAACGGATAAGCATCAGCATGGCGGGTGGATTTTCCTTTCGCGGCAGTGGTTTGCCCAGTACAAATGACTTGGGAAGCCCAAGAGTTACGCAATCGAGAAGCCGCCGAAGCCGACAAGAATTCCATGCCCGATCAAATGATTTCAGCCTGCTATGAATGTGGTTCGCCAGAATCAATGAACTGCGGGCACGGCAAACTTACCTACATGAAAAAGTGGCAGGCGGCCAATGTCGCCATCGTCTATGAACTTAGAACGCTGATGAATATTTAAGAACGAGGAGAATTTCATGGCATTACCTACTGACGTAGCATTAAAACTGGCTGCACTATTGGCCGCTCTTACGGCAATCGGCGTGGAAGACTTGAACGCGATTCGCTCAATTGACACGCTAGGCCCTGTAGTGGCTGATAACGTGGCAAGCCTTCAGGCAACAGCGCAGCAGTTCGACAAAGAAACCATTGACGTATTGAACGCTGAGCGCGTGGCGGCAGGACTCCCGGCACTGTAAACCCAAACGTAAAGGATGGTCTTATGTCAACAAGAGTGAAAGTGGTATGCAGTTACAAGGATTCACGGCCCGGAATGTCACAGATTACTTTCAACCCTGTGTATTCTGGCAGTGAAGAAAACAAGCAGTTCTTTAATGCGACTCCGGGCGGACAATTCGCCTTTTACACGGTAAACGCTGTCGCTGCCGCTCAATTCGAGATGGGCAAGGAATACTATTTCGACATCTTTGCCGCTGATTAAAATGGCTGAATTGAAGTCAATTTGGGATGAGCCTATGTTTTGTTCTACGTGTGGTTCAACCTGTACTGTAAAAGAATGCGAACCGGATGTTGATGGAGAGGGTTCGCTAGGCTGTCCTGTACCTGATTGTGGCGGCAAAATGTACGAATTTGGACGTTAAGCAATGCACTCTCTTTACCTCATAGCCGCAATAAGCCTTGACCCTGCAACCGCTGGTAAGATTCTGGGCGAAATGACAGCGGTTTACGGTCTGTTGCAGGGAGTCAAGAAGACCTTTCCTGCGCTTACGGGGAAATGGGCCATCGTCCTGAATGTGGCCATGTCGCTTGTCGGTGCAGCGGTAATCATCCCGCCAAACTCATTCTTTTCAATGGGAACGCTTATGGTCGTATTGCTGGCAGGAATACAGGCAGCGGGCTCGGCAGGAATACACGGAACAGTACAGAATGTTGCTCCAGTGGCATTACAGACGGTGTTAGGACAAGGGCCGAAGGTGGACGCGCCCGTGCCTGTCACCGGTAGCACTGCGCTTAATCTGAGCGCGGCACAGAGCAAAACCGCAACAGGTTCTAAGCCGTACGATTTGAGTTAATCTTGGCGCGTGATTCTCTGAATTTCTGGCAGCCACACTCAGGTTTATCGGCCCCCGGCTGGCCCTCACGTTCATGGGATGGCAAAGAGTAGAACAGGCAATCGGCAGGACTACCAGCGCAATGGCGACCTAGAGTGTGACCGCAAACGCATAGGCGTTCAAGGTTTCCGTCAAAAGCATATTTGCCATCAGCTTCACGTTTCTGATGGCGTACAGCTTTAAAATTCAGGCATCCGCAATTGTTTTGGCAATCGGTGAGGCTTCCGGAAGAATGATCGCCACGGTAATGACCGCAGACGCAAACACTTGTGAGATTGTCCTGTTTAGCTTTTCTGGCTTTGGCAACATTTTGGCGGACGGCGGCTTTCTTGGCTTCTGAGGTAGACTTGCCGCCTTTGCGACCGAGGGAAACAGCGTGAGGGTTCTTGCTCATTTTTTCTCCACAGCGATTACTGTGCATGACGATGCACCGGAGAGGCCATGTGCTCCCTTTGGGGCTGAGATTATGGCAATGGCTGGGCGCGATACTGAGCCTTCCCGGTAGCCCTTAGCCGTCATTGTGGCCTCGCGCTTCGGGAAGGCTGCTACGAACTGGCCGGTGAATTTACCATCGGCATCGGTGAGTGACCATACTAACCCATATTTACCTCTAATAAGCTTAGCCGGAACTTCTTTGCCGGAAAGATCAAACAATGCCGGAAAATCCCACATGCCGCCATTGGCATCAATATCAGCCTGAAGGCGATACTTGCGGGCATTCAATCCATCGGCCCACTGGCTCAGGAAACCATCGGTATCGCAACGCTCAAAAGACTCGGCAGCGCGGCGTTCGCACTCAGCAGCTTTTTCAAGGTTTGTCATAACGTCCTCCATGTCAATATAGTACAATAAGCGCTTATTGATGTCAAGGGAAATAACCAAACTTTATCAGGCTTAAAATCAGAGGCTTAAAAATGGACGCTGAATATACTGCTTACCAAGAAGCGCTCAAAGGGCTAAAAACGGCCACGGACACGGTGAATACCTGCAAACTCGCACTGCATGCGGCAATCAACAAGAAAGCTGAAGAATTTGGTGCTCAAGTAGCCAGCGACACCAGCGTAAAATCAGCCCCAGATACGAAACCGGCTTAATCCATGAGCAATCACCACAATTTCGAGCGCGAGTTAGGGCATATTGCGGCCCTCATTGAAGCAATTCAAGAACGCATCAATTTCATTGCAGAACAAGGAGTTAACGTGGATCAGATCAATCAAGCAATCGCCAAACTTTCAGCCGATGTAGACGCACTCGCGGCAAAGCCTCACGGAATCACCGTTGCCGAGGCGCAGACCATCACAGACGCAATCAATGCAGTAGGAGCCAAGGTCACGGCTGCTCTGGCGGCGTAACGTCTGGCACTTCAACCTGAACGTATCTGTAGCCATTTTTCAGCCGATGCCGGCGGATGGTTTCACGGTTTACGCCTGTGACTTCTACAGCATGACGGATTGAGCCGCCGGGATCAGTAAAGACTTTGCAGGGACGGCCCCAGGTTACTCCAGGTTTCGCCATTGCTCGCTTGACTCCCTCTTTGACGCGCTCACGGATTAAATCACGCTCGAATTGCGCAAAAGCGGCCAATATCGTGAACATGGCTTCGCCCATCGGAGTTGAAGTATCTAGGTTTTCGGTGTATGAGCAGAATATGATTTTGCGCGAGCGGAATTCTAGCATGTGCTTAATCAGCTCATTGGTTGAGCGGGCGAAGCGGTCAAATTTCCAAACTGCAACTCCATCAACACGACCTTTGCGAACGTCGTTAAGTAGTCTTTCGAGTCCGGGGCGATTCATTTTCGCGCCTGAAAATCCCTCGTCCACATATTCGGCATGAATATTCCAGCCACGAGCACCGGCGTATTTGCGAAGCGCATCGAGTTGCATGGCGCTGGATTGTTCTGAAGTGCTCACGCGGGCATACAGGGCTATTTGCATGGCTTATATTCTTCCTTTCAGCGAAAAATCGTAAATTCTGGCTACCATGTTGAGAAAATCCCAGAGGCGCATGTTACGTTTAGCACGGTTGCATTCTGAGCAAGCCGCAACGCAATTTGCCGGTGTATATGGCTTGGAACTGTCAACACGATCTATTCCGTTGTATCTGATTGCCCCCATTGCCGTTCTTGACATTCTGTGCGGCTCAATCCCGCAGTAGAAGCAATTGGACTTGAACAATTCTCGGCATTCTTCATGAGTGAGAGAAAAGGTTATTCCGCGACGATCCGCATTCGACTTAGCCCAGTGAATGAGTTTCATGAAAGCGGCCAAATTAGGAGCCTTAGCGCCAAACTTGGATTGGTGCATTCTGTCTTTTCGCCAGCAACCGCAACTGGTAGTCTGTTTTCTACGCAGGGTAGTTCCATGAACCGTCTTTCGGTTTCCGCAGATACACAAGCAATTCCAGTGAGCGCCACGTCTTGCCATGGAATTAGGTTCAGCCAAGGATTCGACTTTAAGCCTGCCAAAAGTTTGTCCAGTCAAATCAACGACTTTGCGCATGTTGTAAAATCCTCGAAGCCCTCAATGGCTCCTGTTTGGCTGTTGAAGGTTAGCGACCAGTCGGCTTTAACGGAGCTTGGCTGGTCGCGCTCGAAATGAAGAGGGGACATTAAGCCATACTTGGCACATAGCATCGGCGATGATAAACACAGCCTGGGCATGAACTTCAGTAATCTCCCTGCCATGCGGCGAAAGATACATGCATGTATTTATGAGTGTTCTGATAGCGTGCTGCTGCGCTGGGTCAGTCGGGAATCGCAACCAACACGGGACGGTATCATCAAAAGGATCAAGCGCATCAACAACTTCAGCAAGTTTTTCAGGTGTGCGAACAAAGCAAGAAACGCGGCAGGACGGTTCAAGATTGGCGAGATATTCAGCGGAAGTCATATCAAATTCTCCTGTTTAGAGTTTGAATTTGCTCTCAAGAGTTAACGGCTCTCAAGAACATCCAAAGTATCGCAAATTTACACTTTAGTGTCAAGCTAAAAGTGCAACTATTTAAACCGTTGAAAATAAATGAACTTATCTTCTATTTTCGGTAAGATCAAAGAAGCATTAAACCCTCAGACTCCAAGCGAGTCGGTAAAGCCTGTGGTTCAAGCTGCAACAGAAGAGTTCTCGGTCGAGCCAATCCATCCTCCCATGTCAATTCCAGAGGTTTCGGCGGAAGAAACCCAAACTGAGATCGTACCAAGACAGAGTAAACCCGCTGACGTTGGTGAAGCTCACGAGAAACAAGCCGAAGAACCAAAGATTGAGGTGGTAAAAGAAAAAAAAGCGGTTCGTTCTAAAAAAGAACCCCCTAAGAAATCACCAACTAGTCAGCCGATAATCATTAACTCACCCATAATCAACGAAATACGTACAGATAAAGAAGACTCAATTCGTGATCTTGTGGAGTCAGCGGGCGGTTCACTCGACAAACCAGAGAATCGGCCAGTTATCGCAATGAAGGGCCCGGACGGGAAATTTCTGCCTGGAAACTGCGCGAATCCAGGCGGAAGACCAAAAAGCAGGCTAATTTCTGAAGAATTGAAGGAAATACTGTCTTCCGAGGATACTAACACTCGCACTGGAGCTGAAAGACTGGGTAAAAAGCTCATGAGTCATGCTGAACAGGAGAAAGACGGTTACCTGAGCTTAGCGGCTATCAGAGAAATTACGGATCGTGTAGAGGGTAAGCCGGTGCAGACCTCGAACGTTCGCGGCGTAATGGTGATGGTTCCGGCTGAATCTGTGACTAACGCGCTGGAATCGTGGGCCGATGATGGCAATTAAGGTAGACCATCATTGCGTAATTGTGCAGCGTAAACGGTTATGATAACAAAGGACTTAACATGTCACAGCGGAGTAGGTAATTGTGCAGATAGTATTGCGCGTTTCGCTGCGTATCTAGCCTATGGCGGGAACCTGCTGATTGACCCTCCTGACCCTGCACGCCCTCACGCTTCACCTTGCGCTGAAGGATGCGCTACAGGGCCCATTATGTGAGATTAGCAGCCAATTGGCGGAGGAAGTGGAATAAATCATGGGAGTCTCTTTAGCGGGCACCGGCGGAAATCCTCTCCCACCCTGCCAAAAACGAGGTTATGGTTTCATGGGTAGCGTAAAGCAAAACTGGCGTTCTGTCCTACAATGTGCGACAATGTCCGACATGAGTAAGAAGATTTCGGTGAGATTGTCCGACGATGTCCTACAGGCAGTTGAGGCAGTGATGCAAACTGAGAAGGTGACGATGTCGCATGTGGTAAACCGGGAGTTGCGAAAAATGGTTCCGTATAGCGTGGAAGTCAAGGAAAAATCGGCTGGAGTCTCGGGCGAGGCGGAGGGGCTGAAAATTTTAGGGCAGCCAGTAGTTGCGGATGCTGACATGGAACCGGGAAGTTTCAAGATTGAGTCAGGGCAGGTTGTACCGCGTCCAACTTTTGAAGATCAGTATTTGAATAAGCCGTTTCCTGAAGTTGAGTCGCCTAGCAAGTTCCGCACATCGCCGGACGGTAAACCGTGCAGGCACATGCTGTACTGGTGTGATCGGGGGTGTTGGAAATGAATGTACCGATTGAGCACCAAATAATTTTGGCCACGGGCGAGGATTTTTCTGCGCTTACGCTGACAGCGGTTTTGCATCAGTTGCGGGAATATGGGCAGGTTGCGATACAGATGCAAGGCGGAAAAGTTCCGGGGATTGCCACTGCAGTACACGGAATGGTAACGGATTTGTACGCTCTCTGCGATGACGGCACGGTACTTTTCAAGGGTAACGCCACCTACGATAAGGGCGGCGGCTGGAAGGTCATCATGAAAGGCAAAAATGAAGATCGAGCGGCAGCAGGCGGAAGATAACAGGATGAGGAACGAATGAGCCTAGGTTATCAATTCCGGGCCGATGGCAATTTTCTTGTTCGCTGTATTTGCAAAAGTTGTGATGAGCCGTTTGATGCTCACGCGTTATCGAATTCTGACCCACTTGGCCGCTGTCACGCTTGCCGTTCCGTAGACGAAATGATTAGCCAAGAAACCATAAAACTACAGCAGAAATACAATGATTTGCTGAATTGTAGGCTGGATGCCATGAAGCCGCCTAAGGTCAGACTTACCATTTGGCAAAGACTGCGGTTGTGGTTTGATCAGGTTAGAGCCAAATGAGCGACCCATCCGCCGAACTCCTCGAACTCCGTGAGCAGAATGCCAACTTGAGAACAGCGAAGGAAGGCTACAAGAAGATTGCGCTTCAGGCCGTAAAAGACTTCGAGTACATGAAGAAAATAGTTCCCGGCGCGTTTATTGACCGCAGGGCGGATGAGATCAAGAAAGAAGTTGCATCGGTACAGGATCAAGCATGAGATTGAAATTCTGGCGTTGGGCGCATGATACGGCTGAGAGATTGTGGCACTGGATTTATTACAACCGGATTCCCGAAGTAATTGAGCAGCGCGTAAAACCAGAGATAGCGGGTTCTAATGGCGGGTGGATAAGCTACAGTTTCACTTATGGAAAGAGCGCAGTATTCAGCAAAGAAGATCCCAAGTCTTGAAACTTCTCTTCCCTTTTCATGTTCTCGCGGCCTGTTTTGCAGTATGGAGAATAACTGACCTCTTTACTCAAGACCGGATCACGGGGAAATTACGCACCAAGCTGAATACCTACATTCTCTCTTGCCCCCGTTGCTTTTCCGTCTGGGCTGGGGCGTGGTGTACAGCGTTGCTGGCGTGTTCGCAGTTTTCCGGCTGGGCACATCATCTTCCGTGGCTTAACTGGCCTTTCGCTTTGGCATGGGTTTATCTCTGGCACATTGAGAGCGTCACGACAAAAAGGGTTGAATCTCGCGGCAGAATGTTTTCCGTTGAATTGAATAAGGCAGGGCAGTTTTCCGTGACCCGCGTAGAGTTGAATCGGCAGGAAATGGAAAAGATCATTGAAATGATTTACGCTCCGCAGCAGACGCAAGCAGCAAGCGGAGATTAGTATGACCACACAGTTGCAGCGTGACGATTACAGGTTGATGGCGCATGTGCAATGGTGGCGGTTGGCTGAAATGTTCCGCCATTTTGAAGTAGCTGACAAGCACGCTGCCATCATCCGTGAAGTCCTCGATGCCCGTTACCGGCGCAATGAAATTAACCACTAGATTTTAACTCCCTAAAATGTCCATCAATAATCAGGGTTTGACAACCAAGCAGCCGTTCTTGGATTCCGTAAACTTTACGGATGTCACACCCGGAAACCCAATTCGCGGCGACTTGATTACTGCCCAAGGCGTTACTCCGCTGTGGACGCGCCTTGCAAAAGGTACAGCGAATCAGGTTCTTTCAATGGACGCAACTGCTACGGATGTTGTGTGGTCAACTCTGGTAGCAGGCGGAACGGGAACGGTAACTAGTTTCAGTGCTGGGAATTTGTCTCCACTTCTGACTACTTCGGTAGCCACACCGACAACCACTCCAGCACTGAGTTTTTCTTTGAGTAATGCGGGCGCTCATGCGTTTTTAGGAAACAATACCGGAATCTCCGCAGCTCCTGCTTATGTTCAGCCCAACTTTACCGACTTGGCAGGTTCGGTGGCGGCAGGGCAAATGCCAGCGCTTACCGGAGACATTACGACTTCGGCGGGAACAGTAGCAACTACTCTTGCCACAGTTGCAACTCCGGGAACAAATACAAAAATCACCTTCAACGCGAAAGGTCTTGTCACTTCCGGCGCACAAGCGTCATTGGCTTCGGCTGACTTTGCGAATCAAGGAACCACGACCACGGTTTTACACGGCAATGCTGCAGGGAATCCTTCGTTCGGTGCGGTTGTGCAGGGAGATGTCACGAACGGCTATGTCGATCTCTCAAGCGCACAGGGCGCAATCGGCGGGAATAAGACGTTTACCGGAAATATCAGCGCGGTACAGATTCAAGGAACAGCGGGAACCCTAGGGCCTGCTTCTGCGATCGCGGCAGTGTCAGGGAATCCGGCGATTACTGTTTCCCAAACCGGAGCTGCTGTAGACGCTAAGACCTGGGACACCACAGCAACCACCACACCGGATTTGCAAATGCGTCTTATTAATGACGCCGTAAACGCAGCAACGACATGGCTAACGGTTTCGCGCACCGGCATGACGGCAAACAGCGTCACATTGGCCGAACCATTGAACGTAACCGGCAAGACTACGGTCACGGGCGCGATCTCGGCCACAACAACCATTACGGGAACCGATTTTATAGCGAAGGGCCCTAATTCCTGCATTGATCCAACACACCCTACTTACGGGGCGAAGGGTGACGATTCAACTGATGACACAGCAGCAATGCAGGCGGCAATTAACGCTACCCCGCATGGCGGATGCCTGAATCTTGGGCCGCGCACATACTTCATCAACTGCGGTACACCTGTATCGAGCACATGTCTGCTGATTCCCTATCCGATAGAATTTCGCGGTACAGGAATGAACTCGGAATCATTTGGCTCCGTCCTGCGTTTTCCGAACACCGTTGCTGGTACAGTTGATCTGCTTCGCTTGGTTGGCGATGCGAACGGCTCAGATGGATACAACATTCACGACTTTGCTATTCAGTGCAATACCGGCCCATGTGGGCGGAGTCCCATCAATATTGATACGACATCTTTTCCGATCAATCGCCTTTCGCTTTGGCGAGTAGGACAATATGGCTCCTTCGGCAGCTACGGCATACGTTCAACAAATCCAACGCCGCTACTCAATGGCTTCTTTACTTCCACCATTGGGCCGGAAAATCTAATCAAGAATGGCATCCTGCTCCAAAATGCTGGAGACACGGTAAGAATCATCAGCAATACGATTGCTTTTGGTTCAGGTACAGAGACGACGACGGCGGCTATTGACGCTTCCTTCGACGTAGGTTCATCCAATTTCATCATTGACGGCAACAACATCACTCAGACCAAAGGCGGATGTATTCACCTTGGCTCTGGCGCTCAGTATCCGGTGATTACGCGGAACTTCTGTGAAGGTGGCGTCGGCGCAACTGATGTAGGTTCGAACGGAGCCTCAATCGACCTCGATGGTGTCACTGCCCATCACATACTTGGAGCGGAGATTTACGGCAATATCATCCAAGCCGTCACCACGAATATCAATAATATACGCGTCAATTTTGCCGACAACACGAACATTCATAGCAATACCATTACACGCTCTGGCGGAACAGGCGTGGACATTATCACGACGGCGAACGCGACCAACACAAATATCGGATACAACCGCTACGAGCCGACAACAGATGTTCTCGCAAATATCCTGACTGATGCCGGTACTGGTACGACGTATGCTTTGTTTCCTCCGCAAGTTGGCGGAATGGAGTTTAGTCGCGGGCTGAATAAGACAGGCCAAGCCGACATCGTAGCAGACTCAGCGGGTATCAACACCACTGAAACCATAATCGCCAAAACCCCGGCTCTTATAGCCAACCGCCTGATAGTTGGAACGCATATCCGCATGATCCTGACCGGAACCTGCAATGCCTCAGTAGCGAATACCAGCACGTTTACCGTTCGCATGGGAACATTGGGAACCACAGGAGATACCGCGATTGCCACAGCAGTAACGGGAGTTTCTGGAACGGGAGCGGCGGCGATTCCGTTTAAAGCAGTCATTGACTTCACGGTTAGAACAATCGGCGCATCTGGAACAGGATTTATCACGCTTCAGGTAGATAGCCAAGGGTTGACAGGAATTATCGCGGCCCAGACTCCGGCCATAATCCTTCCGGCGATGAGCACATTCAACACGACCACGGCCAGCAATATTCTGAGTGTGAGTTATAAGAGCGCGGCAACCACAACGACAAGCACGTTCAAGCAGGCAGTCATCGAATTCATCCAGAACTAAATGCCACGCAAAACCAAAAGCATTCCAATCAGTTTCAATACCACAGGCGACAACACAGTGGTAGCGGCGGTTTCAAACGGACAAATCAACGTCTATGGAATTCTGTTTACTGTCGATGCGGCCACAAGTATTACATTCAAGCACGGATCGACGCCGGACAGCGGCCCATTGATTTTCACCGGTAACGGTTCTTCTATGACGCT
>Ga0105240_10001543_pt1 | contig 39121 bp, 39 predicted proteins | sample KBSC54metaG_FD_80426 | JGI IMG/M metagenome (GOLD analysis project Ga0105240, IMG submission 80426) | Corn rhizosphere microbial communities from Kellogg Biological Station, Michigan, USA - KBS C5-4 metaG | ecosystem: Host-associated > Plants > Roots > Rhizosphere > Soil | place: Michigan, USA... | reverse complement strand
TCATGATGCATTTGCCTCGTGAAGCTGTTGAGCGCCTGCGGTCGATTGAGCGTGACGAGCGCCACCGCGCCGCGGGTTTCGAACAAGACGCTTGCTTCGGTCATGACAGTCTCCTGCGCGCAACTCTATCATTGGCCAACCGAGTGGTCGGCTAACTTTTCGCTTGGGTATAGTGCTGCGATCCAACCAGGACATTCACATGGCACACGAAACGATCGAGGTCCGCACCGAAGCCGGCAAGGTGGGCATCGTCACGCTGAACCGGCCCAAGCAGCTCAATGCGCTCAGCAACCAACTGATGGACGAGCTGGGCGCTGCGCTCAAGGCATTCGACGCCGATAGCGCGATCGGCTGCATCATCGTCACCGGCAGTGAGAAGGCGTTCGCGGCGGGCGCCGACATCGGCGCGATGGCCACCTACACCTTCGCGGACGTCTACAAGCAGGACTACATCACGCGCAATTGGGAGGCGATCCGCAGCGTGCGCAAACCGGTGATCGCGGCCGTGAGCGGCTTCGCTTTGGGCGGCGGCTGCGAGCTGGCGATGATGTGCGACTTCATCATCGCCGCCGAGAACGCGAAGTTCGGCCAGCCCGAGATCAAGCTGGGCATCATTCCCGGCGCCGGCGGCACGCAGCGCCTGCCGCGCGCGGTGGGCAAGGCCAAGGCGATGGACATGATCCTCACCTCGCGCATGATGGACGCCGTGGAAGCCGAGCGCTGCGGGCTGGTCAGCCGCGTGGTGCCGCTGGACAAGATGATGGACGAGGCCATCGCCGCGGCGCTGACGATCTGCGAGTTCTCGCAAATTTCGGTGATGGCCGCCAAGGAGTCGGTCAATCGCGCTTTCGAAAGTCCGCTGTCGGACGGCGTGCTGTTCGAGCGCCGCATGTTCCACGCCATGTTCGCCACCGAAGACCAGACCGAAGGCATGGACGCTTTCGTGGGCAAGCGCAAGCCCGAGTTCAAGCATCGCTGAAACCCCGGCGCGAGCGGCTGCGGGGCGCTGCTTGGCTATAATGGAGAGCTCGGCGCTTTAGCTCAGTCGGTTAGAGCGATGGAATCATAATCCACAGGTCCGCGGTTCGAATCCGTGAAGCGCCACCAGATTCCCGCCGGGCCGCGAAAATTCAGGGCGGCTCCTGACCTTCCCACATCTCACGCAGCAAGGCTTCGATGTCCTCGGCGCTGAGGGCTCGCCCTTCCATGCTGCGCGCGGCGAGCAGGCAATCAGCTACCCGGTCCCAGAACTGGCTCTCGTGCGCCTGAGTGGGTTCGTCCATGCATCCAGTGTCGGCCCCGGGCGGAAACATTCACTGTCAGCAAGCAGCGCACGCGAAAGTCGGCCTGCGCCAAATCCGCGCGTCCCAAGCTCCTACAAACCGCTCATGTATAAAGTGCGAATGCTCGACGACGAAGACGCGGCACCTTCCTCTGGCCTCTGGCTTTGGATCCGCGCTGCCGTGATCCTGCTGATCGTCCTTGTCATGGCGCAAGTGAGCCTGGAACGCGGCTCGCAGGTGGCCGGCGTTGCCGTGCTGGCGCAGGCGCTCATGTTCCTTCGCAAGCGCCGGGTGCCATATGGCTGGCGCGGGGCGCCGCCGTCGGGCTATTTCACGGGATCCTCGGCGGTGGCCGTCGCCATGCTGCTATGTGCAGCCGGCCTGTTCCTGATATTCAAGTCCTCCGCGGCCGCTGACCTCTTTCGCCTGTGCTGCGAGAAGCGCTGAAGGCGGTTTGCTAAACTGCGGTTTCGCCCGAGGCGGCTTGCTTTTGGCCGCTTTGCTTCCCTCGACAGCCTCTGGATCTAAACCATGAATCGCTGCCCGCGAACACTGGCCCGCATCGCGCTGGCCACCTGCCTGGCGCTTGCCGCGCTGTCCCTTCCACTGTCGCCTGCCGCGCTGGCCCAAGGCATGCGGCGCGAGGCGCCCAAGGATGTCGTGCTCGGCCAGATGGTCGTCACGGCGCCTCCCATCATCACGATGGACGGAAAGCCCGACCGGCTGTCGCCGGGCTCACGCATCCGTGACCTCAATAACATGATGGTGCTGTCGGGCGGGATCGTCGGCAAGATCCTGCCGGTGGTTTACCGCCGTGATGCGGCCGGGCTGGTGCACGAAGTGTGGATCCTCACGCCCGACGAATACGCCAAGCTCGGTGGCGCTGGCACCGGTGATCCGCAGGGCTACCAGCGCTTCAATGATTTGCTCGCGATCATCTTCGGCGCGCGGCCATGACCAAGAAAGTCTTCATCAAGACCTTCGGCTGCCAGATGAACGAGTACGACTCGGACAAGATGGCCGATGTGATGCGTGTTGCGCAGGGCTACGAGCAGACGCGCAATGTCGATGAAGCCGACCTGATCCTGTTCAATACCTGTTCGGTGCGCGAGAAGGCACAGGAGAAAGTGTTCAGCGATCTCGGACGCGTCAAGCACTTGAAGCGCAAAGGCGCGCTGATCGGCGTCGGCGGCTGCGTCGCCAGCCAGGAGGGCGAGGCCATCATCGAGCGGGCGCCCTACGTGGACGTGGTGTTCGGCCCGCAGACACTGCACCGGTTGCCCGAGTTGCTGGCGCAACGCGAGCGCCAGCAGCGCCCGCAAGTGGACATCAGTTTCCCGGAGATCGAGAAGTTCGACCATCTTCCACCGGCGCGGGTCGACGGCGCGACGGCTTTCGTCAGCATCATGGAAGGCTGCTCGAAATATTGCAGCTACTGCGTGGTGCCGTATACGCGCGGCGAGGAAGTTTCGCGGCGGTTCGACGACGTGCTGGCCGAGGTTGCCGGGCTCGCGCGGCAAGGCGTCAAGGAAGTGACTCTGCTGGGCCAGAACGTGAACGCATACCGCGGCCCGATGGGCGGCAAGGCATCGAATATCGCAAGCGGCGAAATCGCCGACTTCGCGCTGTTGATCGAATACGTGGCCGAAATCCCCGGCATCGAGCGGATCCGCTACACAACCAGCCATCCGAACGAATTCACGCAGCGCCTGATCGACGTGTACGCGAAGGTCCCCAAGCTGGTGAGCCATTTGCACCTGCCGGTGCAGCACGGCAGCGATCGCATCCTCGCGGCGATGAAACGCGGCTACACGGCGATGGAATACAAGAGCACGGTACGCAAGCTGCGCGCGATCCGGCCCGAGTTGGCGCTGTCGAGCGATTTCATCGTCGGCTTTCCGGGCGAGACCGATGAAGACTTCGCGAAATTGATGAAGCTGATCGAGGACGTGGGCTACGACAACAGCTTCAGTTTCATCTTCAGCCCGCGCCCCGGCACGCCCGCGGCGAACCTGCGCGACGAAACGCCGCAGGCGGTGAAGCTCGCTCGCCTGCACCGGGTCCAGGCTGCCATCGACGACAGCATGCGACGCATCAGCGAAAGCCGCGTGGGCACCGTGCAGCGGGTCCTGGTGGAAGGCGCGTCGCGAAAGGACGCCAGTGAGCTGGCGGGCCGTACCGACTGCAATCGCATGGTGAATTTCAAGGGGCCGGCCCGGCTGGTCGGCCACATGGTGGACGTGCGCATCACCGGCACCAACACGCACTCGCTGCGTGGCGAAGCGGTGGTTCGGGAAGCCGAGACGGCGTGATGGATGACATCACCACGCTGCGCCGCATCCTGGGCACGTGCAGGATCATCGCGGTGGTCGGGCTCTCGCCGCAATGGCATCGGCCCAGTTTCTTCGCGGCCAAGTACATGCAGTCGCACGGCTATCGCATCGTGCCGGTCAATCCGGTGGCCAGCGACATCCTGGGCGAGCGCAGCTACCCGAGCGTGACGGCTGCGGCGAAAGCATTGGCCGATCAGGGACACCCGATCGATATGGTCGATTGCTTTCGCAAGAGTGAAGACATCCCGCCGATTGCCGACGAGGCCATCGCGATCGGCGCGCGCTGCCTGTGGATGCAGATCGGAGTCGTCAATGAGGCCGCCGCGGCCAAGGCGCGCGCAGCCGGGCTGGACGTCGTGATGAACCGCTGCGTGAAGATCGAACATGCGCGACTGTTCGGCGGCTTGAACTGGGCCGGCGTGAACACCAAGGTCATCTCCGCTCGGCGGCCGCAAATCCTGCCTTACTGAATCGACAAGGCCGCGCACCATGAGCAAGGATGACCCGAGCGGTTCCCGCAGGCCGGCCGATGGCGCGGATCACAATTACGGTTTCGGCACGCGCGCCATTCATGCCGGCGCGATACCGGACCCCGTGACCGGCGCGCGTGCGACGCCCATCCACCAGACCACCAGTTTCGTGTTCGATTCGGCCGAACACGCCGCCAGCCTGTTCAACCTGCAGACTTTCGGCAATGTCTACAGCCGCATCAGCAATCCGACCGTCGCGGTGCTGGAAGAACGTGTGGCTTCGCTCGAAGGCGGCCGCGCAGCGTTGGCCTGCGCCACCGGCATGGCCGCGCAGATGACCGCGTTGTTGGCGATCCTGAAGCAAGGCGACCACATCGTCGCCGCGTCCACACTCTATGGCGGCAGCGTCGGCCAGCTTGGCATCGGCTTTGCGCGCCTGGGTATTGAAACCACCTTCGTGGATCCGGAAGACCCCGACAACTTCCGTCGCGCCATCCGCTCCAACACGCGCGCGTTGTACGGCGAGACATTGGGCAATCCGCTGGTGAACGTCTTGGACATCGAAGCCGTGGCGCAGATCGCGCACGCGGAGGGCTTGCCGTTGATCGTCGACAACACCGTGCCCAGCCCTTACCTGTGCAATCCTTTTGCGTTCGGTGCGGACATCGTCGTGCACAGCGCCACCAAATACCTTGGCGGGCACGGAACCACGATGGCAGGGGTGCTCGTCGAGTCCGGCAAGTTCGACTGGGGCTCGAGCCTGTCGGCGCCCAAGTTCCCGGAGATGCTCGAGCCCAGCCGCGCATACCACGGTGTGAAGTTCTACGAAACCTTCGGTGACTTCGGCTACACGATGAAGGCGCGCATGGAGGTCAACCGCACTTTCGGCGGCTCGCTCTCGCCGCTCAATGCCTGGCTGATCCTGCAAGGCATCGAAACCTTGCACCTGCGCATGCAGGCGCATTGCCGCAACGCACTGCGAGTGGCGAAGTTCTTGAGCGAGCATCCGCTGGTGGGCTGGGTCAACTATCCGGGCCTGACCGATTCCGCGCACCACGCGCTCGCGCGCAAGCAATTTCGCAGCATCGACGGACAGCCGGGCGCATCGGGCATCCTCACTTTCGGCATCAAGGCCGATGATCCCGCGAAAGCCGGCGAACGTTTCATCGATGCCTGCGAATTCCTGAGCCATCTTGCGAACATCGGCGACGCCAAGACGCTGGTGATCCATCCCGCGTCGACCACGCACCGCCAGCTCAACGAAGACGAGCTCGCACGTGCGGGCGTGCGGCCCGACATGATTCGCCTGTCGGTGGGCATCGAGGAAGCCGACGACATCCTGTGGGACATCGACCAGGCTCTGCGCCGGGCCGTTCGCGGCTGAGCCCCGCGTCACAAGCACTTACCCCGGCCCCCGCGCTGGCTGAGCGCATGTAAAACTTGCCAGCGGGTTTGGCTGTGCCAGCCGCCGCGGCGAAGTACTGCCGGGCCCGCTGTTTGCCATTCCCACCCCATCGGTTCAGCCGCTGCTGTCTGGCGCGCTGCCGTCATTTCAGGAACACGAATGGACAAAGGGAGTGAAAGTTTCAAATCGGCGGTGTCGGCCGCGATCCCCGGCCAACGCGGCTTCGATTATCTGGTGGTAGGCGCCGGATTCGCCGGCAGCGTGTTGGCCGAACGCTTGGCAACTGAACTCGGACAGCGCGTGCTGGTGGTCGAGAAACGCAAGCACATCGGTGGCAATGCATACGACCGCTACAACGACGACGGGCTGCTGATCCACCCATACGGTCCGCACATTTTCCACACCAACTCCGCGGATATTTTCGATTACCTGTCGCGCTTCACCCAATGGCGGCCATACCAGCACCGGGTGCTGGCCAGCGTCGACGGCCAGATGGTGCCCATACCGATCAACCTCGACACGGTCAACAAGCTGTACGGATTGAAGCTCACCGCGTTCGAGATGGAGAAGTTCTTCGAGTCGGTGGCCGAGAAGGTGGACTGCGTCAAGACATCCGAAGACGTGGTGGTCAGCAAGGTCGGGCGCGAACTGTACAACAAGTTTTTTCGAGGCTACACGCGCAAGCAGTGGGGGCTCGATCCGTCGGAACTGGACGCCAGCGTGACGGCGCGCGTGCCGACGCGCACCAATCGCGACGACCGCTATTTCACCGACACATACCAAGCGATGCCGCTGCACGGGTACACCCGGCTGTTCGAAGCCATGCTGGACCATCCGAACATCAAGGTAATGCTCAACGCCGATTACCGTGACGTGGTGGACGTGCTGCCCTGGAAGCACATGATCTACACCGGGCCGGTGGACGCTTTCTTCAACTACCGATACGGCAAGCTGCCTTACCGCAGTCTCGAGTTCCAGCATGTGACGCTGCCGCAGGAGAAATTCCAGCCGGTGGGCACCGTGAACTATCCGAACGATTACGGCTACACGCGCATCACGGAATTCAAGCACATCACCGGGCAGCCGCATCCCAAGACATCGCTGGTGTACGAGTATCCGCGGGCCGACGGCGATCCGTATTACCCCGTCCCGCGCGCAGAAAACGCCGCGCTGTACCGCCGCTATGAGGCGCTGGCCGAGGCCACCGACAACGTGACCTTCGTCGGGCGCCTGGCGACCTACAAGTACTACAACATGGACCAGGTCGTGGGCCAGGCACTCGCGGCGTTCAAGCGCCTGCAGCGCAAATTGGAGGAGGCGGCGTCGCATCGGCGCTATGCGATGCCATTGTCGGCGGCCATTGCCGACACTGCTGCGACGTGAGCCGGCACTAGGCCGCGACGGCTGTGAGCACGGCTTGCGGCGGCACCAGCACGGCACCTTGCTGACCCGCCGCGCGGTATTGCTCCAGCACCGTGCCCGCCACCTGCGCCAGCGCCTGCGTCTCGCATAAAGCAACGCAAGCGCCGCCGAACCCCGCGCCCGTCAAGCGAGCGCCGTGCACACCCGGCTGGGCTTGCAGCAGTGCGACCAGCCGATCCAGCGGCGGTGTCGACACTTCATAGTCGTCGCGCAAACTGGCGTGGGACGCGTTCATCAGCGCGCCGAATTCTTGCGCGCTGGTGCAGCTCACCGCCTGCAACACGCGCGCGTTCTCGGTCACCACGTGATGGGCGCGGCGCCGCAAGGTGCCGGACAGGATATCCAGCGACCGCACGCCGTCCACATCGCGTAATGAGCCCACGCCCAATTGACGCGCGGCCTCTTCGCACTCGGCGCGCCGCTGGTTGTAGCCGCTCGCGGCGAGCGAGCGCGCGACGCCCGAGTCCATCACCAGTACCGCGCTGTCCGCCGGCAGGTCGACGAAGCGCCGCTCCAAGGTACGGGTGTCCAGCAGCAGCGCGCGCGTGGTGTCGGCCAGGCTGGAGGCCATCTGGTCCATGATGCCGCAGTTGACGCCCGCATAATCGATCTCCGCGCGCTGCGCCAATTTCGCGATCAGTACGTCGTCGAAATGGACGCCCAACAACTTGCGCAGGCAGCGCAAGGTGGCGACCTCCAGAGCGGCGCTGGATGACAGGCCCACGCCGATCGGCACCTGCGACTCCACGTAGATCTGCAGCGGTGGGATCACGGCGCCCCGGCTGCGTGCGAGCATCAGGCAGCCATACACGTAGCTGGCGAAATGCTGCGAGGGCGGCGAGTCCATCCGGAACTGGACCGTATCGCCGTGGCCCTGCGCATGCAGCGAGAACCGCGCCTCGGGACTGCTGCGCATCGCCACGAGCGTGCGCTGCGCGATTGCGATCGGCAGCACGAAACCGTCGTTGTAATCGGTGTGTTCGCCCAGCAGGTTCACGCGCCCGGGCGCTTCGGCCACTGCTTGCGGCGCGTCGCCGAACACTTCATCGAAGCCGCTCATGGCAGGTTCACCTCCACTTGCTGCAGTTCGCGCGCCTTGTCTTCCGGCAGCGCATCCATCGCGAAAAAGCCCGCGGCGATCTCGGTGCCGGCCAGGTACTTCAGGCGGTCGCGGGTGCGATACGGCGGATAGATCTGCGCGTGCAGGTGCGCCTCCGGATGCGTCTCGCCATCGGTGGGCGCCTGGTACCACGCCATGAGATAAGGCAAGGGGCGCTGCCACAGGCCGTCGTATTTCATGAGCACCGTCTTCAGCGCGCGCGCCAGGTCCGCGCGCTGCGCGGGCGCAAGCTGCGCGAATCCCGCCACCGGATCGATAGGCGCGATCCAGACTTCATATGGATATCGCGCGCACACGGGCACAAACGCGACCGCGTGCGGCCCCGCATAAAGGATGCGTTGCCTTGATTTGCGCTCGGCCTCGATCAAGGCCTGCAGCGGCCCGCGGCCATGGGCGACGAAGTGCTCCTGCGCGACCTGCTGCATGCGCGCGGGCACCGGCGGCACGACGGGATACGCGTAGATCTGGCCATGCGGGTGATGCAGCGTGACGCCGACTTCGGCGCCGCGGTTCTCGAACGGCAGCACATACTTGATTTCAGCGCGCTCTCCCAGGCGCTCGGTTCGCTCGCCCCACACCTGCAGCAGCAACTCGATGTGGCCCAGCGGCAAGGCGCCCAGCGATGATGTCGGATCTTGCGTGAACACCACCACTTCGCAGTGGCCGTCCGCCGGCGCGGTGGGAACGATCAACTCGGGCGACGCCGCGCCGCCTTGCTCGCGGCCCAGCGAAGGAAAGCGATTGTCGAATACCGCGATGTCCCAGCGCCCCGCCGGCACTTCGGTGGGCTGCGCCGGATCGCGCGTCACGGCCAGCGGGTTGTATTGCGGCGGCGGCAGGAAGGTGCGCTCCTGCCGGAATGCCGCATAAGTGACCCACTCGCCGCGCAAGGGATGCCAGCGCAGGTGCGCGCTGGCGTTCAGCGGCTCGGCAAACGGACTGGGCGCCTGCAGCGCCGCATCGATCGGCTCGCGCCCATACAGCGTGAGATTGCGGCCATCCGGCTTCGAGAGCAGCAAGCGATGCATCACACGCCTCCGGCGATATACGTGCGCGATATCTTCGTCACGGCCGCGATGCGCTCGAGCGGGATCTTGGGCGTGCGGTCGGCGTTGAGCAGCCCGTTGGCCTCCTGGAACGTATCGGCGAACTGCGTGTAGCAAAACCCGCTGAACAGAGCCGTGTGGATCACGGTGTCCAGCAGGTCCTCGTACATCCGCGCGAAGTCGCCCTGGTTCTTGGCCTCGGTGTAGCCCCAGACCTTTTCCTTGTCGGTGCCGGGGCCGGGATGCTGGAAAAAAGCGATGCCGCCGAATTCGGTCAGCATGATCGGCTGCCCGCGATGCGGATAGCCGTCCAGCGTGAGGATGCGGCCGCCGGGCCGGCGCCGGTCGAACAGCTGTTCCGGCTGAACCTCCGCGCCGTAGCGCTGGCGCATGTGGTCGGTGTTCGCGTCGTAATCGTGGATGCCGATGATGTCGGTAGCGCTGTATTCCCAGCCGTCGTTGCCGATCACCGGCCGCGTCGCGTCCAGCGTCTTGGTCAAGTGGTACAGCGCCTCCACCGCATGGCGCTGGACGCGAATCGCCGTGAGCTCGGGCACGCCCCACGATTCGTTGAACGGCACCCACACGATGATGCAGGGATGGCTGTAGTCGCGGTCGATCGCCTCCGACCATTCGCGCACCGTGCGCTTGATGGCGGTGCGGGTGAAGCGGTAGGCCGAGGGCATTTCCTCCCACACCATCAGGCCGAGCTTGTCGGCCCAATACAGGTAGCGCGGATCTTCGATCTTCTGGTGCTTGCGCACGCCGTTGAAACCCATCGCCTTCGCCAGTTCGACATCGCGCCTGAGCGCGGCGTCGCCGGGCGCGGCCAGCAAGGTGTCGGGCCAGTAACCCTGGTCGAGCACCATGCGCAGCAAATAAGGCCGTCCATTGAGCATGAAGCGGTCGCGCAGGATGTTGACCGAGCGCAGCGCGGTGTACGAAGTGAGCTCGTCGACCAGCTCGTCGCCGCGGAACATCCGCACGGTGGCGTCGAGCAAGGTCGGCCGCTCGGGGCTCCAGAGCAGCTCATTGCGGAAGTCGTCGATGCCGGGATCGGACAGCACGATGTAGCGGTCGACTTCTCCGTCCAGCACCTGATAGCGGTCGCGTGCCAGCAATCGCTCGCCGTGGCGCAGCGTGACTTCCAGCGAAAGATCGTCGGGGAGATCGCCGGCGATGCGTGCCTCGAAGCCGATCGCGTAGCCTTCGACACGCGGCGTCCAGCGGATCTTGTCCACATAAGTGCGAGGCACGCGCTCCAGCCACACGGTTTGCCAGATCCCCGTCGTGCGCGGATACCAGATCGAATGCGGCTCGAGCTGCCAATCCTGTTTGCCGCGGGGCTTGGTCAAATCGCTCGGGTCGTCTTCGGCTTGCACGGTCACAGTCTGGTGGCCCGAAGGATCCAGCATGTGCGTGATGTCCGCATGAAACGGCGTGTGGCCGCCCTCGTGAGTCGCCGCCAAACGGCCGTTGACCCAGACCCGCGCCGAATAGTCCACCGCCCCGAAGCGCAGGATCACGCGATCGTCGCCGGGCGCCAGTTCGAACTCCCGCTGGTACCAGCAGGCCTTGTGAAAGCCGCAATCGCCGATGCCGCTGGCGGTCGATTCGGGCGGAAAGGGGACGGTAATTTCCAGCGGCCAGCCGTCGATGTCGCGAGGCGCGGTCAATTTGCGTTCGCGGTCGAATCGGAAGCGCCACACGCCGTTCAAGCACATCCAATGGCGGCGCTGCAGCTGCGGGCGGGGATAGCCGAAATCCAAAGAGGGTCCTTTCGATCAATGCCGAGGTCCGGCTTCGCCACGCGGGCAAGCCGTATGCCTGTGCTCGAGCCGCACTCAGAGCTTGTTGAGCCAGGCAAACCAGCCTGGAACAGGCGACCGTTGATCGTCGCGGATGGGATGCACGCTTGTACGCGTGATTTCGAAACCGTATTGCACGGACAGCTTGCGGATGTAACCAGGCGAGTGCGCGTAACGCAAGCTCGGCCGCAACTCGTAGTCCATATCGTCGGAGGTGGATTCAACCGAGAAGCAGAACACGCCGTCCTTTTCCATGGCTTGGGCGACACCGGCAAACACTGCCTCAAGCGCGCCCACATAGATGAACACGTCGGCCGCCACGACGAGCTCGTAGCGCCGCGCAGCGGAGCGCAGATATTCGACGAGGTCAGCCTGCTGCACGCTGTCGTACACATTTCGCGCCACCGACCTCGCGACCATGTTGGCCGACAAGTCCACTGCGTCCAGCCGGCCGCTGAGCGGACGCATGAGCACGCCGCACAATCCGGTGCCGCAACCCAGGTCCAGGGCCCGCGCGAAGGAGCGTCCATCGCGTGCCAGCGGCTCGATGAGCAGTTCGGGAGCGCGGTAGTTCAATACATGGAGCAGGTGCGGTTCGAAATCGTCGGCATAGGAATCGAACAAGCCCTCCACGTAGTCTCGCGGCGGGCTCGCGGGTGGCGGCTGGCCGCTCAAGCCGGCCAGGAAATAGCGATTCAGCTCGTTGTCCGCACCGAGCGCGATCGCCTTCTCGAAAGACTCACGCGCCTGATCGAACCGCCGCAGTTCCTTGAGCAGGTTGCCGCGCAGCGTCCACAGCACAGCCAGTGAAGCATCCACGGCGAGCGCTCGTTCCACGCAAACCAGCGCCTGGGCGTGCTCCCCGAGTTCCGCCAGCGCCGTGGCCCGATGGCCCAGCGCTTCCACATTGCCCGGCTCTTGGGCGAGCGCCTCTTGCAGCAGGTCCGCCGCGTCCTGGAACTTTCCCAGCTTCAATCGGGTCGCGCCCAGGTTGGTCAAGGTGGACGCGCGCCCTGGCAGCAATGACAAAGAGGCCGCGAAGTCGCGTTCAGCCTGGGGGAAGCGGCCCGCCTGGTAGTGGGCGATCCCCTGCACAAAGAAATCCCGGGCTTGTTCGAAGTTGCCGCTCATGGCCGCTGGCTTTTTTCGATCATAGAGCTTGGCCCGGCCGCCTGCGACAATCGGGCGCATGAGATTCGCTCCTCTGCAAAATGACAGTTTCCTGCGCGCCTGCCTGCGCCAGGCGACGCCCCACGCGCCGGTGTGGCTGATGCGGCAGGCCGGCCGCTATCTGCCCGAGTATCGGGAAACCCGCGCGCGCGCCGGCAGCTTCATGGGGCTGGCGACCAACGTGGACTACGCGACCGAAGTGACGCTGCAGCCGCTGGAGCGCTATGCGCTGGACGCTGCGATCCTGTTCTCCGACATCCTCACGATTCCAGATGCGATGGGCCTGGGCTTGTCGTTCGCATTGGGCGAAGGTCCACGTTTCAAGACTGCGGTGCGCGACGAGGCCGCCGTGAACGCCTTGCGCGTGCCCGACCTGGACAAGCTGCGCTACGTGTTCGATGCCGTCACTTCCATTCGCCGCGCGCTGAATGGGCGAGTGCCCCTGATCGGTTTTTCCGGCAGCCCCTGGACGCTCGCTTGTTACATGGTCGAAGGCGCGGGCTCGGACGACTACCGGCTGGTCAAGACGATGCTTTACAGCCGGCCCGACCTGATGCATCGCATGTTGCAGGTCAATGCCGATGCCGTCGCCGCTTACCTCAATGCGCAGATCGAAGCCGGCGCGCAGGCCGTGATGATCTTTGACAGTTGGGGCGGCGTGCTCGCGGACCAGGCATTCCAGCAATTCAGCCTCGCCTACACGGCGCGCGTGCTTGGCCAGCTCAAGCGCGAGCATGACGGCGTGGCCATTCCGCGGATCGTGTTCACCAAGGGCGGTGGGCTTTGGCTGCCGGAAATGGGCAAGCTCGACTGCGAGGTGCTTGGCCTGGACTGGACCGTGAACCTGGGCCACGCACGCGCAGCGGTGGGCGATACCAAAGCTCTGCAGGGCAACCTCGATCCCAATGTGCTGTTCGCGCAGCCGGCGCAAATCCAGGCCGAGGCCATCAAGGTCCTCGACAGTTTCGGGGCGCCGCACACCGGCGCGGGACATGGCCCGAGCCATATCTTCAACCTGGGGCACGGGATCAGCCAGCACACGCCCGCGGACAATGTTCGGGTCCTCGTGGATGCCGTGCACGCTTATTCCAGGCAGCAGAGGGCTGGCTGAAACACCTGATTAAAACGCTCGTCATCAGGGTGTTCCCTAGCAGACAAGCATCGCAAAAACTTTGCCAGGCTTTGACTTATGCACAAAACACGTGCTGCAGCGCAAATTTCGCACGTGCTTCCGCTACAAAACCGATAGCGGCGCTAAGTACTTGATTTTTAAAGGTTTACTCCTGCGGTATTTTTTTCGGTTTGATCGCCAAGCCCTTGATTTTGCTGGCCTGCCGAGTCATCCGTAGCGAGCTATCAACAAAGTTATCCACACAAATTGAATTGCTGGGCTAAAGGCTTTTGAATCAAAGACTTAAGCGTACTTCCAAAACTCAACCTCAACTTCAACAGCTAAACGAAGCATTCATGTCCCATCGGCTTGCGGTCGTCGTTCCCACCCCGGCGCACAGCGGAATCAGCGGGCCGCTGAGCTATTTAAGTGAGCTTCCACTGCCGGCCGGAACACTGGTGCGTGTGCCTTTGGGGCGTCGCGAAGTATTGGGCGTGGTCTGGGACGCATGGGGCGAGCACGACCGCGAGCGCACCGACTACGAGGCCAAGCCAATTTCGGCTGAGTTGGCGGGCCTGCCCGCGCTGTCGGGCGCTTGGAGAAATCTTGTTACCTTTTGCGCCGGCTACTACCGTCGCGGGCTCGGCGAAGTTGCACTCGCGGGGCTGCCGCCGCAACTGCGCGACCTGAATGTCGCGCAATTGGCACGCCGATTGAAACGCGCTGGGGACGACGCAGTGGCGAACGAGCGCGCAGCGCCGTTGGCATTGACATCCGAGCAGCGTGACGCGCTGGCCAGCATCGAGGCGGCGACCGGCCCATTTCTTTTGTTCGGCGCTACGGGCAGCGGCAAGACCGAGGTCTACCTGCAGGCGGTGCACAACTTGCTGGCGCGCGATGCACAAGCGCAGGCGCTGGTGATGGTGCCCGAGATCAATCTCACGCCGCAATTGCAGGAGCGATTCGTCGCGCGCTTCGGCAGCGCCAACGTGGTGGCGATGAACAGCGGCATGACCAATCCGCAGCGCCTGAAAAGCTGGTTGGCTGCGCACACGGGCGCCGCGCGCATCGTGCTGGGCACGCGCATGGCGGTGTTTGCCTCGATGCCGCAGCTCAAGCTGGTGATCGTCGATGAAGAGCACGACCCGAGTTACAAGCAACAGGAAGGCGCCCGCTATTCCGCGCGCGACCTCGCCGTGTATCGCGCGCGCGAGGAAAACGCGAAGATCATCCTCGGCTCGGCGACACCGTCGCTGGAGAGCTGGCAGGCCAGCGAGAAGGGACGCTACCAACGCCTGGTGATGCCATCGCGTGTGGGCCGTGCAGGCGCCACATCGGAGACATTCCCATCGGTTCGGCTGGTCGACATGAACCTGCAGCCGAAATTGACCGTGTTTTCGCCGCAGTTGCTGGCTGCGATCGAGCAGCGCATCGCGCGCGGCGAGCAATCGCTCATCTTCCTGAATCGCCGTGGCTATGCTCCGGTGCTCGCCTGCAACGCGTGCGACTGGAAAAGCGAGTGCCCGAACTGCAGCGCGTACCGCGTGTTCCACAAGATCGACCGCACGCTGCGCTGTCATCACTGCGGGTATGCCGAACGCGTGCCGCGCGCGTGCCCCAACTGCGGCAACGTCGACATCGCGCCGCTGGGACGCGGCACCGAGCGGCTCGAAGAACAGCTGGGGGACCTGCTCGCAGACGTGAAGCAGGCCAATGGCCAGCCGGTGCGGATCGCGCGCATGGACGCGGACAGCACGCGGGGCAAGGGCGCACTCGAGCAGCAGCTGGCGCGCATGCATGCGGGTGATGTCGACGTGCTGGTCGGCACGCAGATGGTGACCAAGGGGCACGACTTCCGGCGCATCACGCTTGTCGCAGCGCTGAATGCCGACTCGGCCTTGTTCTCCAGCGACTTTCGCGCGCCGGAGCGCTTGTTCAGCCTGCTCATGCAAGCTGCGGGGCGAGCCGGCCGCGACGCGGCGCAGGCTGCGGCCAGCGAGATGTGGGTGCAGACCTGGCATCCGCGTCATCCGCTGTTCGATGCGCTGCGCCACCACGACTATCCCGCGTTCGCAGCGCAGCAGCTGAAGGATCGCGAGCAGGCGGGCATGCCGCCGTTCGGTTTCCAGGCGCTGGTGCGCGCGGAAGCCCGCACGCAGGAAGCCGCGCAATCCTTTCTGCGAGCGGCCAGCGCTGCGTCACAGGGCCTCGATGGAAGCGATCGGGTGGCGTTGTACTCAGCCGTACCGCTCACGATCCAGCGCGTCGCGAACATCGAACGCGCGCAGATGCTGGTGGAAAGCGCCTCGCGGACCGCACTGCAGCGCTTCCTTGCGGCTTGGCATCCGGTGCTGCAAGCGACCCGCGAAAAGGGACTGATCCGCTGGGCCGTGGACGTCGATCCGCTCACGATCTAGCCGCAGTGTGCGGCGGCACGCGCGACACCACATCCGTAACAGCAGCTCGGCCGGGCCACCTCATTCGCTGCGTCATTTTCTGTTTGCGTCTGCACACGGCGATGCCAGAATGGACGGCGACATAGCGCGGTAATGAGACCTGCCATGCGCACCAGTGTGTTGATCGTCGAGGACGAGCCGGAATTCTTGCTGCGATTTGCAAACGCGGTAGCGGCTGACCCGCAGTTGCATCTGGTGGCCGCCGTGTCTTGCGGGCGCGCCGGCCAGGCGATCCTCGACGCACAACCGCCCGACGTCATGCTGATCGATCTGTGCCTGCCGGACCTGAGCGGGGTTGAGGTGATCCGATACGCCGCGCTGCACCACCCGCAGTGCGAGAGCCTGGTGGTCACGATGTTCAGCGACGACCAGCACGTCATGGCCTCGATCGAGGCCGGCGCAACCGGTTACCTGCTCAAGGACGCTGCCGCGCCGTCGATCGCATCGAGCATTCATCAATTGCGCGCCGGCGGCTCGCCGATCAGTCCCGGGATCGCCCGGCGCGTGCTGGCGCGATTCCACTTGCCCCCGGGCACGGCCGCGGCTTCCGAAGCCAAACCGGCTGCCGCACCGTCAACAGCGCCCGCGCCAGCGGCGCCGTTGCAAGCACCCGTGCCTGCAAGCCCCGCGCTGTTGACCGGACGCGAAACCGAACTGCTGCGCTTGACGGCGAAGGGCCTGAGCTTCGAGAGCATCGGGGAAGTGATGGGAATCTCGCCGCACACGGTGGTGGCGCACGTCAAGAAGATCTATCGCAAGCTGGCGGTGCACTCGCGCGGTGAGGCGGTCTACGAGGCCGGGCAGCTGGGGCTCTTGTGATTGCGCGCCATCGCTTCAGCGAAGCGGTCCGCTGGCTGTGTACCGCGCTCGCGATCGCGGCCATCGCCTGCGGCGCGCGCGCCAGCGGAGCCACACTGGTGCCGCTGCACGCCGACCTCCTGACCGCTCCGGATGCAAGGCCGCCCGGACCCGCTCGGGCCTGGCACACGGTGCCGCTACCGGACATCTGGCGTCAAGCACGACCCACCGAGCAGCCCGCGGACAGCTGGTACCGCATCCAATTTGTCTTGCCGCAATCGGCACCCGACCAGGCTTGGGCGTTGTACCTCCCTTACCTGTATGACGGCGGACAGGTTTGGCTGAACGACGTGTCGGTGGGCGGCATCCAGGAAAGCACGAAAGACTTCCGCGTGCGATGGGCGGGGCCGCATTTGCTCACCTTGCCCCCATCGGCTCTGCGCCCGGGCGCGAACGAGCTCGCAGTGCGCGCTGCGCTGCCCGCCGATGGCGCCGCGATCGGTTTTCCGCGACCGGTGCTCGGCCCGCTATCCGAACTGCTGCCCATTTATGAGCGACGTCACTTCTGGGTCAGCAGCATGCCGAGGATCACTTTCGCGGTGTGCCTGCTGGCGTCGGTGTTCGTGCTGTACATCTGGTGGCGGCGTCCCCGGGAGGTGCTGTACGGCTGGTTCGGGCTGGCCGTCGTCCTGTGGGGAATCCGCACGCTGACGTTCGTCGCCGAGAAGATTCGATGGGATTGGTGGCTGCCCTCGCGCTTCGCGTTTCTTGGCGCAACAGGCGGCTTCGTGCTGGCGATGGCGGTGCTTGCGTTGAGATTTGCGGGCGTTCGCAAGCCCTGGCTGGAGCGCGGGCTGATCCTGTACTGGCTGCTCGGCCCGCTGTGGCTGGCGGCGGGCGGCATTCGGGCGGAGCCGCTGGTGAATCGCTATTGGCTCGCCGGATTCGCGCTGGTGGGGATCGGCATCATCGCGATCTCGGTGCTGGCCGTTTGGCGCCAACGCACCGCGCGCGCCGCGGTGCTGCCGGTGGCGATGGTCGTGGCCGTGCTGGCGGGCCTGCACGACTATCTCGTGAACTGGAGCTTTGGCGGCGCAGCCGAGTGGCTGTTGCCGGGCTGGGCCGGACACCGCATCTTCCTGCTGCACCACAGCGCCAACCTGGTCTTGCTGGCGATGGCCGGCCTGCTCACTTCGCGCTTCATCCAGGCACTCGAATCACTGGAGGCGCTGAACCAGAACCTGGAAGCGCGTGTCGCGGCGCGCGAGCGCGAACTCTCGGCCAACTACGAGCATCTGGCGGCCTTGCAGCGCGCGGCCGCGGCGGCCCAGGAGAGGCAGCTGATCATGCGCGAGATCCATGACGGGCTCGGCTCGCGGCTGTTCGTCTCGCTGTCGCGCGTCGAACGCGGCCAGATTCAGACCGGTGAGATCGCCGAAACGCTGCGCGCGTGCATCGCCGACATGCGGCTGGCACTCGACGCCCTCACGCCCGACGTCAACGACTTTCGCACCACCCTGGGCAATTTCCTGTTCCGTTGGCAGGGCCAGTTGCAGGCAGCGGGCATCCATTCGAGCTGGGCCATCGATCTGCCCGACCTTGCCGTGCGGGTGACGCCGCATGCGGCGCTCCAGTTGCTGCGTATCGCGCAAGAGGCCTTGACCAACGTGCTCAAACACGCGCGCGCAACGCACGTCGCCGTGCGGCTACGCCAAACCGCTGGCGTGCTGCAGTTGGAAGTGGAGGATGACGGCCAAGGCGCCGTTGACACCAGGGCCGGCGGCGGGCGCGGCTTCAGGAACATGATCGAGCGCGCCCGGCAGCTCGGCGGAGCGCTCGACGTGCGTTCGGGCGCGCGCGGCACCTGCGTCGCGTTGCGAGTTCCCGTGAACGCAGTGCTCGCCTGAAGTGCTCCGCGCGGCAGCGCGCCCATCGCGTGATCGCGTCACGGCACACCAGCTTGGCGCTATTTTCTTCAGGCCCGCCAGCTCCTAGATTGCACCACACGCCAATTTGGCGTGCATCCACAGTGCAGGAGTTCCCATGAAAACCCGGAATCCTTCGCGTGAGCCCGGTGAGCACGGCGTCGTCTGGTATGTCATCCCCGCTGTCTGCGTGGTGGTGGCGGTGGCGGGCGCCCTCGTGCTGTCGTATGGGCCGGCTCTGCAGGCCGAGCCCGGGCACTCGAAGATCGGCGCGAGCGCGGCGAGCTCCACGGCATCGTTGGCAAACAACTACTTCCCCGTTCCGGCGGCCAGCACCGTGTTCACGGAACGCACCTGGGACGTCAGCGAGCAGGCGGATCGATTCTGAGCGCGCCGCTCGCACTCGCGCGCCAATCATTACCAGGTTCGCGCCATCGCGCGAAAACCCTGCAACCCGACCGCAGCGCAAATGCTGCGGGCCTTTCACCCACCGTTCTCCAAGGAGTCATCATGAAAGCCCTGTTCATCGCCGCGGCCGCGGCCGTTTCGTTCGCCGCCCTCGCGGAAGGCGCCTACGACAACCCGCAACCGGGGGGGACGAGCATCACAGGTGCCCAAGTCCCGCGCGATGCCCGCTCGGCCAGCCCGGCGGCGGGCGAATTGGCTTACTCGGCTGTCCCACCTGAAATGGCCGTGCCGGGACAGTCCCGTGCGCAAGTGCGCGCCGAACTCGATGAGGCATTGAAAGCGCGTCAATTGGCGTCCGGCGAGCTGGGCGTGATCGCGCTCACGCACGGCAACATGGGTTCGCCGTACACCGGGAAGTGACAGAGACTACGGTGCTTGTCAGTCTTCGCCGGCGGCATCGTCCTGGGCCGGCACGCCCTTGAGGCGCAAGGCTGCCCGATACAGCTCGTTGCGCGGTTCGCCGGTGATGTCCGCGGCCAGCTTCACCGCGGTCTTGAGCGGCAACGCTTCCAGCAGCAAGGCCACTACGCGCCCGCCGTCACCCGCATTCGGTGCGGCGGGCACGGGGTGCAGCACCAGCACGAACTCGCCGCGGGTGCGCTGGGCATCTTCGGCCAGCCAAGCGGAAAACCGCGCGCAGGCCAGTGTCTGAACCTGTTCGAACTGCTTGGTCAGTTCGCGCCCGACTGTGATGGACCGCTCGCCCAGAACCACCAGCGCACGCGCCATCGCCTCGCTGCGGTGCGGCGCCTCCAGCAGCACGACGGCGCGCGGCCCGTTCGCCAATGAGCCCACTGCCGCCTCACGCTCACTGACCTTGGCGGGCAAGAAGCCCGCGAACACGAAGCTGCCGTCGTCCCCGAGCGCCCCCGCGACGCTGAGCAGCGCGGTCACGCTGCTCGCGCCCGGCAGGGGCACGCAACGAAATCCCGCGTCGCGCACGGCCGCGACGAGGCGCGCACCGGGGTCGCTCACGGCAGGCGTGCCCGCATCACTTGCATAAGCCACGCGCTGGCCCTGCCGCAAACGCTCGATCACCGCCTGCGCCGCTTCGCTCTCGTTGTGCTGATGTACCGCGAGCAGCTGCGATGCAGTCTTGTCGATGCCATAAGCGCGCAGCAAGGCCTGCGTGTGGCGCGTGTCCTCGCAGCCCACGATGTCTGCCAACTGCAGCACGTGCAACGCGCGCAAGCTGATGTCCGCGAGGTTCCCGATGGGCGTGGCGACGACGTACAGCGCGCCTTGCGGATAATGCTGCGAGGCCGCCGCATCGCGCGCCGCGTTCAGGGCCAAAGCAAAAGAAGCGCTCAATGGAAATCCCTCGCAAGAAAGACACAGCCGCCACCACCAAGCAAGCGGGCGACGCCGCCGAGGACCGCGCGTTGGCGCACCTGGCGGCCGCCGGATTGAAGCTGGTGGAGCGCAATTATCGGACGCCCGGCCGCGGCGGCGGCGAAATCGACCTGGTGATGCGCGACGGCGCGGGCACTGTCGTGTTCGTGGAGGTGCGCAAACGCGCGAGCCGCTCGTTTGGCGGCGCTGCCGCCAGTGTGAGCCCATTGAAGCAGCGGCGCATCATCTTCGCGGCGCGCCATTTCCTCATGCGCTTGCCGCAACAGCCGCCCTGCCGCTTCGATGTGGTGAGTGTGGAGGCCGGCGCCATCGAGTGGCTGCGCGGCGCGTTCGATGCGTCCTGATCGCAGCGTCAGGTGGTCGGCAATACCGGCCCCTTGAACAGCACCGGGCCCGTCGGGCCGCCTTCGCTGGGCACGCCGCCCTTGGGCTCGAGGCTGATCGCGAGCGCCGGCGCGGCACCGACCTGGGGCTCCGCGGCGGTGAGTTTCACTACCGGCGCGCCGCTGAGCACGCCGAGCGACCGCGGCGCGCCGGACGCCGGCAAGGCCCACAGCTGCAGCGACTTGTCCGCAGCTTCCTGGAATGCACCAACCCTTTTCAGGGTCAGCGTGTTGTGCTTCGGATCGAACGTGACCAGCATCGCAGGACTCGACGCGTCGTTCGACAACACCGCGACGTAACGGATCTCCGGCGTGGCCTGCAGCTGCGCGACCAGCTGCGCTTTTTCCTGGGCCAGGCCGGCGCGCGCACGATCGAGTTGGGCGAGCTGCATGCGTTGCACCGTCAATTCATCGCTCAGATAAAAGCCCGCCCCCACTGCCGCGATCGTCGCCAGGCCGCCGGCCAGCGCGGCGGCACGCCACATCCGCAGCGCGGTGAACCAGCCGCCATTCGCGACGGGTGGCACCGGGCCCAGCGGCGCCGTTTCGGCGGCAACCAGGTTCTCGATGCGCTTCCACACATTCGGACTCGGCGCTTGCGGCTGCTGCAATTCGGTCATGCTCGCGAAGCGCTCCTGCCAGGCCAGCGCGGCGGCCCGCAATGCCGGGCTTTGCCGCGCCTGCGTTTCGAAGCGGCGGCGCGCCCCGCCTCGCAACGTGCCCAGCGCGTAAGCGGCTGCAAGGCGATCGGCGAGGTCGGGATGATCGAGCAGGTTCATGGCCGGACCTTCATGCGTACTGCGACATGCAGCCGCGCAACTGCTCGATGCCGCGGCGAATCCAGGTCTTCACGGTGCCCAGCGGCAGCCGCAAGCGCTCGGCCAATTCGCCGTGGCTCAAGTCGCGCAGATAGGCCAGGCTCACGAGTTCGCGCTGGCGCGCTTCGAGCTTGCGCAGGCATTCGTGCAAGGCCCAAGCCTGCTGGCTGGCCTGGCTGGCATCCAGCGGATCGGGCGAGTCTGCCGCCACCGTGTCGGTAACGATGCCTTCGAGTTCGACGCCCGCGTCGGCACGCTCGCTGGCGCGCCTGCGCAGGAAGTCCAGCGCGCGGCTTCGCACGATCACGCCCATCCAGGCCAGTGGCGGGCTGAGCGCGGCCCGGTAATTTCCGGCGATGCGCCAGATGTTCAGATACGCTTCCTGCAGCACATCCTCGGCCCATTCGCGATTGCCGACCACGCGCAGCGCCACGCCGTACAGCCGCGCGGACGTGAGGTCGTACAACTCGCGCAGCGCCGATTCGCTGTCGCCACGGCGCGCACTATCGAGCGCGCGCGCAGCGACACGATCGAGCAGCTCGATCAACCGGTGTTCTTGGGCGGTCGCATCCATGCAATAAATCAGGTGACTCTGGTGGTACGCGCGAATCAGCCGGGCGGATTCGCGCCCACTGTAATCGAAGCGGGCCGGCCAGCCCAGCCCGCCTCAGCGGGCCTCGATCGCCAGCGTGACGAATCGGCTTTCCCACGCGTCGGGCGTGCGGATCGAGGGACGCAGTTCCGTGGCGCGCAACAGCCAGCGGCCGGAGAAAGGCAGGGTGTGCCGCAGCTGCCCGTTCGCGTCGCTCTGGCGCCAGACGCCGAACGCATTGCGTTCGCTGACCAGTTCCACCGACAAGCCCGGCAAAGCCTTGCCGTCACGCAGCACCTGGAACGACAGCGGCTGGCCGACGGCAATCGGCGCGGCGCCCAGCACCACGATTTCCAAACCAAGACCGAGCGGTTGCCGCGCGGCGGCGAGGGATTGCGCCGGTGTCCCGGCCGCGGCGGGCAGCTCGATGCGGGCGAACTTGCGATAGCTTTCGCGCCACGGCAGCTTGCGCGCCTGCAATGCGGCCCAGGTTTGCCGAACGGCCGCGGGTGGTCGGATGTCCTTGAAATAGACCTCCACAATTTTTGGCTCCAACAGCGTGTCGACTACGCCGAGCTCCACCCAGCACGCCAGCGGAGCCCCGTCGCCAGGTCCGACTTTGGTGACCAGGTCCAGCCAATTCTCGTGCTCGTGCAGCGGCGTCAGCGCGAGTGCGCCACCACCGCTGCCGATGCAGCCCGAGCGGGCCACACTGCCGAACGATTGCCCGAACTGCTGCACGGGATAGCGGGTACCGGTCGCCAGTTCCAGCACCGCTTGCCCCGGCGGCGAGTCGTCGCGCGAAGGCGCGAGCCAGCTGTCGTGCGCGTGCGCCGACAATGCGGCGCAGAGCACGGCCAGCGCGGCGATTCGCGAGGCCGCGCGTTTCATTCAGATCCCCGGATCGGGCTCGTCGGTGTCGCTGGTGGCCAGCACCGCGTCGCCGACCCGAAGTGGCTCGGCCGTGTCGCTGCTGGACGCAGCCACTCCCTTCATGAATGCGATCGCGCCGGCCGAACTGGTCATCGCCGATTGCGGCACGTCGGTTCCGTTATCGGCGACGGGGGCGGGCCCGCTGCCGCCCCCACCGCACGCGCTCAACAACAATGAGCTCGCCGCCAAACTGGCCGCGTTGCGGCGCCATGTGTTTGATTTCATGGTGACTCCTTGGTTGCGCCGCTTCACTGCGAGCCCGGCAGCGGTGTGTTGAGATAGGGGAAGGCGGGCAGGAACGGCACCGCCGCCTGGTCGACTGCATCATGCACATCAAGCGACGCGGCGCCCGCGGGCACGCTGGACGGCTTGCACGCGGAGGTCACCCCCGCAACGCCGGGAATGCTGTTGAGCTTGAGCGTGTCGGCATCGCCGTTGGCCATGCACAGACCGCCGAGCATCGCCACCAGCGCGATGTCGACCACGTCATCCTTGGGCCGGCGGCCATTGGGAAATCCGGCAAAGTCGGTGCCGGCCGGTGAGGTTTTCAGGCTGCCGACGATGGCCAGCCGGTTCTGCGCGGCGAAGGGCACGGGCGCGATCGCGGTGTTCAGGCGCAGCATCTCCGAAGGTGTGACCGCCGCGGGCTTGTTGACGCCGGTGATGCCGGTGAGGAACACCGTCGCGAGATCGGTGCGCGGCACGTTGGTCGGCGCGAGGCCGGCTGCATCGCCGGTCAACACCAAACCGAGCAAAGCCGGCAGCGTGGGGTTGGTCACGTAGTCGAGAAACTGGCCGTCGCCGCTGGGCCTGGATGCGTTGAACTTGTCCTTGTCTTTCAGGCCGATCACCACTTCATTGACGAGCGGCTGACCCAGGCGCGACACCTGCGTCCACGCGCCGCCCGGCTTTTCGCTGGTCTGATGCCCTGACGCGGGTGCGCCCGACAGCAGGCGCGCCTGCCGCAAGCTGGCCGTCGTCCAGCCGCCGATCACGCTGTCGCTGCCAGCCGTGAGGCAATCCTTGTGCACTTCGAGCGCGATGGAGGTGACGTTGGTGTCCTGGATCGAGTTGGCGGCCGCGGCGTTGATGTTCGCCGGGTTGGTGATGAAGGCCAGCGGCGCGTTCACCAGGTCGAAGATCGGGCCGAGGTTCACCGCGAATCCTTCTTGCCGTTGGCCGACGAACACGCGGCCATCCTCCTTGCCGGCGGGGCAACCCGGAATGCGAACATCGTGAATGTGCTTGGCCGCGTAGGCCGCGTAGGCCGTGGGATTGCCCAGCGTCTTGACGCCGATGTAGTCCACCGGCTTTTCGAAGGTGGCGGAGCCGCCGCTGGCCTTGGTGACTGCCTGGACGGTGCCTTTGCGGCGATCGCCCCGCACCACGTTGACCGTGTAGGTTTCGTTCACGTTCAGGTTGCCGTCGTTCACGTTGGCCACCGGTCCCGCCTGGATCAGCGGAATGGCGATCGACTTCTGTCCCGCGCCGCTGCCGATGGGCAAGGCGATGTTGTTCAATTTGTTGGCGAAGCGGAACTGGAAGGTGATGTCCTCCGCCGCGTCGCCGTTGTTGTCGATGTGGATCTCGTACAGCGCGTTCGGGTCCATCGAGAAATAGTTGGGGCCGCCGTACGGGCCTTGCAGCGGCTGGTAGTTGGCGATCAGCGTGACGTAGTCGCTGCGCCCGCCGCTGCCGTTCGCGGCCACGCCTTCGTAGCTGCGGAACATGTAGAAGTCGCTCGCGTCCACCTTGGGACTGGTGGTGATGAACGGCGCCTCGCGATGGCTCGACGCCAGGCTGATGCCCGCACTGCCTGCCGCGCAGGCGAGCAGGACGAGCTGGGCCAGTCTGGATTTCTTCATTTGCATGGTGCTCTCCTTGAGGTGGTGAATCCGGATGGACCACCCCAATACGCAGCACGCGTGGCGAATGGATTTCACGGACCGCGATAACCGATGCGAGCGCACAGGTATGGCCGCGCGTTGAATCCAAAACCGACGGCGCTGCGTAGGGCGGCGCCCGCGCCCGCCGCTGCGCGCCTCGCCGCGATGGCGTGACGATGCGCCGCTAGACCTTGTCCGCTCTCAGTGAAACGCTCTTCACGCCGAACTTGCGGGTCGCGCCCTGCGCGTTGTCTGAAATGAACTGGTATTTGTCGTTGGCCTGCTCCGCGACGATGCGCAAGCCGGCATCGTCGATGGCCTGCTTGTAGCGCTCCACCTGCCAGGCGCCGCCGATGCACGCCGCCCACAAGGTGGTGTTGCAGCTGATGTTCTCCGGCAGCACCACCTCCGTGACGATGTCCGCGATCGCCATCCGGCCGCCCGGCCGCAGCAATCTTGCGATCTCGCGGAACACCTGCGGCTTGTCGATCGCAAGGTTGATCACGCCGTTGCTGATGACGACATCGAAGCTGCCGTCCTCGAACGGCGCGGCGTCGATGTAGCCCTTGACGTAGGTGACGTTGCGAAAGCCGTCGCGCTGGCGCAGCGACTCCGCCTTCCTGCGCTGCGAGTCCGTCATGTCCAGCCCGATGACGGTGGCCGTCGGGCCGCCGATCACGCTGGCGATGAAGGTGTCCATGCCGGAGCCGCTGCCCAGATCGAGCACGCGCGCGCCCTCCATGTCGCCCAGTAAATGGAAGTAGTAGCCGACACCCGCGAACGAATCGATGGACTGCGCCGGGATGCGGTCGAGGTCGGCGGGGCGATAGCCCAGCCGCTCGGCCAGCGCGCGGCCCATCTCGAAATGGAATTCACCCTTGGGGTTCTCGGCGACGTCACGGTACATCGCCTGCACCTTGCTTTCCAGCTCGGCGCGGTTGACTTGTGTGGACATGGCGGTGGCCCCTTTCGATCAGAAGCTGAGGGATGCCGCGCCGCCCTTGAGCCGCTCGAGGATCACGCTCGCGCCCGCGATGGTCACGCCCTCGACGAAGTCCGCCTGCTCATAGCCGCGCGCCTTCACGCAAGGCGTGCACGCGTAGAGCGCGCCGCCGCGGGACACGAAGTCGCGCACCAGGTTGGAAAGCGGTTCCAGCGGCTTGACCTGGGTGGTATCCGCCGCCTTCTTGCGCACGATGTCCACGGCCGCGCTGGTCAGGAAGACGGCCACTTTCAGCCCGGCCGTGATGCCCCCGTTGGCGATGGTGAATCCTACCGACGACAACTCGTGGTCGATCCCGTGGGTAATGACCATGACCAGTTCTCTGCTCTCTTCAGCCATAACGATCTCCTTTGCAGTTGGGACCCGGCACCTTGCGAAAGCCGTGCCAATTCCACCGCCCGTGATTTCCTTGTGAAACCACGCGATCCACGCGCGCAATCGCCGCCGCGCTCATGCCCGAAAAGGCATCGGCCATATCTTTTTGGACATGGCGAATTCAGTGGCGGCGCGCAGGCGTAATCGCTAGACTTTCAGCGCGAGGTTCCAATGGACACAGACCGCGAACTGCAATTCGGCCCCGGCATGCGCGTGCAGCGCCTGGTCGAAGCAGCCTTCATCGTCACCGCGCTGTTCACGCAGGACGTGCGCTTTGCCTACGTCACGTTTGCCCTGACCTTTCTCCAGGCGCTCTCTCCGCGCTGGGTGCCCGTCGCGCGCGCGATGGCACGGCTTGTGCCTTTCCGCGGCGAGCACCGGCTCGGCGACCTGTACTTCGACCTGGGCGGCATCCGCGGCGCCTGCGTCCTGTCCACCGTGGTGCAAGGGGCCGCGCTGGCGCTCGTGTGGGCGGGCCATCCGACGGTCGGCTTCATCGTGCTGACGGTGCCCGCGGCGTCGTTCCTGATGGCGCCGACCCTGGGCTTTTGCGCCGGGTGCTGGTTCTATGTGCTGGGACGCGATTGGCTGGCCCGCCGCGGCGGGATCAAGAGAGGCTCCGATGGATACAGCGACATCACCGTTGACGGCGAAACCCCCAGCCATCAACCACAACTGCGTCCTTAGGCGCAACGTCCAGACGCAGCCCTATGGGCGCTGCAGCGTCTGTTCGCTGCAGCTCAAGCAGTGCCACGCCTGGCAATCGAACGGCTGGAGTTTTGCGCTGGTGGTGCTGGCGTTGTCGTTGGTCCTCGTTCCCGTGGGCTGGCCGCAAAAGCTGCTGGTGGGCGCGCTGCTGGCCGTGATCGTGTGGCAAGGCCTTGTCAATCACAAGCGAACCGATGAGCTGATCCATGGCCAGCACCGTTTGCTGGGACTCACGCAGGAACTGCAGGGCAAGCAACTGCTGATCGAGCAGCAGAACGAGACGCTGGCGGCGCAAGTGGACGCGCGCACCGCGGAACTGCGCGAGGCCAACGTGCGGCTGGCTGCGGCCAACCTGGAGTTGCTCGAGCTCGACAAGCTGCGCTGCGCGGTGCTGTCCAATGTTTCGCATGAACTGCGCACGCCGCTGACCGGCATCCTCGGTTCGGCGCAGAACCTGCGCGACGGGCTGGCCGGCGGCTTGACGCAGGCGCAGCAGGAGTACGTGCAGATGATCGAGAGCGACAGCGCGCGCCTGATCCGCGTGGTCAACGAGTTGCTCGAATGGGGCCGGCTGCAATCGGGCCACATCCGCTTGCAGCGAGCGCGCGTCGCCCTGCATCCGCTGCTGGACGAAGTGTTCATGCTGCTGCGGCCGGCGGCGCAACAAAAGTCGGTGAAGCTCGAACTCGCACCAAGCGACCCGGAGCTGCGAGTCGATGCGGATGCCGACAAGCTGAAGCAGATTCTGATCAACCTGCTGGACAACGCGGTGAAATTCAGCCGGCCCGATTCCAGCGTGCGAGTGCGGGCGCAGCCCGTGCCCGCCGGGCTGCGCATCCAGATCGACGACCAGGGGCCCGGCATATCGGACGAGGATGCTCCGCACGTGTTCGAGCGCTTCTATCGCGGGCGCGCCAACGGCGCGCCGGGCAGCGGCCTGGGGCTGGCGATCGCGAAGAACCTGGCGCGCCTGCACGGCGGCGACATCGACCTGCGATCGCAGCCGGGCCAGGGCAGCACCTTCACACTGAGCCTGCCGGTGGCGGCCGCGGCGCCATGAGCCGCGTGCTGATCGCCGACGACGACCCGAGCATCGGGCGCGTGCTGCGCGATCGGCTGAAGGAACTGGGCCACGAGGTCGAACACGTGCTGGATGGCGTCGAAGCGCTGCGCCGCTGCGAAGATGCCGACCTGCTGCTGCTGGACCTGGAGATGCCGCGAATGGACGGCTTCGCGGTTCTCGACAGCCTTCGCGCGCTGCCCACGCCGCCTCTCGTGGTGGTGATCACCGCGCATGGCGACCTGGCCAAGGCGGTGCGCGCGATGCGTTCCGGCGCGTACGACTTCATCGCCAAGCCCTTCGATGCGGCGACGATCCAGCTGGTGGTGCGGCGCGCACTCGAGACCCGCGGATTGAAAAGCCAGGTGCGCAGCCTGCGCCGCGAGATCGGGCGCAAGCACCGGTGGGTGCGTGGCCCCGATCCGGCCATGGCCCGCATCGCCGAAACCGTGGAGCGCGTGTCCCCGAGCAATGCCACGGTGCTGCTGCTCGGCGAAACCGGCACCGGCAAGGAGGTGATCGCGCGGGCCCTGCATTCGAGCAGCACGCGCAGCGATCATCCCTTCGTCGCGGTGAACTGCGCCGTCCTCAAGGGCGAGCTGCTGGAAAGCGAGCTGTTCGGCCACGAGCGAGGCGCCTTCACCGGCGCGGACCGCGCGCGGCCCGGGCGGGTGGAGGCGGCGCGCGGCGGCACCTTGTTCCTCGACGAGATCGGCGACCTGCCGCAGCCGCTGCAGGCCAAGCTGCTGCGCGTGTTGCAGGAAAAGGAATACGAGCGCCTGGGCAGCGACGTCACGCAGCGCGCCGATGTCCGCGTGATCGCCGCCACGCATCGCGACCTGGCAGCGGACATTCGCGCCGGCGCCTTTCGCGAGGACCTGTACTACCGCCTCAAGGTAATCAGCATCCGCATCCCGCCCTTGCGCGAGCGCCAGGCTGACATCCTGCCGCTGGCGCAATGGCTGTTGGCGAAACACGCGGAGGCGGCGCGGCCGGCGCCCGTGATGGACGGCGAGGTGCAGCAGGCGCTGCAGCGGTATGCGTGGCCCGGCAACGTGCGCGAGTTGTCCAACGTGATGGAACGCTTCGTGCTGCTGGCCGGCGACACCGTGGGACTGTGCGACCTGCCGGAGGAGTTGATGGGCAGCGGCGCCACGCCGGCAGCCGCGGTCACCCGCAGCGAAGACCTGTTCGAGCTGTCCTATAGCGACGCGGTCACCGCGGCCCGGCGCCTGATCGTGCTGCGCGCGATCGAAGAAGCGGGCGGCCACCAGACAAGGGCGGCCGAGCGGCTCGGTGTCACCCAGCCTTACCTGTCCCGGCTGGTCAAACAACTGGGCATCCGGCGCGAAGAGCCGTGAGCGGCCGTCGCCGGCGGTGTGCGTGAACCCGCCCGGTTATCATCGCGAACGATGCTCGAACAACGGATCCAACAGCATTTCATCGACAGCGCCGACCTGAAGTACCAGGCCGCGCAAACCTTGAGCAAGCCGATCGCGGCGGCGGTGCAGGCGATGCTGGCCTGCGTCACCAGCGGCGGCAAGGTGCTGGCTTGCGGCAATGGCGGCTCGGCTGCCGACGCGCAGCACTTTTCCGCCGAGTTCATGGGCCGCTTCGAACGCGAACGGCCCGAGCTGGGCGCGATCTCGCTCGCCACCGACAGCTCCATCCTCACCGCCATCGCGAACGACTACGACTTCGAGCGCGTCTTTGCCAAGCAGGTGCGCGGACTGGGACAGGCCGGCGACGTGCTGCTCGCGATTTCCACCAGCGGCAATTCGGCCAATGTGCTGGCCGCGATCGAAGCCGCGCACGAACGCGAAATGACCGTGGTGGCGCTCACCGGGCGCGGCGGCGGCAAAATGGCGCAGGCGCTGCGCGAGACCGACGTGCACATCTGCGTGCCGCACGATCGCACCGCCCGCATTCAGGAAGTCCATATCCTCGCGTTGCATTGCATCTGCGACGGCGTGGATGCACAACTCCTCGGAGAACAGGAAAGCCCGACATGAAATTCAAACGCAACACGGTGCTGATGGTTCTGGCAGCGGCGGCGCTGGCGGGCAGCCTGTCCGCCTGCGCGCCGCTGGTGCTCGGTGGCGCCGCGATGGGCACCGTGATGGCCTACGACCGGCGCACGTCGGGCGCACAGGTGGACGACGAGGCGATCGAGCTGCGCGGCGCGAGCGCATTGCGCCAGGCCGTGGGCGAGCGCGGGCACGTCAACATCACCAGCTACAACCGCCAGGTGCTGCTGACCGGCGAAGTGCCCAATGAGCAACTCAAGCAGGCGGCCGAGCAGGCGGTTGCCAAGGTTGACGCGGTCAGGGGCGTCGTGAATGACCTGGCGGTGATGCCCAACACCACCCTGGGCCAGCGCTCCAACGACACGCTGATCACCGGCAAGGTCAAGGCTACGCTGCTGGATGACCGCAGTCTGTACGTGGGCGCCTTCAAGGTGGTCACCGAACGAGGCGTCGTGTACCTGATGGGGCGTGTGACGCAGAGAGAGGCCGACCGCGCGACCCAGCTCACGCGCAACATCGGCGGCGTGCAGCGCGTAGTGCGGATTTTCGAGATCATCACCGAAGACGACTTGCGCCGGCTCGATCCTTTGCCCGGCAGCTCGGCGCGCGCGCCGGCACGGCCGGCGTCCGCCGCCCGATGACGAATGACTTCGCGGCTCTAGCCGCTCAATGACGCGCTGCGCTGATGACTGTCGTCAGCGCGGCGTTTCATCGCCCTCGCAGCGCGCAGTCATTCGTCATTCGCCACACGTCATTCGTCATTCGACCGGTCATTTCAGCCGCGTGATCAGGCTGGACGTGTCCCAGCGCTTGCCGCCCAAGGCCTGCACGTCGGCGTAGAACTGGTCGACCAGTGCCGTCACCGGCAGGCGTGCGCCGTTGCGCTTGGCCTCGTCCAGGCACAGTCCCAAGTCCTTGCGCATCCAGTCCACCGCGAAGCCATAGTCGAACTTGCCCTCGATCATGGTCTTGCCGCGGTTGTCCATCTGCCAGCTTTGCGCGGCGCCCTTGCCGATCACCTCCAGCACCTGGAGCATGTCCAGCCCGGACTTCTGGCCGAACGAGATCGCCTCGGACAGGCCTTGCACCATTCCCGCGATCGCAATCTGGTTGACCATCTTGGCCAGTTGGCCGGCGCCGGCCGGGCCCAGCAAGGTGAACGCGCGCGCGAGCGCCATCGCGACCGGCTTGGCCGCTTCGAACGCGGCTGCGTCGCCGCCGCACATCACCGTGAGCATTCCGTTCTGCGCGCCGGCCGAGCCGCCCGACACCGGCGCATCGACGAACTGCAGGCCGAGTTGCTTCGCTTGCGCATAAAGCTCGCGCGCCACATCGGCGGAAGCCGTGGTGTGGTCGATGAAAATCGCGCCGGGCTTCATGCCGGCGAACGCGCCGTCGGGTCCGAGCACCACCGATCGCAAGTCGTCATCGTTGCCCACGCAGCAGAACACGAGGTCGCGGCCGGCCGCGGCTTCGCGCGGCGTCGGCGCCGAGCTCCCCTTGAACTCGCGTTTCCATGCATCGGCCTTGGCCGCGCTGCGGTTGAAGACCACCACGTCGTGCCCCGCCAGCGCCAGGTGGCCGGCCATGGGAAACCCCATCACGCCCAGGCCGAGGAACGCGACCTTGCGCGGGGAAGTGGGTTCGTAAGTTTTCGGATTGGTGCTGGCCATGATGAATGTGGAAGATGCAGGAAAGCCGCAAGCGTATCGCAAAATCCCCGCAGGGGCACCGGCCGGCACGAAGCAACGCGCAGTGCGGCCGCACCATGAGAAAGGCCGGGGCAAGCCCGGCCTTTCTCATCTAATCAAATGAAACAACTTTGAAATCGCGCAGTGACTTCAAAGTTAAACGATCGCGAAGTGTTCCGTTCCGGCGGACAGGTCGGAGCTCTTGGCGCGCTGGCTGTTGAGCTTGATCTGCAGCCGCAGGTCGTTCACCGAATCGGCGTTGCGCAGCGCGTCTTCGTAGGTGATGACGTTGTTCTCGTACATATCGAACAGGGCCTGGTCGAAGGTCTGCATGCCCAGGTTGCGGCTCTTCTTCATGATCTCCTTGATCTCGGAGACTTCGCCCTTGAAGATCAGGTCGGACACCAGTGGTGTGTTCAGCATGATCTCCACCGCCGCCGCGCGGCCCTTGCCATCCTGCTTGGGCACGAGGCGCTGCGAGATGAAGGCCTTCAGGTTCAGCGACAGGTCCATCAGCAATTGCGCGCGCCGCTCTTCCGGGAAGAAGTTGATCACGCGGTCGAGCGCCTGGTTGGCGCTGTTGGCGTGCAGCGTGGCCAGGCACAGGTGGCCGGTTTCGGCGAACGCGATCGCGTGCTCCATCGTTTCGCGGTCGCGGATTTCGCCCATCAGGATGACGTCGGGCGCCTGCCGCAGCGTATTTTTCAGGGCCGCTTCCCAGGTGTCGGTGTCCAGCCCCACTTCGCGCTGGGTGATCACGCAGTTCTTGTGCGGATGCACGAACTCCACCGGGTCCTCGATCGTGATGATGTGGCCTTGTGAATTCTCGTTGCGCCAGTCGACCATGGCCGCCAGGGTCGTGGACTTGCCCGAGCCCGTGGCGCCCACGAGGATGGTGAGCCCGCGCTTGGACATCGTCACGTCCTTGAGCACTTGCGGCACGCCCAGGCCATCGATGGTCGGCAGGATCTGCGGAATCACCCGCATCACGAGCCCCACCTTGCCCTGCTGCACGAACGCATTGCAGCGGAAGCGCCCGATGCCCGGGGGCGAGATCGCGAAGTTGCATTCCTTGGTGCGCTCGAACTCCGCGGCCTGTTTGTCGTTCATGATCGAACGCGCCAGTGCCAGCGTGTGGCCCGCGTTCAGCGGCTGCGGCGACACCTTCGTCACCTTGCCGTCCACCTTGATGGCCGGCGGAAAGTCGCCGGTGATGAACAGGTCGCTGCCGTTGCGGCTGACCATCAACTTGAGCAAGTCGTTGATGAACTTAGTGGCCTGATCGCGTTCCATGGCGGTCCTTCACTTTCGTCTCTTAATGTTGCCGATCTGAAAGGCGCGCGCCCACCACGCGCAACCGCGTCGACAGCTTGCGCGCCAGCAGCGCGACCAGTGCGGCCGCCAGCTGCGGTTCGCGGTCCATCATTTCATCCATCGCCTGCGTGCCCAGCACCGCGATCTCGCATTCGGTCAAGGTGGTGCAGTGCGAAAAGCGCTTGCCGCTGTCCAGCAGCGACATCTCGCCCAGGATGTCGCCGGGGCGCGCCTCGGTCAGCCGCAGCTGTTCGCCCCAGGGCTGGGCGCGGTCGACCGCCATCGTGCCGGTCAGCAGCACCACCATGAAATTGCCGTATTCGTCCTGCCGGATCACGTCGCGGTCGGCATCCACCACGGCGAAATCGAAGAAGCCTTCCAGCCGCTTCACCGCGGCGGAATCGAGCCGGCTCATGTACTTGTCCTTGGCCCACAAGGCCTGCAGTACACCGATGCCGCGAGTGGCGGGAACTCGCTTGGCGCCCACCTCGTTGGCCCGCGATTCCCAAGGCACCAGCATCGATGGGTCGACACCCTGGTCGGCAAAGGCGCTGGTGAACAGCACCGAATCGGTCTTGTCGTCCTCGACCGGCGAGGTGCGCCGCAGCAGATCCAGAACGCCTTTCATGCAATTCCTAGGTGGGGAAGTTCTCGGGGATCTTGGCTTTGCCACGCGCTTCGGCGCCGCTGATCACGTTGCGCTTGACCAGGTCCGACAGGTTCTGGTCCAGCGTCTGCATGCCGAAGTTGTTGCCGGTCTGGATGGCCGAATACATCTGCGCCACCTTGGCTTCGCGAATCAGGTTGCGGATGGCCGACGTGCCGATCATGATCTCGTGCGCGGCGACGCGGCCGTTGCCGTCCTTGGTCTTGCACAGCGTCTGCGAGATCACCGCCTGCAGCGACTCGGACAGCATCGCGCGGATCATTTCCTTTTCCTCGGCCGGGAACACGTCGATGATCCGGTCGATCGTCTTGGCGGCGCTGGACGTGTGCAAAGTGCCGAACACCAGGTGCCCGGTTTCCGCGGCCGTCATCGCCAGACGAATGGTTTCCAGGTCGCGCATTTCGCCCACCAGGATCGCGTCCGGGTCTTCGCGCAGCGCGGACTTCAGCGCCGCGGCGAACGACAGCGTCATCTGCCCCACCTCGCGCTGGTTGATCAGGCATTTCTTGGATTCGTGCACGAACTCGATCGGGTCTTCCACCGTGAGGATGTGGCCGTACTCGGTTTCGTTGAGGTAATTCACCATCGCAGCCAGCGTGGTGGACTTGCCCGAGCCCGTCGGGCCGGTGACCAGCACCATGCCGCGCGGCTTCAACGCCAGCTCGGCGAAGATCTTCGGCGCGTTGAGCTGCTCCAGCGTCAGGATCTTGGAAGGGATGGTCCGGAACACCGCGCCGGCGCCGCGGTTCTGGTTGAAGGCATTGACCCGGAAACGCGCGAGGCCGTCGATCTCGAAGGAGAAGTCGACCTCGAGGAATTCCTCATAAGTCTTGCGCTGGGTGTCGTTCATGATGTCGTACACCATGCCGTGGACCTGCTTGTGGTCCAGCGCGTCGACGTTGATGCGGCGCACGTCGCCATGAACCCGGATCATCGGGGGTAAGCCGGCCGAAAGGTGCAGGTCCGATGCCTTGTTCTTGACGCTGAACGCGAGCAGCTGGGTAATATCCACGAATCCCTCTTTTTTCCTAATGCGTGCGGGTCGGCCGGTTTATTATGACCACCATTGCTGAGAACCTCCAGAGCGTTCACCAGCGGATCGCCCGGGCCTGTGACGCCGCCGGGCGCCACGTGAACGAAGTCACGCTGCTGGCGGTGTCCAAAACCTTCGGCCCCGATGCGGTGCGCGAGGCCTTTTCGGCCGGGCAACGCGCATTCGGCGAGAACTACATCCAGGAAGCGGTCGACAAGATCGAGATGCTGCGCGATCTGCCGCTGCAATGGCACTGTATCGGTCCGATCCAGAGTAACAAGACCCGCTGGGTGGCCGCGCATTTCGATTGGGCGCACACGATCGACCGGCTCAAGATCGCACAGCGCCTGTCCGAGCAGCGTCGGGCCGACCAGGCGCCGTTACAGGTGTGCATCCAGGTGAACGTCGATGGCGGGCCGACCAAGGCGGGCGTGGCGCCGGCCGCGGTTGCGGCCCTGGCCCGGGAAGTTGCGCAATTGCCACGATTGGCGCTGCGCGGGCTGATGACCATCCCCGAGCCGGCCGCCGATTTCGCGGGACAAAAGGCAGTGCACCTGCGCGCCAAGGCGCTGTTCGAGCAATTGCGCGGCGACGGATTGGCGATCGACACGCTCTCGATGGGCATGACCGCCGACCTGGAAGCGGCGGTGGCGGCCGGCAGCACGATGGTGCGAATCGGGACGGCGATTTTCGGTTCGCGCCCGCCGGCGATCAAGTCATGAGCGACGGGGCTCAGTACCCCATTCGCATCACGCCTCGATCGATTCCGTTCACCTTGCCGTCGCGCAGCCAGGCTATCGTCGCCTGGTACAGCATATCGCGGTGGGTCTCCCACATCGCGTTGTGCGACGAACAGGCCAGGTCGACGAGCACCTTGTTCGGGCTTCCCAGGTCTTCATAGAGCTGGTGCACCAGCTCGGGGGCCACCTGCTTGTCGTGAATGCCCGTGACCATCAGAAACGGCGCCTTCACGTTCGCGACGGTTTCCTTGTTGAAGCCCCAGGTGGGCACCGTGGGCGCGCGCCGCACGCCCGCACCCCACGTCGCGCCCACTGCATCGGACTGCAGCATCTCATCGAAAATCGCATTGGCCGCCGCGGGCTGGTACTGCCCGGCGCACCCGACCTGCCGGTCCCAGTTGGCGATGAAGTCCTTGCGCGACTGCACCGACATCGCGCCTTCCGCATACGGCGGCAGCGGATTGGGCTCGCGCGCCACGCCCGTGCGGTTGTAGGCAGGCGCGAGCACCACGATGCGCTCCACCTTGGCCGGATGCAGCAACGTGTAGCCCGTGATGCGCGGCCCGCCTTGCGACCAACCAACGAGCGACACTCGCTCGACCCCACGCAAGCGCCTGACGTATTCGACGGCTGCATCGATGTCGTTCCAATCGGAGCTCATGGTGGTGATCGGCCCGCGGTGATTGGGCGCGCAGGCCGCGGGAACGTAGGCGGCTTGCTGCGCCTTCACGATGTTGCAGGGGTCGTTCATCGGCGGCGGACGCGTGGATCCGCCGTAGCCCGTGAGGCTGACCGAGAACACGTCGAAGCCGGCGCGGGCCACCTGGCGCATCCAGCTGTAGTCTTCCATTCGGGAGTCGAATGACACCTCTGCCGGCGTGCCCGCACCATGGATGAAAAGCACCACGGGCAGCCTGGCCGAGCCGGCCGGCATCACCTCGCGCACATACAGCTGCGCCGGCTGCCCGCGCATCGCAGGCGCGGTGGAAGCGACCGGCACGCGATGGTCGGTCGTCTGCAGTCCGCCGGGCGTCATCGTGCCGCACGCGGCGAGAGCGGCGGCGGCGGCGAAAGTCAGGATGGCTAGCCGGATATTCATTTGTTCTCCTCGGTGCGCGTGGTGGTGGTCGGCGAATTATTTGCGCGTTGGTGGGACCATCGGCTTGATGTTGCCGCAGTCCGATCCCAGCCACTTGCCCGTGGCGTCCATGTTCATCTTCTCGGGCTTGCCCTGCACCTGGGTGGTCACCATCATCTTCATGTTGTAGGCCTCGGGGCTGGCAAAGGTCACCTCGCCTTCGCCCGACGATGGCGGGTTGCTGCAGGTGAACGACATCTTCATGGTGTTGCCGCTGCGCGATTGCTGCGTGCTCTTGCAATCGCCGCGCTGCGCGGGGACCTCGTGCCGCTCGGCCATCTCCTTGGTCATGCACATCTGGATGCTCATGCCACCGCCGCCGGGACCGCCCTGGCCCATCCTGACGCCCTGCTTGGCCATCATCTCTTCCATCATCTTGCGCTGCTCGGGCGGCATGTTGGCCATCTGCTGCTGCATCTGCGCCATGCGGTCGCCCTGGGCGCCGCTCATCTGCATCTTCTGGTTGATTTCCCACAGGCCCGGCTTGAGAGACTGGGCGCCGGCCGCACATGCAAACACGCCCAGCGCCGCGGCGGCAACGTGATTCCACTTCATGGCTCTCGCTCCTCGGAAGTAACAATTGAGGACGCCATTGTTGCCGCGCCGTGCACGGCCCGCAAGTCGGCAGCTTGCCCCGAAGCCGGCTCGCGAAGTCAGGCCAGCGTCGCCTGCCGCACCGCGTGCTCCCATAGCGCCATGAGTTCGGCGGCGCGGTCGCGCGCGAGCGTCGGCAGGAAGCGCCGCTGCGATTTCCAAAGCGCCGCGAGTTCGTCGGTGCCTCGCCAGACGCCCGCCGCCAGCCCGGCGAGATACGCCGCGCCCAACGCCGTGGTCTCGATCACCGCGGGCCGCACCACCGGAATGCCCAAGAGATCGGCCTGGAATTGCATCAACAGATCGTTCACGCACGCGCCGCCGTCCACCCGCAGTTCGCTGACGGGCGCAGCGCCCGCGGCCACCGCATCGCGGCTCATCGCCTGCAACAGCGCGGCGCTCTGGTAGGCGATGCTCTCCAGCGCCGCGCGGGCGATATGGGCCGCCGTGCTGCCGCGCGTGAGACCAGTGATGATCCCTCGCGCATCGGGTTGCCAATAAGGGGCGCCCAGGCCCGTGAAGGCCGGCACCATCATCACGCCGCCGGAATCGGGCACGCTTTCGGCCAGCGTCTGGACTTCGCCACTGCCCTTGATCGCCTTCAGCCCGTCGCGCAACCATTGCACGACGGCGCCGCCGACGAAGACGCTTCCTTCGAACGCGTACGCGTTGGAAGGAAGCGATGCCTCCCCTGCGTGCCCGCCCGCACGCCGCCGCTCTCCTGCAGGCGCGAGGGCCGACGGCCCTTGCGACGCGACCGTCGTCAACAATCCATTGGACGAGGTCTGGAACTTGTCGCCGGTGTGCATCAACAGGAAACAGCCGGTGCCATAAGTGTTCTTGGCCATGCCTTGCTTGAAGCAGGCCTGCCCGAACAAGGCGCTCTGCTGGTCGCCCGCGACACCGCCGATCATCACCGGCCCGCCCAGCAGCGCCGTCTCCGTTTCGCCGTAGTGAGCGCTCGAAGGAAGCACCTTGGGCATCAGCTCGCGCGGGATATCGAGCAGCTGCAGCAATGCATCGTCCCACTCGTTGCTGTGCACATTGAACAGCATCGTGCGCGAAGCGTTGGTGACATCGGTGGCGTGCACCGCACCGCCGGTCAGCTGCCACAGGAGCCAGCTGTCCATCGTGCCGAATGCCAACTCGCCGCGCCGCGCCTGGCCGCGCGCGCCCGGCACATGATCGAGCAGCCACTTGATCTTGGTCGCGGAAAAATAGGAGTCGATCAACAAGCCGGTCTTGGCCTGGATCGCGGCCGCGTGGCCCTGCTCGCGCAGGCTTGCACACACCGGCTCGCCGCGCCGGTCCTGCCAGACGATGGCGTGGTGGATCGGCCGGCCGCTCTTGCGATTCCACAGCAGCGTGGTCTCTCGCTGGTTGGTGATACCGAGCGCGCGGATGTCGCCGGCCTTGAGCTTGGCTTTGGCCAATGCCTCGCGCGCGGTGGCGAGCTGGCCGCGCCAGATTTCCATCGCATCGTGTTCGACCCAGCCGGGTTGCGGATAGATCTGCGGCAGTTCCTGCTGAGCCTGAGCTACCACTTGGCCATCGCCGTCGAACACGATGCTGCGCGAACTGGAGGTTCCCTGGTCGAGCGCGAGAAGAAAGGTCATGGCATCCGCTGGAAGTTGCAGCCGCCATTGTGCTATCCGTTACAGCCCTGCGTGAATGCGGCGCGCCGATGTTGCTATGTACGCACGTTGCCGTAACGCCTTATCGCTGAGTGGCTGCCGTCCTACAGCGAGCGCTGTCTCAGCAGACTTAGGCTGTGCCTCAACATTCGCGCTCCCCCGCAGTCACCAGCAGTACCGATGACCACCCTTCTCACCGCCCAGGACGAGCAGCTCGTCAACACCACCACCCTCAACGACCAGAGCTCGCCTTGCATCGTCAAGCTGGCGTCCGGCCATGTCGTCGTCTGGCAGTCGCAGCAGACGCCCGCCGGCTACAACGATCCGCACTTTGCGGCGGGCTCCGAAATCTACATG
>Ga0105240_10001542_pt1 | contig 39129 bp, 34 predicted proteins | sample KBSC54metaG_FD_80426 | JGI IMG/M metagenome (GOLD analysis project Ga0105240, IMG submission 80426) | Corn rhizosphere microbial communities from Kellogg Biological Station, Michigan, USA - KBS C5-4 metaG | ecosystem: Host-associated > Plants > Roots > Rhizosphere > Soil | place: Michigan, USA... | reverse complement strand
TGGACCCAGCGAGCACGGCGCCCTCATCGCTCAGAATGTCCCCGAACATGTTCTCCGTGACGACCACATCGAAGCGCTTGGGACTAAGCACGAGTTGCATCGCGCAATTATCCACCAGTAGATGATCAAGTTGTACGTCAGGAAACTCCACTGCTACTTCAACTACTACTTTACGCCAGAGCTGTGAACACTCCAATACATTCGACTTATCCACGCTGGTGAGTTTCTTCCGCCGATTCCGCGCCAGGCTGAAGGCCATCCGCGTGACGCGTGCGATCTCCTCGCGCGTGTAAGTCATGGTGTTGACGCCGCGCTCCTGCTCGCCCGAGCCGGATATACCGCGGGGCGTGCCATAGTAAATCCCGCCGGTGAGTTCGCGGACGATAATCATATCCGTCCCTTCCACCAGATGGTTTTTCAGCGGTGAGGAATCGATCAGCGCCTTATAGGTCCGGACCGGCCGCAGATTGGCATAGACTCCCAGCGTCTTTCGAATCCCAAGCAATCCCTTTTCCGGCCGCTTCTCCGGCGGCGCGTTATCAAACTCCGGCAGCCCGACGGCTCCCATCAAAGTGGCGTCAGCTTCGAGTGCGAGCTTCGCCGTTTCATCCGGAAATGGCGAGCCTGTCTTGTGAATCGCAATGCCGCCGAGGAGCGCTTCCTTCATCGTCAACTTGTGGTTGAACTTAGTAGCGACATGTTGTAGAACGCGAACGGCTTCGCTGGTAACTTCAGTCCCGATTCCGTCGCCGGGCACAATGAGTACGTTGAGGTTCATGTTTGAGTTTTGGGTCTTTTTTATTGAGCAGTGGTTTGAGCGAGCCGGCCGAGTTCCTGTCGCACTACCTCGGCAATTTCGTCGTCCATCAGGCCCTTCTTGCGGTCCGCGAGCGTGGTGAAACGCTCGTAGACGGCGTCCAGTTCGTCCTTGTTCAGTACGAATCCGAGCACTTCGCAGCGATTCTTCAGCGCATGCCGGCCGCTGTGTTTCCCGAGAACCAACTTGGTTTCAGGCACGCCCACCGACTTCGGATCCATGATTTCGTATGTCGTGCGTTCCTTTAAGTATCCGTCCTGATGAATACCAGCTTCATGTGCAAACGCATTCCGGCCCACGATCGCCTTATTGGGTTGCGGCCCGAAGGTGATAATGCTCGAGAGCATTTCGCTGGCAGGGAAAAGATGTTCGATGACGATACCAGTGCGGAACGGAAGACGATCGTTGCGAACGTTAAACGCCATCACCACCTCTTCGAGCGAGCAATTCCCAGCCCGCTCGCCGATGCCGTTCACTGTACATTCGATCTGGCGAGCGCCCGCCTGAACGGCCGCAATGGAGTTAGCCGTCGCCAGGCCCAAATCGTCATGGCAGTGCACGCTGACGATAGCCGTATCACCCAGGGCCGTCGCCATCCGCCGGATCAAATCTCCATATTCCTGAGGCACTGAGAAACCCACCGTGTCCGGCAAATTCACCGTCCGGGCACCGGCAGCCACCACGGCACGGCAAACCTGCTCGAGATAATCAGGGTCGGTGCGCGTAGCATCTTCGGCGGAAAATTCGACATCATCCACATGACGGCGTGCCAGCTCCACGGCTGCAACTGCTGCGTCCAGAACCTGTTGCCTCGATTTCTTTAGCTTATACTTGAGATGAATCTCACTCGTAGCGATGAACGTGTGAATTCGAGGGCGCTTGGCATTCTCGAGCGACTTCGCCGCACGCTCGACGTCGAGTGTATTGGAGCGCGCCAGCGCCGCCACTTGCACCCACGGAAACTGGCGGCTGACCGCGTCGACAGCTTCGAAATCGCCGTCCGAAGCGATAGGGAAACCTGCCTCCATGATGTCCACCCCAAGGGCCACTAGCTTCTCCGCCATCCGCAGCTTTTCCGGTACGGTCATGCTGCAGCCGGGCGATTGCTCTCCATCTCGTAAGGTTGTATCGAAGATGTAGACACGATCACTCATGGTTCCTAGTCCTCTTGGTTTCATTATCCGCAGGTGAGATCGATTTAGCAAATTTATAATTTACGCTGACTCCATAATGGGTGATAATGGGATAAGCCTTGCTTATGGAGTTGTACCCGCTTAGAGTTTTCTTGACAGTGGCCACTGAAAAGAGCTTTTCCCGTGCCGCTGAGAAGCTGTTTCGCACCCAACCCGCCGTATCTCTAGCGGTGCAACGGCTGGAGTCCGTCTTAGGGGAGCGTCTGATCGATCGGTCGGGCAATCCGCTCATCCTCACGGATGCGGGGCGCATCGTGGTCGACTACGCCCGCCGTTTTGAGAATCTCGAGAGCGAGTTGCACAACTCACTCGCCGAACTTCGCGACAACTCGGCCGGACGCCTGATCATCGGCGCCAACGAATCCACATCGCTGTACCTCCTCAGGCATATCGAGAAATATCGCAGGCTCTATCCGAAAGTGAAGGTGCAGGTGCGGCGCAGTTTGTCGAGTAAAATTCCCGCGCAGCTTGTCGACGGCGATCTGGAACTGGGCGTCATCAGCTACGATCCGGAAGACGATCGCCTCATTACCGAAATCATCTTTACCGATCACCTGGCATTTGTGGTCGCGCCAAATCACCGGTTCGCCAACCAGAAGAAGGTGTCAATTACGGAACTGGGCATGGAAACATTTATCGCCCACAATGTCCTGTCGCCATATCGCGAGGTCGTGGTGCGCGAGTTTCAGCGGCAAAAAGTGCCGCTCAACATGGACGTGGAAATGCCGACGGTTGAGACGATCCGGAGAATGGTGCAGCGGAACGAAGGTGTCGCCTTCCTGCCGAAGATGTGCGTGGAGCAGGAGATCGAACAGAAGACCCTCCGCGAGGTACAGATAGAGGAATTGCACGTGGAGCGCAAAATCCGCCTCGTGTATCCGGGACGCCGTGCGCTGAGCCATGCGGCCAAAGCATTTCTGGATGTTGTGAAAAGCGAGACTGAAACGCAGCCCTAATGAGCCATAGTGCCGCTCTCCGCGCTGCCGGACGGTCTCCGCATGAGCAGCACAAACGGAGCGAGCGCCAGGAACATCACCGTCAGGATGTGAAATACCTGAATGAACGACAGCATAGACGCCTGGCGCTCGACCAAGCCAAATAGAGTCGCGGTGCTCTGCTGATCGGCGAGACCCGGCCCTGACCCCTGGGAAAGAAACAAGGATCGAAACGAGTCGAAGAGCCGCGCGTAGCGGCCCTCTCCAGGCATTGCGTGCACAACCAGGTTGTTGATATGCGTCTGTTGAAACCGCGCGTAGAACGTATCAACCATGGCGATACCGATGCTCCCTCCGATGTTTCGCATCAGGTTAAAAATGCTGGTGGCGTTTCCCATGTTTTGCTTCGGCACAGGAGACATGGTGATGGTGGTGAGCGGAACAAAGATTAATCCCAGTGAAAGTCCCTGCACGAACTGAGGCCAGAAAAGGTCCCAGTATCCAGCGTTGAGATTCAAATGGGCAAACCCAAAGGTGGTGCCTGCGCCAACGATCAGGCCGGTTCCGAGGAGCTTACGCGGATCGATCCGCGATGTGAGAGCCCCGACAATCGGCATCGACACCATCGAACCCATACCGCGCGGCGCCAGCGCGAGACCAGCTTGTGTCGACGGATAGCCGAGCAGTGTCTGTAGCCATATCGGCAGCAGCACCAAACTGCCGTACAGAAGAAACCCGACAACAGTCATGAGCAGCACGCCGACCGAGTAGGTTCGATACTTAAAAACGCGCAGGTTCACCACCGGATCGCCTGCCCAGATCTCGCGAAAAAGGAAAAGGATCAGGAAAACTGCGCCGATCGCGGATAGCAGCACGATCCACGAAGAGCCGAACCAATCCGCCTCCTGCCCTTTGTCGAGCACGATCTGCAGGGCGCCGATCCACACGGCAAGCAGACCGATTCCCCAGTAGTCGATCTTGCCTCCGGATTGTCGAAGGTAAGGCGGGTCGAAAACAAAAGCCCGCGTCATGAGAATGGCGGCAACACCGACTGGAATATTGATGTAGAACACCCAGCGCCAACTGTAGCTGTCTGTCAGCCAGCCGCCTAAGACAGGTCCAATAACGGGAGCAACCACAATGCCGAGGCCCCAGAAGCCCATAGCTTTGCCGCGATCCTGTGGCGGAAAAGCCTCCAGCAAAACTGCTTGCGATAGAGGCTGAAGAGCGCCACCGCAGAGGCCCTGTAGCATGCGGAAGCAGATCAGCAAAGGGAGAGTCGGCGCCAAACCGCAAAGAAACGATGCGCACGTGAAACCCGTTACCGACGCCATTAAAAGATTCTTGCGTCCAAAGCGTCCCGCCAGCCAACCGGTAATCGGCAGAACGATTGCATTGGCGACGAGATAGGAAGTAAGAACCCAGGTGGCCTCATCGACCGTCGCCGAAAGACTGCCGGCGATGTGCGGCAGGGACACGTTCACAACGGTCGTGTCCAGCACTTCCATGAAAGTGCTGATCATGACGGCGATGGCGATCAGCCAGGGGTTGATGGGAGCATGAGAATCGGCTCGATTCATCCGGTTCCGCCACCATCGTAGCGCAACAGCCGAAGTGGATTACCCCTGAGGACGGTTCTTTGCCTGCTCCATCGCGATCTGATTGATGTGTGTGAGCGCCTTCGAGCCCGAAGCGCCCTCGATCGCTCGCACGGCGATATCCTGAACTTGCTGCTTGGCCTCGTCGACCTGCTTCTGGAGCGCCATGAGTTGCGCCGCTTGCCGCGCGGCGGCTTCCTCGAGTGTCTTAATTTGCAATGCAGCCACTCGTTGCTCCGCCTCGCTGTCCTTTCGTTGAATCAGAAGCTGCTGCTCCTGAGCCTGCCTGGCCACTCGTGCCGCTTCCGCCGCAGCCTGTTCGCGTTCCTTCTCCAGTCGGGCCGGGAACTCCGCAACTTCTTTGCTCAGGCGCGCGAGTTCGTCTTCACGATCCTTGAGCGCCGCCTCACGTTCACTCCAGGTTCGGTCCAGGGTTTCTTGCTTTTCGCGATTCTGCTTTTCCTGCAAGCGCAGCTCTTCGTCGTACTTGTCTTGCGCCTTCTTGCGCTCTTGCGCTTTCTTGTATTCGTACTCGTCGATATCACGCTGGCGCTGCTTTTTAAGCGCATCTTCCTGCTCTTTGCGATCGCGCTCGGTGTTGCGCTTCTCTTCTTCCCACGCCAGGCGCTGGGCGGTGATTCCAGCTTCCAATTCTTCCCGCTGGCGGGTATAGTCCTGTACGAGCTGATCGAGCGAAGTAGCGGCGATATCGAGCTTGTGCATTCTCGATAGCTCCTGACGCTCCAGTTGTACGGCTTCGCGCGTGGATGCCAGCAACTGCGTTTGTTCCACGAGCTTTTCGGAAAGATCTCCGAGCGCCTTGGAGATTTCGAGGCTCAGGCCGGACATTCTCCCGACAACAGAGTCCACGGTCAGACCTTCGACAGATTGGCGCACCTGGTTTTCGTGCAACCTTGCCGCCTCCTCCGCTTTGGGAGTAGATGTCTCGCGCGACGCCGCGACTTCTTCCTGTAGATCCTCGAACGCCTGTTGGACTTCCGACTTCGTGCGCTTCGGGCGCACAGGTGCTTTCTTCGCTACAGCCATAAATGAAAGGCTATCATCCTCCTCATTCAACTTTCACCAGCGCTTCCGCCCACTCGCGCAGATCCCATGCTCCAAACGCGATGTCCGCAGTCACCACGGCGACGCCATGTTGACCAGCAGCCGGAGTGACCGTGAAGGAAACCGCCCGTTCCTGGCGCGCCGGAATTTTCACGCGCTGCAATGCGCCGGAAATCTTCCAAGCCGCGGGAGCATGCGGCGTTATCCGGAACTCCTTTTCTTCAGCGGAGTGATTCAGCACCATGATCTTCAGTTCAACGGGACGTCCCGCGGGTGCCTCGGTCCCATACGGATAAAAGCGAGCCCACTGATCGTCCACACCGAAGTTCACGTCGTCCCACGGAGACAGCTCACGCAGCAGATCGCGCCGCTTGCGCCAATTATCGATCATGGAATCGAGTTGCGAATCGGAGAACCGAAATGGCGGCAAAACGTGCTGATTGATCAATAAATCAGGTTTCGTGCGCTTCAACACGTCCATGCAATACAGGAAGCCCTTTTCCGGCTCAAACAAGTTGCGATTGAACAGGCAGTAATCGTCCATGCCTGTTGGCGTGAACGAATCACCCACGAAGAATACCGATTCCCCGCCATCCTTCTTTACCAAAAGACCGTCGTGCAACAACGTTTGTCCGGGAAAATAGGAAAGCGTGAACTCATATTCGTGCCACCGCCGTTTTTCGCCTTCCTTATACACAGTGGTCCGGATCGGATTCGACGTCAGGCACGGCATCCGGTATGCGCCAGGGTGTTCTAAGATGTCCTGCATCTCGGCGCTCGTGTAGACAGGACAGTGGAACTCGTTCTGAGCCACGGCGGCCATGTCCGTGTGGTCATCGTGATAGTGGGTGAGGTAAATTCCTTCCAGCTTTTTAAATTTGCCGGCCTGCTGCAGCTTCTTAATCTCATCAAGAATACGCCGGCTCCCGCAATCGACCAGAAACGCATTGCCGGATTCCGACAGGATCAATCGCGAATTTGAGATCGGCACAATCCACTCCGGTGGTTTCTCATGGGTCTCCGCCATCGGCATCGGCTTCACGGGTATGCCGCCAAGAATCCGCCGCTGCTGAATATCCATCTTCTCCTCGCCGCGATACCAACGAAGCGCATCGATCGAATAGTGGCTGATCATGACCGCCTGCAATCGATCGATCAGTTTCTGGATTGCTTCCCGCGGATGATCGATTACCGGCCCACGGGCGGGAATCAACTGGTCCGGATTTCGCGCGCCAACCTTCCGCAAGCTGGCGATCAATTCCGCCGCGCGCGCTGCGTAGCCGTGATACCCGTCCTCCTTTGCCTCCGGGATGGCATCTTGCAGGCTATAGAGATCGAGAATCTTGCCATCGCCGTAGATAAGGTCGCCCACGCACGCGATGCGCTTGCCATCCGCTTCGAAGAGATAAGAAACGGCGCCGGTCGTGTAACCCGGAGTGTCCAGCACCTCGATCGTCAGACCCTCCCATTCGATATGGTCGCCGCCGCGAACGATCTTCACTTTGCGAATGGCTTCAACCGGCACCCTGGTTGTCTGCGGATGATAATCGTGAAAGCGCGCGGTCCAATAACGTTCCCAGAACTGCCCGGGATCGCTGAACAACTGCTTTTCCTGTTCGGGAACCACAGCCTCCGCTCCATTCGCAACCAAGGCGCGTCCGGCCCAAACCACATCTCGCCGCGCATGCGTAAACAGGACCTTCTCCACCTTCTCCGGTTTGGCTCGAGGATCCCCATATACAGCTAACATCTTGCCGCCCCGATGGATCAAAACGCCGTTCACCGGGCCTTTGATCACCGATACGTCGGCCGCGCGCAGGCCATTGCAACAAAACACAATCGCCGCCAACTGAAACCATTTCGTTCTGTAATCAGTCATGATGATGTCATGTCCCGATTGGCTATCTTACTCCTTCTGTTCTCCTTCGCGGTCCCCGCGGCCGAAGAGGAACTTATTTTTCTAGGAAGCCCGGTAGTACGCTATGACGTGGATGGAAAAGAAGCCATTCGAGTCGACCTTAGCGATCAGGGCAGCCACAAATATGTCTGCCGCATCGTAGGCAGGGGCAAGAAATATTTCTGGGCCACCCGCGGCAATCGCGAACTGCTTCGCTTCGATGCGGGCGGCTTCACATATTTTGTATCCCCCGAAGGCTCCGGCTTCATCAAAGTTGCTGTCACCAAGGGAGCCGAGTTTGACTACATGGAAAGCTTCACCGCAGAAATGAAGACCATCACGTATTGGGGCAAGCGAGAGAAATAATTCGTGAACCTCAATCGACGCACATGGCTCAAGCTTGCGCCTGCCTTGTCTCTTGTGATGCGCGCGCAAAACGCCGCCCAACCGGAGAGCCCGCCGCAGAAAATCACCAAGGAAATGCTCGAGCAGGCGTTGCAACTCACGGGTCTTTCGTTCACTGAACCGCAGATCGCCATGATGCTTACCGGCGTGAATGCCCGCCTCGAAAGGTACGATTTACTCCGCTCTCTCGATATCCCGCTCGACACGGAGCCAGCCTTCCACTTTCGTCCGCTGCTGCCGGGAAAGAAAGCGCCCGCCGGGGCGGCGCGTTTCGTGCCCACTGTTCCCCCATCTGTGCCCCGATGGAAGTCGCTCGACGAGGTTGCATTTCTTTCCACTACGCAGCTTGCCACGCTCGTGCGTTCCCGCCGCGTGACGCCAGCCGATTTGACGAAGATGTATCTTGAGCGCCTGAAAACGTACGCACCGAAGCTGAATTGCGTGATCACGTTGACGGAAGACCTGGCACTCGAGCAGGCCGCAAACGCAACCAGGGAGATCCGCGCAGGCCGTTACCGCGGCGCGCTGCATGGCATTCCCTATGGCGCGAAAGATCTCTTTTCGACGAAAGATATCCGCACCACCTGGGGCGCGGAACCCTTTCAGGAACAGATTCCGGATCACGATGCCGCCGTGATCGAGCGGCTGCAAAAGGCCGGCGCCGTGCTAGTGGCGAAACTTTCCATGGGCGCATTGGCACAAGGAGGACTCTGGTTCGGAGGCATGACCAAAACGCCCTGGGATTACGAACAGACCTCCAGCGGCTCATCGGCTGGCTCGGGTTCAGCCACTGCCGCGGGGCTTGTCGGTTTCTCCATCGGCACCGAAACACTCGGCTCCATCGTCTCCCCATGCACGCGTTGCGGCGTCGCCGGCGTGCGTCCCACCTACGGGCGCGTCAGCCGCTTCGGCGCAATGGGTTTGAGTTGGACCATGGATAAGATCGGACCAATTTGCCGTAGCGTGGAGGATTGCGCCACAGTGCTGCGCGCCATCGCCGGCGCCGATGGGCGTGATATCACAGTGGTCGATGCTCCGGTTCACTGGGAGCCGGTTCTTTCCATTCGCCGTCTCCGCATCGGCTATCTGCAGGACGAATTCGACAAGCTGGAGAAGGAACCGAAAGCGATGTATGACGAGGCGCTCGGCGTTTTCCGCGAATTGGGCGTAAAGCTGCAGCCTGTGAAATTACCGGATTTCCCGCTCGCCGCAATTCGCACCGTGCTCACCGCTGAAGCAGCAACCGCGTTCGACGACATCACCAGGAACGGTGGCGTGGATCAACTCAACGGACAGTCTCCGGACGACTGGCCGAATACGTTCCGCACCGCGCGTACCATGACTGCCGTCGAATACATTCGCGCACAACGCGCACGCACCTTACTAATGCAAGCCATGGACAAATTCATGGATGATTGGGATGTACTGGTTTCACTGCCGTTCAGCGCCAGCCTGACGCTGACCAATCTCACCGGCCATCCTCAAGTGGTGGTACCCTGCGGCTTCAACAACAAGGGTTTGCCGCAGAGCCTGTTGTTCACCGGCCACCTTTATGAGGAAGGAACTCCCATGCGCGTGGCACATCATTTTGAGCGCGCCACGAAATGGCACACCATGCATCCGGCGCTTCAAACGTAGTTAGTTACTTCGTCTCGAGGTCGTCCCACATATGTTGGGCGCGCACCACCAATTTCGGCACGTCCTGGTCCAATAAATAACCCTTGTCGGCCAGAGCTTGCCCGGCAGCGGAAATCTGGGCCAAATAATCGTCGCGGCTGCGATAGCGCTCTTCCACCGACGGGCGAGGGTCTTTGCTCTTCAACCGCTCCGCCTTTGTGCGTGCGAACGGAAAGAACGATCCGATGAAGGCCGTCATCTCCTCGCCAGCGCCCATTGAGGGAGCCCGCTGGTTCCATCCGGTGTATGTCCCTAACGGAACCTGAATTTCCGGTAATCGAATGCCCGCCATTTCGTTGCCATCCGAATTCACTTGCGGCACCAGGATCGGATACGGTTTCCCGAGTTTCGCAGGCTCAATCGTCGCGATGCCCTTGCTTCGAAATTCCGGCCCGAAATCAAGCCGCCGCGCAATCAACGGATGTCTCGCCACTTCAATGCCGGGTATCTTCGGAAATTCGAGTGAAGCCGGAGTCGCAAGCTGTTTCTTCGTCAGCAAGGGGTATTTAGACGGCGGAGGTTCCTTACCATCCTTCACCCAGGCGTTGAGCGCCGTGAGCAGGGCCCGCATCTGCCAGCGGTAGTCGAGAGGATTCGCGAGATTGCGTGTACTCTCCCGCTCCAACGGAAAATGTCCGGGCCCATGCTGCGCGCCTGTGTTGTAGTAAATCCGCGTATCCTTGGCGAGCCGCGCATCAGCCTCGCCGTCGGGCGTAACGTGAATAAGAGCGGCATCCCGCCCCCAATATTCGTACGATCCGTTTGTCAGGAAAAGCTTCGGTACAACGTTGTCCTTAGTCGCACGGACAAGCAGTCCATCGGTGAGGTGCAGTTCCGGATCTGTCTCTTCCAAATCAGTGAACGGAAAAAAATCGGTCGGATAGAAGAAGTTATTCCACGGTTGAGCGTCGCGGGAAGGTTGCGCGAACCGGATGTTGAAACTGCCCCGCCCGGCGCCGCCCACGTGAGGCCATAATCCATCGAAAACGATTTGTCCCTTCTCATCCGCATTGAAGCCGTCGTAAAGAAACTGCCGCAAAAACCGCCCGCTCTGCGATGTCCCAAAGCCAATCGCGCGTTTCATGTACCGCTGCTGATCGGTGAGGAACATTCCGTACCCGCCACCGTGTTTGAAGAACGACACGATATCGCGAACTCCCGCCACGCCAAGGCCCGCAATTGCAGGGTTCTGCGATTTATAAACGATCTCGTAAATCTTGCCGTTCTCGAGACCCGCCGGCACCGTCACATGCGTTGCGTCCGTGAAGGACCACTTGTTGCGTGAAATATTGCGGCGCGGCCCGTCCGGCGTATCGCGGACCGTCAACTCCATCGACGGATCTTTCGGATCGAGCACCGGATAGGCAATGTGATCCCGATCGCCCGTTGAGAAGCTTGTGGTTCTCGATCCTGGAATAAAATTCGCCCGCACGAGACCGATGATCGGCTTCCCGTGATCGGTGGCCACCGGCACTTCCACGCGCATCGCATTCGGAGTATGCGCCACATCGAACTGCCAGCCCAGCCATAGGATTGTATAGCCTTGCTCGAGCAAAAATTTATCGCCGAAATCCGCCTCGGTTTGCGGATCTGCCGCTGCGGTCCCGCGGTTGAACATCGAGAGAAGTCCCTTGCGTCCGCGGTTTGAAACTTCAAATAAAAGCGTGCCGTTCGAGAGTTTCGGATCGCGCGGCTTCAGCAAATAGAGATTCGCGCTAAATTCCACCAGGCCGTCGGCATTGCATGGCGCATACTCAATATCCCGAATGATGCGGTTCGCCGGAAGCTTTGGGTCGATCAGAAATTCGACCTTCGCGGTGACTCGCTCGTAAGCGCCGGCCGTGCCGAAAGACACGCCCCCGAGCACATCGGACCTCTGGTCCAGGTACACCGCTTGCACGCTCCCAAAACAGATGCCGGTCCACAACGCACCGGCACAAAACCAAAATCTCCGCATGGAGTTATTTAATCACGGAGCATCCGTTGACTTGGGTTTCACATTCGCAACTCGCCGATCGATTTTTCCCGCCTCTCGGCATCGGCCGCGCTGTTATACTCAGGTTGCAGGGAGTATCTGATTTGTTTTGAAAGGGTCATGCCGATGAGTTCACCAAAAATTGACGCCGTCGATACTGAAGCATCCGCTGCGCTGGGGACGGCTACCCAGGGCAACTACAAGGTGTTCAATCGGATTGTCGATTGGATTACCAGCGAGCGAATGCAGGTGCTGAACATCACGGACCGCATCAACGAAGTGGTTCGGAAGAGCGGCATCGAGGACGGCATCATCCATCTGCAGAGCCTCCATACCACCACGGCTCTGTTCATCAACGAATGGCAGGACGCCCTGATTCAGGATGTAAAAACATTTCTGGAACAAGTTGTCGACAACGATCAATACTATCGCCACAACGATCCGCAGTTTTCCGACTGCGAGCGAAGCAACGCAGATTCGCATCTGCGTGGAATGCTGATGGGCCAGACGCTTTGTCTTCAGGTCCGCAAATCCGCCGTGTTACTCGGAACCTGGCAAAAAATAATATTTGCGGAATTCGATGGTCCACGCAGCCGCTCGCTCTCGGTGCAGATTAGTGGCATCTGAAGAGAGAATGGCCCGGTTTTTTACACTCTTACAGGCGCAGCAAGCGCTCCCGGCCGTGGAAAAACTACTGCGGGATGCATTGTACTTCAGGTCGGAGCACCAGCAGGCCCAGGAACAACTGCAGGCAATATCCAGGCAGATTACCCTCATGGGCGGAACCCGCGTTGACCCGGAGAGAATTGGCGGCCTCCAAAGCACCGTTGAGAGCTCGATCAAAAGCCTGGAGCGCGCAATCGAAGATATTCAGGAAAGCGGCTGCCTGGTGAAGGATCTGGACATCGGTCTGATCGACTTCCCTACCCTGTATCATGGGCGCGAAGTGTATCTCTGCTGGCAATTTGGCGAGCCGGGGATCCAATACTGGCACAGCATCGAGGAAGGCTTCCGCGGGCGTAAATCTATCGATCAGGAATTCATCGCCAATCACGGCGAGTCCGTAACATCCTAAGAAATCATATCTGATTTGACACACCTTCTCATGGACAAGTACACTGACGTAGGATTAATTTCGGAGCTTCGTCACTAAAGGATGCTTCTTGCCCGAGAGTTTGTCGCCTATTTGTCTCGCCGCCTTGTTGAGAGACTAAGCCCATCAGTAATGGAAACAACGGACCCCGCCGCGGCGGCGGAACTCGTTGACAGCATCATCGTTGAGGAATTGTCAGCCGAAGATCAACTCAACGATGAAGTTCGCGAGATCCTCAGCCAATATAGCGATTACATGAGGCGCGAGGGAGTCAGCTACCAGGAGATGTTCCGCCGCACCAAGAACACCTTGGTTTCGCAGCGCAAGATCGTTCGCGCGGCCGGCCGCGACACCGGCGATCACACGAAACTGTCGCGCGACAAGATCACAGACATCTCGCATAAACTGCTGAGCGCTATCCGAAAATCGCGGCAATTCCGCTTGAAGAAGGATCCGAACGAGATCCGCCTCCAGATGCTGAATATCATCACCGAGTTGCTGACGCTGGAAGACAAAGTCGACCGCGCGGCGCGCACCAAAGTACGATCGCAGAAAAAGGAAATCGCTGAAGGCAGCGAGGAGTGGGATCTTCTGCAGCGGCGATATTACGCGGAAGAACTCAAAAAACTCGGCATCGATCTTTCCCGATGACCCCGGTCATTGTTGTGGTGGGCAGCCTCAACATGGATTTCGTGGTCGCCGTCGAGCATCTACCTGCACCTGGTGAAACGGTACTCGGCAGCAATTTCCAAATGATTCCCGGCGGCAAGGGCGCCAACCAGGCATGCGCCGCCGGACGCCTCGCTTCTTCTGCCATCGTGCGCATGGCCGGCCGCGTAGGATACGACATTTTTGCGGATCATCTGAAGGCGAGCCTCGCCGCCGCCGGAGTCGATGTGGCCGCTGTGGCAGCGACGCGATCTCAGCCGACCGGCGTTGCCTTCATCTGGGTGGACCGGCGGGGACAGAATTCCATCGTCGTCGCATCCGGCGCGAATTATTCCTTGGCCGCTGCGGACGTCGAAGGGCTCGCCGCGACTTTCGAGGGCGCGCGCTTCGCGCTCTTCCAGCTCGAGACACCGTTGCCCGCGGTCCACGCTGCGCTGGCGCTCGCACAACGCAAGGGAGCCAGAACTATTCTCGATCCCGCACCCGCCCAACCACTGTCGCCGGAACTCCTTCGTGCAGTCGACATCCTGACACCGAATGAAATCGAGGCATGTGCGCTTCTTGGCCGCACTCCAACTCGAATCGGACTCGACGAGGCCGAAGACATCGCAAAAGCGCTGCTGGCTCTCGGCTCGAAATCAGTCGTCCTGAAGCTGGGCGATCAAGGATGTTTTTACAGCGACGGAACGGAGAGGATCCATTCCGTCGGCTTTGAAGTAGAGTCCGTGGACACAACGGCCGCCGGCGACACCTTCAACGCCGCACTGGCAGTCGCGCTGAGCGAGGATATGCCAATGGAACGAGCGCTCCGCTTCGCGAATGCAGCCGCGGCGATCTCGGTGACGCGCATAGGCGCACAAGCATCCATTCCTTCTCGAAAAGAAGTGAACGAATTCATAAGCACACGATTCTAACCTGATATCAGGAGAGAACTGTGATCGAAGAAGAGATCGAAATTGCCATGTCCGACGGAACGTCCGAGGCAATCTTCTTTAGGCCTGAAGCGGGAGGCCGCCTTCCCGGCGTGATTCATTTGACGGATATCGGCGGCATTCGCGCCGCGAATCGCGATATGGCGCGCCAACTCGCGGCAGAGGGCTACAGCGTACTGCTGCCAAACCTGTTTTATCGAAACGGGCGGATGCCGGTGTTCGACTTCCCACCCAAATTCGGAGACGACCGGACGATGAAGCGAATGGATGAATTGCGCGTGCCGTTAACTCCGGAAGCAGTGGAGCGCGATGGGGCGGACTACGTTGAGTTTCTCGCCACACAAGATTCCGTCAACAAAGGTCCAATGGGCGTGGTCGGTTACTGCTACTCAGGCGCCATCGCACTGCGAACTGCTGCGGCGCGGCCAGATAAAGTCGCCGCAGCCGCCTCTTTCCACGGCGGCGGACTATTTACCGATACTCCGGCAAGCCCACATCTCGTGCTGCCGCGTGTCAAAGCTAACCTCTATTTCGCGCACGCGATCGAGGATCGCAGCATGCCCAAAGACGCGATTGAAAAACTGGACACCGCACTCAAGGCATGGGGCGGCGAATACGAAAGCGAAGTTTATGAAGGCGCTTATCACAGTTGGACTGTCCCGGACAGCCCCGTCTACAACCAACCCCAGGCCGAACGGGCGTTCCAGAAGCTTACATCGTTGTTTGCGAAAACGCTACGCTAACCCCGCGAGCGCACTCAGAAGGTCTCCACTACACCACCACCGTGGGGCCGGATGGTATCCGGCGCGCCGATTGGTAATCGGCGCTGTCCTGTTAACCATCACTCAGGTCGATATAGGCATTCGTGGAGCCGAAGTCTACAACGGCGCTCATCACGGTTGAGCGGTCACCCCTAAGCCGAACGGAGTTCGAGAAGCTTACAGCCGGATTCGCGAAAACACTCCGTTAATTCGGTCCGTTGTTAGGCGGCGCCGCCGGCTGTGGAGTTGTCTGCTGCTGGTTCGTCTGTGGCTGATTCGTCTGCTGTGGGTTCGTCTGCTGTGGGTTCGTCTGCTGAGGGTTCGTCTGCTGTGGGTTCGTCTGATTTGGAGTCCCCGGCGCCGATTGATTAGGGTTGGGCTGAGCCGGTACTTGCTGAGTTCCCGGGACCACCGGAGGAACCTGGACAGGCTGCGCCGGTGGAGCCGGAGTGTTGTTGGAACTACCAAGCCCAGGAGCAACTGTAATAAACCCACCGCCCCCGGCACTCGATGAACTCGGCTGGCTGCCCGTTCCAGCGGTCTGCTGCCCGAATCCCCCTTGCTGCGAGCCGAACGCGCCCGCGGGCTGTTGTCCAAATCCCGTCGGCTGCTGGCCTCCAAAACCCGACTGTTGACCGTTGATCCCCGTCTGCAACGCCCCACCCTGGCCGTTCCCCGGATTCACCGGAACACCGCCAGGAATAGCCTGTTGCAGCCGCTTATCGTTCTTCATGTCGTAGACGAATTCCCACTCCTCGTACTTCTGGCGATCGTTGTAGATCTTGATACTCTCGCCTTCGAACTTACTCGCCACGCCGGCAATTCCACCCGCCGTGATTGCTCCCGCAGTGCCGGTGTTACCCTGAGGTCCCATCTGGCTGGGACTCGTCAACAGACCCTGGATCAAACCCATCGCGGTTTGTTGTCCATTCTGCTGCCCGTTCTGCTGGCCGCCTTGCATTCCACCCATGTTCGCTTGCTGATTCCCGAACGAATTCCCAAAACCCGAATTCCCAAAACCGCCACCAACCGTCCCCTGCGGGCGCCCATTAGGTGTCGCGGGATTGACCGGATATCCCTGCTGAGGCTGCGCGGATTGCCCGTAGCCAGGAGTGTACCCTTGCGCCGTCTGCCCCGGATACGGCTGCCCTGGGTACGGCTGCCCGGCTTGCGCCGTATTTGGAAGCACGTTCACCTGACCCGGCGCTTGCCCCGCTGAAGCCGCATTGGGGTTATTGGGATCGAAAGGAGGCGGAGGCGCATTCGGGTCCACCGGCGCCGTCGGCTGACCCGGAATTTGCGACTGATCGCTAGGACGCCGCCGCATCGCCAGGTTCGCGGCCGCCCCGTTGTTAGCGCTGTTCTGATCCAGCGTAGGTGCAAGAGAAATGAAATCGTTAACGGCCGCCGAGTTCGCTTTCTGCTTCTTCTTGATCTTGGAATCCGTCAGGATGCCCAACGCGTTGACATGGAGCAATCGCCAGTCGTCCTTGCCGGTCATCGGATCCACATATTTCTTGCGCAGAAACCGGATGTTATTCGTTTTCTCAAGCTCATCCATATTGGCGGGAAAACGCTTGAACTTCGTCACAAAAAGCTGGATCGCCCGCGTATACTGCTCGCCCCGGTCAATCAGCAACGCTTCCTTGTTGCGCTCCGATTCAAATGCCGCCCGCGGCATCGCCTTGTAGAGAGATATAGCGAGGGCTGCGGCCAGCATGAAGACCAGCAGCAAAGCGAATCCGCGCTCGTTTTCCCGTTTCATCCCGCTGGCTGCGCCTCCAGCGGCAGTGTTTGTTGATTCTTGAACTGCATATCTTCCACTACTACTGAATTAACACCAATTCGTACGATTCGGTAGCGCTTCTTCACCAGTTCGCCTTCGGTGGCGATAAAGATGTCGTCGCCTTCCGCGAAGAACGCACGCTTATTACCTTGCATCAGCGCGCTCACGTACCCGTAAAACTTCAGCGGAATCGGCGGTGGAGGTGGAGCCGGCGGTGGTCCGCCCGGAGGCGGCTGGTTCGCAGGAATCGACGTGATCAACGGGTTCACCACCGGTGTTGGCTTTTTGTTCGGGTCCGGCTTCGGAGCCGGAGGCGGAGGCGGCTGCGAAAAATCAAAAATGCTGCGGTGAGTGCTCTCCACGTTCACCAGGCTCAATTTCCGAAGAACATCGAGCTTGATCGTCGGATCCACAGACATCGGATCGGACCGTTCCTCCGGCTTCTTAGGTTTCAACGAGGGGTGGAACTCCTGAAGATTCGCCGTCCCTCTTCTGTTCGGGACACGAGTCGAGACCTGCTGAATCGGAGGCCCGCCAATCATAGGATCCTGCGGAGCTTTTATTCCCAGCGGACCGCGGCCCGATGCCCCCGCCCGGCTTGGCTGCGGCGAACTGTCGGAGCTCGAGGAGTTGTAGTAAAACACCCCTAACATGACCACCACCAAACCACCAAGCAGATAGACTTTCCTGCGGTCGGCGCCAATTGGGAGGTTCATTGCTGAATCGCGTCCTCCCGAACGAAGGCGTACAGCTTAATCTGCACGCTAAGCATGTTGGTGGCCTGCTGGTTACCGGCTGCCTGCAAAGGCTCCGCCTTGAGGTTCTCCAGAATGAGAAAGCGCGGAGACTTGTCCAGCCGGTTCACAAATTGCAACAGGTTATCGTACGTGCCTTCGAAATTCGCATTGATCGTCAGCATCGACAAACTGTCGCTACCCTCAATCGGCTCGAATGCGAACGAATCACCCTTCGGCTTGATCCCTGCTTCCTTAGCCGATTTGAACAGTTCCGCCAGGATCGTGGACGATTTCGTCCGCCCATTCAGAAAGTAGGTCGACATGAAGGTCTCGCCTTCGCTTTTCGCCTGCTTCATTTTTCCGGTCAGCATTCGTAGCCGGGCGATACCTAGCTGCTTCCGCAAAATCTGTTGGCGAGTGCTGACCACCTGGGCATCGAGTTCTTCAGCCGTTCCTCCCACCGGGCGAAACACCATCCACGCCGCCGCCAGATTCGCCGCCAGCAGCGTGCCGATCACGACACGCGCCACCAGCCGCGGGTCTCGCATCAGGTTATCGCGAAACTGGCGCAGCTTAAAGCTTCTGAGCATAGTCCACACTCACGCGAAATTTGTAGAACGGGTCGTTCTGGGTCGGCGGCTGCGAAGTATGTATGACATTGTTGCCGAAGATCGGAGAACTTTCCATCTTCGTCAGCATGTCAATGACTGGTTCAGGGCTTTGCGAGCCGAGAACCATCTCAAGCAACAGATCGTTCGTACCGTTCAATTGTGGACGGATAGAAACCAGCCTAACGTTGTACGGGATCACCTTCTCAAGATCGGCGAAGATCCGCGTCCAACTAATCCCTTTCTTCAGCAATAGCGAATTCAGAAAAATGCTGTGATCCAAAACCTCCGCATCCTGCGGGTTTCTCAGCATCGCTTCCAGCTTGTTCTGATCGATGTTCAGCGCCCGAAGCTGCGCGTCGACTTTTGCCAGTGCCTGGCGCGCCTCCTTGGCCCGATTGCGTTCCGCCACCGCAAGAGAAATGAGCACAATCAGCAAAACGGCCAGCATCCCGGCAACCGTAGCCGAGGCGACGATCATCGGCCGGTCGCGCCGGAACGGTTCGCTCGAAAGATTGATCCTGACCTTCATACGCGCCCTGCCTCCGGCGATTCAAGATATCCCAACAACCCCGCGTTGTACGGACCCGGAACGCCAAATGGAGAGCGCAGCGTCTCAAATGGAATACCGAGTTCTCCGGCCCATTGCGCACTTTCAACCTCGCCGGTGGAACCGAAGCCGCAGAGCACCACGCGATCCGGCCGCGCTGCCATTTCGTCCTCCACCAGCGCCACCGTCGGAAACAACACGCCGAGCACAGAGTCCGTATTCACCGGCTCTAATTCCACGCACCGCACCATTCGCAGGACGCCCGCACGGATCGCCGCGACAGTCAGCACCGTTCCCGTCATCTTCGCCAGCAATGTGATGCCGTCGTCCTTCTCCATTTCAAGCGCCGCCATCAACGAAGTCGTGATGACGCCCACCTGCAGGCCCGCCCCGCGAAATGGCGCCTCATAGCGGGCGACAACCTCCATCGACGCCGCAACCACCACCACGTCAAACCGCTTCACACCTTTGGCGTTCGTGGATTCCTGCGGGTAGAACGCGATTGCCGCCGATTCCACTTCAAACGGAACACTCTTCTTCAGCCGGAATCGGACCAGCGCAAGCTGCTCCGCCGGCTCGGCCGGAAATGCATCGAATTCGAGTACCGCAACGCGAGCACAATAATCCGGCAGAATCAACACGGCACGCCGCCGCTTCTTCGTTCCCGTAGGCGGCACCAGCGCTTGAACGGTCGTGGTGAACACCTCCGGCCGCAGCACGTTGTCACGTAGAGGAGAGATCGACAGCACGTCATCCGCAAGCGGCTCAAAGGCCGGTTGCTGAACATCCGGACGCACGTAGGCGATGCCGGAGCCCGAGATCTCGAAGACAAACTCCGGCGGCGGATCCACCAGAATTCCCTGCAATCGATTCAAGAAAGACATGACGCGCGGTTAGCCTTCGATGAAGGTTACCTTGTTGATCTCCTTCAAAGTAGTGAAGCCAAGCTTGCATTTTTCTACGGCCGAATCGCGCAGGAATGTCATCCCTTCTTCCTTCGCCAGCCGTTTGATTTCCGGTGTTGGACGTTTGTTCAGAATCATTTCCCGGATACCATCGCTCAAGTCGAGCAGCTCGTGAATCGCGGTACGCCCGCGGAATCCGGTGCCGCCACACTCGAAACAACCGGTCCCTTCGTAGAGCGGAATGTCGCTCCAAACCTTCGGATCCAGACCGCTCTCCACCAGGTACGACTCCGGATAATGAACCTGCTTCTTGCAATGCTCGCAGATCAGCCGTACCAGCCGTTGCGCCAGAATACAATTCAGAGCCGAAACAAAGTTGTAAGCCTCGACGCCGATATTCAGGAAGCGTCCCAGCACATCGAACACGTTGTTCGCGTGGACGGTCGTGAACACCAGGTGGCCGGTAAGCGCTGAGTTGATGGCGATCTGAGCCGTTTCCTGATCGCGGATTTCGCCCACCATGATTTTGTCCGGGTCATGACGCAGAATCGATCGCAAACCGCGAGCGAACGTCAGGCCCTTCTTCTCATTCACCGGAATCTGAGTGATTCCTTTAATCTGGTATTCCACCGGATCTTCAATAGTGATGATCTTGTCTTCGTCGTTCTTGATTTCGTTCAGCGCCGCGTACAGCGTGGTGGTCTTCCCAGATCCAGTAGGCCCGGTCACCAGCACCATGCCATACGGCTCTTTAATGTAGCGCTGAAACTTGTGCAGATCGCCTTCCGAAAAGCCCACCACTTCGAGGCTGAGCTTGGAAAACTTCTCGCTCATCGATTCTTTGTCGAGTACGCGGAGCACAACATCTTCGCCGTGAATCGTCGGCATCACAGAAACGCGGAAATCGATCAGACGGTTCTTATAACGCACCCGGAAACGGCCGTCCTGCGGCACCCGGCGCTCGGCAATATCCAACTCGCTCATCACCTTGATGCGCGAAATGATGGTTGAATGCCAGTCCTTGGCGATCGGCGGCATCGCATAGTGCAGAACACCGTCGATGCGGTACTTAATGGCCACTTCCTGGTCGCGAGTTTCGATGTGAACGTCGCTCGCGCGCCGCTCCAGGGCGTTGAACAGCGTGGTATCCACCAGTTTGATTACCGGCGCGATGTCGCTGTCCGATCCGGACAGTTTGTCGATGGAAAGCGTCTCATCGGCGTTCTCTTCATCGCCGACCACATCGAGCGCGAAGCCTTCCGTCACTTCTTCCAGCACGCGCTGCGACTGCTCCGTCTTCTTCAGCAGATCGGAAATCTGCGACAGAGTAGCCACATTCACGCGTAGCTTTTTCTTCAGCAGAATCGAAAGCTCGTCGATCAAATTCAGATTTCGGGGATCGGCCAGCGCGATTTCCAGCAACCCCTCGTCCGCACTCATCGGCACGAAGTTGTAGCGGAACATCAGGTCGACGGGAACCGAATGAAATAGATCCGGATTGACTCGTTCCTCACGCAGATCGACGAATTCGCAGCGGTAGCGCGCTGCCAGCGCCCGCGCGTTCGCGATTTCCTGCTCCGGGTCAATCAGTCTTGTCCGCTCACTCGCCATATGTGTTCCCCATCAGTTTTGCAACGAATCGCCCAGCGAAAAAATCGGCAGATATAGAGCGATCAGCACGAACGCCACGAAGATTCCCATGAAAATCATGATGGCCGGCTCGATCAACGAAAGCGCCGCCGTCATTCGCGTCTGTACATCTTCCTCGTAGAATTCCGCCACGCTGTTCAGCATGGAGGGCAACGCGCCCGTCGACTCGCCTACTTCAATCATATCGATTGACAGCGCCGGAAACACCTTGGTGCTGCTGAGCGACCCGGAGAGCGTCTGCCCCTCCTTCACCATTTGCACCGACTTCCCAAGCGCTCTACGCAAAAGATTCGTACCAAGCGATTCCGATGCCGTCCCCAGCGCTTGCACCAGCGGGATGCCACCCACCAGAAGCGTACTCAGCACGCGCGAGAACTGCGCTACCTGATACTTGATCCAGATTTCGCCAAAAACCGGGGTGCGCATTTTCACCGAGTCGATACGGATCTTGGCCGAATCCGAACGGGCCCAAAAGCGGAAACCAACAACGGCGAGCGCCACAGCGAGCGCCAGCACGCCAATGTACTGGCGAGCCGTCGTGCCAACGTTGATCAGCAGCATCGTGATATCCGGCAGTTTCGCCTGCATGCTGTTGTACAGCTCGGCAAAATTCGGAACCACGAAAGTAATCAGGAAGATGACCAGCACAACCACGAGCACAACCAGCACGCTGGGATACATCAGCGAGAGCAAAATCTTCTTCCGCACCGCCAGCGCAAGCTTCTGATACGTGATGAAACGATCGAGCACCTCAACAAGAGAGCCGCTCTTCTCGCCGGCCAGCACAGAAGTGACGTAGATCGGCGGGAAAATTCGCTGCGCCGCGAAGGCGTCTGACAACAGCGTGCCGCGCTTCACCTCGTCCCGCACATTCCGGATATACGGTCCAAGCTTCGCATCAGTCAACCGGTCAGCCAGCAAATCGAGCGACTTCAAAATCGGCAAACCGGCCTTGATCAGCGTGACGAACTGCTGATTAAAAATCAGGAATTTCTCAAGATCGAGTTTCTTCCCCCGTTTCCGGGTAAGCACCGCCGAAACCGCACCCGCTTTCCCCGCCGGACGGACGGAATACACAAGAAAACCCTGCTGAGTCATCTTGTCGCGAACTTCGTTTTCCGACGAACCCTCGGCCACCTTGGTGTGCATCTCGCCGCGGGGGTCCGCGTATTTCATCGTGAACTCGGCCATGGTCAGTTGCCCCCGCCCTGCCCGGAGTTGGCGCTGGAGTTTACAAACGTAGCGCCTGGCGGCAACACGAACTTGAATTGCTGATCGTTCACCGGCGGGTTCACCTTTTCGTTCGTGAACACGTATGAGATCACCGACGCATCCTGCGCAGTCACATTCAGCTTGCGAATCTCGAACTGTGGCGTCACCGTAAATTCCACTTGGCGATAGGGAAGCTTGTCCGACTTCGGCAGCGCAGTGATCGTCGTGCCTCCCTCCCCCGCGCCAACCGCAAAATGATCGAAATCTTTCCGGAAATCCAACTTCCCGAGTAGAAACGCGAGTGGCGCACGCATGTCCTCGGTCTCTTTCAACGCCATTTTCTCGGCCCGATTGCCCGTCGGCGTGTAAAAATACACGTCTTTGCCATCGGACACGAAAAGCTTACCCGCGGGCTTCGTGTACTCCCAGCGCATCCGGCCCGGTTTGCGCAAATAAAGAACGCCCTCCTCGGTTTTTCGCGCTCTCCCATTGACGGAATAGGTCTCGGCAAACCCAACTTCCAGCGTCCTGGCGTGGTTATAACGCTCCTCGACGCCCGTCAGCAATCGATCCACATCGGTGTCCGCGGCGATGAGCGGACAGAGGAAGAGCAAGCCAAGAGCGAGCCGGGTCACATATTAGTGACGTGAGCGGAGGCGAATCCGTTGAACTGAAGTAATCTAGTACTTTCAATCATATGCAGAAACTTCCAGCCATTCTGCTCGCCGCCGCCGTCCTGATATTCTTCGCCGCCCGGATTACCAGCGGCGATGCGTCCATCCATTGGGACGCGGCAGACGAGTTCCAGCCGTTTCAAAATTACATCTCCGAGGAACTGCACGCGGGCCGAATTCCATTCTGGACGTCCCATCTCTGGTCTGGTTATCCAGCCCTGGCCGATCCGCAAGCCGGAGCCTGGTACCCCCTGAACTGGCCGTTCTTCCTGCTGGGCGTCACGCCTTCCATGATGGAACTAGAAAACCTGCTCCACGTTCTGATAGCCAGTTTCGGCGCATTTTTCCTGGCGAAAGCGCTTTTAGACGATAGCCGGGCAGCCATAATGGCAGGGCTGTGCTACGGTCTGGGCGGATTCTTTGCCGGCCACGCCTCCCACACTCCCATGATCCAGGCCGCCGCCTGGGTGCCATGGATTTTGCGCTGCTTCTGGCGAGCCGCCGCAGGTAAAACCCTCTTTTACACCGGACTCGGTATTCTGGCCGGATCGATGATGGTACTGGCCGGCCATTTCCAGACGGCGCTGTACGGATTTCTCGGCCTACTTCTGTTCGCGGCCGGAATGGCCATCGAGCGGCGCCGGCCATGGCTGCGGCTTGCGGCCATCGCGGCGTCGATTCCGGTCGGTGCGACGCTGATTTCCTGCGTGGCAACGCTTCCAGGTCTCGAACTGGCCCTCAACTCCGTTCGCACCGGATTGACAGCGGCCACCCGGCACGAAGGGTTCCTGCCCCCGGCGTCCCTGGCCACCCTTTTCTATCCAAACTTTTACGGCGTATTCGACCGTTATCACGGCCCTGAAGACAACACCCAGTACTACTTTTACGCCGGAATTCTGCTCGTCCCACTGGCGATCCTGGGATTGAAAAATGCCCGGCTACGGTTGATTGCGCCGCTGATCGTGCTAGTCCCGCTCTGGTATGCACTGGGCAGCGCAGCCGGCCTCTACCTGTTGATGGCGCAATTGCCCGGCTTCAGCAACGTTCGAGCGCCGGTCAACATCTGGTTTCTCCCGCAACTCGGATTAGCCATGCTGGCCGCAGCGGGCCTGGCCTGGGTCCCGAAGCGTTGGACTTCGCCCTGGATCACCGTCGCAATCCTGGTAGTCACCTTCGGAGATCTCTATTACTGGAATTCCGACACCAATCCCCTGGCCTATCAGCACGAGAGTTACGAAAGCACGTACGGTCAAGGGCTCGACCTGTTCCGCAAGAACGTCGCGCTTGCCGTGCCGCCCGGAACCAGGGTTCAAGCGCCCGACCTGTTCAGCGCTTTTGGACCGCTCAATCATCCATTGATCGCCCGAACGGACGCAACCTACGGATACGGCCCACTCGAAATCGCCACTTACCGCGAGTACGAAGAAGCGATGAAGGGCAATCCGAAGCTTCGGAACGGCCTCGCCGTCAGCCGCTATGTCGACAACGTTCAAGGGCAGGCCGCGCTTCGTCAGAACCACGATATGCTCGATCGCGTGAACTTCCCGAAGACGCTGATCGCCGCATCAACACCGGAGGAAAGCAAAAAGCTATTGGCAACGTTCGACCCCGCGCTGGCATCTCTCGTACACGCCGACATCGCCGCACTCCACCAGGATCCAGCCGCGAGAGCGACGCTTACCACCATGGAGCAGGTTCGATATCGCGTCCACTACCAGGCAGCGACCGAAAGCATGCTACGAATTTCCAGCGCTTTCTACCCTGGATGGACCGCCACCATGAGCGGCAAACCGCTGCGGCTTCTAAAAGCCGACCACGCGCTCATAGGCGTAATCGTCCCGCCAGGCGAAGGCGATGTGACCGTGGAATATCACTCCACGTATTTCCTGGCCGGCGTGCTCATCAGCGCGCTCAGCTTGCTAGCATGCGGCGCCCTGATTCTAAGGGCCAGCCGTTAACTACTGCGGGACCGGGCGCCCCATCTGCTTATAAATCCCTTCGATAAGCGCAACATTGTCCTTAGCCTTCTTGTTGTCCTTATCGTTTTCAACCGCTTTCCGATAAGCCCGCAACGCATCAGGATATCGCTGCCGCGGCGGCGCCGACTCGTTATACATCGACGAATCGCCCTTCAACGTATAAGCCTCACTCAGCTCCTTCTGCACTTCAACCGACTTGGGTTTCGCCTTATGAGCAGCCTCCAGCGACGTGATCGCTTCGTCGTATTTCTTATCGGCGAGCAGCTTTTTGGCCTTGTCCACCGCCGGATCGGCCGCCAGCAAACTTCCCGCCAGGCAGAGCGCGATCCAAATATTTCGACAATTCATGCCTAAATTCTACCGCGTTAAGATAGATTTTCCGATGACAAAGCGTATCGTGATAGCGATCGACGGCCCGGCCGGCGCCGGGAAAAGTACGATTGCGCGCGCCATCGCCAGGCGGCTCGGCTTTGTCTACATCGATACCGGCGCCATGTATCGCGCGGTGGCACTCTGGGCTCTGCGCACGGGCGTGAGCGAGTCCGACATGCACCGCCTCGAGCAGTTGGCCACCGCTGCGGACATCTCCTTCGTCCCCGGATCCAACAGCGTCCTGCTCAACGGCGAAGACGTCACGGAAATCATCCGTACGCCGGAAGTTGCCGCCTTCGCATCGAAAATTTCCACCGTTGGCGCGGTGCGCCGCGCACTGGTCGAGAAACAGCGCAAAATGGCCGCCGAAGCAAGTGTTGTGATGGAGGGCCGCGACATCGGATCAGTCGTATTTCCCGACGCCCAGGTGAAAATATTCCTCGATGCCGATCCATCCATTCGCACCGACCGCCGCGTTCGCGAACTAAGTCAATCCGGAGCGTCCGCCGACCGAACAGCAACCGCGGAAGAAATCGGCGAACGCGACCGGCGCGATCGCACGCGTAACGAGTCGCCCATGGTCCAAGCTCCCGACGCCGTATACCTGGACACCAGCGGGCTGTCCCTCGAAGAAGTCGAAGAAGCAATCCTTAAACTAGTGCGGGAGCGCACGTCCAACGGAAAGGAATACTCGCGTTGAAAGATCTCCTCGTAATGAAGTTTGGCGGCACGAGCATGGGCTCGGCGGAACGCATCCGCATTGCCGCATCCATTTCAGCCGAACAACAAAAGAAGCGGCCTGTGGTCGTAGTTGTTTCTGCGATGTCGAAAGTCACCGACCTGTTGCTGGAGACACTCCAAAAAGCGGAATCGGGAAACGAAGCCAAAGTAGCGGCGAATCTCGCGGAGCTTCGCAAACTTCACACCGGCGCCGGTAACGAATTGCTGCCGGAGAAACGGCGCGCCTCGGTGCTCGAGGGCGTCGAGTCGCTGGTGAAGGAGTTCGAACGCATCGCACGCGGGGTTCTATTGCTTGCGGAGCGGCCGCCGCGGTCGGTCGATGAAGCAGTCGCGGTCGGTGAACGCCTGTCCGCGCTGTTGATCGCCAGTTATCTGGAATCCGAAGGAATCCGCGCAGTCGACGTCAGCGGCAGCGACGTCATCGTCACCGACACCGTCTTCGGCAATGCCACGCCGATCATGGAACTCACCACGCTTAAAGCGACCGCTAACCTCATTCCGCTCCTCGAAGCCGGAGTCCTGCCAATCGTCACCGGGTTCAATGGCGCTACCATCGCCGGCCAGCCGACAACATTAGGCCGGGGCGGTTCGGACTTCTCGGCTTCCATTCTCGCCGCCGCTCTGGGCGCTTCCGAGTTGTGGATCTGGACCGACGTGGACGGCATCATGTCCGCCGACCCACGCCTGGTAAAAGATGCCGTAGTCCTCCACGAAGTGACATATAACGAAGCGGCCGAATTGGCATACAACGGCGCCAAAGTACTGCATCCCAGAACGCTGGCCCCCCTCATGGAAAAGCACATCCCGGTCTGGAGCAAGAATAGCTTTTCCCTGGAAAAACCCGGAACCAAGATCGTCTTGAAAACCAATTCGCTCCCGGGTCCCAAGGCCGTCACCTCCATGCACAAGGTCGCGCTGGTCTCCATCGAGCCGGCCAGCGCGGTAATCAACGGCGCACAGATCATGGCGCGCGCCCTCGACGCCCTGGCTCGATCCAACACCGAAGTGCTGACGTTCTCCAGTTCCAGCTATCGCCAAAGCTTTTGCTTCCTGGTGCGCCAGGATGAGTTAGCCGCCGCCAAGGCAAGTCTGGAGGCAAATCTCGCACTGGAGTTGACGCACGGTTACCTTCGGCCGCTAAGCGTCGACACCAACGTCGGGCTTCTGGCGGTGGTAGGAGAAGGTATGCAGGGTACGCCTGGCCTGGCCGGCAGAATCTTCACCGCAATCTCCCGCGAGCGCGTCAACATCATAGCCATCTCCCAGGGGTCCAGTGAGTTAACCATTGCCATCGTCGTAGCCAAAGACGGTCTAGAGACCGCCGTCCACGCCGTCCACGAAGAGTGCGGGCTTGCCAGGCTGGGTTAGCCCCCAACCAACTGCGGTACAATTGATGTTATCCGGACAGTAACTATTCTCAGGAGAAATTTGTTTCATGTTTGATTTGTTTCGCAGCCGCGATAAAGCTGTGCGGTACCTGCTCGGCGGTTTGCTGGGTCTCGTTGCCCTCTCGATGGTGATCACGCTTATTCCGGGATATGGCAGCGCCAGCCGCTCCCCTGACGAAGTGGTTGCACAAGTCGGCGGCGAGAAGATTACCGTCCGGCAAGTACAGTTGCAATTGCAAAATATGATGCGGAACAAGTCGGTCCCGCCCGAGATGGTGTCCATGTACCTTCCCCAGCTCATCGACCAGATGATCTCGGAAAATGCACTCGCCTACCAGGCGGGACGCATGGGATTCCAGGTCAGCGACGCCGAGGCGGGAAACGCGATTCGCTCCATGCTCACCCAGCTTTTTCCCGACGGCAACTTTAACAAGGCGGTCTACGAGCGCTTCCTGAGCGAACAGGGCCTCACCGTTCCCGAGTTTGAAGAGAACATCCGCAAGAACCTGCTCGTGCTGAAGCTCAGAAACCTGGCGCTCGAAGGCGTCGTCGTCAGCCCGAAAGAAGTGGCTCAGGAATATAATCGCCGCAACGACAAGATCAAACTCGATTACGTTGTATTCGATCCCGCCAAGCTGAAAGAACAGATGAAGGTCACGCCGGCGGAAGAGATGGAATATTTCACAAAGAATCGTGACAAATTCAAACTCAATGAAAAGCGCAGCTTCGATCTGCTGCTTGCCGATCAAACGAAACTGGCGGCCACCATCACCATCCCGGACGCGGAGCTCCGCCGCGATTACGACACTGCCAAGGACAAGTTCCGCACTCCGGAACGCGTCCATGTGCGCCACATCCTGATCAGCACCACCGGCAAGTCGCCCGAGGAGGCGAAGAAGCTCGAAGCGAAGGCAGCCGACATTTTGAAACAAGTCAAAGGCGGTGCGGACTTCGCGGAGCTGGCCAAGAAAAACTCCGAAGATCCCGGTTCGGCAGCCAAGGGCGGCGACCTCGGATGGGTTGTGCGCGGACAGATGGTCAAGCCGTTTGAAGAAGCCTGCTTTACCCTCAAGCCGAAGGAAATCAGCAATCTCGTGAAGACCGAATACGGTTTTCACATCGTGCAAGTGCTCGAAAAGGAAGATGCGCGGCTGAAGCCCTTCGAAGAAGTGAAAGATCAGATCGCCAACGAGAAAAAGAGACAAATGGTGGGCGAGCGGATGCAAAATGCAGTCGACCAGGCCCACGCAGCCCTGCTGAAGAACCCGGCGCAGGTGGACCAGATCGCTCAGCAATTCGGACTGGAGTTGATCAAAGTTGCCAACCATGGCCCCGGCGAATCACTTCCCGAACTCGGCACCAACAGTGCGGTAGACACCGCCATAGCGGCTTTGAAAGTGCATGACGTCACCGACGTCTTTCAGATCGGCACCGACAAAATGGCTGTTGCGGAGCTAACCGGCATCCAGCCCGTTCGCAACGGTGAATTCAACGAAGTGGAGCCACAGGTGAAAGCCGCTGTCATCGACGAAAGAATGGGGCTCGCGACTCAGCAAAGAAACGTAAAGCTGAACTACGAACTGAAGACCGCCGGTACCGATCTCAAAGCGATCGCCAAGAAATACGACATGGAATTGAAGAGTACCGACGAGTTCACCCGCGACGGAGCAGCCGAAGGAATTGGACCGGCAACCTACGTGGAAGAAGCCTTCAATAAAAATGTCGGCGACATGGTCGGCCCGTTCCAGGTTGAGGGCAAAACCTTCTACGCCAAGGTAACCGGAAAGACGACCGCCGATCCGGCCAAGTTTCAGGCCGCTCGCGGCGACCTTCTCCTGCAACTGAAGAAGAAGAAGGCGAACGAACGCAAGGAACTGTTCGAAGACGGCCTTGTAACCGAATTGGTGAAAGAAGGCAAGATCAAGAAATACCCGGAAGCAATCCAGAACCTCACGCAGCGTGCACGAAGCTAGCGCATGCACGCGTTTTTTGACTTCGTCTTTCATACCCTCACCAATCCGGACCGGCTGATCGAGTTTCTCTCGACGGTCGTCACCGGATGGTGGGGCTATGCGCTGTTCTGCGGAATCGTTTTTTCAGAAACCGGACTGCTGATGGGCTTCTTCTTGCCCGGCGATTCCCTGCTATTCACAATCGGTGTGGTAGCGGGCGCTGGAGAATTGAACATCGTGGCGATTATCGCCTCCTTGATCGCCGCTGCCATTACAGGAGTTGCCTCGGGCTACATGATCGGGCGGAAAACCGGTCCGAAGATCTTCAACCGCCCCGATTCGCGTCTCTTCAAACAAGAGAACCTGCAGAAGACGAAAGCCTTCTACGAAAAGCACGGCGGAAAGGCGATCATCTACGCTCAATTTGTACCCATCATCCGTACCTTCACTCCGTTCATGGCCGGTGTTGCACAAATGCCGTACCCGCGATTCGCCATGTTCAACGTGATCGGCAGCGTTGGCTGGGTCACCTCCATGACCCTCCTCGGTTACTGGCTCGGAAACTTCCCTCTCGTCCGGCATCACTTCGAGAAGCTTGTGATCCTGATTGTCCTGGTATCGGTAATGCCGATCGTCTTCGAGTATTGGAAGTCCCGGAACACGGCCCGCGCCCTATCGGCTACCGCGCAGAAATAGCTGCCACTGCCGCTTTCACCTGCGGATCGGTCTGCATCTCCACTTCGTCGCCCTTCTCCACCCCAACCGCCTGGTTCAGAATCTCCTGCTTCAGACGGCTTCTGATCCACTCGCTCTCTTTTGACCAGTCGCCGATGCTCGGCCGGATATTATTCTGCGAAAGTTCCAGTTGGAATTGATCCAGCATCTCGTTCGAGACTTCGAACGATGCCCCAATCCCCGAGTGCCCCTTCAGCCACTCGGTAGCAAACGTCGGAAAGGCGCCACTGGTCTCCAGCACAGCGCCGAGCGGCGTCACTCCCCGCGGATAGACCACCTGATCCGGTTGAATCCCGCCCGACCCGCCGTTGAGCACACGGCCGGAATCGGAGTGGAAGTTGCTCTGCTTGGTTTCGCTGATTTCTTTCGTCGCTTCATCCAAAGCGCCAGTCAACCGGTGTTGGATGGATCGGCCGCTCGGTGTGTAGTAGAACGCCGTAGTCAAAGCCAGTCCCGTGTTGTGGGAGAGCGGATAGACGCTCTGCACCAATCCTTTTCCAAAGCTCGGTTCTCCAATAATCGAAGCCCGATCGTGATCTTGCAAGGCACCAGCCACGATTTCTGAAGCGCTGGCGCTCTTACCGTTGATCACCACAGCCACAGGAAACGTGTAGGGAGTGGCGCTGTCTTTCACGTTGGCTTCGTCGTCTTTCTTGGCACGTCCGCGGATGGTGAGAATCCGCTGCTTCGGCTGCAAAAAGAGCGTGGCCGTATCCAATGCCGCGCTCATCACGCCTCCTGGATTGTTGCGCAAGTCCAGCACCAGGCCTTTGAGTTGCGAGCCACCCAGCTTCTCAATCGCATCCTGCAACTGCTTGCCGGTCGCGATGTCAAAACTTGCCACCCGAACGAACGCGATTCCAGGGCGAAGCAGAAAAGCCCGATCCACGCTGGGGCTATCCACCGTCTCGGGCGTCAGCGTAAATTGCATCAACCGCGCATTGCCAGGGCGCCGCACCATCAGCTCAACCTTCTGCTGCCGCGATTCCGTCAAGAGCTGAACCAGTTGCTCCACCTGGAGGCGGTCCAGCCGGATTCCATTGATCCCCAGAATCTCGTCGCCAGGACTGATGCCGGATCGCGCCGACGGTGTGTTGGGCAGGGTCTGCAGCACGATCACACGACCCGGAAGAAGTGAGACCACGCTTCCAAATCCCTTCCGCTCGGACCGTTCCATCTGCTGGAGCTGCTCGAACTGTTGCGGATCGAAGAAGACGGAATGCGGATCGAGCTTCTTCAGCATTCCGGGTATGGCGCCCTCATAAAAGGCTTTGTCCGCTTCTACGGGATCAGCCGCTTCGCCCCGGACAATGCTGAACACATCGACTATTTTCTTGATCTGCTGGTCAAGCGTGTCCGCCGATGGCGCGGCGAACAGAAGGAACAACGCTGGTAAAAATGTGAACACCTAGTATGAGTCTACCGAAGCGCTCATCATTGACCGGTGATGGTCACTTTTTGCGTCGTGTCTCCAAACGTGATGAGGAAAACATTATCCACCGGATCGGGTCCGAGGCGAACCATACTTTCCCAGAGTCCAGGGACGTCGCCATCGAAGGAATTGGTGGTGACCACGGAACCGCCGCCCGAAACAACCGTGACCACCGGAGTAGCGGTGACTGGAACGCCGATCGAGTCCAACGCCCGGAAATCCAGAGCCTGCCGCGACAAATGGCGCGCGCTCGTCACAGGGGAATACACAACGATATTGTTCGGAGTATTCGCGGTAACGCCAACCCAGTACGGAATGTGAGCCTCAATGCTGTTAGAGGACGCATGCACCACGATCAGCCCCTGATATTCACCCGGATCGAGATTCGTTCCCTGGGTCTGCACCGTCACATCCTGCGACTTGCCGGCATCAAGTTGTATCGTGGTCGTCGAAATCGTAGGTACAACCGTCCCGTCAAAGGAGTTCACTGTAATCGTAAACGAATCTGCGTTTTTGCCGAGGTTCGTCACAGTCAGCGTACTCGTCAGATTCACAGTATTTCCGCCGGACCCAAGACCAAGCTGCGTCGGATAAACGGCGATCGTACTATTGAGCGCCGAAGCCACATTGAGAAGACCCGCGCCGCCCTTTTGCACGCCAATAGGCTTCACACCATCAAGAGAGTAGATCGCGGTGCTGTTGATGAGCAGCGAACGGTACTGCGCCATCGTCAGACCCGGCCGCGCTGCCTTGAGGATCGCCGCCGCGCCCGCAACCATTGGCGACGCGAGACTCGTGCCGCTGGCGACCTGATAGCTTCCCAGCGAGGAAGGAGCCGCGGTCAATACGGAATCGCCAACCGCAAGTAAATCCGGCTTAATATTGTTGTCCACATTTGGCCCCCGGCTCGACTGAAGATCTAATCGCGCTGGATCGACAAAAAAAGCCGTCTGACTAAAGCTCAGCGTAGCGTTCAAACTCCCGCCCTGTTGCAACCGCTGTTGAATATCCAGACCGTCGCTGTTACCCACCATCACCGACGGAAGTTTTGCCGAGCCGACTGCCATCGGGAACCCATCCGGGTCCGAAGCGTAGGTATAGACGATAGCCGCCGTGGCGCCCGCCGCCTGCGCGTTGTTCAGCTTGGCTTCAAAGGTGCAGGTTCCTCGAAGGATCAGCGCGACATGACCCTGCAGACTGCCAGCCGGAAGCGAATTGCAGGCAAGCGAGGTTGGATCGACAGATGTAACATCCGTCAGCGGTCCGTGCACGCCCGCTTTGGGCTGAGATCCGCTACCCACGTACGACGCATAAGGGCTGGTCACGCCCTCCACCAGGAGGGGCGCCGCAAAATCTCTGTCATTATGCGAGTTGCCCAAAGTGATAGCATCAACTGCGCTCCCCGGAGTTCCAACCGTATTCGCGCCCGGCCCATCGTTCCCGGCTGCGATCACGACAATCACTCCCGCCGCCGTCGCCGCCTCCACTGCTTGAGTCAGGATATCCGCCTCTGGACGCTCCGCCGGCACTAGCCCGAGGCTCATGTTGAGAATATCCATGCCATCGGCGACCGCGTCATCCAGGGCTTGCAGGATAAGATCCGTCGGAGCCCCGCACTGATCCGCGTCCGGAAACACTTTGTAGTTCCCCAAATACGCCTTGGGCGCGATGCCGGTAATCGTGCCCAACGGCGTCACATTCGTCAATCCAGCGGCCACCATAGATACCGCCGTACCATGCCCGCAGACGTCGTTCGCGGATCCTGGAAAGAAACTGTCATCGTAACTGCGCGCCACAATGATCTTGTTGCTGGTGAAAATCTTATCGGTACCCTGATTGACGATCGGGAAGCCCGCCGGCATCGTGAGGTTCGCATCTTGGAAGGCCGGATGTCCACTATCGATTCCGGTATCGATAATTCCAATCTTGACGCCAAGCCCGGCTTGATCCTGACCGCCAATCTGACTCCAGGCGTCCGAAACTTTCTGCAGTCCAACCGCTCTGTCGAGCGAAGGGCGATACATCCGGATCGCGTGCACGCGCTTCACGCCCGCCATCTGCGCCACTTCGGCAGCGCGTTGAGCATCCATCTCCACCACCAGCGCATTCGCTACATTCTGAATTCGATGACGCACCGTAGCTCGGCCGTTCTCGATTCTGGCGGTCATTCGATTATGCTGCGCTTGCAAATTCGCGCGGCTCGCCGCCAGATTCTTCGCATCAACCCGTACGCCACGGGCAACCTTCCTCGCAGCGGAGGAAACAGCCGGCTCACCATTGAGCTCAACAATGAAGCGTCCGGAAACAATCTGACCGGAGGCAAGACTAAGACTGGCGATGGCGGCTGCCACCCAATAAAATATACGATGCATCACAGACCTGTCTTTCTACTCTACAGCTATCCCGCACGTTCACAATCAAACGCGCCGTGCGAGTCCGCGACCCAAACTCCGTTTCGCGGCGTTTGCTCACCCGCCCGCAAAGGGCCGGGCGCGGCCATCTCAGTATTCACAAGCAAACGCGTCGTGCGAGTCCGCCACCCAAACTCTGTTTTGCAGCGTTTGCTCACTCGCCCGCAAAAGGCCGTCGCGGCTATTTCAGTATTCACAAGCAAACGCGTCGTGCCAGTCTGCGGCCCAAACTCCGTTTTGCGGCGTCTGCTCACTCGCCCGCAAAGGGCCGTCGCGGCCATCTCAGTATTCACAAACAAACACGTCGTGCCAGTCCGCGGCCCAGGCTCCCTTTTGCAGCCTCCGCTCAGTATCTAAGTTGTATTAAGAACAACACGCGTGGCAGCTTGAGGTTGCGCGGATGTGATACGCAAAGACCCTTAGAGGAATTCGTACTAAGGCCCGATTAGACAATCCTAACCTGATTTGTTACAATGAATTAGAGGTATCTTTTTCGATGGCTAGCAAACCGGCATATGCCACAGGCGCCCAAGTGGAGCATCAGAAATTCGGATTGGGGTCAGTCCTGAATTGCGGCGACGACTACATTGTAATCAAATTCGACGATCATGGCGAGAAAAAGTTCGTCACTGCGATCGTGCTCCCAGGCTTGAAGAAGAGTGACCGGCAACCCCCCGTTGAGAAGCGCGCCACCCGCGCCCGCAAGAAAGCAGTTCCCACAGCCTCCGCCGCCAAGTAAACTAGTACTTACACTCCAGGTCCGCTACGCTGGGTATACTCAGCATAGTGGTATCCCGAAGTGTATCTGCGTACCTTGTTTTTTCACCGCTTCTCCTGGCAGCGGACCCCGATCCTCGCGAGATCATTCGCAAATTGTCCGTTGTCGACGCCGAGAATGACCGGCGCGCCCAGGAGTACACAATGGTTGAGAAGAGAACGGACCGCGTCTTCGATTCCAGCGGCAAGGTCAAAACCGCGACTTCCAAAAGTTTCGACATTCTCAATATCGACGGAATTCGCTACCATCGCCAGACCGAAAAAGATGGAAAACCTCTGCCATCCGATGAAGCGCGCAAAGCCCAGGAAACCATCGATCGGAAAATCGCCGAGCGCAAGAACGAAACAGAGGCACAACGCCGCCAGCATCTTGCCGACCAGGAAAAACGCCGCACCGAAGCCCGCTCCTTCTTGAAGGAAATTCCCGACGCCTTCAACTTTCAAATTCTTCGCGAAGAGACTCTCGACAGCCGCCGTGTCTGGGTAATCCGAGCCGAGCCAAACGCCGGTTACCGGCCGCGCAGACCCGAAGCCCGGATCCTGCAGAAGTTTCATTGCACGTTGTGGATCGATCAAACAGATTATCAATGGGCCAGAGTGGACTGCGAATCGTTGGACACCGTCTCCTTTGGATTGTTTGTGGCTCGCCTGAACAAGGGCGCTCATGTTCTCTTCGAGCAGACCCGTCTAAACAACGAGGTCTGGTTAATGAAGCGCATCCAAGTGAAATATGACGTGCGTTTGGCGCTCCTTAAGCACCAGGCCGGCGAGTTCGAGCAGGTTCATTCGAATTTCCGCAAGTTTCAGGCCAATTCGAAAATCGTCCCGTCCGGCGAACAATAATTCTCACGCCACGGCCTGACCGCGATATTCGGTAAACAGACTGCTCTGCGCGGCGGGAAATTTCCTCAACAGTTCCTTCGGTGTGTTCGCCACACTCACTCCAAGCATCGTCTGCAATTGAAGCGCGTTCACCACCGCCTTCCCGCCCGCATCGTTATTGGTGATCACGAAAACCCGCTCCGCGTGGCGGCCGATACGTTCGATCCGGCTCGTCCACTCAGCCAGTTCCGCCTCGGAATATAGATAATCGTAGCGATGCGCCTTCAACGGATCGTTGTTGTCCTGATACCAGTTAAAACAACTCCTTCCATGAAGCCGGACATAGCCTGTCCCAGTCGTCAGAAACGCCGTGGGAGGCATTGCCTTGGTATAGGTTGGCTGGTCGATATTGCAAAAGCCAATGTTGTAGTCGATGAAAACGCCCAGCGCTTCGTCGCGCATCCAACTTACGTGACGCATCTCCGCCACCAGGGGAAACTCATGGAAAGCACGCCGCAGCCGAATGAGAAACTCCCGATTCTCCGTCGTGAAACGAAACGACCAGGGAAACTGCATGAGCAAAGCGCCAAGACGCCGGGAATGTAGCAACGGCCAGAGCCCGGCCTTGAACGCGGCGATACCCTCCGGGTCCAACAAACGTTCGTGAGTAAAACGCCGGTGAAGTTTCGCTGTGAATTGAAACCCTGGATTCTGACCAATCTTCTGAATCCACAGGCGCGTCACCTCCGGCCTCAGGTCCTGATGAAAGGACGATGTAATCTCGATCGCATTGAAATATTTGGAAAGATACTCAAGCGAGTGAAAGCCGCGAGGCTTCGGCTGTGGATAAACCAACGCATTCCAATGCGGATGCGACCAGCCCGCTGGACCAATTTGAAGCTTTGCTGAAGGCAACATAACGAAAAGACCTCATCTTCGCCGTTTATTCGCCTATAGAATAACCGGGAATAGGCTTCGCGTCAAGCTCTAATATCCGGAGCTACAAGGTGCCGTTCTTCAGTTGTAAATTTTTTTTAAGGAACCGCGTAACCAAAGGAGGGGTAGCAACGTTTTATAGACAACCCCGTTACATAGCGGGCGCAAATCACCCCTACACCCAAACACTGCGCCCGCTCCTCTAAATCTGTACCGTACCGTTATCACTGTACATCAGTTTCATCATTCTGTAAATAGTCCCTCAAACAAAGGTGAGCTGAGATACCTTTCTCCAGAATCCGGAAGCACCACGACCATCGTTTTTCCCTTCATATCCGGCTCGCGTGCGATCCGTACCGCAACCGCCACAGCCGCACCGCATGAAATTCCGCAAAGCAACCCCTCTTCCCGAGCCAGCCGCCGCGCCATTTCAATCGATTCTTCATTCGTAACGAGTTCCACCCGGTCCACCATCTTAAGATCCAGCGTGTCCGGAATAAACCCCGCGCCGATCCCCTGAATCTTATGCGGCCCTGGATGCAAAGGCTCATTCTTCAGTGTCTGTGTAATCACTGGGCTTCCAGTCGGCTCAACTCCGATTGAAACGATTTTCTTGGCCTTAATGTTCTTAATAAACCGCGAAACACCAGTGATCGTACCGCCCGTACCAATGCCCGAAACCAGAACGTCGATGCCACCCTCCGTGTCATCCCAGATCTCAGGACCCGTCGTCGTGAAATGGATCTCAGGATTCGCCGGATTCTTAAACTGTTGGAGCAACACGTAACGGTTCGGATTGCTCGCCACCATCTCCTCGGCCTTAGTAATGGACCCCTTCATCCCGCTCGCGCCTTCGGTCAGAATCAAATTCGCCCCGAAAGCCTTCAGCACCTTCCGCCGCTCCAGCGACATCGTTTCCGGCATAGTCAGCGTAATAGGATAACCGCGCGCCGCCGCGACAAACGCCAGCGCGATCCCGGTATTCCCGCTGGTAGGCTCGATCAATTCTTTGCCAGGCCCCAGGATTCCGCGCTTCTCCGCATCCCAAATCATCGAAGCGCCAATGCGGTCCTTCACCGAATAAGCGGGATTGTGGCCCTCAACCTTCGCCAGCATAGTGACCGGTGCCCCGTCGGTTACCCGATTCAATTTCACCAGCGGCGTGCGGCCAATGCTAAACGAATTATCCTGAAAGATCATCTCGTCTCCTCTTGAGTAACATCGCGCAAAACGGACTCGCTCCGGCGCTCCCACCATGCATGTTCCTCTCCACTGAACACTGCGCCTGCGCGGCCTTTACGCTCTTGAGTAACATCGCCCCAAAGCGGCTCCCTCCGGCGCTCCCACCATGCATGTTCCTCTCCACTGAACACTGCGCCTTCGCGGCCTTTACGCTCTTGAGTAACATCGCCCCAAAACGGCTCCCTCCGGCGCTCCCACTATGCATGTTCCTCTCCACGGAACACCGCGCCTTCGCGGCCTTTGCGCTCATGAGTAACATCGCGCAAAACCGGCTCCCTCCAGCGCTCCCACCAGGCATGTTCCTCTCCAATCAATGCCTTCTCGGCCGTTGCACTGTTGAGCAACATCGCGCAAAACCCACCCGCTCCAGCATTCACACAATCAAATTTCCCAGTTTGGCACGTACTTGCCCTGTTTCTCGCGCCAGCGCCGCGCCAGGTCCGCGAAGTTTGTCTGATCCACCACCGATGAGATCGCCCGGTCCACATCGCGCCACAGATCCGTAAACGGCGTCTCTTCCTTCGATTTGCCGGCCCGCTGTCCCGCGCGGCTGCCCTCCACATACCGGATCACCTGCCCCACCGTAATGTTCTCAGCGGGACGTGATAACAGATAACCACCTTCGGCGCCCCGGCGCGATTCCACAAATCCACCCTGCTTGAGCCCGGCCAAAATCAGCTCCAGGAACTTCTGGGGAATCTTTTGGCGCGCCGCGATATCCGCAATCTTCACTGGCGCACCGCGATTCTGCACCGCCAGATCGAGAATCGCCTGGAGCGCGTACTCGCCCTTAACTGAAATATTCATAATGGCTTGAGCTAATCACCTAGCCGTCACTAGAGATTATATCTTCGCCCGGGTTAATTGCTCATGAGGAAAATCAACGGGCGTTTATCTTCCTCCGGTGTGGACTCCCAAAATCGCACCAGAATCTCGTACACCATGATGCCCGTCTCTCCTTCGCCAAGGAGTACATACTGCAACGCCTGGCGCATCATATTGTGGCGCGTCAGCCCGAGCATGATGCGCATTGGATCGATCAGCGTGCTGATGTAGGCAATCGTATTCGCGATGGCGATGGCCTGCGATACCTCAATCAGGTAATCGGGCCCTTCGCGAACCGCGCGAATACACAGAGGCGCATAAAATTCACTGCGATTATCAAGCAGAATCACGTGGATAAACGCCAGCGGACCCGGACAC
>Ga0105240_10001541_pt1 | contig 39132 bp, 37 predicted proteins | sample KBSC54metaG_FD_80426 | JGI IMG/M metagenome (GOLD analysis project Ga0105240, IMG submission 80426) | Corn rhizosphere microbial communities from Kellogg Biological Station, Michigan, USA - KBS C5-4 metaG | ecosystem: Host-associated > Plants > Roots > Rhizosphere > Soil | place: Michigan, USA... | reverse complement strand
CTTTAAGACGGCTAACCCGGCGGATGAGTTCTTCCTTGTGAAATTCAACGAGCGTCCGAAATTGGCTGTTTCCTTTACGCCGAACGCCGATGAACTCTATGAATACATAGTTCGAACTCGGCCGTACGGCCAGACCTCTCTGCTGGACGCAATCCATCTGGCGGCGAACCAGATGAAAAACGCACGGAACCCCAGAAAAGCTCTCGTCATCTTTTCCGACGGCGGAGATAACCGGAGCCGCCATACGGTGTCGGAAATCAAGAACGCTTTGGTTGAGTCCGATGTGCAACTCTACGCCATGGGGATTTTCGATTCCGATTCCCGGAAGCTTCCGGCAGAGGAACGAAACGGGCCCCAGCTATTGCAGGAGTTGGCCGAACAGACAGGAGGCCGCCACTTCGCCATTGACAATATTGACGACCTTCCTGCGATCAGCGCGCGTATCGGCACGGATTTGCGAAATGAATACCTGTTCGGCTATTCACCCTCAAACCCGGCCAAAGACGGCAAATATCGGCGCGTACGCTTAACGGTGGCCCCTCCTAAAGAGATGCCCGAGCTGAGAACTTTCTACCGGCGCGGATATTACGCGCCGGTAGACTAGCCTTTTATTACCAACGAATGCCGAATGTTACGGGCAAATAATCGGTGTGATAATTGCCTATAAACATGCGGTTATATCGCGCCTCGGCGAAAAATTTAGCATTCCATTTGGTGCCGAGCGCCACTCCGAGACCTACATTGAAACCCGGTTTGTTAACCGAATAGGACGACAGAACCTGGTTTGCCGCTACATTGATGGGGAAGAACCCAAAAAACGGATCGAATCCGGTTACAGTGGCAACCGTTGGCGCTGTAAACTCCTGATAACGATGGTAGAGTCCACCGCCGCCAACCACGTAGACATCTGCCTTACCCCGCGGCGTGAGATGCACGATAGGATCGAGGGTGAGCGACCAAATGTGTACATCGCCGCCGGGAACTCCGATGCTATTCAACGTCCCGGAATTGATCCCGAAGTCGTTGAAATTCCACTGCAGAAGGGCCCCGACCCGATTGTTGAAGTTGTATCCGCCGCCTAACCCTGCGTTCCAACCGGTATTGAGGTGCGACCCAGTTGTGCCCACCGGGCTGGTGAATCCCGCGCCAAGATCAAATGTAAAGTGAGGGACTTCTTGAGCACTGAGACCAAAAGCTGTCACTAGACCAATTAAAGATGTCAAAGCGAGTTTGTTCATTTCAAATTAACTCCTCTCACATTTAGATCATCACGGGCACAGAACGGTTACCAGAAAGAGATACGCGGAAATGGGGATTGCTGTTTTGCGATACTCAAATCATGCACGTCCTTCGAGCTCTCTCATTAGTGGCTCTGTGCGTCATACCGGCGCTTGGCGTCGAAAAGATTCCTCTGGACGAGTACCGCCAGCGCCGCGCGCAGCTTCGCAAAGAGGTGGGCGATTCCGTCGTCATCCTTTTCGGCCACAGCGAACAGGAAAACGGCGGCGATCTCCGTACAGGTTTCTTCCAGGAGGCGAATTTTTATTACCTCACCGGTTGGAAAGAAACAGGAGCCATTCTTGTTCTTACACCGTCGTCTGAAGTTCTACTCATACCTCGCCGCGACCGCGAGCAGGAGAAATGGACGGGTCCCAAACTAACTCCGGAAGATTCGGGCGCTCGCGGGGTGACGGGTTTCGATACCCTGCTCGCGTCCGAAGAGTTCGAATCCCATATTGGGCATTGGGCCGAGCAGGGCAAGAAGATCTACACACTCCCCGGTACTCCGGCGTCGGAGGGCCTCAAACGCGTTTTGCCTTTGCGCCAGTTTGCCGACGCAGCTCTGCCCATCGCCCGTCTGCGCATGAAAAAGTCCGCATCCGAGTTGGCGCTCATTCAGCGATCTACCGATGCGAGCATTGATGCTCATTTTGCCGCCTGGAGGATCATTCGCCCGGGCGTGCCGGAATTCAAGGTGGCGGCACTGATGGAGGGTACGTATTTCGCCGAAGGCTGTGAACGGAATGCCTATGCGCCCATTGTCGGCTCGGGGCCAAACGCCGCCATATTGCACTATTCCGCTAATCGCCGAACCATCGATCAGGGCGAAGTTGTATTAATGGATGTCGCCGGCGAGTGTTCCATGTATGCCAGCGACATCACGCGCACCGTGCCCGTCAACGGCAAATTTACCCCGCGCCAACGCGAGCTCTACGAGATCGTCCTGGGAGCGCAGAACGCCGTGATCAACGCCACCAAGCCCGGCATGTCTCTCGGCCGCGTGGGCCCAACAAGTTTGAACAAAGTGGCTCGTGACTACTTCGACTCGCATGGTAAAGATAAACACGGCGAACCGCTGGGCAAGTATTTCACTCACGGCATCGGCCATCATGTAGGGCTGGATGTACACGATGCGAACGACCCCGCGCTACCGTTGGCCGCTGATATGGTGATCACCGTCGAACCCGGCCTCTATATACCTGAAGAGGGTATTGGCATCCGGATCGAAGACGTCGTTCAGGTGACGGACAACGGTGCGAAGATTCTTACGTCGCGCCTGCCGAGGGATCCGGACGAAATCGAAAAGTTCTTCGCCAGCCGCTAACTCATGCCTCGCCGTCATCGCAGGTTCACCGCGGGCTACGCTTTGGTCCTGCTTGGTGCGTTTGTGCTGGCGATCGCCGCATCTTGGATGCCGCTTTCCGATCACGTGGACGACATCGCTTACGACTGGATGTTCCTGCGCCAGCCGCCGAAACCCTGGCCGCCAAGCTCCATAATTCTCGGCATAGACGAAACGACCTTTGAGAAGATGGATGGCCAGTCGCATCTGCGCCAGATTATCGCCCGAGGACTTGAGCTCATTGAAAAAGCAGGACCCAAGGCCGTGGCCGTTGACGTGATTCTTGCCGACGACCCGAAGAACCCGGAGAACGCCGCGCTAGAGGCGGCGTTTGCGAAAACTCCGAACCTGGTTCTATCCAGCGACCGCATTGCTTCCATTGACCGTTGGGAAGATCCGCTTCCTTTCTTCAGCCGCCATGCCGCGGCTCTTGGCCACGCTCACAGGCTGACTAATTCCGTCTGCCGCTCTATTCAATTGCGCCAGATTGCGGGCCACGTCCGGCGATGGGCGCTGGCGTTAGAGGCATTCCGCCTCGCGCGCGGGGCGCAGTACATTGAGGAATCTCCGGATTCGCTGCAGGTTGGGTCAACTCTGATACCCGTGACCACTTCCGAAGCCTTGCTATACATCCGCTACCTTCCGCCGCTGCCCGATGGGGCTTCACGGATTCCTGAGATCTCGGTCGCTCAACTCGCAGCCGATCCGTCGCTTGCCGAGAGTTTCCGCGGCAAGGTAGTCTTCGTGGGCGTCACCGCCATGTCGGCCGCGCAGGATCGCCCCATGACTCCTTACGACACTCAAAGCGGCGTCGTTATACATGCGCAAGCTTACGAGACCATGGCGCACGGACAGTTCCTGGTTCCGGTCTCGAACAAGAGTGTGATCGGTATCTGCATGTTGATCGGTGTACTTGCAGGGTTCATCTTTGTCTTCACAAGCGGCGTGCAAGGGTATGTGTTCGGAGGTCTTCTGATTCTCGCCGCTCACCTGACTCCGCATATCGCATTCACCACAGGCGTCGTTTTCCCCTACACGGCGCCGGTTCTCACGGCGTGGTTCTGCGTTTCCGCCGCTGCCTCATACATGCACTTTTTCGTTCGCCGCCAGTTGCGCGATGCCGAAAGGGATAAGGCCCGCTACCTGGAGGCCATCCATATGGTGAGTCATGAAATGCGGTCGCCGCTAACCGCGATACAGGGTACCAGCGAACTGATGGGCCGCTATACCCTAAGCGATGATAAGCGCAAACAGATGGCCCAGATGATCAACTCGGAATCGAAGCGCCTGGCCCGGATGATCCAGACGTTCTTGGATGTCGAACGTCTATCCGCGGGTGAGATGGACTTGCGCACCGACTCGTTCGCCGCTCAAGATGCGGTGGAGGCGTGCCTGCAGCGGGCGCGTCCTCTGGCGGACAGAAAGGAAATTCAGTTACGCGCCGCGCAGATCGATCCGTGGCCTTTGAAAGGAGACCGCGAGCTCATGGAGTACGCCATCTACAACCTGCTGACCAACGCCGTCAAATACTCGCCGCCGAATACCACGGTCACTATCGCGGCTCACGCTGAGGGCTCTATGCTGCACCTTTCCGTCGCTGATCAAGGCATTGGAATGGAACCTGCGGAACTGAAGAATATTTTCAAGAAATTCTATCGAACGAGGAAGGCGGAGACGTCTGGTGAAGTCGGGACGGGAATTGGCTTGTCGATCGTTGAACAGATCGTCACTCATCATGGGGGGCGAATCGATGTGACCAGTACACCCGGCAAGGGATCATGTTTTACGATAGTATTACCTCGGGGTACAGCCCCCGAGACCGCGCCCGCGTCCAAGATGGTTTCTCACTAGACGAAAACTCCCGTCCGAGGTCTGATCTTGTCCCGATTACTAGTTGTGGAAGACGACAATTCGGTACGCTCCACCGTAGTCACCTTTCTCGAATTGGAGGGCTACGCCGTGGATGCCGTCGCCTCTACGCGTGAGGCGTTGGAAAAATTGCAGAATCACAAATATCCGGTGATCCTGTCCGATATTTATCTCGACGAAAAAACCGGGCTTGACGTGCTGCGTGCCGCGCGGGTCAAGAATCCGAACTGCGCGGTAATTCTGATGACCGGACGCGGCACCATGGAAACGGTGATGCATGCCACCGAGGGCGGCGCGTTCGACTACATCGCCAAACCATTCGAACTCGATAAGCTCTTGGAAACCGTCAAGCGCGCCGAAGCTTCGCTCGAGGTGACCGAAGAGGCTGCCAAGGATGAAATTGAACCCGAGGATCTTCCCGATACGGAGATGATGGGTAGTTCAGCCGTGATGGTGGATATCTATAAGACGATTTCACGCGTCGCTCCCACGGATGCTACTGTCCTGATCGAAGGCGAAACCGGCACTGGCAAGGAACTCATCGCGCGCATGATTCATCGAAACAGCCTTCGCGCGGATCAGCCATTCGTTGCCGTCGACTGTGGTGGTATTACGCCGTCTTTGATCGAGAGCGAACTTTTCGGCGCCCTGCGCGGCGCATATACGGGCTCGGACCGGGATCGAATCGGCTATTTCGAGGCTGCTAATCGTGGGACGATTTTTCTGGATGAAATCGGCGAGATTGAGCTGAATTCGCAGCTCAAGCTGCTTCGATTTCTCCAGGAGCGGGAGATTCGGCCGGTGGGTGGAACGAAGGCGAAGCCCGTCGATGTCCGCGTGGTGGCCGCTACCAACCGCGATCTGAAAAAAATGGTGGACGACGACGAGTTCCGCAGCGATTTGTGGTACCGGCTGAACGTGATTCGCATCTCGGTCCCGCCTTTGCGTGAGCGGCGCAGCGACATCGCGCTATTGACGCAGCTTTTTCTTCGGCGGGCGAACGAGCGCTACGGCCAAAATGCCAGGCTCACCGAATCGGGACTCAGGGCGCTCGAAGAGTACACTTGGCCGGGCAATGTCCGGCAGATACAGCACCTGATCGAACGCCTTTCTATTCTTGCGCCGAATGCGCGGATCGACCGGGAGGCTGTTCGTTCGGCGATAGAGTCCATGGATCCGCGCGACACGGCAGGTGAGACGCTGGCCGACACCGAGACCGAACAAATTCGCAAGGTGTTGGCGGCGGCCGGGGGGAACAAGAGCCGCGCGGCCAAGATTCTTGGTATTGAACGCAAGACGCTGTATCGCAAACTGGAGCGGATGGGGTTACAGTGAGCCGATGCACACGCTTTCCCATGCTTTCCCCACGCCTTCCCTATTGACCTGACTATCGGAATCTGATATAACGGAATCCGATCATGAAGGACGTTGCCGATAGTTTCCTCCCACTCGCCCCTGCCACTTTGCACATTCTGCTTGCGCTAGCTGCCGAAGATCTGCATGGCTACGGCATCATGCAGGAGGTGGCGCGTCAATCAGACGGCCGCTACAAACTCGGACCCGGCACACTGTACGACAATCTGCAACGAATGATGAAACAGGGGATGGTGGAGGAGGTCGGCGGGCGCGCGGAGGACGAGGGTTCCCGGCGGCGTTACTACCGGCTGAGTTCACTGGGACGGGGCGTTCTCTCTGCGGAGATTGCTCGCCTGGAGGGCGTTGTCAAGGAAGCGAGGCTGCACCTTAAAAATCTGCGGCCAAGGAGGGCCTAATGCTGCGGTCCTTGTATCTCTGGCTGATTCGCCTGCATCCGTTTGGCTTTCGGCAGCGGTTCGCCGAGGAGATGCTGGCGATTTTCGACGAAGTCTCCGGTCTTCGAGCCGTCACTTCGTTGTTTGCCGATGTCTTCGTGTCGTTATTCCGGCAGTGGGTGTTTCGCTCAGAATTCCGCCAACCAATGATGCCGGCGCCGGTCTCAGACGTCGCTCCAATCTTTCGCACCCTGGATACTTACAGGCCCCGTCCTATGGCCCTGCTCAATGGAGGGTTTATTTCCGTCGCCGCTCTGTGTGCAGTTGTTGTAGCGATGGATCACGGTGGCAGCCGGCGGCCGGCGTTCCTGATTGGTGTTCACCACCCGAGTCCGCACCTCCTTCCGGTGGACCGTTCTTCTTTGGCGGAAAACGAACTCAGCACCGCCGTCAAATTAGGGCCTGAGCCGGTAGACCCGTGGCATGCGATTGCCTCTATCTATTTCAAAATGATTCGCGTGCTCGGCGCACTCGATGCCGATCAGGATCTGGTCATTTCCCGCTGGGAAATCGTCACCGCGCCGGGCGCTCTTCGAAGGCTCGATACAGATCGTGATGGCCAGCTGAATCCGGAGGAGTGCGGGTTTTCTTTGGGCACCGGTTCTGAGGTTGTCGCGGACTCCCAATTCGTAAAACGGGCGCGATTCGAATTCATGCGGGCGAATCCCGTGCTGGCGGCGCTTGATACCGATCATGACGGCGAAATCTCCGAGACTGAAATCTCAAACAGCGCCGCCGCCCTGAAAAAGCTCGATAGGAATGGCGACGGAATTTTGACGCCGGACGAGGTCATTCCGGATGCCCTGCCAGTAAGGGCGGCCATGATTTTCTCCAGATTGGATACGAATCAGGACGGCAAGATCTCGTCAGGGGAGCGGGCCAGCGAGGAAGCCGAACCGCTCCGGGATATTCTCGAGGGCGCCGATCGGAATCACGACGGTGCTATTACCGCGGAGGAACTGACGAAGGAGTTGCGCCTCCGTGAAGAGCGGAGAAGGCAGTTTGAGAATGCTTTGCGCGGAGCCGGTCTGCGTCGAGACGCTGTTAAGTAGGCGATTGGCAGCGTGGCGTCCGGGGAGTATGGATGCTTCGCTGGCCCGTATGATAATCGGAGTATGCTCTCGCGGCGTTTAATTCTTCTTCTCTTCTGGTGTCCGCTGGTTTTCGCCGGGCCTCCGATGACGAAGATCAGAGTGCAGGTACAGACGCTCGGAGGACAGCCGATAGACCGGGCTTCCGTCGTCGTTCAATTCGTCGAAGGCCACTCCATCGTAAAGTTCGGCAAGAAGATTGTCACTCGCTGGGAACTCCGGACGAATCAGGAAGGTATTGCCAGGATACCGGCCATCCCCCAAGGCAAGATACGCGTACAGGTGATCGCCAAGGGTTTTCAAACGTCGGGAGACGTTTACGACGTGAATGAAGAAGAGAAGACCATCGTAGTGAAGATGAATCCGCCACAGCCGCAGTATTCGGCGCACTGATGCGTGTGCTGGCCATGGCGATCTGCCTCGCCGCGGCGGCGCAAACTCCCCCGAGGCTACCAGACCAGCTCAAAGGCCAGCAGGTCGTTTCCGATGTTGCGTTCGCCGAGGGCCCGGTGTTTGATTCGCGCGGTGTCCTTTATTTCTCCAATTACCGGAAGTACGGCACCATAGGCGTGATGCAGCCGGACGGGACCACCAGCGTCTGGATGGAATTGCCGGAGGGTACGCTTCCCTTTGGCTTGAAGATCGACGCGCATGGAAACTTATATGTAGCCGATTTCAAGGGAGCGCGGATCCTGCGCATTACACCCGAAAAACAGATCACGCCGATCCCCGGCGACGACAAAGCCGGACGATTACGTGGTGTCAACGATCTCTGTTTCGATCGCGCCGGCAATCTTTTCTTTACCGATTCGGCGGGCTCCTCGGCGGCACATCCGTTTGGCGCCATTTATCGATATTCAATAGATGGGCGGTTGACGAAGGTTGCGGCCGCGCTTCCGTTTCCGAATGGAATCGTGGTCGATCCGGACCAAACGAAACTTTACGTCTCCGACACAGGAACAAGTTCGATCCTGGTATTCGATCTGGCGCGCGATGGGAGTCTTTCCAATAAGCGGCTGCTCTATCATTTCCGGACTCCAAGCGTGGATGGGATCAGTTTCGATGAGTACGGCCGGCTTTGGGTTGCGCGCCTTGAGAGCGGAACGGTGGATGTGATCTCGAAGGCTGGGAAATGGCTCGCGTCTTACGATCTTGGGATGGAGCGCGTCACCAACATGGCCTGGTGGAACCGCCATCTGTACGTGACTGTCGCCGAGACGAATGGAATTTATCGCTATGACGCCGGAGTCGACGGCGCGCCTACGATTCCGGTCCAATAATTTCTTCTGTCAATTTCTTCTTGACAAGTCCGTAATAAACCGCTTCATATCTTCTCGATTGCCCCCGCCCAACCGCCGCGCCACGCGGTTCCGCCCTGATCTTACTCTTTGTCTCGAGTCTCACGTCATTTGGCGCTTCCGCGACTTGCGAGTGCCGCTCATCTGCACTGCCGCATTTAGACGCAAAGGAGATCAAATGTCCATTCCCCGCATTCCGGTGGATTCCTTATTGCAATGAGGGTTCACTCGCCGTCAGGCCGGCCGCATCGCAAGTTTGCTGACAACTACTTCATGATGGAAGTGGGCCTGCCTGGGGGCGACTTCGCCAAAGCCATGGCGAAACAAAAGGCGTTCATGGGCCCGTCTGGCCGGCGCGGCGGACCAAAGTTCGGGTGACAGTGGCAGCACAGGATGAGACGGATAAGTTCAAGGCCGCGTACGACAAGGTGATGGGCATAATCGCTTTTTCTTGTAACCGAATACGGCTCTGATATAGTCCTTCATGGAGTAGAGCGGGAGTCTCTACACAAACAGGAATGTTGCGTCCCAAGAACGGGCCCCTACGGTTTCTTTTTCTTTTCTGCGCTTTAGCCTTTATTAGTGGCTGCAGCCATGAACCAAAAACGACGTCCACCGATACCGGAGCTCATGTAGATGTTGCCTCAGCGCAGGCTGGTTTTCTCACCGTTTCAGCGGGCCAACTCTCGCATCTGAAAATCGTTCCCGCCGAAAAAACCAACTGGGCAATTGCCGTGCATACCACTGGTACGGTGGACTGGAACGCGGATCTCACCACGCCAGTGATTACGCAGGTCAACGGACCGATTTCCAAGATTCTCGTGGATCCGGGCCAGACGGTGCAACAGAACCAGCCATTGCTGTATGTCAGCAGCCCGGACATCACCAACGCGGTCGCTACATACAAGAAGGCCCTCAATCATTTGGACCTCACCAAGCGCATCTTGGCGCGTAACACTGAGTTGCTCAACCGCGGAGCAATTGCGCAAAAAGATCAGGAGAGTTCCGAAGCGGACGTGAATGATGCGCGCACCGACGTTGAGAACAGTCTGCAAGCGCTAAAAATCTTCGGCATCAGTAAGACGGATCTGGATGCAGCGGAACGCCAAGGTACCGGTATCAGTCCTCAACTGGCGGTGAATGCCCCGATCACGGGTCTGGTTGTGCAGAAGCTCGTCGCGCCTGGCCAGTTGATCCAGGCCGGAGCGACCACTTGCTTCGTCATCAGCGACATCTCGAAGGTCTGGGTCCAAGGTCATATCTTCGATCGCGATTTGCCATCGGTCCATGTTGCCGATGCTGTGGAGGAGACGAATCCATCCATTCCTACCGTGTTTCACGGCCGTGTCGAATATATCGGGTCGATGCTTGATGCAGCCACCCGGACCACGCCGGTGCGCATTGTGACGAGCAACCCCGGCGGCTTGCTGAAGAAAGATATGTTTGTGGAAGCCGTCATCCATACGCGGACGCAGCGCAATATCATTGTTGTGCCCTCTTCCGCAATCCTGCACGACGCCCAGAACCAGCCTTTCGTTTATGTAGAGGTTCAACCGGGAAAGTTCGGCCAACGGCTCGTCACCACCGGCGGCCAACAGGATGGCCAGGTGGAAATCGTCAGCGGATTGACGGAAGGCGAGCAAATTGTTTCGGACGGAAGTCTCTTCCTGCAGTTCGCAAATTCCAATGAGTAGCTGGGCCGCATGATTAACCGCCTGGTGGCTTTCTCGCTCGGACAACCCTTCCTGGTGATCGTCACTGCCATCGCCCTGATGATCTGGGGCGTATTCTCTTTCCAAAATCTGCCGATCGACGCTTATCCAGACCTGGCGCCGGCGCACGTGGAGATCATCAGCCAGTGGCCCGGTCATGCCGCCGAAGAAATAGAACGCCTGGTTACGATACCCCTCGAAGTTGAGATGAACGGCATACCAAAGCTGGAAGCGCTCCGGTCCATCTCACTCTACGGGCTCTCGTCGGTCCAGATGAACTTCGAATATGGAGCCGATCCGTATTTCGTCCGTGAGCAGGCGTTCGAGCGGGTTGCTAACGCCGAGATGCCTAGCGGAGTCAGTCCCGGTCTATCTCCGCTGTTCAGTCCGAGCGGACTGATTTACAGGTACGTGCTGCAGAGTCCCGACCGCTCGCCGCAGGATTTGAAGACGCTTGAAGACTGGATACTGGAGCGGCGCTACCGGTCTATCCAGGGTGTCGCCGACGATTCCGCTTTGGGCGGCACCACCATGCAATATCAGGTGCTGCTCGACCCGAACAAACTGTTCGCTTATGGCGTCACCGTCGCACAGTTCGTCCAACAGCTCAGCTCTAATAATTCCAACGCCGGCGGCGGCTTTTATTCGCAAGGCGGCCAGTTCTACTACATCCGCGGTCTGGGGCTGGTGAGGAACGTTGAGGATATCGGCAACATCGTCATCGCCGCTCGTGGTGGCATTCCGGTCTACGTCAAGGATGTAGCGAAGGTCGAAATCGGGCACGCAGTCCGGCTCGGCCAGTTTGGTTTTCAGAACCAGGACGATGCAGTGGAAGGCGTGATCCTCATGCGCGTCGGCGAACAGGCGCAGGTTGTATTGAAGAAGGTCGAAGCAATGACGGCAGACCTGAATCAGCATGTGTTGCCGCCGGATGTCAAGATCAAACCATTCTACGATCGCAGCGAACTGATTGAGGAGACCACTCGCACCGTTGAGGCTAACCTCGGCCGTGGGATGGTGCTTGTGCTCATCATCCTTGGACTGTTCCTCTTCAACATCCGCACCGCTCTCATCGTCGCGGTGAGCATCCCATTCGCGCTGCTGTTTGCGTTCATCTGCCTCGACTGGCGGCACATTCCCGCTAATTTGCTATCGATCGGCGCAATCGATTTCGGGATCATCGTAGACGGCGCCGTCGTAATGGTGGAGAACATCTTCCGGGAATTGGCGACGGAACACCAGGAGCACCATAGTTTAAGAGAGGTGATTCGCGCGGCGGCGCGCGACGTGGAGCGGCCGATTTTCTACGCGGTGGCCGTGATCATCGCGGGTTATCTACCCATCTACACGCTTATCGGGCCCTCCGGCCGCCTCTTTCATCCGATGGCCGATACTATGTCATTCGCGCTCGCCGGCTCACTTCTCTGTACCCTCACGGTATTGCCGGTGTTGTGCGCCTACTTTCTGCAAAAGAACGTTCGCGAGCCTCATCTGCGCGTGTATGAATGGCTTCTTCGCCACTACGAAAGGACGCTGGGCTGGTGTCTGCGGAATCGCGTTCTGACGGTGGTTCTGTGTCTCGCGGTGTTTGGAGCATCGCTCGCGCTCATTCCTTCCATCGGCGCCGAATTCATGCCTCACCTCGATGAAGGCGCGCTCTGGATCAGGGCCACGCTACCATATACGATTTCTTTCGACGAGTCGACGAAGCTTTCTCCGCAAATTCGCAAAATCTTGCAAAGCTTCCCGCAGGTTACCGAAGTGGCGAATGAACTGGGACGTCCCGATGATGGCACCGATCCCACCGGTTTCTTCAACAACGAATTCTATATCGGCCTGAAGCCTTACCGCGACGCGTCGTGGCAGGGCGAAGTGCACACCAAGCCCGAGCTGATCCAGGCGATCCACAAAAAGCTGGAAGCCTTTCCCGGCGTGATCTTCAACTACACCCAGCCGGCCGAGGACGCCGTCGACGAAGCTGAGACCGGACTAAAAAGCGCTCTGGCTGTGAAGATCTTTGGCGAAGATCTGAAAGTTCTCGAAGACAAAGCGATTCAGGTCCGCCATATTCTCACCCAGGTGCCCGGTATTTCGCACATCGCCATGGTGCGCGAGCTTGGCCAGCCCAGCCTCACCATCGTTCCCGATCGCGCAAAGATCGCCCGTTATGGATTGAACGTCTCCGATATCAACACGCTCATCGAAACCGCAATGGCGGGCGGAGCAGCGACACAAGTCGTGCAGGGGGAAAAGCAGTTCGATCTCGTTGTCCGTATGCAGGAACCGTTCCGGAAAGACATCGAGGCGATCAAGAATCTATTGATTACTACGCCCGACGGGCAGAACCTGCCGCTGAGCCAGTTCGCCGATATTCAAGTGGAGAACGGAGCGTCGTTCATTTATCGCGAAAACAATTCGCGCTACATCGGAGTGCAGTTCAGCGTCGAAGACCGCGATCTGGCTGGAGCCGTCGGTGAGGCTCGGAGCAAGGTGGCCCGGGCGGTGAAGCTGCCCATCGGTTATCGATTCGATTGGGGTGGGGAATACAAAGATTATCTCGCGGCGCGGGAACAGTTGAAGGTGATTTTGCCGCTCACTATCATGCTGATCCTGGTGATCCTCTTCGCGCTTTACGGTAATTTGAAATTCCCGATCATCATCATTGTGAGTGTGCTGATGACCGAGCCCGTGGGCGGGCTGCTTGCGCTCAAACTGACTCACACGCCGTTCAGCGTCTCTTCGGGCTTGGGTTTTGTTGCTCTGATGGGAGTCGCTGTTCAGACCAGCGTCATTCTCTACTCCTTCATCAACAAGCTCAGGCTGGAGGGGTGCACCGTCGTGGAAGCGACGCTCTCAGCCTCGGTTCTCCGTTTACGCCCGATTATGATGACAGCGCTGGTGGCATGTCTCGGACTCCTGCCCGCGGCGATGTCTACCGGCATTGGAAGCGATTCGCAAAAACCATTCGCCATCGTGATTGTCGGTGGCCTGGCATCGCGTCTGCTTTTGTCGATCTTCTTGTCCCCGGTGCTTTATTCGCTCGTAGCCAAGGAAGGCGATCGGCTGCAAGTTTGACGGCTATTCGTCTACAGTAAACTTCTTGTACATTTCCGCCGCGTTCTCCGGAGTCACCATTGTTGACGGCAAGGTGTAGTCCTTTTCTGGCTTGAAGGACGGATCGTGGAGTAGCTTCAAACCAACCTCCACGGCCTTATCGACGCACAACGGATAGACAAAGGTCGCAGCGAGTATACCGTCCATTACTTTCTTGATGCCGCCCGCTGTGCCACCCAATCCGTCCACACCGACGAAAATCATGTTTTTATCCCGATTCAATTCCTTCGCCGCCAGGTACGCGCCGATTGCCATTGGGTCGTTGTGCCCATACACCACATCGATTGACGGTTGCGCGCGGAGCACTTCCGTCATCCGGTCCTTCGCCTTCGCCTGAATCCAATCCGCCACAGGCTCGGCGATTACCTGAATGCCGGGATATTTCGCGAATATTTCTTTGGCGCCCCTATCGCGTTTGATTTCGCCCTCCACGCCTAGCAGACCGCGCATCTGCACAACTTTGCCCTTTGCGGTTCCGTTTTTCTTTATCAGATAGTCGGCGATGAACTGCCCCGCCTGCCGCCCGATGGCCATGTTGTCGCTGTGAATATACGCGGTGTAGTTCGGCTGCAAAATATCGCGCTCCAGGCAGATGACTGGAATTTTTGCTTCCATCGCTTGGCCCATGACTGCTGTCAATGCGGCTCGTTCGTTCGGCGCGACGATCAACAAGTCCGGCTTCTGGCGAATGAACGTCTCGACTTGCGCCACCTGCTTGCTGTTGTCCTGCTGGCCGTCTGCGATTACGAGTTTCACGCCCGGGTCCTGCGCGAATAATTTCGTCATCAGGGCGTTCTGCGCCGCGCGATAGGGCTCGGCATTGTTGCATTGGCTGAAGGCCACGAAGAGCTGCTTCTTTTCGCTCGACGTTCCGCCGCATCCCACGGCCACCAACGCCACCGCTATCAAAATCCCATATTTCATTCGACCCCCCGCTGCCGTTGAACAGCCACGGCCAGAACGATGATAACGGCTTTGATCATCATCTCCACATTACTGTCGACGTTATTGAGCCGCAGCATGTTCGTCAGTACGCCAATCGTTAGAGTGCCGATGATTGTTCCGGCGATCGATCCCTTTCCACCGGCCAGCCGCGTGCCTCCGATCACCACCGCAGCGATCGCGTCCAGTTCATACGCGACGCCTGCGTTCGGATTGCCTTGATGATTCTCAGCCGCATAGAGGATACCCGCGAATCCGGGCAGTAAACCGCAGAGCGAATAGACCCAGACCTTCAGGCTGCGAATGGGCAGGCCCGTGTACCGTCCGGCCTTTTCGTTGTCGCCGATCGCCCGTACTTGCCGTCCGAAGACCGTTCGTCCGAGTAGAATCCAGAACACGACAGCTAGCGCCAGATACGATCCGATCACGACGCTCTTCTGGCGAAACACGGCGGCGAAAGCGGCGGCTACATCCTGACCGAATCCGATATCGATATTTGCGTTTCCACTCAGCCACTTTGCAAGCCCGCGAATGCCGATCATGCTGGCCAGCGTAACGACGAACGGCTGAATATCGAGCAGTGCGATCACTGCGCCATTCAAAGCTCCTACCGCGGTGGAGGCGGCCAGCGCAGCCAGCATGGCGACAAAAATATGCAGTGAATATCCCATTCCGGCAAAATCGTGCGTGAGAACCATTGCCACCACCGTGGTGGAGAGCGCTAACGTGCTGCCGACGCTGAGATCGATGCCTGCCGTCAGAATCACGAAGGTCATCGCCAGTGCGATGATGCCGATCACCGAGATCTGCCGGAGAACATCGGTCAGATTCCCGAGTTGGAGAAAAATGCGCGAGCCATCAGACGCCGTGGGGCTCAGCACAATCGCTAGAACTAGAATGCCGGCCAGTCCGGCGAAACTCTTCAACCCGATGCTCCTTCGCCAATCGCCGCCGAGGCCATGATTTGCTCTTGGGTCGCATTGGCGCCGTCGAAGATCGCCGCGGCTGATCCTTCTCGCATTACAAGTATCCGGTCGCAACAACGGAGCAGTTCCGGCAACTCGGAACTGACGAAAATAACGCCTTTACCCGCCGACGCGAGCTTGTCGATGATGAGGTAGATGTCTTCTTTTGCCCCGACATCGATGCCCCGCGTGGGATCGTCGAGGAATAGGACTTCCGGACTGGCCATCAGACATTTCGCCAACAACACCTTTTGCTGATTTCCGCCGCTCAGGCTGCTCACGCACGCGTCCTCTGAGGAATATTTCAAAGCCAGTTCCCGAAAAAGCGGCTGCGCCTCGGCTGCTTCCCGCGAGCTTCGAAGGAAGCCAAAGGATTGCAGCCGGCCCAGCACGCCGAGCGTGGAGTTTTCCAGCACGCTCATCTGCATCATCAGGCCTTGCAGCTTTCGGTCCTCCGGTACGAGGCCGATCCCCAACCGGATCGCGTGTCGTGGCGAGTGCGGCGCAACCGGGTTTCCTCTCAGTGAAATTATCCCGCTCTCCCGCTGGTCGACCCCGAACAGCGCGGCTCCGAGTTCGCTTCGGCCCGAGCCGACCAGACCGGCGATGCCCAGAACTTCGCCTCGATGAAGATCGAACGAGACATTTTTTAGCTTCGATGTTTTCAGCCCGGTTACCGACAGAAGAACCTCGCTCGATCGCTTCCGGTCCTTCCGGCCACCAGCCTTCAACTCGCGTCCGACCATCATCCGGATGATTTCGTCTGCATTCGTCTCGCTTGTTTTTCGCGTGCCGATTGTTTCTCCGTCGCGCATCACGGTGATGCGATCGGAAATGCGAAAAATCTCGCTCATTTTATGCGAGACGTAGACTACGGAGACTCCGTGTTGTTTCAAATCCGCAATCAGCCCGAATAGCCGCTCCGCCGAGTCGTCGAACAAAGAACTTGTCGGCTCATCCATCAACAGAATTCGCGCATTCATACTTAGCGCCCGGGCGATCGCAAGCAATTGCATCTGCCCGATGGAAAGCTCGGCCGCGATGGTGCGTGCACTGCGGTGAAGTCCAACCTGATCCAAAAACGGCCTGCAGAACGCGTCGATCTCGCCGAATCGAACAAAGTTTCTTTCGCGATATTGCAGATTTCCGACTACAATGTTTTCGCCCACGGTGAGGTGAGGAAAAAGATCGAGTTCCTGATAGATCATCCCGGTGCCGGAACGCTGGGCGTCGAGAGGACTTGTAATCGCAACCGCCCGGCCGTCCACTTGAATGGCTCCGCTGTCAGCCTTCACTGATCCAGCGATGATTTTTGCCAGTGTACTTTTGCCGGCGCCGTTTTCGCCCATCAGCGCATGAACCTCACCGGTCCATAGAGAGAACGAAGCGCTCTTCAGCGCAGCGACGCCTCCGTAATGCTTGCTCACATTCTCAACGTGAAGAAGATCCGGCATCGGTTGTTCCATGTGAGAATAATGTTTGAGTTTATCCCACGTATTACGAAGGCCTCGTCGGTGAACTCCGCTCCACGCGTTGCGCTATTCACAGATTCGTTTCACGAAACGAACGGCGTCGCGACGGTGAGCCGGCAGTTTGCTGATTTCGCGCAGCGCCGCGGCATTCCGTTCTGCTGTATTTACGGCGGCAAGGAGACGCGAGTCGCTCAGCAAGGCTCCGTATTGACGATGGAGCTGAAGAGGAGCCCGGCGTCATTCCCCGTGGACAAAGGTCTTTACTCCGATCCTTTGCTGAGCCGGTACAAAAACTGGATGCTGAATCGGCTCACTTCATTTCAGCCGGATCTGATCCATATCACGGGTCCGGGCGACGTCGGAATCCTGGGCTTCTGGATGGCTCACTGTTTGAAGGTTCCCTTGGTCGCGTCGTGGCACACGAACTTGCACGAGTTCGTCTCAAGGCGTCTGCTCAAATCGCTTTCTTTTTTTCCAGGCGACTGGCGGGAGCGCGTCGCCAGCTTCTCGGAAAGCCAGGTTCTCCGCGCCCTGGTGAAGTTTTATCGGCTGGCGTATTTCGGCCTGGCGCCAAACGCAACCATGGTGGACTTGTTGCGCGATCTGACGGGCCGGAACGTGTACCTCATGAAGCATGGCGTCGACGTCGACCTCTTCTCCCCAGCACGACGTGAGCGGGCGCGAAACGGTTTTTGCATTGGATATGTGGGCCGGTTGACACCGGAAAAGAACGTGCGCGCGTTCGCCGAGTTGGAACGCAAACTTGTGGCGGCCGGCGAGAGAGATTTCCGCCTGCTCCTGGTCGGCGAAGGCAGCGAGCGGGAGTGGTTGAAGAAAAATCTTCGCTTCGGCGAAGTGCCCGGAGTCTTGCATGGAGAACGATTGGCCTCGGCGTTCGCCAGCATGGATGCTTTCGTGTTTCCTTCGCGGACCGACACGTTTGGACTGGTGATCCTTGAAGCGATGGCATCCGGAGTGCCCGTTATCGCCAACCCGGATACCGGCTCGCGCGTGGGAATTTCTGACCGGCGCGCAGGATTTCTGTCCGAAGATTTTACGGAGAGCGTTTTGGAGCTCATGAAATCGGACGCATTGCGTCAAAAAATGGGATGCGAGGCCCGACGGTTCGCTTGCTCCAAAGTCTGGAGCGGTGTATTCGAAGATTTATACGAGACGTATGCCGTAGGACTGGATACGGAGGAAGTCCGCAACCGGCTCGCCCGGAAACGTGCGAGTCTGGTTCAGCGGTAGTCAGCAATACATGAAGCGATTCTGCGTCGGCTTACTGGTGACGAGCGGCCTGCTGTACGCCCAGCAGGGTTGGTGGATGACGGAGCCGATTCGCTGGGTTCAAACGAATCTGCGTCAAACCGATGCGGCGCTCAATGCAAAGCGACTAGTGGATCAGCTTTCCGAAATGCGCGCCAATGTCCTGCTGCTCGGCATGGGCGGAATCGTCGCATACTACCCGACCAAGACCGAGTTTCACTACCCCAGTCCTCAATTGCCGCAGGGCCGCGACATGTTCGGCGATGTGTTGAAAGCTGCCCACGAGCATCACATTCGTGTTGTCGGCAGGTTCGATTTCAGCAAGACGCAGCGGGAGGTGTTCGATGCCCACCCGGAATGGTTCTTTCGACAGGCGAACGGCCTGGCGGTCATTTACAACGGGCTCTATTCAACCTGCATCAATGGGGGCTACTATCGCCAGACCGCAGTGAAGATTCTTTCCGAAGCGCTGGAAAAGTATGAGGTCGATGGGCTGTTTTTTAATGCGTTCGGAAATCAGTCCCGCGATTACAGCGGACGCGAATTGGGGCTCTGCCATTGCGATGTGTGCAAGGCCAGGTACCGCCAGATGTTTCACAAAGACATTCCCGATAAACCCGACGACGACTACCGCAAATTCATGTTCGTCTCTTCGCGCGAAGTGGCGGCCACTTTCGGAGATTTGATCCACGCCAAGCGCCCTCGCGCCGGCTATTTCAACTACGTTCAGGAATCCACCGGCGGCATTATGTCGGAATCGAATATTGCCGTCGATCGCCCGCTGCCTCTGTGGCCGTATTCCGCTAGCGATAACGTGAATCGAGCGCGTAACAGCGAGCCCGGCAAGATGTCGATCAATCTTTGTATGCAATTCGTCGACATGGCGTGGCGTTTCGCCACCGTGCCCTCGCAGGAGATCGCTTTACGGTTGTGGCAGAACATTGCAAATAGCGGCGCGCTCACGTTTGAGGTCAACGGGACCCTGGATTTGCAGGATCGCCAGGCGCTTGAAGCTGCGAAACCAATCTTCCGTTGGACTGCCGCCAACGAACAGTATTACGTCCGTCAGGAAAGCGACGCGCGTGTCCTGCTTCTGGGCGCTTCGCCGCAAACCGGCCGAGTGTATAGCGCGGAGCCTTATCGCGGAATCTTCCGATTGTTGAGCGAAGAGCATATCCCCTTTGCCGTATCCGACAACATGAATTGGTTGGGGAAACGGAAGTTCGATTTGGTTATCGCAACGGATTGGGCTCCGGCGGAACTCAAGCAATATGCGGAGAGCGGCGGCCGTGTTCTGTTGGTGAGTCCGCAGGCGCCCGATTTTTCGCTGGTACCTGCCTACAAAAAATGGAGCGGCCTGAAAGGCTACATTCGTGTCCGCGACCACTCGATGTTTCCTTCTTTGAAAGACACCGATCTCTTGATGCTCGACGGATCATTCACCGAAGTGCAAACGGACGCTCCGGCACCTCTCACCCTCGTGCCGCAATCTATGTTCGGTCCCCCGGAACTCGTCCATATAGACATGACCGACACGGCCACACCGGGAATTGTATTTCGCCAAATCGGGCGGGGCAGTATCGCATGGATTCCCTGGAATCTTGGGGGCCTGTACTATCCGTCTGAGTCTGCCTGCGCATGCCGGGCTATTTCGTGATGTGATGGACCGCCTGAATCCGCAACGCCAATTGCGCACCAACGCTCACCCGCTGATCGAGATGACGTTGATGAAGCAGGACGGGCGGCGCCTGCTCCACCTGATCAATCTCAGCGGACACTCGCAGACGGGCTACTATCCGCCGTTCGCCGTCAAAGATATTCGTGTTCAGGTTGCCGGCGGATTCAAGAGCGCGAGAACGGTTCGCTCGCCGCACAATCTTCCGGTGCATGCAGCGGGTGGTTACTCTGAATTTACCATCCCGGAACTTGCAGACTACGAACTAGTCGTATTGCAATAGGTTATGCGAAAAGTGCGCTACGTGGTTGCAATGAGTTTGGACGGCTACATCGCCGGGCCGAACGGTGAATCGGATTGGATCCCCATGGATCCGGACTTCGATTTCGGCGAGTTGTTCAGTCAGTTCGACACGCTTCTCGTAGGCCGCCGGACGTTCGAGACTATGGTCAAGGCAGGCAGGGCCGTCACGCCCGGGATGAAGACGTTCGTCTTTTCACATACCCTGCAGGCGAGCGATCACCCCGGCGTAGATATTGTGACAGGCGCGCCCGAGAAGACGATTACAGTGCTTCGAGAAACTCGCGGCAAAGATATCTGGTTGTTCGGTGGGGGCAAACTGTTTCATAGTCTTGCCGCGGCGGGTTTGGTGGACACCGTTGAGCCAGCCGTCGTACCGGTTTTGCTGGGAGGAGGAACGCCGCTCCTGCCGTCCCCAGCCCGACGAGTTAACTTGAAGTTGACGGGCCACACCGTCTCTAAGACCGGAGTCGTTTCGCTGAAATACTCGCTGAGATAGTTCGCGGGAGCAAAGTCTGCAATACTGACGGCAGAGGAACCTATGTTTGATGAAACAGTGAACTTCAGCTATAGCCCGGTAGCGCAAGCGGCGGCCGACGCGCGTGCCGCTTTCATTCGCCGGACCTATGGACATCTCGCGGGCGCTATTCTGGCTTTCGTTGTGCTGGAATTCGCGCTGTTTCAGACCGCGGTTCCGGACATGATGATCGAGCTTCTCGGCACCACCCGGTATTCCTGGATGATCGTCCTCGGCGCATTTATGGGAATTTCCTGGTTGGCTGACAAATGGGCCAGGTCGGACGCTTCCATCGGGATGCAATACGCCGGACTTGGTCTCTACGTGGCTGGAGAAGCGATTGTTTTTGTGCCGTTGCTCTATGTCGCCTCGAAGATGGCCGGGGGTGGAGTGATCGAGTCGGCCGGCCTCCTCACGCTGCTCCTTTTCACTGGCCTCACGTTTACCGCTTTTACTACGCGCAAAGATTTTTCCATGCTCGGCGGTTTTCTCAGCATCAGTTGTTTTGTCGCGCTGGGAATTATCCTGGCTAGCATTATGTTCGGTTTTTCGCTCGGTTTGCTGTTCTCGGCGTTCATGGTGATCGTGGCCGGCGCGTCCATCTTGTACAACACCTCGAACATAATGTTGCGATACAACACCACGCAGCACGTGGCCGCCGCACTCTCGCTGTTCGCATCCGTAGCGCTGCTGTTCTGGTACATCCTTCGGATTTTCATGGGCGGATCGCGGCGGAGCTAGCGGGTTTTGGATCTCGGAATCCGTAATCGAGTTGCCATCGTAGCTGCAGCCAGCCAGGGCCTCGGTAAGGCCGCGGCTCTTGGTCTGGCTAAAGAGGGTGCCCGCTTGGCCATCTGTTCGCGCAATAAAGAAACGCTGGCCGCGGCGGCACACGAGATTCGCGATACCGGCGCCGAGGTGCTCGAGCAGGCCGTTGACGTCACCGATGCCGTACAGGTTCGTTCTTTCGTGGCGGCCACCATCGCGCGATTCGGCCAGGTTGATATCTGCGTCACGAACGCCGGCGGTCCACCGTCAAAAACATTCGAGCAAACCACGACGGACGATTGGCAGGCCGCCGTTCAGCTCAATTTCATGAGCACGCTGTTCTTCGCTCAGGAAGTTTTGCCGCGAATGAAAGAGCAGCGGTGGGGGCGGCTTATCACCGTTACTTCCGTGTCAGTAAAACAACCGCTGGATGGTCTGATTCTTTCGAATTCCGTACGCGCCGCCGTATCCGGGCTGGTGAAAAGCCTGGCGAATGAATACGGGCCTCACAACGTTCTGGTGAACAACGTTTGCCCCGGTTTTACGGCCACTGCGCGGCTTACTAATATCGCGAAGAAGAATGCCGAGGCCGAAGGGATTCCTCAGTCTCAAGTGGAAGAGCGGTGGACGAACCAGATTCCCCTTCGCCGGCTGGGGCAACCAGCGGAATTCGCCGATCTTGTTGTGTTTCTCGCCTCTGAACGCGCGAGTTACATCACCGGAGCTTCGATCGCGGTGGACGGCGGCTTCGTGAAAGGCTTGTACTGAAGCTCGACGCTCATTGACGATTGACGCTGGACTCGCAACCCGCATATGCTCACGATATGAGGCGAATGATTGCGATTGCCTTTTTCTTTCCAATGGCAGTGTCCGCTCAGAGCAATCAACCGACGGTTCGTGAAATCTCCGATGCGTACCAGTCGAAGGCCGGCGAGGGTGGCATGGCCGTTCCACACTTTCGCTGGGAGGCATGGCGCATTAAAGAAGTGCGCGGATGGGAATTGCGGTTCAAACGTGTCGCGGAGGAAAAGCGAGTCGGTCTCATGACACTGAAGTACCGGGTCATCGCCAAGAAGAACAATGTTTGTGCCGGATATCAGATCACAGATACTCGCACTTTCCCGCCGCAAAACCTCCAGATCCCGTCGAGCGTTGTGGTTGATCCCAGCGGTTTGGAACGCTGCCACTGATGTTGCAGAGTCGCTGCTTCCCGCTCGAGAGCCGCACCGCTGTCCGCAGACGAATGCCGTCCTACGCTACGATGATCCTACATGCGCACGAAATTCTCCCGCCGGCAGCTCGCCGTAACCCTGGTGGCCGCCGCTCCTGTTGTGGCACAGAATCCGGTGCCCGCGCCGCCTTCCGATCCGCTGACGAAGGCGCACGAAGCGCTACAAAAGAACGGCGAGATTCTCAGCAAGTTCGAAATCCCCATCTCCACTGAGCCGAGTTTTATTTTCAAGCCTTAGGACGATATGGCCCGCATCAGCGACGATATTTTCTTCGCCGGTATCCTGGAGATCAACGCGAAACTTAAGGCGCGGGAATTCTCCTGCGTTGAGTTGACCCACGCATTCTGCGACCGGCTCGAGAGCCTTGGCCCGCGCTACAATGCGCTGGCGCTTTCGCTCCGCGAGCAAGCCGTTCGAGACGCCCACGACGTCGATAAAGATCTTAAGATCGAACGCTACCGCGGACCGCTGCAGGGTGTCCCCTTCGCCGTCAAGGATCTACTGACCGCCGCCAACCAGATCACCACATGGGGGGCGACGCCATATGTAGCTCAGGTTTTCGATTACGATGCCGCTGCGATCGCCAGGCTCCGCAGAACCGGCGCGATCCTGATTGGCAAACTGTCGATGGTCGAACTGGCGGGTGGTCCGAGCTACAACTCCTGCGCGGCATCGCACTTCGGACCGGGACTCAACCCCTGGGATACCTCGCGCTGGTCGGGAGGTTCATCCAGCGGCTCGGGGAGTGCTGTCGCCGCCGGACTCGTGCCTTTCGCATTGGGTTCGGAGACTTCCGGTTCGATTCTGACGCCGAGTGCATTCTGCGGCATTACCGGACTCCGCCCTACGTTTGGATTGGTCAGCCGCTACGGCGCGATGCCGCTCTCGTGGACCCTGGACAAGATCGGCCCAATGGCCCGCAGCGCGGAGGACTGCGGCCTGGTATTACGCGTCATCGCGGGGGGAGACAGCAACGATGCATCGTCCTCGGGCAAGAGCTTCTATTATTCCCCGGAATGGGTGCGTCCGATGAAAGATGTCAAGGTCGGCTATGCACCAGTTGACTTCGAAGGTTGGGCGCAACCGGCGGCGCGTGATTCGTTCCGCCAGGCGCTCGACGCTTTCAAGAGCCTCGGAGCGGAGATGGTTGAGAAGCAACTGCCCGGCCTTCCCTACGGCGCAGTGATCAGTACGGTAATTTCGGCCGAGGCTGCGTCCGTGTTTGAGCCGTTGATCCGTAGCGGCAAGGTCGACCTGCTCAGCGATAAAGAACAGATCGCGAGGCTAAAAGCGGCACTCGACATTCCCGCGAGAGATTATCTGAAAGCGATGCGGGTGCGCCGTGTGATTCAACAAGCACTCCGCGATCTGATGTCGGAAGTAGATGTATTGCTCACACCAGCCCGCTACAGTATCGCACCAAAGGTAAGCGAACCGCTGGACAAGAGCCTGGTGGTGGATGAGAGCCAGCCTCCAAAATCGGATGGAATGCGCTTCCACATCCCGGCGGGAAATTTAGCCGGCTATCCGGCTCTTTCGCTTCCCTGCGGATTCTCAGATAAGATGCCGATCGCGCTCTCGATCATGAGCCGGCCGTTTGATGAAAATCTGCTGCTTGGATTGGGTAATGCATTCCAAAAAACGACAGATTGGCACACGAAGCGCCCACCCGCCTAGCGGCGGCTATTTATTGGTTGCCTCCCACCGGAACTCGCGTAGATCGCGCATGTCGGTGGTCAGGATGTCGCGGTCGCGGGGCTCCAACGTGTTGTTTTTCACGACATTCTTGATATCATCAATCGCTGAATCGAGCCGCCCTTGATTGAAATTGTGCCTCGTCCAGTTGCGGTCGAAATCGGACAGATGCTTCAGCGCATTGTCGATACGCTCTTTTTCCTTCGAGTTACGATTACCCATATCGCGAACCCTCTGCAGATCGTCGGTAACCCGCTGTATGAGAGCACGCGCGTCATCCTCCCGCACCTGCGCGGAAACCGGTAGACTAGCACAGCAGATCGTCAAACATAACACAGCTAGAGGCGCTCGAAAACGCCCAAGTGGAAGACTCATCGGCTTCACCCCCATGCTATGGACGCGGCAGGTGATAGGACTATTTCTTTACACCGCTCTTTTTTGATGACTGTGCCGTCTGGGAGGGGAGAGAGAACACTCGAATCAATGAGTTGTGGATCACCGGCTCTATGGGTTTTACGCGGTTGGCCAGCTCATAATTCAATGAATTAATGAACGCCCCGATCTGGCGCTGCATCTCGTCCATCTTCTCGCGCATGTTGAGTATGATTTCAACCCCGGCGAGGTTCACACCGAGATCCCGCGTCAACTTCAGAATCACTTCAAGCCGTTCCAGATCCTCATCGGTATAGAGACGCGTGTTGCCCTCGCTGCGTGATGGAGCGAGCAGCCCTTCGCGTTCGTAAAGGCGGAGCGTCTGCGGATGAATCTCATATTGCTCTGCCACCGCAGAGATCATGTAGGCCGCTTTTTGTTTCTTCCTTGGCATGGCTTACACCTTCTCCCATAATTCGGCGCGCGGGTCTTCGGTTTGTACCTGGGCTAATTCGCGGAGCAATTCCTTGGTCCGCTCATCGTGTACATTCGGCGCCTGGATCGATACTTCCACAATCTGATCGCCGCGCGATTCCTTGCGGGAGTTGAACACGCCTTTCTCGCGCATACGGAATTTCTGTCCGTTCTTGGTGCCCTGTGGAATTTTGAGCTGTGCCTTCCCGTCAATGGTCGGCACTTCTATTTTTGCGCCCAGACCCGCTTCGGACACGGTAATTGGTACATCGATATTGATGTTGTCGCCGTCCCGGACAAAAAACGGATGCGATTGAACCTGGATAGTGATGTAGAGGTCGCCCGGAGGAGCACCCAAAGTCCCGGCGTTACCTTTTCCGGCTACTCTCAAACGTGACCCGGATTGCGTCCCGGCCGGGATTCGCACTTCCACGGTTTCCTGGTGAGACACGCGCCCTTCCCCTAAGCAGGTAGGGCAAGTGTTTTTCAGTTGGCCCTTTCCATTGCAGCGAGGGCAAGTCAAGTTGAATTTCATCGCACCGGCCATTTGAGAAACAGTACCGGCTCCGTGGCATTGCGGACAGACGGTGCTCTTGCCCCCCGCGGACCCGGTGCCGCCGCAGGTGTGGCATACATCCTGACGATGAATGTTCAGCTTCACCTGCGTGCCGCGAATCGACTGCCAGAAGTCGATGTTGAGACCGTACTCGAGGTCACCGCCCTTCTCCGGGACAGACGAAGGCTCTTCCTGTCCGCCTCGCGTGAAGAACTGGCTGAACAAATCGCGGAATCCGCCACCACCGAAGTTTTCCTGTTGGGGATGGGCACGGGAGCCCGCCGTATAATCGGAAAAATCGAATCCACCAAAATCGAAGCCCTGCGCAGGGCCGGGACCCTGGCCGCCCCCGGCTGGAGCCGCATTGTCCGAGTAGAAGCCGTATTGATCATACATCTGCTTCTTTTTTGGTTCGCTCAGAATATCGTACGCTTCCTGAACTGTCTTGAACTTATCCTCAGCGGCCTTGTCACCCGGATTCAGGTCGGGATGGTGTTTACGCGCAAGGCGGCGATAGGCTTTCCGGATATCCTCGTCCGAGGCATCGCGGCCGATACCCAGAGTTTTGTAATAATCCTGTTTTGAAGCCATAAAATCACTTGCCGCGAATGAACGCCAATGAACGCTGTTAGCTCATTCACGTCCATTCGCGGCTGGAAAAATTACTTTTTATCTTCCACGTCTACGAACTCTGCATCCATTACGTTGTCTTTGGGTTTGTCCGCTGTCGGACCCGCCCCGTCCGCCGGAGGCGGTGTTCCAGCTCCCGGCGCACCTGCTGTTTTATACATCGCTTCGGCCAGCTTATGGCTGGATTGCGTCAGTTTGTCGGTGGCGGCGTTGATCTCCTCCACCGAACCACTCTGAATCGCCTTCTTGGTGGATTCCAACGCCTCTTCCACAGCTTTGGCATCGTCTTCGGAGACTTTGTCGCGATGCTCGCGCAGCGTTTTCTCGACGTTGTAGACCATCGAATCCGCCCGATTGCGAGCTTCGATTTCGTCCTTCTTCTTGCGATCCTCGCCGGCGTGCGACTCGGCATCGCGTGCCATCTTATCCACTTCGTCCTTGCTCAGGCCCGAGGAAGAGGTGATGGTGATCTTCTGCTCGTTATTGGTCGCCTTGTCCTTGGCTGTCACGTTCAGAATGCCGTTCGCGTCGATGTCGAAAGTGACTTCTACTTGCGGCACTCCGCGCGGCGCTGACGGAATATTGGCCAGTTGGAACACGCCGAGCAGCCGGTTGTGCTGGGCCATTGGGCGTTCACCCTGGTAAACCTTGATTTCGACGGACGTCTGGTTATCGGCCGCCGTCGAGAAGGTCTCGCCCTTACGGGTCGGGATCGTTGTGTTCCGTTCAATCAGCTTGGTGAACACGCCGCCCAGGGTTTCGATACCGAGGGACAGCGGCGTCACGTCGAGCAGCAGAACGTCTTTTACCTCGCCGCCCAGAACGCCACCTTGCACCGCGGCGCCAATCGCCACCACTTCATCCGGGTTCACGCTCTTGTTCGGTTCCTTCCCGAACAGGTTGCGAACCATCTCCTGCACTTTCGGAATACGTGTCGATCCGCCCACCAGCACCACTTCGTCGATATTGGCCGGCGTCACGCCCGCGTCCTGCATAGCCTGCTTGCAGGGAACCATGGCCCGGTCCAGAATATCCGCGATCATGTCCTGGAACTTCGCCCGAGTGATCTTCATTACCAGGTGCTTCGGACCGGTCGCATCGGCGGTGACGAACGGCAGGTTGATCTCGGTTTCCAGCAGCGTCGAGAGTTCGATCTTCGCCTTCTCGGACGCCTCCTTCAACCGCTGTAGGGCCATCTGATCCTTTGAAAGATCGATGCCGTTCTCCTTCTTGAATTCGTCGATAATCCACTCGGTCAGCCGGTGATCAATGTTGTCGCCGCCCAGGTGAGTGTCGCCATTTGTCGACTTCACTTCCACCACGCCATCGCCAACTTCAAGAATCGAAATATCGAACGTACCACCGCCGAAGTCGAACACGGCGATCGTCTCGTCTTTCTTCTTATCCAGACCGTACGCGAGCGCGGCCGCAGTCGGCTCGTTGATGATGCGCATCACTTCAAGACCAGCGATCTGGCCCGCATCCTTGGTCGACTGCCGTTGGGCATCGTTAAAGTAGGCGGGTACCGTAATTACCGCTTTGGTAACCTTTTCACCCAGATAAGCCTCGGCTGCTTCCTTCAGCTTGCCAAGCACCATGGCCGAAATCTCGGGCGGAGAGAGCTTCTTATCGCCGATCTCGACCCGGGCATCGCCGTTCTCCCCGCGGATCACCTTGTACGGCACTAGCTTCATCTCTTCGCTTACTTCGTTGAAGCGGCGGCCCATGAAGCGCTTGATAGAATAGACGGTGTTGGCTGGGTTGGTAACCGATTGGCGCTTCGCCACTTGTCCCACAAGCCGCTCACCCGTCTTGGTGAACCCCACGACCGAAGGCGTGGTTCGGCCTCCTTCCTGATTTGGAATCACGACCGGCTGGCCGCCTTCCATGACTGCGACCACAGAGTTGGTGGTTCCAAGATCAATCCCGATGATCTTACTCATTTGTTAAAGTCCTCCACGAAAGTTCGGCTGCCGCTGGTAGCTGGTAACTTCAGCCTGTTTCCATTATTAAACTTTAGTGTGTTGTTGTCAAGTATTCGCTAGATGCCCGAATACAAGGATCTTATTTGAGATTTTGACAGGAAGTCTCAACATCTGGATCGATCGGGATGACCCGGCTTAGATGGACGATTTCGAAAATCTTCTTCACCGAGTCGTGGGTACCCGCGATCCGCATCGATCCACGTTGATTTCGCATTTCGCCCCCACAAAGCATCAACATACAGATCCCCGAACTATCGATTCCCGCGAGCCCAGTGAGGTCGATCACCAGCCTCCGAGTGCCGTCGGCAATCAACTTCTTGAGCGAGTCCTCAATCGAGACGGGTGTGTTTCCAAGGTTCAGGCGGCCTGTAATGGCAAAGACCGTGATATCCCCATCCATGGAGAGTGTGCTGCTCTGGCGATCATCTACGAAATCGTACCACCTTTTCTGGTAATCTCATGGGCAGCGTGACCAAACTATTCTGCACAGTTGGCTTCCTGGGCCTCGGTCTACTGCAGGCAGCCGACCTCGATTTGGCCGAACTCACGTCGACGCGTAGCGCCATGCGCGCTGTGATTGAGCGCTACGAGCAGGATGAGGGCAATCTCAACCGTTTCTACCATATCGCGTCGTCGCCTGCCCGGCGCGACCGAATGCGTCAGTTCCACAACGAATGGCTGGGACGCCTTGATCAAGTGAACTTTGACTTATTAGGCGAAGCTGATCGCATTGATTACGTGCTCTTCAAGAACCACATCCAGCACGAACTCCGGCAGTTGGATATTCGTGCTAAGGCTCTGGCGGAAACCGTGTCGTTGGTTCCCTTTGGCCAGTCGATTATCGACCTTGAGGAAGCCCGTCAGCGGATGGAACCGGTGGATGCGCCCGGAGCGGCCCGTACCCTGGCGAACTTGAAGAAACAGATCGACCATGCCCGGAAAGAATTGGAGAAATCGACGGACATAAAGAAGACGGTCGCCAACCGGGCGGCCGCGAATGTGGACAGCCTGCGTGCCGCACTCAAAACCTGGTTCAGTTTCTATGATGGCTACGATCCGGTCTTCACGTGGTGGGATGCCCAGCCCTACACCGAAGCCGACCAGGCCATGAGAGACTATTCCGCGTTTCTACGGGAGAAGCTCGTTGGGATAAAGCCCGGTGACAAAGAGGCAATCGTCGGCGATCCAATCGGCCGCGAGGCTATGCTGAGCGAACTCGCCTACGAGATGATCCCCTACACGCCGGAGCAGCTCATCGACATCGCCAACCAGGAATTCGCCTGGTGCGAGAACGAAATGAAGCGGGCCTCGCGCGAGATGGGCTACGGCGATGATTGGCACAAGGCGCTCGAGCATGTGAAAACGCAGTTCGTGGAACCGGGCAAACAGCCGGCACTGATCCGCGATCTGAACAGCGAGGCGGTAGCATTCCTTGACAAGCACGATCTGGTTACTGTGCCGCAACTGGCACGCGATACGTGGCGGATGGAGATGATGTCGCCGGAACGGCAGTTGGCCAATCCGTTTTTCCTCGGCGGCGAAGTCATGACGGTCTCCTATCCGACTGACACGATGACCGAGGATCAAAAGCTCATGAGCATGCGTGGGAACAATATTCACTTCGCGCGCGCCACCGTGTTTCACGAGTTGATCCCAGGCCATCACCTGCAGGGGTTCATGGCCGCCCGTTACCGGCCCTACCGCCATCTGTTCAGAACGCCGTTTTCCGTCGAAGGGTGGTCGCTGTATTGGGAATTGCTGCTATGGGACATGAAATTTCAGCCGACGCCTGAGGATCGTGTTGGCGCACTGTTCTGGCGGATGCACCGCTGCGCGCGGATTATATTCTCGTTAAGTTTCCATCTGGAAAAAATGACTCCACAGGAGTGTATTGATTTTCTGGTGGAGCGAGTCGGGCATGAGCGGGATAATGCGACGGGCGAAGTGCGGCGTTCGTTTAGCGGCGATTATGGACCGCTCTATCAGTGCGCATATCTGCTCGGAGGCATGCAATTACGCGCGCTGCACCGGGAACTGGTGGAGTCGGGCAAGATGACGAATCGGGCTTTCCACGACGCGGTACTTCGGGAAAACCGGATTTCCATTGAGATGGTGCGTGCTAGTTTGTTGCACCAGAAATTGACGTCCGAGTTTACTTCGAATTGGAAGTTTTATGGAGCGAGCCGGTAGCACCACAGGTACACTGGCTTCGTTCACTGCTGGAACTATGTCCTAAAGAACACGTGATGCCGGAACTCGTGACATTGGACGTTCGGAGCCGCCAGGAATGGCGGAAGTGGCTGGAAAAGCACCACGAATCGAGTCCAGGGGTCTGGCTCGTCTTCCATAAAGATCACACGTCAGTAAAATCCATCCCTTACGAGGATTCAGTTCGCGAGGCACTATGCTTCGGATGGATCGACAGTCTCATCAAACGTCTCGATGACGACCGGTACGCCCGTAAGTTCACGCCGCGAAAGCCTGCCAGCAAGTGGTCCGCGATCAATTGCCGGCGCTACGCAGACCTCGAGGCGGCCGGCTTACTGACACCCGCGGGACACGCGGCGGCGCCAACCGGCAACAGCTACTCATCTCCGCCCGCGATCCCCATCCTGCCGGGCTATATCGCCGAAGCGCTGCAGACGAATCCGAAAGCGTGGAGCTTCTTTCAGGAGTTGGCCCCAACATACCGGCGTCTTTTTGTGGGTTGGATCCATTTGGCGAAGAGGCCGGAAACGCGTGAGAAGCGCATTTGCGAATCGATCATTCTGCTGGCGGCTGGTAAGAAGCTCGGACTGAAATGAGAAGGAGCAGTTTATGGTAGCTGAATCGAAACGAGAAGATGTGGCTGCGGTCATGCGCCAAATCAACCAGGCGTGGCTTCATGGCGAGATCGAAGACCTCGCGCCGATGATGCACCCGGACATTGTCATGGCTTTTCCTGATTTTGCCGGGAGCCAACAGGGGCGGGAAGGCCTTCTTGCAGGCTTCCGCGATTTCCGCGAGAACGCGGAAATTCACGAATTCCGCGAGCATGATCCTCACGTCGATGTCGCCGGCAATACTGCTGTGGTCACCTTTCGATATCAGATGGTCTACGAGCGTTTCGGCAAACGATATCGTTCAACCGGCCGGGATCTGTGGGTGTTCCAGAAGGAGGGCAGAACATGGATTGCCGTTTGGCGGACAATGCTGGACATGCAGGAAAACGAGGCCTCGTAGCCTGGCATCATCAGCGCGCCACGAGATACCGGCAATTGACGGAAACAGACGGCGTTCTCAAAAGTATTTCGCTGAGCTCATGTTCAGTTGCGCCTCATGGCGCGTACCGCCGGGACGGAATAACGCGGGCGAACGCCAATAGAACCCGTTCGCCCGCGTCCCCATCAGCTCATCGGTGAAACGTACGTCACCACTGCCAATTCACTCAACGCTTTCAACTTCTCGACTGCGATACGGCCGATAGCGAGCTTGCCGCTCTTCGGCTGACCGATCAGTTCGAATCCGAGTTTCTTCAACTGATCGATCGCTGCTGCCGTGTCGCTGGTAAGGAACACCTGCACTTCGAGCTTTCCGTTCTTGGCGAGCTTGACCGCGTTCGGTCCCGCCAGAGCCGGCGACAGCTTCGAAGCGGGCGGAAGCGGATCTTTCGCCACCGCCTCAGACAGCTCCGCTTGCCGCGGGACGCCACCGACGGCCCCTCGCGCAAACGTCATCTTCCGCGCGCTCATGAAATCACCGGCCAAACCCGGCGCACCGGCCATCATCGGTTGATTGCCTTCGCCGAAGACGCCCTTGTAGCTGATGCCGTCCGGCATTTCGACTGGCACTTCCACGCGCCTCGGCCGTCCGCCGTCCGTGACCGTCATCTCTTCTACCGCCACGAACGACGTGTACTGAGTCATCAGCTTGTAGTCGAGTCCGAGCTGCGTTACTTGCTCGCGAGTGTCGGTGCCCTTCATGCTGAGATCGTCGATCTTCCGCCGTGCCCACAGCGTCGCGAGCACATCGTGCTTCGGCTCCGAGGCCGGAAAGTCCACCGCGATTTCCCGCGTAATCGAGCGGCCGGCAAGTTTCCCGTGAATCCGGATCACCCCTTTCGCGGGCGCTGTAAACCGGCCTGAAAGATAGATGGGTTTTGCACTGAAGACGTCGGGGATCCGTTGGGGATAAATTTCGGTCACGGGTAACCCACCCCAATCGACCGAGATATCGGTCAGCAGCGGATTGCGCACACGCTCGTGGAATCGTCGCGCGGCGGCCGAGCCATCATCGCTGAGGCCGACGTACTCCACCTCACCGCGACCCTGCTCGGCCATCTTGTCCAACAGATGGCGATTCACCGCGCTGCCAATACCGAACGCGAACACGCGCGCATTCGGATGCCGGCCAACCTCCGCGATGATCTCATTGTCATTTCCGACATAACCATCGGTCATAAAACAAACGATACGAACATGGTCCTGCCCATCGGACGGGTCAAGCGCCGCGCGGATCGCCTTCATCATTTCGGTTCCGCCGCTGCCGCTTCGAGTGTCCATCAGGTGCTTCGCGCGAGCCAGATTCTCAGGTGTAGCGGGCACAGGATGGGGAAACAGAATCTGCGTGTCGCCCGAGAACGTAATCAGATTGAACGTGTCGCGCGGATTGAGCCCGTCCAGTGCATCGCGCATCGCCTCCTTCGCTTTTTCGATCGGGAATCCGAACATCGACCCTGACGTATCAAGTACGAATACCAGTTCCTTCGGCGTCACATCCTGCGCCACCACCCGATCCGGCGGTTGAAAAATCATAGTGAAGAATCCGCCCTTCGTCCCGTTGTGCATGAGAACGGTATCGCCGATCTTTTGTCCTGCGATGTCGTATTTGAGGACGAAATCTTTGTTCGGGATCACGGCCTTGTCGCGCAGCTTGATCGTGGCCCGCGTCGAGCCATTCCGATCGGTCACGATATCGTGCGTATTGCAATTCACGGAGGCAATCTGCAACCCGGCATCGAGAGCCACCTCGATAGAAATGTCGTGACCTGCGCGCGTTCCAGGAACAGCCACGGGCGGCGTGGTCTTCGACGCATCGGGCACGGCGTCGGTGTCGTAAGCCCAGCCGCCGCCGGTTCTGCCGGCCGATTTGCCGGGAATGTAGCGAGGGCCGACCACCATCGGGAAGACGAATTCATACTGACCGCCTTCGAACTTCAGCGTCTCCACGTAGCTGATGGTGATGCGCACCTTTTCACCAGGCATGATGTTGGCTACCCATTGCGTGAAGATGTTTGGGCGCTCCTGATCGAGCAATCCGGCCACCTGGCCCTTGGCGCGCGCGGCTTCGTAGATGGCCCGTGCGTCTTCACGGCGTTTAACCGCCCCACGGACCAAACGGCTGCCGACGAGCATCGTCATATCGTCCACCGCCGCGTTATTGGGCAGCGGGAACACATAAACCGCCTCAATCTTATCCGCGGCGTTGTTGACGAAATCCTGAGTCACTGTCACGCGAGAGAGAAAGCCGGCGATATCGGCCTTCACATCCGTGTGCTGAAGCGGGCATTCCGCCTGGAAGCGATTGTGCGAATCGAGCGCCATCAGCGAACCCTGCGTGACGCGGCCGGCAGGCGGGGCCTGCGCGGAAAATATCGCTGTTGCTGATAGAGCGAGCAATCCGAGAACTTTGCTGTGTCTCATGAATCCTCCTGTCAGGTCTCTTTTTTCGACCTTCTCGGAGGGGAAATGCCACGAAGACGGGAACCCTTTCAGAGATCTATTGAGCCGATCTATTTTGATATGACCCGTAGAGGAAGTGTGATTCGAAGCGAAGGTGGATTCGAAACCGTCATCTGGTCTTTTGCTTCCAACGCCTCCCTTCGGGCAGCGCCGGCCTTCTGCTTGGCGGCGCTGAATGCCATCGCCGCCGCGGGGACCACTCGATCAAAAGCAATTTCGAGCGGCTTGCCCGCGTCGAGCGGAAGTGTGCTGGTTGTCAGCGCCGCGCCTGAGGCGATGGAACCTGCAAACAGGATTGTTCCCGATTCCGCCACCGATATTGAGCCCGTCTGATTCGCCTCTAACCGAAGACGAATTTCGTCGCCTGCCGTGAATTCGGTCTTCGGATCCACCGGTAAATATTCGCCATCCGCCGCGCGCCTGAGAACGGCGTAGTGGAGAACGAGTTGGCCATCCGGCGATGCCGCCGTCTGAGTGAAAGGCGCGGGCGGCGCAGCGGGAGCAAATCCTGCGACACTGCCCGAAAGAGCTCCCGGAACCCCACCCACTACGCCGCCCAGCGTACCGGCACTCACACTGGCGCCTGCTACACCGCCGCTACGTGCCACTGAACTGGGTTCGGCGGCAGGCGCCGGCGTGACCTTCTTTTCTATCTCAGCCTTCTCCATCTGCCGGGGTGCGTTTACGGGTTGCGAAGGGCGCTCGGCCACTTTGGCATCGGAGACCCCCCGGCGCAACTCTTTCGTTGGTGGCGGGGCAAGAACCGGCGCAGGGGCAACCACCGGCGCCTCAGCATCCAGATCCGTCCGCTGCTGCATCCGAACGGCAGCCATTTCCATGGGCGCGGGCCTGCGCAAATAGATCACTGCCGCAGACGCAATCACAACTACGCTCGCCGCAACACCAATCGGAATGATCCACCGTGGCCGCGCTTTCCGCACGGGTATAGTAATCACCTGAGACCGCTCGGAGTCTGTAGCGATTGCCGCAAGCAATCGCGCCCGGCACTCCGAATCGTCGAGCATCTCCTTCAGCGCCTGTTCGTCCGCCAATGCGTCGAACAGTTCCTGATCGTCGAGCGCAGCCGCAAACAGGACATTCTTCTCATCAGCGGTCAGAGTGCCGGTCGCATAACCGCCAAGCAGCTTCAGAAGGTCGTCGCGCGTCATCGGCTCACCTCCCAATGTCCGCCCATCTTATCCAGCAATTGCTTACGGCACCGCGAATCCCATGTGTAAATCGTGTTGATCGATGCCGCTCCCAACGCTACCTGAATCTCAGGGAATGTGCGCCCCAGCAGTTTCAGCCGGAAAATCTCCTGGCAGCGTTCGCCCATATCGGCAATCGCGCTTTCGAGCTTCTCCATCAGCTCCCGCCGCTCGGCGTACGTGGCAGGATCAGGACCAGCGTCAGGCAGTTGGATATCGTCGATGGAAACATGCCCCGGCTCGCCGCGGCGATAAGACTTCCGGCGCTGCGCCACCATCTTGAAGCGCAGAATCTGCATCGAAAGTGGAAACAGTTCCTGCATCTCCACGACGTGCGCGTACTTATCATGCAGGACCATGAGAACTTCCTGGGCGAGATCTTCTGCGATGTCTCTCGATATTCTGGATGCCGCGAAGGCGACAATCCTTTCACGCAGACGTCTCAGAACCTCGTCCCGCCCCATGGCCCGCGATCCTAGTCCGGGAAACCTGCGTGGCTCAGCCCCGGGAAAATCTTTAAGGCATTTTTGTAGTACAACTTCTTGAGCACCGGGTCGGGAAGATCCAGGCCATACAGCTTCCAGATGCCGTGATACTTGCGAATGGGATCGAAGTAGTCGTCATCCGTTTCGAGCAGCCGGAAGTACACATAATATTCAGGGACCGAATAGAGATCCTTGCCAAACATCACGCGGTCCTGATATTGAATCAGCCATTTGTGCGCGAACCGCGGCTGGCGGCCGAGCTCGCTGGTGATGGCCCCGATCTCAACGTAAACATTCGGCATCTCATCGAGCAACTTTCCCAAAGCCGGTAGATTATTCGCCATCCATCCCATGTGCGCGTCGATAAAAATCGTGTTCTTGTGGCGACGAAAAACGTTGTGCTGTTCTTCGATCAATGTTTCCCACGTCGGGTCGTCGCTCGTCCCGTGATTCCGGTTCGTACGCATCTTCAACTCCAGCCAGCGCTCGTTGTACTTATCCATGGGTTGGAAAAGACCCCACGGATCGGCCGTATGGATCAGGACCGGAATTTTGTATTTCGCGCACATTTCCCAAACCGCGTCCAGCCGCGGATCGTCCACGTGGATTCGTTTGCCTTTGGAGTCCTTTTCCGACAAGCCGAAGTTCTTCCAGACCTTCAGTCCGATAGCGCCATACTTGATATCTTCTTCGAGCTGCCGCGCGACGCGCTGGCTGTAACCCGGTTCATCGATACCTTTGTAATCGACGTTGGTCATCCGGGCGAAGCGATCCTTGTTGAACGCCTTGATCCCGTCGATGCTCTCCCTCGTCTTCTGGCCCCAACTGCCCGCTACCGGAGACGTCACCATGATCTGCATATTGAGGCCGTCCATATCCTTCAAAAGGCTGCCCAGCGCGGCCGGCGTGAATTCGCGCGGATGATTGTGCACATCAATGAACGGAAATTTCGCACGGGTCGGATGATGCTCCGGGACCACCAGGGTCGACTTAGGTTCGTACTCTTCGATGGAAATCGTCTGCGAGGCGAGGTTTCCCGCCAGCGCGAGCGCCAGAAACGCGATAAGTTTCATTTTGTTTGAGTATATGACGGCTCGCCGAGAAGTTCGCCAACCCGCTGGTGCAGCAGTTCGGTCAGCGCACCGCGATCGCGGAGCGACAGGTCTTTCGTTGGGATCGGTTCACCGACATGCAGCGTCACGTGGCCGGATCGGACGTTCACTGAACCGCGAGGCAGAATCGCAAACGTCCCCCGCAACCCGAGCGGTACCACCGGCACTCCCGCTTTGATAGCGATGTAAGCCGCACCTTCCTTGAACGGCTGCAGATCAGTGAGTGTGCGGCCGCCTTCAGGGAAAATGAGAAGAGAGATGGCGCGCTGCTGGATAGCCCGCGCCGCTTCGCCAAGGGTCTTCACCGCGGCGCGAGGATCATCCCGCGGCACGGGTATATGGCCCGCGCGCTTCAGGTGATCGCCAAGCAGCGGAATTTTGAAAAGCTCGATCTTAGCGAGAAATCGGAACTGCACCGGAATCTGCGCCAGCACAACCGGAGAGTCCATATAACTCGCATGATTCGAGGCGAAGACGTAACTCCCGGCCGGATCGATTTTCTCCAAACCCTCCACTCGCACCCTGACGCCTGCCACGTACAGCAAGATCCGAGCCCACGTACGCGCCAGGGCAATCTGCTTACGGCCATCATGGTCGAAGAATGAAACCGGGATATTGATCAAGCCCATCACAACAGTCGCGAGCACAATCAGCGGGTCGGTAATGAAGATAGCGCGGAGCAGGCCGAGCGACATTCGTTTCTATTGTACGAGCCACGCTTTCGCAGGCGTTCGTTACAAAATGAGGTGGCCCTTGCCAAAATTCGCATTCCACAGCTAAAGTATCCGTGTTAATCAGTGTCCATTCGTGGCAAGTTACAAAGAGGCTCCGCCGTCAATGGTAGTCGACCATAATCAAATCGGCATTACGGTCTTACCCGGCCGCTCCAAGGTCTTTAGAACCAAGTACTGGAGCAGGCGGGAGAGGCGATCCGCCGACGGCAACTCCGACCGGGCGAGGACGGTTTGGTTTTCAGATCAGATCGATACGGAAAATATAGCCGCCCGATGGGCTGTTGAGCGGCGGGAAGCCTGGATGCTGATAGGCGGGATTGTCGATTGACCATCCTGGATGCTCGCCGGAATCAACGCCGTAAAGCTGACCGTTATACGCCGCGACGTCGTGCAAGTCACAGGAGCCCGGCACGAACTCCACCACCTGGATGACATGACCCGTCTTGACGTCGTATTTGACGAGGCCCGGCGTATAGCCCTCATAGCCGGTGGTCCCTTCTTTCTGATGCCCGGTCACTTGCCAGATGAACCCGTTGTCATACGCGATGCCGTGCAGCCGTTGCGAGAGGCCCGGCGCGCGCGTCGTTGGGAACATATAATCGACCTCCCAAGTCTTAGGATCGATGCGGATCAGCGCGTCAAGGCGATTAGCATCTATCCAGATTTTGCCGGCGTCAGCCTGCCACGTCATGCCGTGGGTGGCGCCGCCATCGTCTTTGGGCCCGAATGGGATCTGTCGATGGCTGATCTGCTTGCCTTTCATGTCGGTCTGGAATATCCCATTAATCGGCGGGTCGGGGTGCTCTATCTCCGACACGCCATTGGCGCCGCTCCAGACATAACCGCCCCCGAAGCACATACCGCTGGTGTTCTTGGAGTCGGTCATCACCGTGTGGAGGAGCTTGCCGTTCCAGTCGATGAGCCAGGCAGCCTCATGTTTGTTGTCATGGCGCTGTTCCTGGACCCAGAAACCTCTTTTCTGATCGTGGTCGATGTCGATAGCATTGGGCCATCCGGGTGGCGTAAGGGCCAGTTTGGAGGTCTTCGCCATCCGTTTCGGAATTTGTATGCCGCGGGCGCCAGTCCCAACGCGACGGCCGAGCGCGTCGGTCCCCGGCTCTCGCGGCCCCGTCTCGGATGATTGCGCGAGCGCTGAGCTGGGGCCGAGGCTCGCGCACAGGCCAAGACCGGCGCCAAGCAACTCTCTTCTCCCTACAAGATTCCTCATTGGCGTTCTCCTTCTTCGACGAGCATTGTTGTCGAGCCAAGCTGTCCGTCTGAACGTGGCGAGCAGCTCGCGAAAACACTCCAAGCCTCGCCATAGCGCTACCGTAGTCGGATTGGCGCCCGTTGTCAAGATCCGCGGAAAAATGGTAGTGGGCTAGTAGCCCACTACCGGGAAAATCGCTCACGGCCACGAATCAGCGACGGTTCCGGCGAACCTGAAATCCTGACTGGATGGGCAGTGGTCATCACGAGCGGGCTTGGGCCGGCCGTCTCGTG
>Ga0105240_10001538_pt1 | contig 39148 bp, 33 predicted proteins | sample KBSC54metaG_FD_80426 | JGI IMG/M metagenome (GOLD analysis project Ga0105240, IMG submission 80426) | Corn rhizosphere microbial communities from Kellogg Biological Station, Michigan, USA - KBS C5-4 metaG | ecosystem: Host-associated > Plants > Roots > Rhizosphere > Soil | place: Michigan, USA... | reverse complement strand
TATTCGGTGCTGAAATCAGCTTCCTGGAGCACGGCCACCCGCAACGCTGTTACATCCATTTTCTCCGGTCATAGCAAAAAGAAAGCTCATCCGAGCGTAGTCGAGGCGATCGGCTACCGCCGAGTCAGCGAGCTCACCCGTGGCACCCTTCAGGAGTTTCTGAACCAGATGGCCACTCGCGGCGACAGTTACAGCGCGGTAAAGAAGGCTCGAACGTATCTCGCCGCCGCGATGGAGTACGCCCGCGATGAAAGGCTGATCACGGATAACTCGGCCCGCAAGCTCGAACTACCGACCCAACTCCTGCGTAAGCCCAGCGAACGCTACTACTCGCTTGAGGAAGTCCGGCGGCTTCTTTCGGAAGCTCATGGGCGCGAACATCTCGTGCTCCGCATCTTCCTCAACTGTGGTCTTCGGCCAGGCGAACTCTTCGCGCTGCGCGAGGATGACATCGAACCCGGCCAGATAAAAATTGACGAGGCCGTGAAAGAAGTCGAACGCGGTGCCAAGCGCATCGGCGAAACGAAGACCTCCGCCAGCCGCGCGTATGTTGGGATCAGCCCGGGACTACAGGAGGAACTCGACATCTGGATCCGCGCGCGGCGGCAGCAGTGCGCCTACCACGTCACTGCGTCAGCATCATCCTCGGATCTGCTCTTCCCGACCGAGACCGGGACAAGCTTCCGGCTGGGCAACTATCTAAAGCGCTACCTGAAACCCTTGGCGAAGAAGGCCGGCATCGCCGACATGACTTATCAAGCGCTTCGGAGAACCTGTGCGACACACTTCCAAAAGCACGCACGGCCGCGGGACATCCAAGCACAGCTTCGGCATTCGAAACTGGAAATGACCGGTCGGTACATAAAGGAGATCCCGGACCAGGTCCGCGCCGCTGTTGATCGCATGGACCGGGAACTTTGTCATGGAACGGAGCAGAAGGGGACGCGGCAGTGATGCCAAAGGATATTTCTGGGGTACTGGAAGATGGATGAACGAGGGTAACTGGTGATCGAATGAGACGTCCGCGCTGTGATATCCGTACTTCCGTTTTTTCTACTCAAGCTGCTCGGGTCGAGTGCCTATGATCATTTTCGGCACTTCCAGCGCCCTCAAACCATTCCTTGTCGAGCTTTCAGATGGCGAGTTCGGTCGCGAGTTCAGCCATCCCCCGGAAAACCAGCCCGTTTCTGGAACGCGAGCGATCGAGTCCAAGATGCCGATAACCCAGCCAGTGGATTCCGGCGTTACGGCGTTTCCCCGGACTAGTGGCGCCATCGCGCCGAATCGCGAGATCGGCGCTCTGTGGCAATCGTTTTCTATCGATCAGTGGCCAACTTCCGCGCGAGCGCGTCCTGCGAGATTCGAATCGTCCCCCAGTTCGGGGCAGAGTGACATGCCAAGCTGCGAATCACTACCAAGACTTTCGGGCAGCCCGACTTTCTTCGAAGTTATCGAGGTCTATTAGCATTCGCTCCTGTTTCCACCACAGCAAAGTGAGACAGCAGCTTTCGAAGCCGCGAATGGAATGCTCCTCGATGTAATAGCGCTCTGAAAGTGGATGGTCGAACCACGCTGAGGCCAGGACCTCCCCCGAAGCATCCTCATCTGCCCCAGACAATATTTCATGCGCATGCGTTTCTGTGTTCGGCCGCTTTGGAAAAAGAGGCTTTGTTCCGTCGCCCGGGATGAACCACATATCCTTTGCCGTGCTGCAGATGAACATCGCGGGAAGTGGTCCCCGTTCGACGAGTCTGATAGCCGTTGCCGTGAGGCTCGTTTCGAACACCTTTGCTAAAGTCTTAACGGTCTTGAAATTTACAGCTCGCAGAGCCGTTGCCCGCGGCTTGAACATGAACTCTGGCAGTAGTAGATCACTGGCATATCTATTCGCCCTGGCTTCAGGATTCAGCTTGGACCATTCACTGAGGAACGCATTTTCCTTGCAGGAATGCATTGATGATTTGCCTCTGTCATGCATCCAATGACCGAGCTCGTGGCCTGCCGAAAATCTCTGCCGCTCCCTGCGACAGTTACTATCGATTGTGATTATCGCCATCTCCTCATTTCCCGTTATTCGAGCGGCACAGCCGGAAAGTGGTTTGTAGACGATGATTGCCTTGCAGTGGTGCGCAATCGCTTCGACGTCCAAATCCTCAGGCTCAGTGATGCCGAGTTCATTCAGCAGATCAACGGCCGACTTATAGATGGGTGCTGGCATGAATCACCGCTCTTCATCATCGTTGGCGAGGAGGTGGAGTGCCGCTAGCTCCTGGAGCAACTCGGGTAGATCACTATCGGGGATGCTCTCGAAATCGCGATATTTGGCCGTCAATGCGAGGCCCTGCTGTGCATGCTGGGCAATCGTTAACTGGAGGAGGTCCCTCTGTTCGCTCGCCGACGCGGGAATGCGAACCCTTCTTTCACTGAGATGCCTGACGTTCTCAGCGTACGCCTGTTTCGCCAAGGTAAGCTTGCGTTTCTGAAATGCGCGAGCCGCGTTCAGAAAACGTTGCTTCAGCTCCTTGGCGTTTGCTGTCGGGTCCACGCCTGCCAACCTGGCGTCTTGGAGAACCTCGGCGTCAGAAGCTTCCATAATCGAGCGATCGATTTCATCGAGCAAAGCTTCAAGCTGGAGGTCGTGACGGTCGTTACTGGACATGTTGTGATACTCCGCGCGGATCGGCGATGCCGGCGCGCTTAAGTTTTCGCCGCATCCTCAAAATGATTGCGTTGTACTGCGGCTGAGAAAAACCCCATAACTCGCGTATTGCAGGAGCGGCGAGGCCTTCCCGAAAGCCTTCTAGGATCATCCGTTCTTCTTCGGCATCCACAAGCAGGGCGTCGACCATTTCCAAAGTCTCGCGATAGACGAGGAGCTGACCCGTATCGGCTTGGGGTAGAGAGAAGTCCTCGACAGGATCGGTGACTTGGCCATCCTGGTTCTCCAGAACCAGTGAGGCGGCTGGGAGGGGCGCTTCGGTGGGACTCGCTTTTTCTCGGAACCAACTGTTAGCGATACTGCGCATGGTGCTGAACATAAATGCGAGAAAGCCCGCCTTCGTCTTGTCCCACTTCCTTGACCCGCGCAGCAGACGCTCGAAGGCCTCTCCTAGGAGATCCCGTCCCCGCGCTTTTTCCTGAAGAAAGAATAGGCGGTTTTCGGCAAATTCCCGCAACCGAAACAAGTCCGATTCAGATAGGGACTCGATTGCTGCTTCAATCTCCACAACGGTCGCCGCGCGTTCGTCAGGGACTTTCCTCGCCGTCTTTTCGCCCATTTTCCCGAGCCTCGGATCATTGTACCCAGATCCCTACCCATTATCTTGTGCTGCGCGGGAGGCTGCCATCGACACGAAAAATAATTTGTTGCGGGTGTCGATGGACCCTTGTACCGCAGCTATAGGTACTAGAGCGGCCTCCCTTCAGCGGTGGTTGGCTCCGATAAACATTGAATCTTAAGGAGAGCCGAAAGCATGGCTGATGTACAAGTTACCTGTATTATCAAACCGCATCCTCAGACTCCAATCGAGCACATTACCCACCTCGGTGGTGCTCAATGGACTTGGACCCGCGAGGACGTAATCAGAAGCATCGAAGCGAGAACGAACACGTTTTTTGTCCTCGATCCCCACAACGGAACCCGAGCTAACGTCCGGGTTGTTCGGCCAGCCGGCCGGGCAGCATTTGTTCGCACGTCACCGGATCATGATCCTTATGACAATCTGCTTTCACTGAATCAATGCCCATTTAGGAGCAACTGAGATGGCTAAACAACCAGGCCTAGACGGTCGACGCCGAGACAACAATGGACAGACCCGCGAGAAGAACGGCAACACCCGGATCGACACTTTGCGGCAAACCTACGGCGACAACTTTGCAGGCGGAATGCGCGGCGATGCGCACCTTCGAACTCTGTTGAATCGCGCTGGGAGCAGTTCGCTTTCAGACTATCTCAGGAACAACGAAAAGAAATAGCCTCCATTGTCTCAGTTTGGGCGGTGGGGAGTTCCCGAACAGTGATGGCGGGCGCCGAGCCCCACGTCCGCTTCTCTCAATCTACCCAGAGGAGAGCGTGGATTGCTTTCTCTTGAACCTTCGACGGCGAAATCGGTTGCTGTTCCATGAACTCCACTAACCTGGCGTGCGACGCCTTAACCGTTTTGTGAACTATGCTCTCAAGGAATCCTGCGACTTCCAAAAAGTCAGCCTGCGAAACGCTGATCGAATCATAGTGAACGCTTTTCGCTACTAGGCTGCTCTGCTTGGAATATTTCATTGTTGAAATTCCCCCATGATGGACGAGCAGATTTCGGTCATTCAGGATTTGCTCGTACCGCTTCCTTTCCTGCGTTGAGAATGGCGTTATCTGAAGCAAGTGCTGGTAGAGGCTGTTGATGCTTTGGGGAGTTCCGAAGTCATACCGCTCAGCCACGATTGAACCGATGTGCGTGGATTGCAGACCTACCTCTAGGAGGTCCGTCGCGTCGAGGGAGACGTCTCGGCCGTTTTTTTTGAGCCGAACGAGTAATTGCGGGCAGATGTTGAGTATCGACGCGAAGTGGTCTCCACAAAAGGCTTCGAAATATGAAACCACTCCGATCAGGCACACTTCCGACTGGACGCTGAAATGGGCGCGGAGCTTGAAACGCTTCTTCACAAGCTCTCGCAGACCTCCGAGATTCATGTAGAAGATTGCTCCTGCCGGAACTCCACCGCGAAAGAAGTCTAGATAGTTGATCTCGTCCTGACCGGATGGCTTCATCCCGAACGACAAGGATACCGCTTCTCGGAAGCTTCTTACGTGCCATTGTCTAAGGCATAGCCGACACACGCGTTACCAAGGCACGAAAGCGGGACGAATACGCAGGGCGACTCCGACTTGGGTAGGTTTTAGGTAGGCGAAGAAAAGGAATGGATGGTCTAAATGCGTGAAAGTATGGTGCGCCCGGTAAGATTCGAACTTACGGCCTTTTGCTCCGGAGGCAAACGCTCTATCCAGACTGAGCTACGGGCGCACGACTAAATTCATTGTAAACGAGCCACCGGCTTTTTGCCGATTCTCATCCCCTTCCGGTCGACAAATATATCTGCAATCGGAAGCCGGGTGTTGTTCCGGCCTGGCCGAGTAATTCCTTAAATCTCCAAAGGACCCGTCGCGGCGGGTCGCGGACTCGCAGGGGCGTTTGCTTCTACGTTCCTGGCGCCGGGCGGCTAAATCGACGGAGCAGCAGTCTCACAAACCCACGCCCCATCCACATCTCGTGCAAAGTGGATAGCGTCATCGACAGCCCGAAAGCTCACGCAAGCGCGGCTTCCGTCGTAATACGCAGTCGGATCACCCGCGGCCGCAACGCCGCACGGAATGGTTTGCGATCGGATCGTGCCCGAATCATCGAAGAGATCGATCAGGTCCCCCGTGGCCGTGCGATAAATCACGTGCATCGTTTCCGCGACGACCGCAGCCGGGCTCCCCACTGCGACCGGATCTCCAGCCGCAGTCAATGGGGTCGCCAGAAGCGTGTCACGCTCGATCATCCAAATGGCTCCGCGTAAAGCCCGGTATACGATGCGCGGGGCCTTCTCACGTGGAAAGCAAATCGACGGCCGATAGGTGGCGGCGGGTGCCGGGTTGCCGCTCGCATCGTGCGCGCCCGCGGTCAGGTCGACATCCGTTTCTGTATCGTTCTGTCGCGAGTACTCGTGAAGATGACCGTCCGTCCCGCCTCTCGACACTGCGCGAACCACGTTCTCGTAGACGAGAATTGCGGCGCTTCCCGATGCGGCTGCTCCGCTTAAACGCTCGGGTGTCCAGGTGCCGCCCGTCCGGATCATGTGCGATTGGGAATCGAACTTGTTCCAGTAAACGACGTGGATGTCGTTTCCCAAAACGCAGAGACGCGGGTCGTCCACTGCTTCAGATCCGGTAATGTCCAGGACAGTCCAATGATCCGTCAAATCGGTGCCGGGACGGCTCAGCGCGTAAATGTGGGCGTCTTTGCCGCGATAGATGATCACCTGTTCTTTTCCGACTCCGGCTGCCGCCGGATCGCCGGCTGCAGGTGGCGCGTCGGTCAGGTCCGTGAATACGTCGGTGTCCTCCCACTTCCCCAACAGGCTGACCATTACGTGAATATGCCCATCGAGCGCGGTGTACGCGATGTAATTGATATCCTCCACGAGATGAGGAGCAGTGTGCTCCAGATCTGCCATACCGCGCAGTTGGTAAATGGTGCCGTCGAAATGATCCAGGTCAACTCCGGCATCGGACGCCTTGAACGGAGCGGGCATCGCCGATTTGTTCAGCTCGGTATGCCATTGAAAAAACGTCCAGCGCGTCCAGGCTGGAGGTATCACCGCAACCGCATGGTTGACGTCAATCACCCAAAGCGGATAATCGGCGAAATCAGGCGAGTCGCCCGTGAATTCCGTCCAGTAAGACTTGCTCGTGTAGATGAGCGGCTGCCGGCCCAGAGCAGTTTCTATCGTGTCCAGGTATCGATTAGCGAAATCGACCCAAAAACCTGGAGCTTTCGCCGCCGTATGATTCGCATCCCGGTCTTCCATATCAATGCTCGGTCCGAGGTCGCCCGGCACTAGGCGTTTCACCATGCCGACCGCCGTCATTGCCTGATCTTCAGGTGATCCGGCGTTGAAGTGGACGAGATCGAATGTGCCGCGAATGAAGCCCGCGTCCTGAAGTTCTGGCCAGCGCTCCGTAAATAACGCGTCGGTGTGGGCGAACTGCCCGGGACCAAATTCATTCGTTTTGTGAAATACGAAGTGGTAGTTTGCATCCAGAATGTCGCTCCACGACGGCATCCCGGTATTTCGTTCGAAAATATCAATCCCTTCTTCCATAGATTCAATTCAGTCCCAGGCCAGATGCCTCAACCGATAGATGTCTTCACGGCGCCGTAGTAGTTGCTCACAAACGCGTCGCGCGGAACATCCATATTCAAAAATGCATGGCCCCAACTCCAAATCGAAAGCCGCACCGTTTTGTTGTCGATCGACGGCGTGATCTCGCTGAGCAGGTGAACATAGTGATTCGGGAACTGGTTCATCAGGAACGTGTTGTCCTGGCCCAGGTTTTCGGAGGCAGGCTTGCCATCGATCTTTGCTTGAGCAATCAGGTTCATGTGAATTAGCAGGACAGCTGAAGTTCCCTCGCTAAGCGTAATGGACGTGGCGTGCGGGATCCCGGCGGCAGTAGCCCAGTTGGCTTCGTTCGATACCTTCGTAAAAATACCGGTGGCGTTGAACCAGTCGGCGAGTTCCTCCGGACGAGTGAGCGCCGCGAGTTCCTGCTTGGGATCACCAGCCCAGCTCGGCTGCCAGAAAACCTGGTGGGCATTGCGAAGCGCACCGAGTATCATCCAGTCGGCCTGCGCCGGCGGATCACCGCTTCCTTTGGACGTCAGCGTACTGTAGTTGGCGTTCACCAGTTCCTGGTCTGGCTTGATGTCGAGCGACCCCATCGAAGCATCTCCCGTATCGAACAGGGTCGTCGCGAAAGTGGCGAATGCCTCCGGGTCCCGGTTAATCCACTCCATGAAAAGAGCCGCGGGCCCGCACAGATTCAGCGTCGCCTGATTGAGCGATCGCGGATCGCTGATGAGCTCTTTGAGGCGCTCTGCGACAGTGGCGCGGTCGAGCGATGGCCACGCGCCGGCCTCAGTGTTCTCCGCGAAAGTGTCGATGGTTTGCGAGGCCGTATCGGCATCGGAAACTTTTTTCGTGTCCGATGCGCGCATGTCGCTTGTGAACTGATCAAGCTGATCGGCATCGTCGAAGGAATTGGTGTCAGTGGGGCTGGGGGTTGGGCTGGACATAGTGGCTCCTTGTTAAATTAAGTGTGGTTGTTACGGTGTGGATGGACTCGCCGGCGGAGCAGGAAGGTTAGGATCTGCTAGCGGCGGCAATGCCGGCAATTGGCGATAAATGCACGCAATAGCCTGGATGCCCGGAATGGCCAGAATGGCTTCTCCTGCGTTGCTCGTCGATGTGAACTGCGCCGAGTTCAGCGCCCATGGGCCGAAATGCGTGTTGCTGGTGGCGGCCGCGCGGTCGGCGGCGGACCACATCGACTGAATACTGACATCGGAGGTGAGTATCAGCGCAATCGGCACTCCGATCACTTTCTGCGCATCGCTTTCCTCGATCATCGACGCGCGGGCGCAGCTCGGGATGTACCAGTTATTCAAGAGCATCAAAAATTCGCTCCACCACGGCGCGCGCGATAGCGATACCACCTGATACTTCAGACGCAAGGACAACGAATTACTGGCCACCGAACTGGTCGTGGCCTGGTTGGCCGCGGTGGAAGCCGCGTGAGATACCATCAGCGCCTGAGCCGGTGTAACGGCTTGTTCGCTGATGACCGAGGCAGGAATGCGATCGATGGAAATTCGCGATTCCGTAGTAACTTTCGAGAGCTGCACCGCCTGCCCCGTCGCGGCCGATTGGCCAAGCGGCGCCAAACGCGCGCTCATAATCGGCGACGCCACCTTGGACATGGCCATCATCGGGGTAGCCGCAAACATCATGCGGCGGTTCTGCACCGTATTAATTGTGTGCAGCGCCAGCCCGCCCGTCTGTATTGGTGTGACTTTTTCCACGTTGCCGGTAACCGCCTGGACCGGCATCGTCTCCAGCCTTCGCCACGCCCACAGCGGTTTGGCAGGTGGCGGCTCGCCAAGTGTGACGGTTGTGCCGCTGCTACTCGAGGTATTGGCCGTCAAGCTGCAGTTTGGCCATTGGGGCAAGTGCGCCGGGTCATACCAGTCGAGTGGGGCGGTACTCACCGTAGTCGCCCCACCCAAACCTTCCATAGCCTGGCTTTTCGCCTTTGCAAATCCATGTTGAGCGTCGCTGTCCACCGCGGCCGTGCTCATCGCCTGGCTGTAGATGGCCTCCAACAGTTGGGTGGCGGTCCACGGAGTGAACTCCACCTGATTGCTGCTGGTTATCACTTCACCGAGCGGGTCAACCACAATGTCGAGCCACTTATTTACAAGCGCCGGATTGAATTGGCCACCGCTGAGAAATGAATTCGGATCGACGGCTACGCCCGTACCCAGAAACCCCAGTGAGGTTTTCGTCCCGGGTGGAGGCGCAAACTGCTTCACCAAAAAATCTGTCAGTTGCTGGCCCAGCAAAGTGATAGCCGAGGTATCCATGGATGATCTCCCGTCTTTTCGCGGCTCTCTACTTGGTCGCCGCCGACGTCTTCGTGCCCGTGGCATCCGCTGCCTTGGCGCTGTCGGTCTTCTTCGTGCCGTCCACCTTCGGGGACGCAGGCAGGATCTCGCCCACGTACCCGACGATCTGGCCGCCATTGATGGTCAGCGTGCCATGATTCGCGTTACCGGTAAAATTCCAGCTTTGGGCTTGACTGCCAGACGCTTCAGCGCCCCCCGACCAGTCTGCGTTATCGTGGCTTACGGTGCCGCCAAAGCACAGGAACCCGGCGCCACCGCTCACGCTACTGGAACTCGACTGATCCTGCTGGTCGGAATGGCGGACATAGTCGCTCATCTGATCGCCTGCCGCCCCCCAACCATCCGCGGTGATGGAGACATTCTCGAGCACCAGAAACTGGGTCGGGATCATTGGTAGCAAATGAGAGTCATCATCGCCTTTCTGCCCGGCGATGGTTCCATCGCTGACGACCTTGTCCTTCTCACCCGGCAGATACCAGCCATCGATGACGAACAGTTCCCGCAGCAGCCAGGGCCTGTAGATGTTGCAAAGCCCAAAACTAGCCTTGATCGAGACATTGCTCATCGAGGTGCTGAAACTGCTGCTCTGGCTTCCCGATGCGTCGGCTCCGGATTGTTGATTTGAATCTTTGTGGCTCGCGCTTCCGCCGAACGTGATGCCGAAAACCATTCCGCCGGCTGAACCACCCGTGGAAGAGCTATGCCCCTTATACCAATTCGAAGCCTGTTGCGCGCTTTGCGCTTGGCTGTGCGACTGATATTGCGTGTTCGATGCTGTAATCGTGGTGAATCCCTTTTCGTTATCGTTGGGGTCCCACCAGGTGCTCGGCATAACTTGCGTGTAGGGAATGTTGACCGCCACGGCACCCGCTAAGCCTAGACCCCATGCATCGAACATCGCGCGGGCCTGCGCCAGAAAGTGGTTTCCGATCGATCCCCCAATCGATTTCACAGTTTCCAGCGCATTTTCGATCTTCTCTGCGTCGGCGGAACGCCAATCGTCGTACGCGTTGTCCACCGCCGCTTTGTATGACTTCGAGGCGACCGGCCACACTTGTCCGAGGGCCGCATTGGTCATCGCGGATGCCTGAGCATTCGCGAACGCCGTCTCCGCGTCTGCATATGCTTGTTTCAGAGTTTCGTAATTCTTGAATCCCTTTGTTTTTCCCTTTTGGGCGCCGGTATCGTCAAAGACATAGAGGATGTGCATCGCATCGTCGATCTGCTTTTGGATATCGGCAGGTAGAGGCGGCGCAGGCACGCCCTGTCCCTTAGTGATGATGGCTTCGTAACTGCTGCTGATCGTTCCCGCGCTGGTGAATGGCCGGTAGGTTCCGTCCTGTGTGACACGCAGCATCTGATCGAATACCGTCGCTGTATTTCTGGCGCTCGCGAGCGAATGTTGCAGCTTCTTATCCGCAACAGGAGTGGGCGCCGGTGCGCCCGCAGCGGGAGCGGCTCCGGGTTGGGTGGCCGCTACCAAAGGCGCTGTCCCCATTTTTCCGTCGTCTTGAATATCCGCGGAAGAGTCTCCGCCCGCCGGGTCCCACGCGAAGGAATAATCTCCCGGGTTTATCGGAAAGCCAAGGGGCATGACCGCGTAGACGACGTCCCGCAAAGGTTCGCCACCCTTTCCTTTGCTTGGGCCCCCAATAATTTTTTCGATGATCTGTCTCAGCAGATCCTGCAGCGCGTCCGATAACGCACCAGCGGTTTGCATCGAACCAGCGATATCTGGCATAGTCACGACTCCTTGGTTGAATTCGGGGCCGCAAGGTTCACGCGCGGCCTGTTAGAAAGTGATATCTGCACGATTACCGTTTCGGGGGGTCAAACATTTTTCCGTGCCGGCGGCAGGACCGTTGTCACGTTGCTCGGCAGCCTTCCGGAAACGGAGCCTCGCCCGGTACAGCACAACCCGAAGGTGATCCCGATTGGTGCGCAGCTCCCGGCAGACCTGGTCCTTGTCCGCTTCGTCCAGAAAGACAGACGTCAAAACGCATCGATCTTTGCCCGTCAGTTCCCCAAGCGTTTGCCGGATCATTCTAGCCTGCTCCGCTTCCATGGCCGCCCGCTCCGGATCTGCACGAACGTCTACGGTGTCATCAAAGTTTTCCGCCAGTTGCTCGTAGTGCGCTGTCGCTCGTAACATCTCGCGCGAAACGTTCGCGCAGACGGATATCACAAATGCCGGGAGATTGCCCGGTGCGCGCAGCGTCTTTCCGGCGCGGAAGTAAGTCAGAACCCGAAACAAGGTTTCTTGAGTCGCATCTTCTATTACCTGGGTGCTGCGGATCCGCCGGCGCAGAGATGCCTTCACAGCCCGCGAGAAGCAAGAAACAAAATGATCCTCTATGGCCGGATCGTGCCGTTTCAAAGCGTCGAGATAAATTTCATCAAAGGAGTAATGCATAGAAGTGATTCCGAAAATCAGCAATGTACGGCGTGGAGCCGGAAATCTTCGCCATCGCCCACGTCCTGCCGGCCAACATCGTCAAACTTCTGTGTGAAAATCGTGACGTTCTCGGCGGAATCGGATTCGCCACCTCCGGAAATTCCCTTCGAGATCCGTGCGTGGGCCGCCGCGGTCCGCCGGCAGCTATTCGGTGCCGGCTGTCGAATTGCCGGTACAATTCCGGAAACTGTAAAGCCTACCTGTACCATTCCCTACACCTCTTATGGAATCCGACTCTCTACTAATTTGAAATCGAAGTCAAGGGTATCGAAAGTTATAGCGGCCCGTTTACTGCTGAATGATTTCCACGCAATTGAACGTGGTGACGTCGGCGAGCCCAGCCGCGATGGTTACAGTTAACCGGTAGAACCCCGCCGGAAACGGCCCGACGGTCGGCTGCATGAGCGGCCCTTCCGTGCCCTTGGCCAGCGGTCCTTCCATGTAATCCTCCGGATTCCCGTCGTTGTCACTGTTGTACACAACGGGATGGTCCTGGTCGTCTGAGCCCGGGCATCCTTCCGGTATTTGCGTGATAACCAACAAATCGGTAAAGGCGGGCGCGTCCGTCGAACCTGCATTACGTGCGGACCACTGGACCGCGAACGTATCGTTGTCGTGAATGATGGCTTTGTCAGGAAAAACGCTGCCCGTGCCCCCAAATACGAAAGTTGGAGCAGGTGCGGTCCCAGCGTCACCCTGGGTTTGATCGTCTTGATCGTCAGGTGCGGGTTTCGGATTCATCGATTTCCTCCTCGATTTCATCGCTGCTGCGTAATTTAGTGTCTCTCAGATTAAATTCGTTTCATTCCATTGACGAGTCGGAATATAATTATCGCGATCTAAACGGAGGAAACGCATGACCAACATCATCGGAGTAGCCATCGGGCTATGCCTGTTGTTTCTGTTGATGAGCATTCTCGGTTCATATCTGAACGAAGCAATTGCGGCCGCCTTGGGTTTGCGGGCTGCATTCCTGGAACTCGGACTGCAGCGAATGCTGCAAGCCGAGACGCTGGCGCTCAAAGACAAAAATGGAAACGCCTTCGATCTGGTGAAAAGCATTCGGGCTCATCCGCTGATTCTGTCTCTGTCGCAAAGCGCACAAAAAAAGCCCACGTACATCCCGGACCACACGTTCGTCGCGGCCATGGAGTCCGTGCTGGCGGAGAAACTTGGCGCCGATCCCAACTTTGGCCAAATCCTCGCCAAACTGCCCGTGGATTCGATTCTCGCCCAGAGCTTGAGCGCCGTGATCCGCGGCTTGGAAAACGATCCCATCCAATGCCGCGCGGCGGTCGCGACCTGGTTTAACGAAGCGATGGATCGCGTGGGAGGCTGGTACAAACGCTGGTCGCAAGTCATCCTGTTTGCGGTCGGAGTTGTCGTCGCCGTCGTGCTGAATGCCGACAGTCTTCACGTAGCTACCAGACTCTGGAGCGACTCCACGCTGCGGGATCAAATCAGCGTCGTAGCATCCGGCGTCCTGCGGCCTGCATCTCCGCTCTCCACCACGTCCGGCACACCATCTGACTCGGCGGCTCTGGCAAAGCAGTTCAACGATGGGCTCAACGGCATTCGGCAAACCAGCGTGCAGCTCAACACACTGCCCATTGGCTGGGATCGCGAAACTCGCCGCCACTGGAGTCCCTCGGCCTGGCAGACCGAGTGGTCTTTCTGGTTGATGGCTATCTGCGGTTGGTTGTCCACCGCTGTGGCAGCATCTCTGGGCGCGCCATTCTGGTTTGATCTGCTGGGGAAGGCGATCAACATGCGCATGGCGGGGCCGGCGCCCCAGCCGTCGCCACCGCCGTTGCCGCTGAAACGAAACTCGGTGTGACGTCACATTACAAGTGGCGGCTAGATGCCTTCACAACTCATGCTTAGTCTCGGTAAGGCCGCTGGGCTCTTCTTGGTCCTCGTGTGTGCAAATCCGGCTTTCCCGCAGCTAAGCAAAGCAGAAAATGCGCTTCGGATCGCCTTCACCGGCAAATCGGTGAGTGAAAAAGACGGCGCACCCGAAACGTTACACTGGGTTCTCGATGCGTTACCTGGTCCTGACGATCTCCTGGTCACGGACACCACCATAAAAGCTCGCCTGATCGAAATAATTCCCAAGCTCAACGATCGGCCGGAGCATGCCGCGTGTAAGTTGTGGGTTCTTGAAAAGAACAACCAATGTTCCTTTACTACAGCCATCACGCTGCAACTCGCCGCCATCGGGATCAAGTTTGAATTCACCGCGCCCGCCGTGCCTCTCATTCGCTTGCCTGGCCAGGCAACGCCCTCAGCCTCCGCTATTCTGCGAGCCACCTATCTCACGAATGCCGATCGAGTGGTTAGCAGCCTGTGCCTGGTGGTCACTACCGAACCGCAAGCGGAAGTATGCTCGACTCCGGATCCAACCTCGGAATCCACAACCGTGGGCGCGCTTGCATCCGCACACGGAATCTCCGGCCTGACACCCGACACCCAGAAGATTCCAATTCGCATCCACCTCCCGGAAGCCAACCCCGCTGGGAACGGAACAGGCGAGCCCTTAACCAAAGATCGGATGCGGCAGCAATTGCAGGACGTCGCGATCGCCGCGTTCAAAGTAGCCCAATCGTTCGATCTGCTGCCTGGAGCGAAGAACCCGGAAGCACGCCAGGAGAAAGCCGAAAATCAGATTCTTGCTATCTATTCCATTGACCACTCCAACTGGCCGGCTCCCAAGGTGACGTACGGCCCCGTGCGGGAGAACAGCAGCGACTATCAGCTCACCATCAAGGATTTGCATTTCGTTGGAAGCGCCCGTGTCGTCGTGACGCCTGGCTCGGTGACCGGAGTAAACCAGGCGCAGATCGAAGCCAAACTCGCTCAGGCCGGCAAGCAGGTCGACCACCGCTTCCGCGACTCGCTCAGTTCGCTGCAGGGCGCCATTCCCACAAACGACGGTGTATGGAAGGTTGCCCACGAGATCGCCGCGGCTCCGGAAATAACCGGAACGGTACTGCCGTTGGCCCACAACGGCGACCTCGAGTTTCAAGGCGACCACCGTTGGATGTTCAGCAGCCTCGACGCGAAGGGCGACATTGGACTCGCGGTTAATCCTCACGAACTCATCAGCGGAGACACCCAGTTCAGCGAATCGAACCTTGGCGGATTCGTGCATACCACCGCGCTGACACTGCATGCCGGACCCGAACTGCAGCAATCGAACCTGGATTTCGACATCACGCGATCCCTCGGCGGCCACGATCAGTTTACATACGGCTTCCATCTGAACGGCACGTATCTCCGCGATCAGAACCAGCGCTTCGGTTTTCTGGCTGGTCCGAAATTCATCGACGAAGAATGGGGTCCCACGCCGAAACTCTTTCTTGAATTCATTCCCGTGTCCGCAACCGGCAAGTTCAGTTCCGATACCAGAATCGATATCCCGCTCGAATTTCGTCATTTCGGCATTCAGGCGCCGGACTCATATCCTCCGCTTCTCAATCGCGGCTGGGTCACGGCGTTCACGCCTGTGGTCCGCCAATTGGTTGGATACGATTTCTCGCGATTCGGACCCAACGCTGTCCCGCGCGGCGGAGTGGGTCAAGTCATGATCCTCTTCACGGGTAATGCCGCTTTGGCGCGGCCCGGTCTTGGCGGGAATTTCACTTTCGACAGTTACCAGGCAACGGCCCAGGCCGAGGTCTTCTGGGGTATCACACGAACCAACGACTTTCTCGTCCGCTATTCCCGAGGCTTGGGCACTTCCACTGCCACCACGCCATTGTTTGAACTGTTCCGTCTCGGAGGTTCGTCAAACGTTCGCGGCATCGAAGAAGGCGAGTTCGTCGGCAGAAACATCGTCTTCGATCAATCGGAGTTCGGCGTCAATGCGCAGTCCCTCTGGCAGTGGATCACGCGTAAGTCGAAGACTGCGGCCGGCCAATCCGCCGCACCGCAATTGAACTCGCTGCTGTCCGGTCTCGGCATCACCAGCATTTTTCTCAACGGCTTCTACGATCGCGGAAGAGTGATCGATACAACCTCTCTCGGGAATCTGCTCGACCTTCGGCATTCCATGCACGGAGCCGGCTTCGACGTCGAGCTGCGAGGTCTTCGGGTCAAGAACAAGCGAGCCAATTTGAGCCTGGGCTATGCCCGGTCGCCCGAATCCATTTTGCATACGAAAGGAGTCTTCATCAGCTCTCTTTCAATAGATTTTTAACTCATGTCAGTAGGAGAATTTACATGGAAGGCATAACACTCACAACCGGGGGGCGCCAGCTCCTCTTCGCCACTGATGGCACCGTTGCCGATGTAACTTCGCAAACACCATTGGGCACATGGCGCTCTCAATCGGATCAAAAAGACAATCAGATCCGGTATACGATCGGCGGCGCCGACCAGATACCGCTGCCGGCAACCTATTCCTTTAACGGCACCAACCAACTCCAGATGAAGCTTAACCCAGCGGACGGAAAGCCCTCGGATCCGTTCGTCTTCATCGGCGGTATCGAAATAGACGACAGCCACAATCTCAACTACGTGTTGGCCGATAAGACGGGAACTCCCACCGGCCAGAAAATCACGGTCTATGGTAACCTGCAATTCGCCCAGGACACCAACAATCTGGCCATTGCTCTGACCGGCGGCGGCCAAACGGCAATTCAAGGGTTGAACGGCGTCGCCAGTCTTCAGGCCGAGAAAAACCACATTGCCGCTTTTAAAGCCGACGACCTGCTGACGTTTCAAGCGGAAACCGACAACGAAATTCCCGGCCAGGAGGACCTTGTGGTCATCCCCGCGAAGATACAATTCGCCGGCGGATGGGACATTCAAAACGGCGGTCTCGTCTTCCTCAGCAACATCAAAAGCGCACCCGGCTCAGGTCCGATCAACATCGGTTTCGCAGGGAAACTGGCCGGCGTCACCGCAGGCTTTGTGTACTTCGCCGACGCCGGCAAAACGCAGGCCGCGCTCAACATTACCGGACAGCACGTATTCCAGGCCGGCAAAGCGAAGACCGATTTGTCGTGGGAATCCTCCATCGGATTCACCGGGAAGACGTTCTCCGCTCAGGTAGCCGTCGATAGCGTGACCAATTTCGCTGCCGGACAGACTCTGAGCATCAAGGGCGGTCTGACGCTGATGCAGGAGACCGGCGGCAAGGTCAATATGGACCTGTCGCTCGAAGCGCAATATTCATTCGACGCCAACAATATGCTCGTCTTCAAGGCGCTGATCACGGACGGCAACCAATACGATCTGATGCTCCAGGGCACGTTTCATTATTCGAACATGAATCTGACGTTCCAGGCGGAATACACCAACCAACCAGGTGCGAGCGACCTTCACGTCGCTGTTGGAATTCAGGGCGATCAGAAGAGCATCGTCAAAAATCTCGCGCTGGTCCTGGATGTCAGCGAGTCGCAAGCGAAGCTCCAGCTCACTGCCAGCTTCGACGTCCATTTGCAGTTCGCCGACGGCGTAAGAATCAAAACCCCGGCGGTACCGGCGGCAGCGCCACAAAAAGCCGGAGCAGGCGGCTAGGGTTTACATCCGCCGTCAGAGCTCAATTTGAGATCGATCACGTCCATCCACTTACGGGATTTCGTAGCTTCGGCCGGCGGCAGATTATTTCGCAACGCTTGACGAAAGCTCGCACAAGGAGCCTTCCAATCGGGAGGCTTGCCTGAGCACGTCAGCGTTTTCTGGGCCTGGTAAACGCCCGCCATTCCGGAAAAATAATATGCGTAGGGTTCGGTTGCCTTCAGTTTTAGCGCTTGTTCGCAGGATTGAAGCGCATCGCAAGCATGGCCGCCGCCGATCTCGCATTCACACATTCCAAGGTACGCGTCCAGCCGGAATTTCTCCCACTGATCGCGCCTGGCCGGAAGATATTTTCGACCGATACCAAAGAAGCTCCCCAATACCCAATAGTTGAATTCATCCGCGGCGGTAGTCTGGAAATCACTCAGACGCAAGTACTCCTTGTATGCGTCCACGGCGTTTTCGTAGTTCTTGCAAAGCCGCTGGCTTTCCGCAAGTTCGAAGTACGCCTCCGGAGGCTGACTTCCGGGCTCCGGGTTCAGCAGCACCGCCTTCGATCCGGCTTGTACACTCTCGGTGCAAAGCGAAGCCCGCTGATACGCCAATGAAAGAATCAGGTAAGCCCGCGAATCGTTGGCCAGACCATCGCGCAGAACCAATAGCTGCCGAATGGCCTCTGCAGGATCGCTTCTTCCCGGATCGAGCAGCAGGCCCGCGTATTGCAACCGTGCGTCCGTGAACGAAGGATCGAGCCGCATAGCTTCGAGATACGACTTCCCAGCATCATCCGGGTGATTCAGCGCCCGATTCACCAGCCCAATCCTGTAGCGAATTTCAGCATCGTTGGGCACGCGTGTCACTGCCTTCTGCAACGGATCCAAGGCTCGCTGATAGCCTCCATCCTGGTATGTTTTCCATTCCTTTTGCAGCAGTCGTTCCACATCTGGGGGGCGCGCTGGTGCAGCAGCCATTCGAATCGAGAGCGAGGCATCGGCATCCGATTTTACGTTTGCCGTCTGCCCTGCCGGCGCCAAGCCCTTTCCGAAGACTCGTACTTCGTGAGCGCCCTCGAAAATTCCGGGCAGGCTCAACGGCTTGACGTTCGAAATATCCCCTTCCGGATTTCCATCGAAAACCAGAATTGCCGGCTTGCTGGGATCTACTCCCGTAACAGCGACCTGTAGATTCCCATAGCGGTTCGCGCCCCCGCGGCAGCGCGGTGCACTCGTCTGCGCCAGCACCATATCCGGTCCCTGCGAACTCAGCCGGTAGGTGGATTTCTGCCGCCCGCCGGTTTGCTTCGCCACGCGATCCTGCGTATATGTTGCGAGCTCTTGCGCTGTCACAATCCCATCGCAATTCGAGTCCGCCCAGCCCTTGAGACCCTGCAGCAGAAAGGTTCCGAAGACGCCGTGCCGCATCCCCGGCATGGGCTGCTCGATGGAAACGCCTTCCGCCGCAGCCAGCGAAAAGATGGAATCATCGAGACCCGTCAAAGCCTTCGACGCACTGGCAGCCGCGGTGTTGACGTACCCGCTATGACAGGCATCGGTCAGCAGGATCTTTGTTCGACCCTTCACCTTTCCACGCAGTACGCTGCGAAGGTCGTCCATGGAATAGCTCGATTTCGCGAGATTCCGCCGGTCGGCATCAAACGGCAGCACATAGCCCCGGCCGTTCTCCAGCACTCCATGACCGGAAAAGAAAATCAAAACACGATCGTTCGGATTACTGGCCTTTGCCGGAAGCCAAGTCTCCAACGCGTCGCGAAGGTGCCCGAGAGTCGCATCAGCCCCAATCAGCTTCCTGACGTTTGCCGGAGAATACGCGCCGCCTTCCTTGCTCAGCAAAATTGCGTAAAGCTCTTGGGCATCTTTTTCGGCGTACCACAACTCCCCCTCCGATCCCAGTCCCAGCCGGTCTCCATACCGCGCGATCCCGATAACTACCGCAAAATTGCTTGCGTTAGCCGGAATACATAGACACACCAACAAGAAAACCGGCCGGAATAGATGATTCACGACTTTTCTGTCCCTTGTAACGGATTTAAATGCCGGAGCACTATTATGGTGTCGTCCTTTTCTTAAAATTTCAAGGAGGGAATGCCGTGCAGCCCCGCTCGCAGGCGATCTCGTCGGTCTTCATCGTGTTTGTCCTGTTACATCAGGGCATTGCGCAGCAGCCGCCCTCCGCCGGCCCGGTTACGGAAGACGTCATCATCGAAGATCTGCTGAAAGACGTCAGGGACACCGACCGCCCCGGCACAAGTCTGATCAATCCGCCAGCCGTGAGAGTCACGCATCGAAACCGCAAACCGGTTGCCGCGGGAGTGCTGGTCAAATTCAGTGTTCCGAACTCAGGACCGGGCGCAACCTTCCCGAATGGCGCAACCGAGATGGAATTCCCAACGGATGACCAGGGCGTAGCCAGAGCGAACGGCTTAAAGGCCAACAATAGCTCAGGCCCATATCAATTGAATGTCACCGTGAGCTTCACCGATGCAGCCGGAAATTTGCTGGTCGGGTCAACCACAATCCAACGGAGCAACGGAACGCCGATACCCATGTTCTCAGCCAAAATCCTCATGCTGATGGCTGCGAAAGCCGCGGGAATCAGCATTGGCGCCGTCGCCTGCTGTGGTTGTTGCGAACCACCACAGGCAACCATCGGATTTGGCACAGCACGAGTGGGAACGGCCCCTGTTGCTCCCGCAGTATTCCGCGCGCCGCGCCGTTAGGAGGCATGTTAGGAGGCATGTAATGAGACTCGCACTTCTCACTTTCGCTCTGGCGGTAGCAGGACTCCCGGCGGACTCCACCGGCGGACGTGTCGCCGCGCCAGCATCCGGATTTCTGTTCGATTCAGTAACCGGCGCGATTCGAACCATCAGCGGCACGCCCGGAGCAGCCTTTTTCAGCGGCCCCCTTGACCCCGGCTCAGTGGCCAACGCCCTCATCTCCCCTCAGCAGGATTATTTTCTCGCGTTGAAAGGAGATCGCCGGCAGGTGGTGTTGGGCCGATCGTTGCTGCAAAGCACGCCGATCCCCGGAGTGGCCGACGCCCCCGATTCGTGGGTGCTGTCCCCCAAAGGATCCGCTGCGGCTCTTAGCTATAACGGTTCAAACACGATTTTGATTGTGACCGGACTGCCGCTCTCGCCCGTGATCACCGCTGAATATGATTCCTCCCAATTCACAGGTTCCGTCCGGCTGCTGGCGCTCAGCGAAGACGCCGCGCGCCTGCTGATCGTCACCTCGGCGGAAGGCGGCGCGTCATTGACGATGCTCGGCGACGCAGGAACGCCCACACCCCTCGGACAAGCCGGCGCTGCTGTCTCGGCACAATTTTTGGGGACCCGCGAAGCTGCGGTCGCCGACCCGCTGCGCAATGAAGTGTTCCTGATCCGCGAATCAGCGGGCGGGACCTCCAGGATTCCGATTGCCTCCGCAGCAGACGGCATAGCGGCTCCTGCTGCCATTGCCGCTTCAGCCGATGGGCGCCGGGTCTGGGTAGCAAACACCGGATCGCAGAGCGTCATCTCGATCGACCTCGAATCGCATTTGCTGCATTCCCTGGCCTGTAGTCTCTCGCCAAACGCACTGGCGCGCATGGGTCCAGGAGCATATTTTCGATTAACAGATTTCACACAGAGTTCGATTCTTGTGCTCGACGATTCCAAAGCGCAGCCGCGCATTCTGATGATTCCCGAGGAGCCGGCACAATGAAACGGGCCGCGGGCACCATCGTCCTCGCATTGATCTTCCACTGCCACACGTTCGCCCAGAATCCACCTGTAATTTCGTCTATTTGTCCGGCGTCGGTCCTACTGGTGACCCCCGCAGCTCAGAATTTCAATTTCAATCTGACGATCCTCGGCTCGGGATTTCAATCTGACGCTATTGTCCTGTTGAATGCCGGAACCCAGGCCCAGGTGACGATACGACCGGCCGCCCTGAGTTCCACGGTGATACGAGCAGTTGTTCCCAGCACGATTCTCTTTTCCCCGAACGTGGCTGCGGCAGGAACGATCCCCGTGGCGGTTTTTTCGGGAGGACTTCAGAGTCCAATCGCCAACATTACGACCGGCGGTTCCCCAACTCGATTCTGCGCGCTCGATCCCAACGAGACGACTGCGGGCGTGGCGGGTCTTCGGACCACGATCTACGGGGCAAGCTTGTCATCTGTTGGATCGCAATTCACGGTGACCTGGACGGTCGGAAAACTAACCGGTTCGGCTCAGATGGTAACCTCAGACCCGAGCGGCACGGCTCTGGACATCACGCTACCGCCGGAAGCGCTATCGACCGCCGGAAGCGTGAGGCTGACCCCCACCTTCCTATTTGTCCCGCCCAGCATCGATTTTCGTCCGCTTATCTCGGGGGCTGACGCTAACGGAGGCGTAACCGTAACCGTAAACGCTCGTCCGACTCTCACGCTGCCCACGTTCGAGCGCGGCTATGTCTTGCAAGGATACGCTACCAAGATGGTGCAGGCAGCAGGAGGGACGCATCCGTTGCGGTGGTCCAGCAGAGGGCTCCCGCCGGGCTTCAATCTCACGGTCTCACCTTTGGACGACTCGATGGCGATGATCTCCGGCACGCCGTCTCAAGCCGTCACATCGCTTGAGACGTTTAATTTCAACATCGCCGTCACGGACAGCGCACCAGCCACGCCCGTAACGGTACAGCAGCCAGCAACGGTCGCGATTGAACCCCTTCCGGCGCTCCAGTATTTCAACGTTCCCGCGGACCACCAGGCGGTCCCGGCCGACCAATTATCCATTCTCCTCGGCGTCCAACAACCGTCGTCACTCAACATTACCGGCAGCGTAAATCTGAGCTTCTCCCCGGACCAGGGAGTTACACTCCCGTCCAATTCCAACCCACAAGTTGGCTTCCTTGAAGGCCGCACCATCTCGGCCACACACAGCTATTCGGTTCCGCCGAATTGTGCTTTGCCGAATTGCGGACAACCACTCACGCTGCAAGCGGGCAATGTCGCCGGGTCCATCACAATGCATGTAACGAGTCTCGCCACCAGCGACCCTAATCTGCCTCCCGGCCTATTGATACCAAATGATCAAACCATAACAATGCCGAAGCTCATACCGTCTGTGGACCCCGCCCAGATCTCAATACGAAATATTGCCGGAGGATTCGAGGTTTGCATTCCGGGCTTCTCAACCCCCCGCGATATGGCCTCCGTCACCTTCCGTTTCGCTCCCGCTGAAAAGGCGAATCTAAATGTTCCACTCAAGCCCCCTGACGTGAGCGGTGCGTTCGCGTCGTGGTATCAGGGTGCGAACTCGTTGCTCGGCGGCAGCAATTTTACATATATTCAGCCGATCACGGTCCAGGGAGATCCCGCCGCTCTCGGCTCCCTATTCGTTACTCTAACGAACTCGGTGGGTTCCACCGCCGAGTTCGGACCAATCGATATTCGAACCGCGCCGCGCTGCAATGCGGCGTTCTAGTGAGGTGCAAGATGTCTTCGCCCGCTCCTTCGCCTGATGTCAACCCGGTACCTCCGCCGGCGGATCAACCCCCAGCGCCCGATAGCACGGTACCATCGCCAAGCAGCTTCTTGCGTGATTCTCCGAAGCTCATGGCCTTCGCCGGCGCACTGACGCTGATCACCGCATTATTTTTTTATTACGTCTCCTATGCGCTCGACCCATCCAGTCTAGTAGTCGTCGCGGCCGTCTGGCTCATCGTGGGATGGGGACTTCAGCGCACGATTGTTCACTGGAAATCCAACAGGAAGGCGAGGCACTAAATGTCTTCGAAACTCTGGCTTCTGCTACCCGTGGCGCTCCTGCTCGCAGCGCCCACAAAGCTGAGCGTGTCGCTACGCGCGGATTCGGAAAGCATAGTTCGCGGTCAGCCTGCGACGCTGCGCTGGTCCAGTTCCTCGGCAGAACGCGCCGTTATCGAACCGGACGTGGGAACGGTTTCCCTCAGCGGAAGCGCGACGGTGAAACCGGATCACACCACCACCTACACGATCACCGTATACAACAAGGCGGGCCAATCGAGCAGCGCGCAGTTCGAAGTGCAAGTAATTCCCGCCGACGGCGAACGTGAAACCACGAAAGGGCTCGACCACTACACCGGCCACCAACTCTTGGGGCCTCACGACAAAGAGGACACCGGGCAAAATGGCAAGAATCCTTACGGGGTCTATAGCTATCTTTTGCTCGGCTCAAAACCCAGCCCGGCGGAAAAGCCGCGATACCTGAAAGTGATTGAAGCCTGTCTGGCAAAAACGGAGGAAGTGAAGGACCTCGAGCTCCGCTTTGAGCGCAAGCAAATCAACACCCTTTACATTCCCGTCCGTCAGAATCCTCCAGCGGGAATACCCGACCAGGAACTCCCGGCGAAAATTCTGGAGGACTACGACTACGCGCGATCGCAACGGATACTGCAATCGTTACCGGGCACGCTTCTGCACGGTCCATATTTCGTCTCGCGCCTGGGCGCTCCTATCGACCCCGGCCAGCGCCTCCCGAAGCCGTACCTGTTTCAAGATCTTTCGGGGGTTCTGAACGACACCGGCGCATACGCCTGGGTGGAATTCTTCCTCAAGCAAGCGGGTCAACCGCAACCCTGGACTGGATCCAGTGCCGAAACATTTTCGTTCAAGCTTCGCGATTTTATTGAAGAACTCGCGGTCCTCGCGCCGCCGATACCCGCTGCGCTGGCGACGGCAATCCAATGGCTAAAGCCATAGTCAATTTCACAGGAGACCAAAAATGAGCCTTCAGTTCGGCAGTTCGGGTGACCAGGTAATCGCGCTCCAGCGCGCTCTGCTCAATGCCCATTTCAACCCCGGAAACATCGACGGAAGTTTCGGAAACGGAACCCAGGCGGCCGTCATCGCCTTTCAGCAAAGCGAGGGCCTGCTACCGGACGGCGTGGTCGGCGCCACCACCGCCAGTCGCTTGGGACTCGCCGTTCCCCCGGACGGCGTCTCGGTAATTCCCGCGTTCTCAGTGACCGTTGTCTCCCAAATGTTCCCGGCCACTCCCTTGGGAAATATCAAGGCGAACCTGCCCGTCGTGCTGGGAGCCCTGGTCGACCGTGATCTGACAGAGAAGACCATGGTTCTCATGGCGCTCGCCACAATTCGCGCCGAAACCGAAATATTTCTTCCCATCAGCGAAGGACAATCCCGATTCAACACCTCTCCGAATGGATCACCTTTCGATCTCTATGACTTTCGCCGGGATCTCGGAAACAACGCAGTGGGCGACGGCGCAAAATTCCGCGGCCGCGGCTTTATTCAGCTCACAGGCCGAAGCAATTACGCATTTCATGGCAACGCGATTGGCCTCGGCGCCGGTCTCGTCGATTCGCCCCAACGCGCCAACGAACCGGACATCGCGGCCAAACTCCTCACCAGCTTCCTCGATAATAAAAAAATGCAAATCAAGCACGCTCTGCTTCAGAACGATCTGGCAACCGCGCGCCGCCTGGTAAATGGCGGCAGTAACGGTCTCGACCGCTTCACGGCAGCCTTCCAGATTGGCAGCCGGCTGGTGGCAGATCCCGTCCCAGGGACCCAGCAAACCGGCGCCGCGGCGTAATCGCGGAAGATTCACATGTCAATAACGAAGGGTACGGAACACTCGCGAGAAGTGCGGCTCGGCATCGTTATGTACGGCGGAGTCTCCCTCGCCGTGTACGAGAACGGCGTAGCTCAGGAACTCTTTCGAGCGGTGAACGGAGTAGGTGTATACGCGCTCCTCAAGGAACTGATCGACTCCGATATTGTCGTCGATATCCTCAGCGGAACGTCGGCCGGCGGCATAAACGGAATCCTGCTGGCATACGCTCTGACGAACAATAAGGACTTTCGGCCATGTTCCAATCTCTGGCGGGATAGCGGGGACATCCTGAAACTCTTACGCTCGCCGGACGACCCGAGCACGCTGTCCGTTCTCGACAGCGAGGGATATTATCAGCCGGCGCTCCAGGCCGCCTTCGAGAAGATGCCGCCCTACACGCCGCCGGCCGCCAGCTCCCGCACGGAAGAACTGGACTTGTTCGTTACATCGACCGATGTGCACGGCCGAATATTCACCGAGTTTGACGATCAAGGACATCCGATCGACGTGAAAAATCACCGGCAGGTTTTCGTACTCTCCTATCGTGAGGGACGAAAGAACGAGTTCCGGACCGCCGATGCCGCTGCGCTCGGAAAGCTGGCACGCGCTACCTCTTGCTTTCCAGTTGCTTTCGCGCCGGTACACGTTGTCTCTGAGAAGCAGCCCGTGGAATCGGGCGACGATTGCCTGAGACGCTGGGGCAAGTTGGAGCATGAAGCCTATTTCCTCGATGGCGGGTTACTCAACAACAAACCCTTCTCGTACACGATCGATGCAATTTTTCGCCGCACCGCCGATCGCGATGTAGAGCGCATGCTCTTCTACGTAGAACCCGACCCGGAACACTTCACGGACGATCCCCCAACCGCCGCACCAAACGTCGTTCAAGCGGCAGCCGACGCGCTCATCAGCATTCCCGGCTATCAAAGCATCGCCGCCGACCTGCAAGCCATCGCCGAACACAATGACCGCGTCGTACACTATCGCGAACTACGAGACTCAATCCCGGCGGACGGACTAGACACTCCGGCGCTCGATGCCGACCCAGCCCAGCAGACCATCTACCTGAAATCCCGCCTGGCGCAACTGCGAGACACCGTAGTCAGCGGAATTCTCAAGGATCACGGACGGCAGCAGATCTTGCGAAGCAAGGAGGACCGGCGTGCGGCAAGAATTCTAATCGAAAGTTTTGAAAAGTGGCCTGGCAGCGGTTCGGACACATTGATCAACTTCGATGTTTACTACCGTATGCGAAGGTTGTACCACTTGGTCTACCAGATTAAAGGCCGGGTGTACGATGATCCAGCGCCGCTGACGGACGAGGCACGCGCTGAGTATCGCGAGTTATGGCGGCGCCTGAATCATCAGATTCAACTGCTCGAGATGATCGAATTCGCCATGGAAGCCACGATAGATGGAGCTCCCATCGAATGGCGGGATTTGAAGGACCAGACCGCCAGCGATCAGATCGCACTGGGAAAGTGGCTGGCAGTCGAGACGCAGATGAAGGCCCTGCTCAGTACGAATGGTCTGCCACCCTTCGACTGCGGATCGCGCGACTGGAAGGGAAGGGAATGGCCGGACGTGCTAGTGGCGCAGAGGCAGGAGCGGGATGCACTGATGGAGGCTCTCCGCGAGCGCACTTCCCTCCTTTCCAAAAACACCCCGCCTCCGTGGCCGCTCTCGGGCAATCTGCTTCATGAGACCGATCGCATCGAGCTGGAAATACTCAACCGCTACGCCCCAGGAGGAACACAAGACGTCATCACCTTCGAATATCGCCGTTTCTCTCGAATCGATTCGTATATGTTCCCTATGGAGCAAATCGCCGGCCTGGTATCGAAGGACGTCATCCACACGGTGCGCATCAGTCCGGTTGACGCACAGCGAAGTTTCAGCGCAAAGACGCTGGCTGAAAAGCTCTGCGGTAAAGAGCTGGGACATTTCGGCGGATTCCTCAAACGGTCCTGGCGCGTGAATGACATGATGTGGGGCAGGCTCGATGCCGTCTGCCAACTGATTGAATGTCTGCTCACCCCGGAACGTCTGAAAAAAATAGATCCCTCCACCTTCGCCCGCGCCGCTGCGAATCTTCCGGGAATATTTTCAAAATCGTCGCCGGAGGACATCGCTGCTTTATCGACAGCGATCGCGAATGCACAAACCTACGCGGCGGCCGGCGACGAGCAGGCTTTCGAAAAGCTGCTCGACCTGCTCGTGGCCGCGGCGCAAAGCCAAATCATTCAAGAGGAAGTTCCTCAGGTTCTGAAAGCGGCGATCGACCAACAGGTGGAATGGAATCACTACAAGATCGCCACCAAGAGCCTTGTGCCATTCTCCGTGGAAAAACAATCCTGGTCGGTAGGAACTCGCTTAGTGGATCGCGCTATGGCCGAGTTCGCCTCCGGGCAAATCATCGCCGGCTCCATACCGGACTCTGGATGGCCAATATTTTTCGGCAGCACGTATGCGGTCGGAAGCGAGACATGGAATCGGGATATTCCCCTCCCGGTGATGTTGGAGATCGCAACGAACGCAATGCTGGTGCTCCGCAACTGTCTCCTTGCCATCGCCGGACCCGAACGCGCGCGGCAGATCCGGGCGCACCCGGTGTTCAAATTTGGTCTCGACCTGCCTTTGCGTGCGACTTACAGTTTCGTGCGCCTCCAGCGCACCATTCCCGAGTATCAATGGATGACGGTCGGACTACTTGTGTTCGCCTGCATCATGTTGCTCGGAATCGGAGGCGTCTTTTGGCGCAATCTCTGGAAGCCTGCGACCGGATTCATCATGCACCGCTTCGTTGGATTTATTTTGGTTCCAGGACTTGTTCTACTCGCGGTCTTGTGGTTTCTGGCCAGGAGTCGAAAACGAACGCGGGAAAATGGCGAGGTAAAAGCGAAAGAGCAGCCGAGTCACGCCCACCGCTAGGCTGGCGACAACGATCGACCACAGCCAATATCGATAGTAAAGAGCCCAGGGGTGCGGCGAGGTCATGCCATAAGCAGCCGCCGCAACCACCGAAAACGCCAACACTTTTTGCCAGCCCCAGTTCCAGCCACAGGTCAAGTCCCTTATCCAAGGCACAGATGAGACATGGGCCTGAGACTGTCAGGGCCAGTGACCATAGCAATGCCGCAACCTTGTCCGTCATCAGGAACGGCCAAGTGAAGGCGTAGGTGAATTCGATGGGTAGCGAAGGCTTCCAATACAGGCGAGCCCCAGCCATTTTTGCCAACGAGACGAGTGCTACAGATGCTACAAGCGGTACCCATACTCCGCATATTCCGGTCCACCAAATCCGCTTTCGGGACAGTCCTATCTTGTCGATCCTAACGGCCAGGATACTCGCCGGGGCTGCGGCTATGAGCATGCCCTTCGCAGTCCCGAAAAGGTCGTCCAACCCCTCTTCACTAATCAATTGTGGATTCCTGGTTCGCAGCCCCCGCAAATGAGCGCCAAGGGCGGTCACGGCAAGGCAGAGTCCTGTGATGAGTAACAGGGCGATCACGGGCCATTGGCGCCCAACGCGCTGCCACGCAAGCACTACGGCGGCCAATAAACAAGCGGGCGTGGCGGCAATCCCGATTGCGATCCACCACCACTGCTCTTCCAAGTATGGGGCGTTCCGCCACAGCGCAAACATGCTGCCGCTAAGATGGGCGAGCTGCCCAAGTGATGTTGCTGCGCCCAGGCAAAACCACGCGCCGGCGGGCCATCGTAAAATACGGCCAACCCGGTTCCGAAATAATGCTCGCACTGTGGACGCACAGGTTGCCGGTACAACATGGCAAAGCACCAAAGCGGTGGACGCCCCGATGAAAAGGACCAGCGCAAATTGAAACGGGCCATTACTCGGCCAAGCGCCATTAACTGTGAGAGCCCATGAGGGTACTAGAAGCGCAAAGGCCGCTTCCGGCGGCACCAAACGAAAGAGAAACTCAGTGGACTTGGCCGCCGGAAGCGAGTCCGTCTTGCGCGAGTTTCTCAAAAGGACAGCGCCGCTTCCAAGGCAACTGTCCACCAGAGTTCGGCAATCAAGTTTGAGCGCAACCAGTCTTTTAGACTGAATCCGCACCGCAAAGTTCCCGCTTTAGGGGCGGACAAATAAACGACGAAAAACGCGGTGATCGCCTAGCCGGGCGTATGGCTAATTGCTCTTCTTGGCGACAGTGGTCGGTTTCTTCGCCGAGCCGCCGGATGCGGGTTCCTGCACTAGCTTGTCGACCATGGCTCGCACATTCGCTTCGCTTGATGTGACCGCATCGTCGGCTGGAAGGCTCTGCTGCCGTATCATCCCCTTCCGGTCGATAAAGACGATCTGAGGGACGGAGAGACGCGCGTCGTTGCCAAGTTGCAGGTAGTTCAGGACACTCTCCCTCGGCGCGTAGCCGACGGGATAGGTGACGCCGATCGATTTCACGAATTCGGGTACCAGCGACGCGGCTCCTTCGTTGAAAGCCACAGCGATCGGTTGGAAACCTTTGGCGCCGTACTGTGCGTACAGCTGCGTCATCACGCGCGCTTCGGCCTGGCAATGCGGGCATGTGGTGAAAATGAAATGGAGACAAACCACCTTGCCGCGGTAATTGCTCAAAAGAAGCTGGCCACCGTTGGGCATGAGCACGGCGAACTCAGGCGACTTGCGCGGCACGTCTGCCGCCGCGACTGGCTGCACGGACTGGACAATCAATGAAAGTGCAAACAATGCTTTTGCGAAACGCATTCTTAAGACCTCTTCTTAGTTGGTTCGGAATTCTTTTTCGCCGCCGGCTCGGCGAGCAACTTGAGAACCATGTCGCGAATGTTCTTCTCCTGGTTTTCAAAGAAGCTATCTTCACCCGGATACTGTGCACGGACCATCCCGGCACGATCGATAAATACCATTTGCGGCATGTTGAGCCGTGGATCCATCATGGAGTGTTCGAGGAACGGATAGACCGTTTCGCGCGAGACTGCGCCCACCGGGAAGTTGATCCGGAAGTCGTGGACGAACCGGGGCACTTCCGGGTTGTCGTTAATGGCGGCGGCGAGCGGCTGAAACCCCCGCGGACCCAGTTCACTGTTGAGTTTGGTTAACAACCCACATGTTTCCTGGCAGTGCGAACAAGTGGTGAGGATGAAGGCGAACGCGATGACTTTGCCTTTGTAATCCCCGATCGTAAACGGCTTCGCGCCCTCACGCGCCACGGTATAGCCGGCGATGGCCGGACGTGGAATGGTCTGTGCCGCAACGAACGTTATACCGAGTAGGGAGAACGCCGCAAATATAGTTCGCATCATTGAAACCATAGTTTATCGCAGGTTCGCGGCCGCCACATCTTTCAGACCTTCGATGCTGGTGACCCGGTTCTCATGCAACTCGAGCCGGAAGAACCCATCATCCCCTTCGCCGGTCAGCGTGTTCGCTGATTCTTTGCCCGGCGTGAAGTTTTTCCACTTGCCCTTGAGGACTCGATGGTAGTCGTTAAACATCCTTCGCGCCGAAGACGCCGTATCCCACTCGGAAGCGTAGAGAAGAACGGTGTTCTTGCGCCGCTTTTCTTCGAGTAACTCGAACGCGCCGGAACGCCAATGCGGCGAGAGTTCGTCGGCCTCCTGCTTGTTGCAATACTGTTCCAGCAATACCGAATGGTCGAATTCGCCGATCGTTCCTCCGCTCAATGTGCGGTAGCTTTTAGGCGTGGCCACGGTGGGCATCGGGGGGAGCGCGTCTACGACGTGTTCGAAGTAGTCCTCCGGATGCAGCACCTGATGCGAATTGGCTGGAGGGTTCTTGAAGACCTCGCTGAAACCAGGCTTACCAAGTTTGACAACGACCGCCTGCTGGAAGCGAAGACCTTGCAGATAAGGGAAGAGCAGGGAATTACGCATGTAAAGCGGCGCACTCTCAAGAATGGGAAACTGCCCGCCGGCGCCGTCCGAGGCCTTCGCCATCATGTCTACAATCGCCGGCGAGGTGACGAGCGACTGGCCCATTTTGTTCGCCTGCGCTTCGTACATCAGCCATGTGGCCTGTCCTTCCATTACTGCCATGCGGGCCAGCGAACTGTCGTCAGTCTTGCCCCGGTGGAGATATTTGTTCAGATTGAAATGCTGGTCGGCCAGTGCGTGGGCCAGTTCATGAGCGAGGACCGTATCCTGATCGCTCGCGCCTGCCGATGCCTCCAACAGAAAGAGCTTCTTCTTGCGATAGTCGTAGAACGCAGCGGCCTGTTCGGTCATTAGATCGACCGTTGCCTTGGCCAGATCGAACTCCTGCGGTACGAGGCCGAGTTTCTTTAACGAGAGTTCTTCCACGTGGATTTCGCTCGGCTTCACTTCCTCTTTAATCTGCGACTCCAGGAACGTTTTCAGGCGTGGTTTGTCGATAGTATCGAAGCGAACCTTATGGACCGGCTTCAGCCCGGTGATGCGTTCCAGATCTACGAGCGAGGAATCGATTGCGGCAAAGGGCGACTGCGGCGCTTCCGCCCATAGGATCAGTCCCGTCAGTGAAAGTACTACCCCGGCGCGAAACAACTTCCGCATGAATACTTCCAGGATAGACCACCTGCGATACAATGCTAGAGTTAACCCATTCCTTTTCAGGAGATCATCCTTTGGCAGACGAAAAGACCTACACCGCTCGCTACATCGGGAGCGGCACCTTCATTGTGAGCAAGCCTAAGCGAAAGGCACGCAAACTACGGCAATCCAGGCTGCGAGCACCCCGCGCCGGCGCCCGTAAGTAACGATCCGGTTTCGAAATCATGAAGATCAGCGATCTGCGGCTCCATCCAGTCGCGATTGCCGATGCGCCCCTGCGTAGCTCGTACGGCCTGCACGCCCCCTACGCGCTGCGTACGATCGTCGAGTTGAAAACGACGGACGGGCTCACCGGCATCAGTGAGACGTATGGAGGCGATGCACAGTTGCGCGCCTTCGAAGCGCTGCGTTCCCGCGTCACCGGCATGGATCCGTTTCAGCTTACGCGGCTGTGGATGGATCTGGAAGAGGATGCCCGGAAGCTGACCGCCGATGTCGCGGGCGGCCGCAGCCAGACCTACCTTGTACCCGGCGAGAATCCGCTCGACCAGCATGCGCGTGCCTACGCGGCGATCGAAGTGGCTTGTCTCGACCTGATTGGCAAGGCAGTAGGGAAGCCGCTATGCGACGTGGTGGGCGGACGAGCGCGCGATGAGGTTCCATTCTCGGCGTACCTCTTTTACAAACATGGGGGCGGCGGCGGGATGGGCGATGATGCCCGCGAGGATGAGTACGGCGAGTGCCTGGATCCGAAATCGATGGTCCGGCAATGCCGCGAGTTCGTGCGGAAGTATGGATTCCGTGAGATCAAGTTGAAGGGTGGCGTGCTCGAGCCGGAGCTTGAGATTGAGACTATCCGGGCGCTTCGTACCGAGTTCGGCGCGGACTATCCGCTTCGGATCGATCCGAATTGCGCCTGGTCGATTGAGACGTCGGTACATGTCGGGCGGTCGCTCAAAGACGAGCTTTCGAACGGCGGCTACCTGGAAGATCCAACGGCGACTCTCGAGGGCATGGCGGAGGTGCGCCGGCGATTGCGCGCCGAGGGAATCGACATGCCGAACGCGAGCAACGTGGCCGTGACCTGCTTTGCGCAGGTGGTAGAAGCAGAGAGGCTCGATGCGGTGCAGGTGGTCTTGTCGGACCCGCACTACTGGGGCGGCGTTCGCGCTTTGCAGCAGCTTGCGCACCTATGTGAAACGCTGAAGCTCGGTGTTTCGATGCACTCGAACAATCATTTGGGCGTGAGCCTGATGACGATGGCGCATGCGGCCGCGGCGGCTCCGAATATCCTTTACGCCTGCGACACTCACTATCCATGGCAGACGGAGCGGGACGAGGTAGTGGTCGGCGGGCGCGTGCCGATTGTGAATGGGTGTGTCCGGATTACGGACAAGCCGGGACTTGGCGTCGATCTCGACTACGATCAACTGGCTCGCGGGAAGGAAATCTACGAGAAGCTACCTTACAAGAAGCGGGACGACGAGGCCGAGATGCGCAAGCATGTCGATCCGAATTGGAAGCGCGTGCTGCCGCGCTGGTAGTATCTACGAACCGCGAACCGCGACGTTGAAAGGCGATGAGACTCGGCCATCCACGATCACCTGGACAGCCAGGTTGCCAATATTACCGACGTTGACGACGATACGGTTGGTGACCGCGAGTGTTCCTGGGCAAGCATGTCGATCCGGATTGGGAGCGCGTGCTCCCGCGCTGGTAGCAGTCTACGGACCTCAAATCGCTATGTTGAAAGGCGGTGGCTGATTTCCGGGCGCGACGTTGAGGGGAGGAAGGTGTAAACCTGGCGGCCCGGGCCAACTGCGATCACCTGGACGGCCGGGGTTGTCGCAGGTCGATCCGAATTGGAGACGCGTGCTGCCCGGCTGTTAGTAGTCTACGAACCGCGATGTTGAGAGGCGGTGAGACTCGGCCATCCACGGATACGGTGAGGCTACTGCGATCAGCTGGACAGCTGGGTTGTCAATACCGCCGACGTTGACGACGACACGATTGGTGACCACGAGTGTTCCTGGGCAAGCATGTCGATCCGAATTGGAAGCGCGTGCTGCCGCGCTGGTAGTAGTCTATGAGCCGCGAATCGCTATGTTGAAAGGCGGTGAGACTCGGCCATCCACGGATACGGTGATTGGTACCTGATTTCCGGGCGCGACGTTGGGGGGAAGGAAGATATAAACCTGGTGGCCCGCGCCTACTGCGATCACCTGGACAGCCGGGTTGTCAATACCACCGACGTTGACGACGACACGGTTGGTGGCCACGAGTGTTCCCGGGTCGGCCAAGCCTGTTACCTGCACCGCAATCAGGTCACCGGCGCGCCCAGGGTTATTTGCGTTGACCTGTTGATTGGTGAATCCGGAAATCACTCCTGTGATCTGCGGCGGGGCGGCATCGATTGAGATCGCCACTTGCTGGCCGCGGACGCCGTTGGCGTCGAGGCGCAGCAGGTAAATTCCGGTCGGGATCCCGGCTGGGATCTGGAAGGTGATCTGGTTGCCATTCACGCTGAGAATCTGAATTGGCTTGTCACTCAGGGAGAGCGCGAGCGACAACGAACTGGGCGGTACCGGCGACGACAATACGTTCAGCATGCCCACGTATCCTGGCGCCAGCGGCGGCTGTCCGGTGGCGGCATTCACCACCTGTGAACTGATCGAGATGATCTGCGAGTTCAGCGGCATCACCTGGAAGGCGAAGGGCTGCGTGACCTGGTTCAGACCGCTGAAGACGCTGACCTCCGTTTGAATGGAAGCAGCATTCAGCGAGACGTAGACGTTCGCCAGTACCCGCCCCGGCCCAAAGACCCACACACGGCGTACGACGATGTCGCTGGTGCCGAAGCCGACTACGGTGGAACCGTCGACCCAGTTCGTGCCGGCTCCGTCAATTTCGACGAGCGACTCTGTACCGGCTGGGAGAGATGGCGGGGTGATCTGCGTGATGCCCGAGGCTATGGCCGCAAACGTGGTGACTCCGCCAAAGGTGTACTGATAGGCATCCGCGAGCGCCAGTGAGCTTTGCCCGTCGGTGTTGGTCGCGACGACATTGGCGTGATAGCCGACTGGGGCGAACGGGGGAACCACCATCAGACGCCCGCTCGCATCGAAGCCTGTTGTCGTACCAGCGGCTCCGTCGAACCAGACCTTCGTATCCGGCGCCAAGCCGGCTCCTGAGACCAGGAGGATGGGAGAGCCGTTCGCGTCGAAGCCTGATTGGATGCCGGTAACGGACGGAGGCTGGCCCTGGACCTGGAAGAAGGCGCTGGGCAAAACGTATAGGTCGGTCGGCGTTGTGAAGATGAGATGAGCCGGACCATTGGCCGTCAAGAACGACTGCACGTTGACGTTGATCTGAATATACGAGGCGGGCGATTGAGAATAGGGCTGAACCGGAAGCTGCGTTCCTCCGAGAACGCTAACCGAGAGGCCATTCACCGGGCCGTTATTCGCGGTCAGCCCGTTGCCGCTGGCGACTACGAAAGGTCGTGAAATCGCCGGATTCAGGTATGGCGGGTAGACGGCGATCTGTGCCGGGAACGAGAAGGTCTGGACGGTGTTGATGGCTGCCGAGTTCCGCGTGCGGACCTGAAAGTTGATGCCATCGACACTGCCTCCGGCGTTGACTTGCCTTGTCTGCGCCTGATTGGGATCGCGGACGCCAGGGTAGAACTGTGTGTCGAACTGAGGACCTGCGGCGATCTGGGCGCGGTTCTGGTCGAGCGGCGGAATGATGTTGGCGGGATACGATTCGCCGAACTGCGCGGGGGGCAGCGGGTGAACGTAGATCAGGTAGAGCTGGGGCTCGAGGCCGTCGATGCGATAGGTTCCGTCGGGATTCGTCATCGCGCTCACGGCCGAACCGCCCGGGGAAATGGCCACTACCGAGGCCAGGTTCATGCCCTGTCCGTTTGCTGTCACTCGGCCGGTGATGCTGCCCGTGGTTCCGGCGAACTTCGCAGCAGGGTAGAGCAGGGAAAGGCCGGCGATGTCGTCATCCGCAAGGGGCCTCGAGCGCGTGGTCGCCCTTGTGTAGGCGGTCGACATAGTGCTTGACGTCAGCGTGTGCTGGAGGCCTAGCGTATGGCCGAACTCGTGGACGAATGTGGTGAACATTGTGTCCGAGTAGCTGGGACGCTGGCTCATCTCCGGGGCGATGGTGACCACGGCCTGAAGGATGGGCACGAACGATCCGTTGAACGACGCTCGCAGTGTGGGCGCGCCGGTCGAGATAAGGCCGGGCGTCACCTCGTCGAAGAGAACCGTAATCGAAGGCGTCGAAGGCTGCGGCGTTCCCGGCTGTATCAGACCTCCGAAGCGTAGCCGGATGTCGGATGTCTCGACGTCGTTCCACACTCTGGCGGCGGCCCGGATCTCACTTACCAGTCCCGGCCAGGTGTCGTTGGGTGCAAGCTGGAGGTTGGCCGAATCGTCACGGATAAAGTAGGTGACTGTCTTGTCGGGAAGCGCGGTGAGGTCGAACTTTTCGTAGATAGGGGAGTTCGAGCCGTTGAAATGGGTGAAGTAATAGTAGGCCGGCGATACGGCGGTGAAGGTCAGGAAACAAGCGGCCAGCTTTCTCCAGTTCACTTGCTGACGGCTCCCAAAGCTTTCACCACTCTCGCACGCAATTGGGAGACGCTCATTTCAATCGATTCGGGCTTGGCGGGACTGCCATCGGGACCCAGCATCGGCTCGTTCGCTGCGGGACGAACCGCTGTGACGGCGCTGTTCAAACTCAGAGTCTTCAAATCGAAGACCCCTTGCGAAAAGCCGATGATCTGGGTGAGGCCCGATTTACCGGTCCAGAGAAAAAGAACATATTCCTGCCCCACTGCAAGTTGAGGCGCGCCCGGAAAGTTCTGGACCAAACGACTCCCGCTAGCGTCGGCTGCCGAGCCGCCCATCACCGCGACGTCGACCGTTGAGGGTGACGCCGCTCCTTTCCATTGTTCGGTGACTGTTACTTGACAATGGGTATAAATGACGGGGCCCCGGAACTTCCCGAGGCAACTGTTGACGCGGCCGCGAACGATAGCCGTGGACTTCTGCGCCATCTGATCCAGCGACAGGTACTGGAGTGTAGTTGCCGGTGCAAGCCCGGCCAACGACAAGATGGCTAAAAGTACACGCATGGCGAAGTCGCAGCCTTATCTAGCAAACAGTGGACCACACTTCCGATCCTCAAGCCATTGAAAGCAAAAGGTCTGTTTGCTTCTACTGAATGTCGAGTGTGGTGATTGGACACAAGCGCCGAGGCTCTGTGTCTCAACTACTGCCCCTGCTCCCGTACTACCAATATCGGAACATCCAGATCATGACGCACTGCATTAATTGTAGTCCCGAAGATCATGTCTTTCAAGCCTTTATGTCCGTGAGCTCCCATTACCAGCAGATCCGGGCGCAATTGACGGGCCATACCGACGATCTCTTCGCGGGGATGGTTGGAATACCGGACGAAGGCTTCGACAGGGATGTCCTGCTCTTTGAGGCTGTGCACGAGGTCGTCGAGGTAGCGGGAGCCGGCTTCGACCTCAGCAGTGGACGACATGGGACCGTAGATCTGGCTAGTGACGTCTTCCTCGACGTGAAGCAGGTAGATCTTGGCTCCGTTGGCTCGTGCCAGGGCGGCGGCGTGGGCGATGGCTATGCGGTCGCGGGTGGAATGATCGAGCGGGACCAGGATGCTGCGGTACACGGGAGACTGAAGGTTGGTAGCGGCGGGTTCGATCTGAAAGGGACCGGCACTCCACCAGCGCCGCACCCAGGCGGGGAGAACCGGGTGCAGGGTGATCCACAGGAGTAGACCGGCCAAGGCGGCGGCAATGGGGAGGACGAGTGTCAGGATGAGCGTTCGGTGCGCGGGAGTGGCCCCGACCCACTCGCTTACGATTCGGAAGATGAGCCACACGTTCAGCGCCACGATGATGGCTGCCACGATCCACCCGAGGATGCGGAGCCAGGCGCGGCTGGCGAAGGAGCCCATTCGCTGCCGGTCGTTGGTGAAGTGGAGGAGGGGAATGACGGCGAACGGTAATTGGAAGCTTAGAATCACCTGACTGAGCAGGAGCAGTTGATAAATGCCCTGATCGCCGGCGATCCAGAGGGTTATTGCGGCCGGGATGATGGCCAGTAGCCTCGTGACGAGGCGGCGGAGCCAGGGACGCATCCGGATGTTGAGGAATCCTTCCATTACGATCTGGCCGGCCATGGTTCCGGTGAGCGTCGAGGATTGTCCGGAGGAGAGCAAGGCGATGGCGAAGAGGCCGCTAGCGAATGAGGTGCCTAACAGGGGCGCTAGTAGTACGTGTGCCTGTTGGATCTCGGTGACGGCGATTCCGCGGCGGAAAAAGACGGTGGCGGAGAGGATGAGAATCGCGGCGTTTACCAGAAATGCGAGATTTAAGGCGACGGCGGAATCGATGAGATTGAATTTGCAGGCTTCGCGCTTAGCGATGTCGTCTTTGCCGATTCGGCGGGTCTGCACTAAGGCCGAGTGGAGGTAGAGGTTGTGCGGCATTACGGTTGCGCCTAGAATACCGATCGCTACGTAGAGGCTTTGGCCGTTCAGATGAGGGAGGAACCCGCTTAGAATGTCAGCTGCGTGAGGGCGCGCCAGGAGGATTTCGACGGCGAAGCAGAGGCCGATGATGGCGATCATGCCGAGGACGATTCCTTCGATCACCCGGATGCCCAGGCGGGTGAACCACAGGAGTAATAGTGTGTCGGCTGCTGTGATCAGGACTCCGATCATGAGCGGGATGTGGAATAGCAGGTTGAGACCGATGGCGGCTCCGATTACTTCGGCCAGATCGCAGGCGGCGATGGCGATTTCGCAGAGGAGCCATAGCGCGTAGGAGACCGGTTTCGGGTAGGATTCGCGGCAGGCTTGGGCGAGGTCGCGGCGGGAGACGATTCCGAGGCGGGCGCTGAGTGTCTGGAGGAGAATCGCCATTGCGTTCGACATCAGGAGCACCCAGATGAGTTGATAGCCGAAGCGCGCTCCGCCTTCGAGGTCGGTGGCCCAGTTGCCGGGGTCCATGTAGCCTACGCTGACCAGGTAGGCGGGTCCGGCGAAGGCGAACAGGCGTTTCCAGAGGGAGAGCTGGGATGTGGGGACGGTGGCGTGGACTTCGGGGAGGGAAAACGAATCACCGGGTCCTCGAGCTGTCGTAATCATAGCTATCCTGTCTATGTTAACTATACTTAAGTGCGATGTCAAGCGAGCAAGAGTAAAAGGCAGAAGCCAGGAGCCAGAAGTCAGGAGATGGAGTCCTGGGAAGTCCAGCAAGTCTGGGAAAATCTGGGAGGCGATTGTTGGACTTTTAGGCGTCATTTGGAGATTTCTTTCGCTTATGGAGTCCTTTGGCTCTGAATTCTTCGATAATGGCCTTTATTTCCGGATGATCTTCCATTTCTCCGATTAGGCCCAGCCACCAAGGGTCAGACCAAGTGACGACGGTTTTGTGCGGACGGTCGTAGCCTTTGGCTTCGCGCCACTGGATGAGGCGGATGTAGTCTCCGAAGCTGAGACGCAGCTTTCCTGAGACCATTTGCTTCTCGAGAAGTTTGCAGAGATGCCTCGTGCGTTCGTCGAGAGTTGTCCCGATGCCGGCGTCTTCCGGTTCCGGGATTGGAGTTGGTTGAGTCTTCCGTGTGCTTTCTGTCATAGATTAGCCGTCTAGGTGATGTCCTCGGGGAAGGTTTCTGGCAAATCGAGGGCGATGGTTGGTCTGCTTTTTCCTTCGTCCAGCCGGGCGAGTTCTTCCTTGGATATGAATGAGCGGAAAGAGATTGGCTC
>Ga0105240_10001536_pt1 | contig 39156 bp, 38 predicted proteins | sample KBSC54metaG_FD_80426 | JGI IMG/M metagenome (GOLD analysis project Ga0105240, IMG submission 80426) | Corn rhizosphere microbial communities from Kellogg Biological Station, Michigan, USA - KBS C5-4 metaG | ecosystem: Host-associated > Plants > Roots > Rhizosphere > Soil | place: Michigan, USA... | reverse complement strand
GGCAGCTTGAACATCGCAATGCTGCCGCAGATCAGGATCAGTACGGAAAGGACGCCGGCCAGAATCGGCCTGTCCACGAAAAATTGCGCGATTTTCATCGAATCAGTCCTTGTTCAACGCAGCAACCTTGGGTGCTGCGCCGACATTTGCTAACTGTTTGCTTGGATCGAGGCTGCGGCTATCCATGGCGACCTTGGTCGGCGTGACTTCCACGCCCGGGCGCACATGCTGCAAACCGTTCACCACGACCACGTCGTTGGCGGTCAGGCCGTCGTCGATCACGCGCAGGCCGTCGAGCAACGGGCCCGTGGTGACGCGGCGGTATTCGACCTTCTTGTCCTTGCCCAGCACGTAGACGAACTTGTTGCCCAGGTCGGTGGCCACGGCGCGGTCGTCGATCAATGCACGCTCATGTGCGCTGCCGCTACGCAGCTGCAGGCGTACGAACAGGCCCGGCGTGTAGCGCGTGTCGTTGTTGTCGAACACCGCACGCAAACGGATCGTGCCCGAGCCGACGCGCAGTTCGTTGTCGACAAAGTCGATACGGCCCGCGTGAGGGAAGCCGCTTTCGTTCGCCAATGCCATCGTCACTTGGGGTGCGACGCCTTTCTCGCGACGGATCTGGTCAAGCTTGAGGTAGCTGTTCTCGTCCACGTCGAAGTAGGCGTAGATCGGGTTGACGCTCACCACCCGGGTCAGCACGTCATTGCTGGTCACCAGGTTGCCCGCGGTGATCAATGCATTGCTGACGCGGCCATCGATCGGCGCGCGCACCTGGGTGAAATCCAGGTTGAGCTTGGCCGCAGCAAGCGCTGCGGTGGTGGCGGCTACTTGCGAGCGGGCGCTCTGTGCGGCGGTCGACAGGCGTTCGGCTTCTTCTTTGGCCACGGCATGCTGGTCGAGCAGGCGCTGACCGCGGTCCGCATTCGCCTGCGCCAATGCCTGTTCGGCACGGGCCTGGGCGAGGTTGGCATTCAAGCGGTCGACTTCAGCCTGGTAGGGGCGTGGGTCGATCTGGAACAGCAACTGGCCCTTCTTGACCGCAGCGCCTTCCGTGAAATGGATCGAATCCACGTAGCCGCTGACCCGCGGGCGCAGTTCGATCGTGTCGATTGCCTGCAGGCGGCCGGTGAATTCACCCGAGTCGTCTACGTTGCGAACCAGCACCTGGGCCACGGTGACGGGCGGCGGCCCACCGGCGGCGGCTTGCGCATGCGGGTTGTCGTGCCCATTTAACAGGGCGTAGCTGCCAATGACCGCCACGGCGGCGACACTGGCCAAGATCCAACGCTTCTTCATCGTGCGCTCCAGGTAATTATTAGACCGGCGAGTACATCGCCGTAAGGCGCGGAAGAATAGGCGCACTGAGCGGTACAGAAAATCCGTTTCTTGTGCAAAGCAATAGTGACTGTGAGTCACGAATGGGGTAAAAAGACAGGCTATGGAAGACTTCTCCGCAATCTCCGCCTTTGTTCGCGTGGTTGAGGCCAAGAGCTTCGCCGCCGCCGCCGTGCAGCTGGGCATGACCCCATCGGGGGTCAGCCGGGCTGTCTCACGCCTGGAAGAGCGCCTCGGCGCCCGGCTACTTTTTCGATCGACCCGTGCCTTGCGGTTGACCGACGATGGCGCCGCGTTCCATGCACGTTGCAAGGAAATCCTTGCTGATCTCAGCGAGGCCACCGAGGCGCTGAACTACAATAATCGCAAGCCGACCGGCCGTTTGCGGGTCGGTTTGTCGCTGGCGGTCGGGCGCGCTGCCATCATTCCTCGTCTGCGTGAATTCGAGGAACGCTACCCGGATATCCGCCTGGAGCTGTCGATGACTGACAATCCGGCCGATCTGATCCAGGAGGGCATCGACTGCGCCATCCGGGTCGGTCAATTGGAGGATTCCAGCCTGATCGCCCGCAAGATCGGCTACCTGCGCAACGTGGTTGTCGCATCGCCGGGTTATCTGGAGAAGTTTGGCGCGCCGCGCAGCATCGACGACCTGAAAAACCATCGTTGCATCAATTACATCTACCCCAATGGCCGTCCGCGCCAATGGCAGTTCGACACGCCCAGCGGGCAGGTCGAGGTGGATATCGATGCGCACATGCTTATTAATGATGGCGAGTCGGTCATCCAGGCGGTTGCAGCCGGCATGGGTATTACCCAGACCCCGCACATGCTGGCCTGTTGCTACCTCGATCGCGGCATGCTCGAGCTGGTCATGACCGACACCATGTCCACCGGCAAGCCGGTCTGGATCGTCTACCCGCAGAAGAAGCATCTATCCGCGCGCGTGCAGGCGTTTATCGAGTGGGTGCGAGAGCTGTTCGACCGCACCAACGAGCCTGGCTTCATGAAGAAGCCGCAGATGGCGGTAGAGAAAGTCGAGGAACAGCGCCTGAGCGCCTGAAAGGACGACGGGAACGCGAATTTCCCGCTTTCATAATTCTTCATTCGCTCATCAGGCGCTTCATTCGCCGCTCTGCTGTGCTGCCGTCACCTCATGACGGACCCCGCACATGCTATCGAAGCGCTTGCTCGCCACCCTTTTCATCCTCGTTGCCACGCCGGTCTGCTCGGCCGACTACCGCCCGCCTGCAAACGGTGGCGATGGGTGGCCCACGACGGATGCCCGCGCCGCCCATTGGGACATCGCCCGTTTCGCCGCCCTGGAGTCGAAGCTTGCCGATGGCGGCTTCAAGGGCATCACCAGCGTGGTCGTGGTCCAGGATGGCAAGCTGGTCTACGAGAATTATTTCAACGGTGGCAGCGCCGACCAGCTCAACGATATTCGCTCGGCCAGTAAAAGCATCACGGCGTGGCTGGTGGGCGCGGCGATCGATCGGAAGCTGATCCCCGATGTCCAGGCCAAGGTCTACAGCTACTTCCCTGACAAGCAGCCTTTGCAACACCCGGACCCACGCAAGCAGGCGATGACCCTGGAAGACCTGCTCACCATGAGCTCGTTATGGGAGTGCGACGATGAAAACCAGTTCTCGTCGGGTAACGAAGAGCGCATGTATGTCACGGAAGACTGGCTGCAGTTCGCACTCGATCTGCCCATCAAGGGCTTCGCGCCCTGGATGACCAAGCCGGCGGACAGCCCACATGGGCGGGCATTCTCGTACTGCACGGCAGGTGCGTTCGTTGCCGGTGCGGTGGTGGAGCGCGCGACGCACAAGCCTCTGTCGGCATTCGCCGCCGACGTCCTGGAAAAGCCGCTGGGTATCACGACGTCTCATTGGAACGTGTCGCCGCTGGGCATCGGCATGGGTGGCGGTGGCACCCGCTATCGAAGCCGGGACCTGGCCAAGCTGGGTGAGTTGGCGCTCGACGAAGGACGGTGGCAAGGAAAGCAGGTGATCTCCTCCGCCTGGGTGCACCAGATGCTGAGCGTGCACGCACAGGCACGTGACGATGCCGACTACGGATATTTCTGGTGGTGCTTTCGTTTCCGGGTGAACGGCAAGGAGCAACCAACTTGGGCCATGTCGGGCAATGGTGGTAACTATGTGTTCGTCATGCCATCGCAACGGCTAGTCGCGGTGGTGACCAGTACGGCCTATAACCAGCGCTATGCACACCCACAGTCGCAGGAGATTTTTCGCGAGTATGTATTGAAGGCGTTGCCTGAGGCGAAGGACCGAGATTGGGAATGAGCGAAAACCTCACGATCCGTCATCCCGGCGCAGGCCGGGATCCAGTGGCTATGCGGTTGGTTGTAGCAAAAATCATCAGGCATGAGCTCTGCCGTGAAAACCGGAAACCGAAGCCACTGGATCCCGGCCTGCGCCGGGATGACGGATAGGAAGGGGTTCTCGGGATCATCTTCAATCGCTCGGCTCGGAGCCCAGGGCTGCATCGATAAATTTCGCGACAAGCCGTGCCGTCTTTTCCGGTGCGGCCTGCAGCAAAAAGTGTGGCCCGTCCACATCGACCAGGTGAGCTTCGGGTTTGACACGCTTTATGAGTTCCCCGGCACCGACAGGCACCACACGGTCATGCGTAGCGCGCAGATACAGCGTGGGCAAGTCGATTGCCGCTAGTTCGCGTGTTACATCCACCGACACCACGGCTCGAAGCCGTGCACGCAAGGCATCCGGGGTGACTTTGCCGACTGCTTCGAGAAAAGCACCGCGCAAACTCGCGGTGGAATAGCTGCCGAGCAGAGCTGCGCTCGCGCAACGCATGGCGACAGGGCCGGTCGGTAACGCGCCGATAAGAAACTGCAAGGCTCCAAGATAAGGGCGCGGGTTGCGCGCAAACGTGCAGCTGAGAATCAGCCCTTTGAGCCCAGGCGGGCGAGAAGCTGCGATCGCTATGGCCACGGGGCCGGAGAATGATTCACCAAGCAGGAAAAATTCACCTTCGCGAGGAATCGATGCCCTCATCGCGATTTCCAGTTCGGCATAACCCAGCACGCCGGAAGTGGGATAGTCGACAACCCGCACCGGTTATTGCTGCTGCATGGCATCCAGAAAAGGCCTGAACAGCTCACCGGTTCCGTCCATGCCGGGCAGCAGGACCAGGGTCGGTGCTGCTTTCGCGAAAGTCAGCAAGTCGTCACTTGTCCCGCGGAGATCCCGCTGATGCGCGCGTGTTCGCTTCGGGTCCATAACCAGTTGTACATGTCGTAGCCACCCTGGCATGGGCCAGGAACCTTGCCCTGATAATCGAACCGCCCCCACATGCCTTGCCGATGCGACGGCGGCCCAAGTACGCGCTCTACTTCTCGATCCGTCGTTCCAATCCATATCGGAACGTCCAGTGAAACCGGCTGAAGGCTTGCTGGTAGCGCGGGACAGTCCTTGGTCGGTTCCGCATCCGTGATCCGTTGGGCCGTAACCATGGTGACGGCGTGCTTGTTCCCACCCATTTCCCCATCCGAAACAATCCATAGCCGATAAGCGACATTCGCACCTGCGCGGGTGTAGCAAAGCCAATAGATGCTATCGCCCGCATCGCCCTGATGCTGAATAAAACCACGCGGCGCAGCTTCAAGCACTTCTGCGAGCGCCGTCTTTTCGAAAGCGACGGATAGCTTGCCGAGGACAATGCCTCTGGTCGGTGGCCTCTTCATGGAAGCGGGCCAGCTGACATTGTCGGACGGAAGTTTTGGCGGTGGCGTTCCTGCCAGCACCGATCCCATCGCGCTCCAGAGCGAGGTAGCTATCAGCAATCCAGTTACGTATCGACGATATCTTTCCATGATCGGTTTCCTAAGGTTGAGTGCTTCCCAGCTCTGCCGGCCGCCAATGTGCCGCCAGCACCTGCGCATGTTGCGTCGCGATCTGTCGGCTGATCGTATCGATAGCCGCAGCATAGGCCGGCTCACCGGACATGGGTCGATACAAGGGTGACGTCTGCAGGTAGGCGCGGTCGACATAGCCGGCCCTTACGGCAGTAGCCAATGTTTCCATGGCGTCGTGGTGTTGGCCGCGTGCCCATTGCAGCAAAACCAGTTCAAGGCGATCGGACGGATAGCCCACATCCGTCGGTTGCGAACGCATCGCCGCGATGCGTTCATCGAGCCATGCTGTTGATGGTGGTTGCTCGGCGTAAAGCGCGGCGAGCGTCGTGGGCAGGCTCATTTGTGGACGCAGTTGTACCGCCTTGGCAAAAGCGGCTTCGGCGCCGTTACGATCACCGCGAAGCAAGGCCAGTTCGCCGGCGAGTTGGTACAGGCCGACATGTGGCGTGTTGCGCGTCATCGCCTGGTCGAGCGTCGCCTGTGCTTCGGCGAAGCGCCCTTGCAGGAATAGGTGTTGCGGCAACGCGATGTTGGAGAACACGTTGTCGGGATTGAGCTCGAAGCTGTGGCGAAAGCGCTTCTCGGCAGCGTCGTGAAAGCCGAGAAGATCGAGTTCGCGCGCGATCTGCACATCGCGAAAGCGTACCTTTGCTCCATCGCCGTGCATGTCCATGTTGGCGCGAAGCGCATCCAGCAGCCGTCCCTGTTCCTGATAGAGATAGGCGACCGAGGCGCGACTGGCATCATCGTCCGGGTCTAGCGCGACGGCATGTTCGTAAGCAGTGATGGCAGCCCCGATTTCACCGCGGCAATCATGCGCATACGCCAATGCCGACCATGCACCGGCCCGGCGTGGCTCGGCTTTTGCGGCGGCTTCTGCAAGCTGCTGCGCACGTACTGTCCACGCATAGGGAAAGTTGTACAGGCATACGCGTGCGCTATACCCACGACTGAGGCCGATTTGCAGCTTCGTATCATTGGGCGCCAATGCCAACGCCTGCTCGTACAACGCCACGGCGCGCTCGTTGTTGTCGCGTTGCCCGATGGCGGCGTAGTAGGCGGCACGCTGCGACAACTCCTGTGCGGCCGTCGGCGGCTGCGGTGGCCCGACAGGCCGCCGCATCACGATGACCGTACCCAGTATGCCCAGCGCGATGGCGGCCAATGCGCTCGTTACCACGATGCGACGGCGTCGTTTCGACCAGGCCTGCGGTTCGATCGTCGGACTGTCGCTTTGGGCGTGAGGCGGTTCGCAAAGCTGATAGCCGCGTCCGCGCACCGAGCGGATATACCGCGGCTGGCGGCCATCGTCGCCCAGCGACTGGCGCAGCAGCTTTACGCGCTGCGTTACCGTTTCCTCACCCACCACGGCGGGCGACCAGACTTCGCCGATCAGGGTATCGAAGGAGACGACCTCGGAGCCATGCGCCAGCAGGCAGGCAAGCAGGCGAAAGCTTAGGCCCTGCACATCGAGCACGTCGCCGCTGCGCTCCACGCGCTGCCGTGCAAGGTCGATGGAAAGATCGAGCAGTCGGTAGCGTTGCGAGGTGAGCATGGGCGGCCGTCCGGGCGACTTCGCTATGGTATGCGCTCCAACGGTGGCTTGGGCGACTGCCCGTCGGTTACTGCTTCGCCCTAGGGAACGCGAGGCTGTACGTCGTCGATCGTGGCCAGTGCATCGATAAAGCGCCAGTGGAACGAGCCCGGCCCTTCCGCGTCGCGTGCCGCGCGTTCGCCGGCTTGCTTGAAGACGGCGAGCGCCGTTGCTGCCGCTTCGAACGGTTGTGCGGGCAGCGCGGCGAGCATGGCGCCCATCACGCAGGTCTGCGCGCAACCCATCGCGGTCACTCGCGGCATCCAGGGCGATCCGCCAGCAAAGCGCAGGCAGCGTTCGCCATCGGTAAGAAAATCGACCTCGCCAGTAACTGCGACCACCGTGCCCTGCTCGCGTGCAAAACGCATGGCGCCAGCTTCGGCAGCTTCCACCGCGTCGCGGCTGTCCACACCCTGTGCGCGGCTGGCGCCACCGCTCAAGGCGAGCATCTCGGATGCATTGGCGCGCACCACCGTCGGGCGATGTTCCAGTAGCCGCTTCACGGCCTGGCCTCGGAACGCGGTGGCCTGATGCGCTACCGGATCGAGTACCCATGGCTTGCCGGCCTGTCGCGCGGCAGCGGCAGCGGCCAGCATGCCGGCCAGCCAGTCCGACGAGAGCGTGCCGATGTTCACGGTCAACGCTTCGGCGATGGCGGCGAACTCACCGGCCTCTTCTTCGGTATGCACCATGGCCGGCGAGGCACCGATCGCCAGCATCGCATTGGCAGCCATGTTCATGGCCACGAAGTTGGTGATGCATTGCACGAGCGGTGCGCGCTCGCGTACGGTGCGCAGCGCAGTGGCCATGCTTGCCAAGGGATAGGGCATGTCGTTCATGGCATCTCTCTCACGCGATTCAGGCGCCGCGCATGAACAACAGCAGCGCCAGGCCCAGCACGATGCGGTACACGGCAAACGCAGTGAAGCGGTGGCTGCGGATATAGCCCAGCAGCCACTTCACCGCGATAAAGGCGACGATGGCCGACACGATGAAGCCGACGATCAATGCCGTCCAATCCTCGTGCGCGACACCATCGTGCTTGACCACTTTGAGCAGCTCGTAGCCAGTGGCGGCGTACATGGTGGGAATGCCGACCAGGAAGGCGAACTCGGTAGCCGCAGCGCGGTTGCTGGTGCCGACGAGCATGGCGGTGAAGATCGTTGCGCCCGAGCGCGAGGTGCCTGGAAACACGCCGGCCACCATCTGCGCAACGCCGACCAGGATCGCCACCGGCCAAGTCACCGCCTTGCGATCGACCTGGCGTGCGGCGATCTGCTCGGCCGCGATCATCCAGAAGCCGCCGATCAACAGCGCCCACGCGATCGGCGTGATGGTCTCGGGCAGCTTGAAACCGTAATGGGTCACGATCAGGCCGAGCACGGCGGTGATCGCGAAGGCGACGATCAGTTTCATCAGGTAATCGCGGTTGTCGCGATCGCCCAGCTGCGTAAACAGCTGCCAGATCCGCTTCCAGTAGATCAGTGTCACCGCGAGGATCGCGCCGGCCTGGATGCCGACATTGAACAGATCCGAGCGCTCGCCCAGGCCGAGCTTCTCGGCGATCAGCAGGTGGCCCGTGCTGGAAATGGGCAGGAATTCGGTGATGCCCTCGATGATGCCGAGCAGGATGACGTTGATCAGGTCGCTCACTGTGTAAAGCTCCGCCGTATTCACGAAACGGCATAGCTTAAGGGTTTCATGAGGCAGGGCGAGGGCAGCGGAGCGCCATCGACGGGCATATGTCGACCAGTGTTCAGCTCGGGCGCATCAACCGCCTCCCCAGCCGTGGCGGATGAAGAAGGCGCAAAAGCTCACGGCGCCGGTCAGAACCAGCACGATCAGCAACATCAACAACCGGCCCAACACACCCCAACCTGTCGATGACCTTGCGAAAGAAGTCAGCACGGCAACGATGCCGGTAAGCAGGCCGGCCTGCATGAAAATCACCCCACGCAGAAAGCCGGTGTCGCTGCGGCTGTTTGGCGTTGCGCCGAAGCTTCCACAGAAAACCAGCGCGACGACGAATACCGCAAGCCACAGCCAGGGCCGCGATTGCGAGGGCTCTATTTCCAGGCTTTCGTAGGAGAGTGGGCCGGTATCGGCCGTGTTGTTACTGGCGACGTCGTCGTCACCCGGGGCAGTATCGTCCGGAAGCGGCGGCGGTTTGTCAGCGGCCCGAGAGGTGGGCTCGGCCGAGCTATCTTCCGGCCTGGGTACCAGGCTGAGACGCGAGGCGAGTTCCTCATGAATCAACGCGATCATGGCCTGGTCGGCATCGCCGCGGCGTAACTTCTCGCGCAACCGCTCGGTGGGCTCCCAGCGCAGTGTTCGCTTGATGACTTCGATGTCGTCGGACGCCGTCATGCGACGCCTCTTGCGTCGGCGCAATATACGACGTCGGCCGCGGCGGCCGTCTGTCCCTGCATGGATCGTCCTTGTGACTGCCGTCCCCTGCGGCGCGGGGCAGTGTGGCAGGCGCATGATCTTGCTGACAAGCGGTGAAGTTGCTCTTCTGTGACGGCAAGATTGGTGCAATCATCGCACCAAATAGGTGCAATACTAATCTGATATGATCGTCCGAATCGAAGCTAGTGCCATGATTCAAAAGGCATGCTTGTCCTGGCACAACCGTTGCTAATGCGTTGCAGTCTTTTCCCACTTTTAGCCCCCGAGGTCCGTCCATGTCCGCTCAGAAAGTGCTCGACCTGATCCAGGAACACGAGGTCGAGTTCGTCGACCTGCGCTTTGCCGACATGCTCGGCAAGCATCACCACGTCAGCTTCCCGGCCCACGCCATCGACGAGTCGACCTTCGAAGACGGCAAGATGTTCGACGGTTCCTCGATCTCGGGCTGGAAGGGCATCAACGAGTCGGACATGGTCCTGCTGCCCGATCCGGATACCGCCTACCTCGACCCGTTCAGCGCGCACACCCAGCTGGTTTTGCATTGCGACGTGCTCGAGCCGAGCACCATGCAGGCTTATGGCCGCGACCCGCGCTCGATCGCCAAGCGTGCCGAAGCCTTCATGAAGTCGACCGGTATCGCCGACACCGCGTTCTTCGGCCCGGAGCCCGAGTTCTTCATTTTCGACTCGGTCCGCTGGCAGAACGACATGGGCCGCGTGTTCTATGAAATCGGCTCTGAAGAAGCCGCATGGTCCTCGCGTTACAAGTACGACAACAACAACACCGGCCACCGTCCCGGCGTGAAGGGCGGCTACTTCCCGGTCAGCCCGGTCGACTCGCTGGGCGACCTGCGTGCCGACATGTGCAAGGTGCTCGAATCGCTGGGTCAGGTGGTGGAAGTGCATCACCACGAAGTGGCCAATGCTGGCCAGTGCGAAATCGGCGTGCGCTTCAACACGCTGGTGCAGAAGGCCGACGAACTGATGACGATGAAGTACGTCATCAAGAACGTCGCCCACCAGAACGGCAAGACCGTCACCTTCATGCCCAAGCCGATCGTCGGCGACAACGGCAGCGGCATGCACGTGCATCAGTCGCTCTCGAAGGATGGCAACAACCTGTTCGCGGGTGACCTGTACGGCGGCCTGTCGCAGACGGCGCTGTGGTACATCGGTGGCATCTTCAAGCACGCTCGCGCCATCAATGCCTTCGCCAACTCCACCACCAATAGCTACAAGCGTCTGGTGCCGGGCTTCGAAGCGCCGGTGATGCTCGCCTACTCGGCGCGCAACCGTTCGGCCAGCTGCCGCATTCCGTTCGTGTCGAGCCCGAAGGGTCGCCGTATCGAAGTGCGCTTCCCCGATCCGATGCAGTCGGGCTACCTGACCTTCACCGCGCTGATGATGGCCGGCCTCGACGGCATCATCAACAAGATCGACCCGGGCGCGCCGGCCGACAAGGATCTGTACGATCTGCCGCCGGAAGAAGAGAAGAATATCCCGCAGGTCTGTTCCAGCCTCGATGCCGCTCTGGAGGCGCTGGACAAGGACCGCGAATTCCTCAAGGCCGGCGGCGTGTTCACCGACGACTTCATCGATGCCTACATCGCACTGAAGATGCAGGAAGTGACCCGCTATCGCGCCAGCACGCATCCGCTGGAATTCCAGATGTACTACGCGATCTGATCCTCGAGAGTCATCACTCTACGAGGTCATCCTGAAGCCCTGCTGGCGCCTTGATGTTCAAGGCGCCAGCAGGGTTTTTTTTGTGCATGAAAGAAAGCTTCATTTGACGACAGCGCCAGTAGGAACCGTTCTAACGGTGTGTCGCTATCGTGTGAGCTACATCCAGATCCTGCAGCAGCTTGCCGAATTCCATCGCAGCGTCTGTCTTGCCGCCGGCGCTCCATATCAAGGTGAAATCGGCATCCGAAAGCGAAGGCAGGCCGTAGCTGCCATCGACGATGCGCATACCGGGTTCTACGTCATCGCGCGTCATGATGGTGATGGCGAGCCCTGAGAGTACTGCGGCGCGGATCCCTTGCTGGCTTTGCGAGGTGAACACGACATGCCACTCGACGTCCCTGCCATCGAGCGCGGCCAGGCCCACCTGGCGGTTGATGCATGGCGCCGGGAAGAAGGCGAACGGCAGTGATGTACCAGGCGCGACATCGAACGAATCAGAGGCGACCCAGACAAATTGCGTCCGTCGCAGCGATGTTCCCTCGTCGCTGTCCGGTGGAGTCATCACCACGGCAAGGTCGAGTTCGCCTGCCTTGATCATCGGCAACAGATCGAGATTCATGCCGACGCTGACGTCGAGCCGCACGGAAGGGAAGGCGCGGCTGAACTTGCAAAGCAGCGTGGGCAAGCGGTCGCCCATGAAGTTCTCGAGCACGCCCAAACGCACCACGCCCGAAATGGGTGAGGGCCGGAAACGCTGCGCCATGCTGTCGAAGGTGTGCAGGATGCTTTGTGCGTAGCGCAGGAAATCTTCGCCGTCTTCGCTCAGGGTCAGCGCGCGCGTGGTGCGAAACAGCAACTGACGCCCGACCTGTTCTTCCAGCTTGCGAATCTGGTGGCTTACCGCCGACTGCGTCAGGTTGAGCCGCTGCGCCGCACGGGTGAAGCCGCCGGTTTCCTTGACGGCGACAAAGGCGCGCAACAGGGCAGGGTCGAAGTCCATGGCAGGCAATAGATGATGGGTGCTAATGAATAGCACAAAATTAAATCATTTCCATCATGCTTCCGGCGCCCCGAGAATGCCTGGATCATTCATCGGATCGAGCCCATGGCTAGTAGAAACGCGGTTGCCCTGGTGGCCATCTGCCTGGCCGCCCTCATGTTCGGCCTGGAGATTTCCAGTGTCCCGGTCATCCTGCCCAGCGTCGAGCGCGTGCTGAACACCGATTTCAGCAGCGTGCAGTGGATCATGAACGCCTACACCATCGCCTGCACCACGGTGCTGATGGCGGCAGGTACCTTGGCGGACCGCTATGGCCGCAAACGCATCCTGCTCATCAGCGTGGCGTTGTTCGGGGTGACGTCGTGGATCTGTGGCCTGGCGCCAAATGCATCCACGCTGATCATCAGCCGCTTCCTGCAGGGCATGAGCGGGGGTGTCATGGTTATCTGCCAGATCGCCGCCCTGTCGCATCAATTCCAGGAAGGGCCGTCGCGGAGCAGGGCGTTTGCCGCCTGGGGAATCATTTTTGGCGTCGGGCTGGGCTTTGGCCCGATCATCGGCGGCACCATCGTCGCGTGGTTGAACTGGACCTGGGTGTTCCTGATCCAGGTGCCGTTGGCAGTGATCACGGCACTGCTGATCGTAGGCAGTGTGGACGAGTCGAGAGATCCTCAGGCCAAGGCGCTGGATATGGGCGGCATCGTAACGCTGTCGTTGAGCGTATTCGGGCTGACGTTTTTCATCACGCAAGGCCCCAGCCTGGGCTTTGCCAGCGGTATCGCGCTGGTGAGCATCGTCGTTGCAGCACTGAGCTTTCTCGCTTTTCTCTATGTGGAAAAGAGTAAGCCCCATCCGATGTTCGACTTCTCCGTGTTTCGCATACGGCCGTTCTCCGGTGCGCTTTACGGCTCGGCAGGCATGAACTTCAGCTTCTGGCCTTTCATGATCTATCTGCCGATCTACTTTCAGGGCGCGCTGGGTTATGGCGCGGTAGCCGCTGGGCTGTCATTGCTCGCGTATACCTTGCCGACGCTGGTTGTCCCGCCGCTGGCGGAGCGTCTGGTGGTTCGTTATCAACCGCGAATCGTGATCCCGGCCGGTCTTTTCACGATCGGTGCGGGCTTCATGCTGATGAAGCTCGGGAGTGACACAGAGCATGCCAGCTGGATGAGCATGCTGCCGGGTTGCGTGCTGGCAGGCGTTGGCCTTGGCCTGACCAACACTCCGGTTACCAATACCACCACTGCCGCCGTGCCCACCGCGCGTGCGGGCATGGCATCGGGCATCGACATGAGTGCGCGATTGATCACGTTGGCGATCAATATCGCGCTGATGGGATTCCTGCTGCTGGAAGGCATCCTCTACCACCTGCGCAACACCGTGAATGCCGATATCGAGTGGCATGCGGTCGCGGCGAAGATTGCTGCCGGCAACCTGTTGCCAGGCGCGGCCGACGTTTCCAGCGAGATCGCGCGCGGGGCGCTGGTGCATGGCTTCGGGTGGGTGATGCTCTATGGTGGGCTGGGTGCCTGGATGTTGGCTGCAGCAAGCTTCTTCACCTTTGGTCCCGCAAAAGTACCGGTGCGGACCTCGGTCACCTGCACGACAGAGGCTTGTTGATGTCGCTACGCGATGCCGTGCGCAGTGGAAAGCTCGAACATGGCCGCTGAAAGGATTTCCGTCGACAAGGCCGGATCGTCGACCGCACGCGAAAGTATCAACGCCCCCATCATCTGCGAGAACGAAGCCAGCGCCTTGCGCCTGCGCACGGCGCGTGTGCGCCCCGGGAGCAGGCTGGTGAGTTTGTCGACGAGCAACTCCATGCCATGGGCAAACGTCCTGCGCACGCTGCCGTTCTGGCGTGCGGCATCCGCACCGAGCGCGGCAAGGCTGCAGCCTTTGCCGCTCGCATCGCGATGGGCTTCGGACAAGTACATCTGCAGCAATCGCATCAGTGCGGCATCAGGGTTGCCATCATCACCGATGGTGCGCTCCCAATAGCCGGCGCCGCGCGTGAGTGCTTTTTGGCTGGCCTGATCGATCAAGTCGTCCTTCGATTCGAAGTGACGATAGAAGCCGCCATGCGTCATGCCTGCGGCTTTCATGATGTCGGCGATACCGATGCCATCAAAGCCTTTCTCCCGAAACAAAGTGCCGGCCACATCGAGGATGCGTTCGCGATTCTCGGCGAATTGTTCGCGGCTGACTTTCATGGGCAGGACTCCGGCGGCGCGAGTTGACAGATTATATGACGGTTATCATCATTGAAGCGAAAGATGATAAATATCATCTATTAAGGCGTGTGCCATGAGTCTTGCCGATGAAGTCGGAGCCGGCCTCGATGGCCTGGCGCAACTGCGTGCATTGATGGCGTCCGGACGTAAGCCGGGCATCTTGATGTCGCTGGATTTCGATTTCCTCGAGATCGAAAGCGGCAAGGCGGTATTTGCCGGCGTTCCAGGCGAACACGCCTACAACCCCATCGGCACCGTACATGGCGGCTATGCCGCGACCCTGCTCGACTCGGCCTGCGGTTGCGCAGTGCATTCGCGATTGTCAGCGACGCAGGCGTACACCACGCTGGAACTGAAGATCGCCTATCACAAGGCCGTGACCCGCGATGTCGGCCTGTTGCGAGCCGAAGGCAAGGTACTTTCGTTCGGTCGACGCGCTGCGTTTGCCGAGGCACGTCTTGTCGATAGCGAAGGTCGCCTCTATGCATCGGCGACCTCCACGCTCCTGGTGTTCGAGCGTTAAGCCTCGCCCCTGTCGTGCATGACCTTGCCGAAGTGCAGGGCCGCGAAGCAACCCAGGGCCAGCCAGCCGATCAGCACGACGACGAAATCCACGTTCAAGCCGGGCTCGATCGATGCACTCTGCAGCAGCACGATACCTGCGATCAGGTTCAGGCTGCCCCATAGGAAGTTCACCAGCGGGCTGGAAAATCCGACGCCGTGTGGCTTGGCAAAGGGCGAAGGAAAGCCCTTGCCCTGCAAGCCCGCGATCAGGTGCGGAATGCAGTTGCATAGAAAGGCGCCGGCGAAAAACGAAGCGACGATGTGCATGGCGTGCACCAATTAAAAAACAAGGACAGGGCGGCTTATGGCCGTCGACGGGAGTCAGGCGTAATATGCGAGGGTACACTCGCAAAACGGATTGTTGAGGATGCCCTCGCAAAAGTCAAACGCCCCCGCAATCGAGCCCGCGCGCCCCGCCAAACGCGAACGCGGCCACCTGCGCGTTGCAGCCATCATGGAAGCAGGCGCGGAGGTATTCGCCGAGAAAGGCTATGAAGCGGCGACGATGACCGAAATCGCCGCCCGCGCCGAGACGGCGATCGGCTCGCTTTATCGCTTTTTCCCGTCCAAGGAATCGCTGGCCGATGCCTTGCTGGAACGCTATGCCGATCTGGCTATCGACACCCTGACAACCATGCAGTCGCAGGCTGCGACGTGGACATCACGGCAGCTTGCCGATGCGCTGGTCGATTTCGTTCTCGCACTGCAGAACAAGCGGCAGTTCGTTCTTGCGCTGGTGGACGCGCGTGCGGGTGATCAGCGTCTGCTGTTTCGTGCGTCGATGCGCGCGGGTATCGCGGCCATTCTGCATACGGCCATACCGGCTGTGAGCAAAGCCAAGGCCGAGACGATGGCGCCAGTACTCATCGAGGTACTCAAGAGCGTTGCGACATTTTCGCGTACGGACCCGAAGCTGTCGCAACGCTGGCTGGGCGAGCTTCGCGACATGGTTCAGGCTTATCTGGACCAGGCTGCCAAGGGCAAATAATTAAACGCTTGCGGCGGTGAACGCATCGGAACACCAACGAAGCCAAATCCAGGACGTGCCGTGAAGCGACACCCCGTACTGCTCTACCTGTTGTTGGTCGCAGTGATCAGCGCACCCTATAACTACCTGTTGCTGCGCGCAGGTTCGTTAGAGCTGGCGCGCGGATTCGTGATCCATTCTTTGATGTGGGCTCCAGCACTGGCGGCGCTCATCACGTGCTGGCATGTCGACGGATCGCTGGCACGTATCGGCTGGGGTTGGGGGCGTACACGTTACGTTGCAGCCGGCTATCTGATTCCGGTGGCGTATAGCGCGTCGGCATATGTGCCGCTGTGGCTGACCGGGCTGGCGCCGCCATTGTTCGGCGCCTTCGCCGAGCACAGCGCCAAAGGCCTGGCATTGGCGCCGGACACGATGGCGCTGCCGATCTTGTTACAGGTTCTGCTGACGATGAGTTTCGGCATAGTGCAAAGCGCAGCCTCGGCGACGGGCGAGGAAATCGGCTGGCGTGGATTCCTGGTGCCAGCGCTGAGCGAAAAACATGCATTCGGCGCGGTCGTGCTGATCAGTGGCCTGATCTGGGCGGCATGGCATATGCCGGTGGTGCTGTTCGCCGATTACAACGGCGGGGCGCCCAAGAGCTATTCCGTGGCTTGTTTCACGGTCATGATTTTATCTTCCGGAGCTATCGCAGCATGGTTGCGTCTACGCTCGGGTTCGGTATGGCCAGCGATTGTTTTCCACGCCACGCATAACGCAGTCGTGCAATGGATATTCGACCCGATGACCTCCAGCGACGGTCATGCCGCATGGTATGCCGGTGAATTTGGTGCGGCTTTGGCGATCACTACAACGCTGGTCGCATTGGTACTGCTATGGCGCTATGGGGTGCCGATCAAAGCATCGACGCAGCATCGACGATAAAGTGCGCGAGGATGTTCACCCACAGGTTGCGACGCCACAGGTAGAGCACGGTAAGCGCGATGCCGCCTATGCCTGCGATCGCCAGATGCTGCCAACCCCACGTCGGCACATGGTCGAGCATGAATACCGCGCACGATACGCCTGCGGCTACGCCGCGGCTGCCGCTGAGTTCGCGCAAGCGTTCCATGGCATAACCGCGAAACAGCAACTCTTCCGATACCGCCGCACGCACGGTGGAGATCAGTCGCCACCAGAGCGGAGTCGCGGCCAGCCGGTTCATGCCTTGCGACAGATCCCAATGCAGTAACGGAAAGATGAGGTAGTAGACGCAGGCGAGCGCGGCGAGTATCGCGATGCCAGCGCCGATGCCGATGGCGATATCCCGCGCGCCGAGGCGGCGAAAACCGATCGAAGATAGCGGCCGGCGTTCGACGCGGAGCACATAAACCAGCATCCCCGTAACGTAGAGCCACCATATCGCTTCGTTGGCGACAAGGTGGCGCTCATTGGCGAACTCGTCGATCCACAGCGAGAACGGCAGGCTCACGAGCCCCAAGGCAAGGAGCAAGCCGAGCCAGGTCGGCCAGCGCGACGGCGTCGGCAGCGTAGTCTGCAGGGCAGAGGTTGTCATGCTCGATGCCTCACGTCATATCAGCCGTGCTGTAAGCCACGCGTGCGATACGCAGAAACTCGCGCAGTGCCTTGGTGGCCCGCGCACGATCGCCGGTTTGCAGGACTTCCAGAAACAAGCCATCGAACACGGCGCCGCATAACGTCGCCAACGCAGCACGATGAGGTGTGGCCGGCAATGCGCGTTCGATATGTTTTTGCCAGTCGAGCGCGTTGCGTTGCAGGTACTGCGCATAAGTAGCGGGATTCTGGATGGCCAGAATCTGCAACTCATAAAGCAGTTTCAGATAGGGAAAGTTGCGCTCGTGCAGCGCCCATTGCCACACCCGCTCCAGCAACGGCGTATCGCTACTTGCCGGCTTCTCGGCCAATCCGGCGAACGAATCGCGCAGATGCAGCTGCATCGCATCGAGTACTTCGGTCAACAGACCTTCTTTGGAGCCGAAGTGATAGATGAGCAGCCGCGCACTGGTACCGACATCATCGGCCAGTGGGCGCAACGATAGTTCCGACAGCCCGTTCTGCAGCAGGTGGGCGATGACGGCGTAGAGCAGTTCCTGCTTTTTGTCTTTCATGAAACGATCGTTACATGTAACGATCGTTTCAGTCAAGGGCTAGAATCCCCCGCGGCGCTCCCCCTATCTTGTACGAGCGACTTCAGTCGCGACCCACGGTTACGTCACGGCTGGTCGCGACTGAAGTCGCTCCTACAAGATTGGGAGGCTTTGTGAGGCTTGGAGCGATTGACTCGTATCCAGGTCGGCGTAGCATATGTCTCACTTCCTGGGACAGACCTGGGATCACCACAAACCGTGAGGGATTCTCATGGACTTCGAATACTTGGTCTTCATTGGCCGTTTCGAGCCTTTCCATATCGGCCATGCGGCCGTCGCCCGCCACGCGCTGGGCCATGCGAAGAAGCTGATTCTCCTGGTCGGTTCCGCCGACACTCCCCGTTCCATCCGTAATCCGTGGACCGTTGCCGAGCGCACGGTAATGATTCGTGCCGCGCTCGACGATGTCGCCGATCGATTGATCGTGCTGCCATTGCGCGATCACCTCTATAACGAGGCGCAGTGGGTGGCGACGGTGCAACGTACGGTGGCCGATGCGATCAAGATGGATGCTGGCGCTACCGATGCGCGCGTCGGCCTGATCGGCCAGGAAAAAGATGCGAGCAGCTACTACCTGCAGGAATTCCCGCAGTGGCCGCTGCTCGATGTGCGGCATACCGAAACGCTATCGGCGACGGAGCTGCGTCGCTACCTGTTCGAAGCTGCCGGCGAAGAGGGCCGAGGCGCACTGCGCATGCTGCAGGCAAACGTGCCTTCGCCCGTGTTCGAGATGCTCGAGGCATTCCGCAAGAACGGCGGTACGTACGCGCAGCTGGTCAACGAGCACCGCTTCATCCAGAACTACCGCGCCGCCTGGGCGAGTGCGCCGTATCCGCCGACTTTCGTCACCACCGATGCCGTAGTGGTGCATTCGGGTCACGTCTTGCTGGTGCGCCGTCGAGCGGAGCCGGGCAAGGGCCTATGGGCGCTGCCGGGTGGTTTCGTGCAACCGGACGAAGCGATCCTCACCGCCTGCTTGCGTGAACTGCGCGAGGAGACCCGCCTGAAGCTGCCGGTTCCGGTGCTCAAGGGCTCGCTCAAGGGCCAGCATGTATTCGATCACCCCGATCGTTCGCAGCGTGGTCGCACCATCACGCATGCGTTCCACTTCGATTTCCCGGCAGGCGAACTGCCGCCGGTGAAGGGGGGCGACGACGCCGACAAGGCGCGCTGGTTTCCGGTCAGCGAAGCGCTGGACATGGGGCCGCAATTGTTCGAAGACCATCTCTCGATCCTGGAATTTTTCCTCGGCCGCGGTTGAGCGGCCCCACGCTGGCGGATAGACCGCCGGCTATCTCAAGACGCGAAGGAGCTTCCGTCATGTATTACCTCGACAACCTCATCCTCAACACCGATAGCTACAAAGCCAGCCACTGGTTGCAGTATCCGCCTGGTACCGAGAAGACCTTCTTCTATGTGGAATCGCGCGGCGGACAGTACGACAGCACCGTCTTCTTCGGCTTGCAGGCGGTCCTCAAGGAATACCTGAGCCGCACGGTCACGCACGACGACGTGGACGAGGCCTGCGATTTCTTCGCGGCGCACGGCGAGCCCTTCAACGAGGCGGGTTGGCGCCGTATCGTCGACGTGCACGGCGGCAAGCTGCCACTGCGCATTCGCGCGGTACCCGAAGGCAGCGTGGTGCCGACCCACCAGGCACTGGTGACGATCGAATCCACCGATGACGAAGCATTCTGGCTGCCCAGTTATCTGGAAACCCTGCTGCTGCGCCTGTGGTACCCCGTCACCGTGGCGACCGTGAGCTGGCAGGTGAAGCAGATCATCAAGGGTTTTCTCGATCGGACCAGCGACGAGACGGAAACTCAGTTGCCTTTCAAGCTGCATGATTTCGGCGCTCGCGGTGTCTCCAGCCTGGAGTCGGCTGCGCTCGGTGGCATGGCGCACCTGGTGAACTTCAAGGGCACCGACACGGTGTCTGGCGTGCTCGCAGCGCGGCGCTACTACCACGAGGAAATGGCGGGCTACTCGATTCCGGCGGCCGAGCACAGCACGATCACCAGCTGGGGACGCGAGAACGAAGCCGAGGCATATCGCAACATGCTCGCGCAGTTCGCCAAGCCAGGGAGTCTGGTCGCTGTCGTGTCAGACAGCTACGACATCTATCACGCCATCAAGGAGCACTGGGGCAAGGCCCTGCGCGATGAAGTGATTGCATCGGGTGCCACACTGGTCGTGCGCCCCGATTCGGGCGAACCGGTCGAGGTCGTGCACAAATGCATGACCCTGCTGGACGAAGCCTTCGGCAGCACCGTCAACGACAAGGGCTACAAGCTGCTCAAGCATGTGCGCCTGATTCAGGGCGATGGCGTCAACCCGGGCAGCATCCGCGCGATACTCGAACGTGTCACCGAAGCCGGCTACGCTGCCGACAACATTGCCTTCGGCATGGGTGGCGCGTTGTTGCAACACATGAATCGCGATACGCAGAAGTTTGCGCTGAAGTGTTCGGCCGCTCGTATCGATGGCCAGTGGGTCGACGTATTCAAGGCACCGGTAACCGATGCAGGCAAGACCTCGCAGCGTGGCCGCCTCACCTTGCTGCGCCATGGCGAGTACGGCACATACAAGACCGTGCCGGTGCCCGCGAATATCGACAACATAGATGAGCTTCCGTTGCCGGCCGGTTGGGAGCACGCGATGGAAACCGTCTGGGAAAACGGCGTGCTCGTACGCGACTGGCAGTTTTCGGAAGTACGTACACGCAGCCAACAGGACAACATCACCTAAGGAGCGGGGCGCATCGCCATGGCACACCAGGAAACGCTTTATCACGTCGCGGTACTTTCCAATTTCGCCCGTGGCTTCGACAAATACGCCTTGAGCTATTCCAAGGCGGGCATTCCGGAAAGCACTTACCCGGATCAGTTCTTCCTGCTGCGGCGGGACGAGCTGCTTATCGGTATCGAAAAAGCCGGCGCATTGTTGAACAAGCTTGGCCTGCATGGCGATCGACTGATTGCCTTGGAGACAAAGATCGACCCGGCTGTCTTGCAGCCGAATGAGCGCAACGGAAAGGGGCGGTTTATCTGCTCCGACCGGATTACCGTGACCGGGCTTCATACCGTAGCTACCGACAGGGATATGGCGCTGACACCGCTCGACGCCGAAGATGCCATGGCCGCATCGCTACGCCTTTTGAAAGCGCAGTTTCACGATTTCGAGCAGATCCGCCCGCGCAGTGTTTCGTTCCTGCCGATTGCGATGGCTTGCCAGGCACGCTGTCCGTTCTGCTTTTCCAGGGCATCGATCTCCACCGATCAGCCTCAGGCCAAGGTGGACTGGAACCAGGTTTCCCAGTGGCTCGAACGTGCACAAGCGCAAGGAGCCGAGCGTGCGGTTATTACCGGCGGCGGCGAGCCAACGTTGCTGCCGCGAGCGTCGCTGGAACGCCTGGTTGCCGAAAGCGCCAGGTATTTCGGTAAGGTCGTGTTGATCACTAATGGCCACGTACTGGCCATGGCTCCGGATGCCGAGCGCATCGAACGCCTGGAGGCATTGCATCGGGCAGGGTTGACCGTCCTGGCCATCTCGCGGCATCACCATGATGCCGCGAACAATGAGCAGTTGATGCAGCTCGCCACACCGGTGGAACAGCTCATGGAAAGCTGGCGCGAGCAACGCGCCCGGTGGCCGCGGCTGCGCTTGCGCCTGATCTGCGTTCTACAGCGTGGAGGCGTTGAAGATCGCGCGACACTCGAGCGCTATCTGGAATGGGCGGTAGCTCAGGGAGTGCAGGAGGTCTGCTTCAAGGAGCTCTACGTCTCCGCCAGCACCGAATCGCTCTATCACGATCGCAACGCCAATGCGTGGAGTCGCGCGCATCAAGTATCGCTGGCGTTGGTCACCGGCTTCGCGCAAGCACAGGGTCTCGAACTTGCCGAGCGCCTGCCCTGGGGCGCGCCGGTCTACCAGGGGCTCTGGCAAGGCAAGCCGTTGCGCATCGCTGCCTATACCGAACCCAGCCTGTTCTGGGAACGTACCCACGGGGTGGCACGCAGCTGGAACGTAATGGCCGATGGCGCCTGTTATGTGTCGTTGGAAGATCGTGCCAGCCTGCTTCCCCGGGAGGTCGTGGCGTGAATTTCCAGCAGTTCCTGTCCTGGCGCGAGCAACAGCTGGAGACGCAGCCTGATCTGGTCGATGGTGGCGAGACCAATCTCTACCGGGCGCTGGCATCGCTGTCGATGCCAGCGCCGGAGGCCGTGGAAAGGCGTATCTATCGCTGCGACCTCGCACGCGCGTGGTTATCACGTTATGGCTATGCGGAAGCGTTGTCGCGGCAGGCACTGGTCTGTCGCGGCGTGCGCCATGCCTTGTCGCTGATCTTTCGGGACCTGAAGGCCCATGATGGTGTGTTGTGGCTACCGGGCGATGTGTATCCGGTGTACCAGGAACTGGCGCAGGCAGCAGGCATCACACCCTCTGTCTATGCCAGTTTGCCCGTGCCAACGCTGCCTTCGGCCGCAGCGATATCTGGCGAGGAAGTACTATTGCTTGCCAACCCGTGGAAGCCGCTTGGCCGCTATCTCAACGACGACGAAACCGCGACACTGTTGCAGTGGCTGCAGGCTTCGCCGCGGCGTCATGTGATTATCGATACTGTCTACGACCTTGGCGCACCGTTTCATGCGAGCACGCGTGCCTTGCAGCAGACCGGCCGCGCCATCTTGCTGCATTCGATAACCAAGGGTTGGCTCGCGCCCAGGACCTTCGGCGTTGCCCTGGTCGGCGAACAGCATGCACGCCTTGAAGCCGTCTTTCGCGACGAGCCGCCTTCGCAAGAGCAGTTGCGACTTGCCGAGCGTGCGCTATCGATCGCTGCGGATAAACCAGAGGTCGTCGCTCAGGCCTTGCAGGCGCGCGCCCGGCGTTTGCTTTCGCTATTGCCCCCCGGCGTCGAGGCCGCATTGACACTCGAGCCATCGCAACTCGCGCCCGGATGTTATTTCTTCGCTGTTGACCTGCCTGCCGAAACGCTGGCGCGTGAGCACCGCTGGTTGGCTATCCCTGCCAGCGCCTTCGGTGCGCGGGATTGGCAAGGAAGCATCATTACCAGCCTGGCGCCGGTATTTGCCGCGCCCGATCAGGAACCTGCAGCATGAAGCCTCTGTTCGGCATGGATATCTACGACGACGCGGTGTTCTACGACACCGAATTCGCGGAGCGCGACCACGACATTCCGTTTTACCTGCGCCAGGCGCAGCTCGCTGGCGGCCCCGTACTGGATGTGGGCTGCGGCACTGGCCGCATCACGTTACCGCTGGCGCGTGCGGGTATCGATATGGCCGGCCTGGACGTATCACGACCCATGCTGGATCGAGCTCAGCAAAAGGCGCAGGCCGAAGGCTTGCATCTGGCCTGGCTGGAACAGGACTGTCGAGCCATCGATGTGGAACCGGTATTCGCGCTGATTTTCTCGGCGACCAATGCGATGCAGCACCTGCACGACCTGGATTCCGTGCTGGCGTTCCTTGCCACGGCGCGTCAGGGGCTGCGGCCCGGTGGCATGTTGCTGCTGGACGTCTTCAACCCCGATGTCGCCAAGCTGACCCGAGGTCCCGAGGCGCGCTATCTGCATAAGCGCTTTATCGATACCCAGGGCAGGGAGATTCGCGTGGAGGTAGCGACGCAGTACGAGCCGCTCACGCAGATCCTCGCCTTCACTTTGTTCTATCTCCACGGCGCCGATGAGATCCGTACCAAGGCGGTACGCATGCGCTGCTTCTTCCCGGAGGAGCTGCTGGCGCTCTGCCATATGGCCGGCCTGGAGGTAGTGCACCGCTATGGCGCCTATGACGAATCACCCTTCAAGGGAGACTCGGCCAAACAGATTCTGTTTTGCAGGGCGAAGGACGCTCTATGAATACGCAGTCCGCCGCCTAACGACCTGATGGATCTGTGCTCGCCTTCACATGTGAAAGCGAGCTCGTCCACATTCTGCGCACATACGACCCTCCAGGCTAAGTCCCCTATACGTGGCTTCACATCGGCCGCATAGGTTCGATGCCGTTTCACGTTTGCTCCGCCCATGCGTGAAGGGGATTCCCATTGGCATAAAGCTTGCGGACTGCCTGTCCTGTACACATCACTCCCGCGGTTTTCCCGCGGGAAAACGATCTGGATAGGGCATGCAGACGCTTAATCGGAAACGCGCGTGGATAGCGTTGGCCATCGGGCTGACGCTCTACGGCATAAATAACGTGATTGCGACCCAGGCCGACCCTGATCGCGACAGCCTGCTTGCGCGCGCACGTGCCCAGCGCGATGCCGGCCATCGGCTGGATGCCCTGGCGATCTGCCAGGACGTTCTGGCCCGCTGGCCCAACGATCGGGATGCGCGTGAACTCAATGTGCGGCTGTTGTCCGATATAGGCGCGTCCATGCGCGCACGTGAATTGGCCATCGGGCTCAACCCCCCGCTGAACGCCCGGGATCGGGCCGATCTGCAGGCCGATGCCGCTTCGCGAGAAATCCGCTGGGCGAACGGTGAACCCGCCGATCCACGCCAGCCCTATGCAGAGGCGGACCAGGCCGTTGCCGAAGTGCGCCAGCTGGCTGACGATCCTGCGCAACCAGAAGAGGTCCGTCACCGCGCCAGGCTGGATCTGCTGGTCGCGCTCGATCAGGCTGGCCGGCCGGAAGAAGCGCTGGCCGTGTATGCGCCCATGAAACAGGCCAACCTGGCCTTGCCTGCGTATGTCGAGCGTGCGGCGGCCGACGCCATGCTGCAAAAGCATCGCCCACGTGAAGCCGCCGCGCTCTATGAAGACAGCATTCGCCAGGATCCAGGCCCGTACGACAGCGCGGAAACCGATCCGCGCATCGGCCTGATGTACGCGTATCTGGACGAGGGAGAAACGAAGAAAGCCTATGCCGTGATCGACAAGCTGGCCGCGGATGAACCGCAGTGGCTGCACGTCGCCGGCATTCGCACGGGTATTGAGAATCCACGCAAGGTCGATGCCGATCTGAACGCAGCGACCTTGCGTGAGTACGTCGGTATACCCAAGGAAGCCTACGACCGGCTGAGCGCCCTCAGTGCCGAGGCGCCGGCCAACGCACAGCTTCGTCGCGAGCTGGGCCTGGCTGAACTGGCACGCGGCTGGCCGCGCCAGGCCGAACAGACATTGGCGATCGCCGGGACGCTGGACGAGCACGATGTCGGGGCGGATCTGGGTGAAGCCGAGGCGCATCGCGCATTGAACGAGTACGACGGCGTCGATGCGGACATCGCCGAGGCGCAGGATCAGGCCGGGCGCAGCGGGCGCGTGATAAACGCCGCCGAAGCCTGGGAGCGCGCGCGTGGCTGGCAGTTCGATATCTCGCACGACCAGGGCAAGGGCAGTTCGCCCGACTTCGGCGATCACGACCAGGAAACGCTCGCGACTTTGGCAAGCCCCTTGATCGACGATCACTGGCGCGTGCTGGCCTTGGCGCGCGTGGATTCGGCGGCGCTGCCCGAAGGCGATGTACGCCGCGATCGCCTGGGTATTGGTCTGCGCGGCTACGCGCGCGGCCTGGAATTCTATGTACAGGCGCTGCCTTCGGTCGACAACTATGTCGGCCGCACCGCCATCGAAACGGGCGCCAACTGGGCGATCAGCGATCACTGGTCGGTCGCCGCCGATTGGAGCAGCGCCGGCGCCGATGTGCCGTTGCGTGCGCAGTACTACGGCATCACCGGCAAGACACTCAACACCTCGGTACAGTGGCGCCGCGATGAGCTGACCTCGGCGAAGCTCAGCCTGTATCGCGATCGCTTCACCGACGACAATCTGCGCAAGGGCTGGGACTTTACCTTCCTGCAGCGGCTGCATACCGCACCCAATCTTACGTTCGACGGTGGCGTGGAGATCGGTGGCTCACGCAACAGTCAAACCGATCGGCCGTACTTCAATCCGCCCAGCGATCGATCCTATGCGTTGACGGGTCGGTTCGAGAACCTGTTCAGCCAGTACTACGCGCGTACCTGGACACAACGCTTCGATTTCTCGGTAGGCCGCTACAACGAACGCGGCTACGCATCGGACTGGATGTTCAGTGCACGCTACGGCCAGTATTTCCAGCCGCGGCTTGGCCTGCGGTTCGGCTGGGGACTGGCCTGGCACAACCAACCGTACGATGGACGGCGCGAATCGCGCGTCGTGCTCGACCTGACGATGCATTGGGGAGAATGACCGATGCGCCGCCTGCTTCTCACGCTTTTATTGTTGATGACCGTCTCGACCGCGATGGCGGTCGTACCTGCGCCGGTACGGCCGGCGCTGCTCGTGCTCGCCTACCACGACGTGCGCGACGATGTCGGTACGTTGGCCGATCGCGATCCCGATGCCATCAGTACCGATCATCTGGTTTCGCATTTCGACTGGCTCAAGGCCAACGGCTATCACGTGGTCAGCCTGGAAGACGTGCTGCAGGCGGAGCAGGGCGTGCGACCGCTACCCAAGGACGCGGTATTGCTGACTTTCGACGATGGTCTGGAAAGCTTCTACACGCGTGTCTATCCCTTGCTGCGCGCCTACAGCTATCCAGCGGTGGCGGCCCTGGTCGGCTCGTGGATCGATCTGCCGCCCGGCAAGACGCTCGCTTATAACAGCGGCGACTGTACCCGCGACTGCTTTCTCACCTGGGATCAGGTGCGACAGATGCAGCAATCGGGGCTGGTTGAATACGCCTCGCACACCTGGGGCTTGCACGAAGGCATTCAGGGCAATCCGCAAGGTAACTCGATGCCGGCCGCCGTCACGCTGCGCAACGACGCCAAGGCAGGCTACGAAAGCGAAGAGGCTTATACCGCTCGTGTCCGTGCGGACCTGCGCCATAGCGCCGATGAAATCGCCGGGCACACCGGCAAGAGGCCGCGTGCGATCGTCTGGCCCTATGGCGCCTATACCCGTGTGGCGACCAAGATCGCAGCCGAAGAAGGCATGCCCGTATCCATGAGCCTGGGCGATACGCTGCCGACGTTGCAGGCAGGTCGCACCATTCCGCGCCTGCTGGTCAGCGGCAATATCACGGCCAATCGCCTGGGATGGCTGTTGCGCCATCAGGCGCGCATTGATCCGGTACGCGCGGTGCAGATCGATCTGGACTACGTCTACGATCCCGATCCGGTTCAACAGGAGCGCAATCTCTCGGCGCTGCTCGATCGCATCAAGCGCCTGCATCCGAGCCAGGTATGGCTGCAGGCTTATGCTGATCCTAACGGTACTGGGGTTGCCGAGTCGGTGTACTTCCCGAACCGTCACCTGCCGATGCGCGCCGATCTCTTCTCGCGCGTGGCATGGCAGTTACGTACCCGCGCCGGCGTGCGTGTCTATGCGTGGCTGCCGGTGCTGGCTTTCCGCTTCCCGGATGCGAAGGACCTGCCTGCACTGGGCGACGGTAAGCCCGGCGGTGACGTGTTCCGGCTGGCGCCATGGGATCCCCGGGTGCAGCGGATGATCGGCGATGTCTATGAAGACCTCGCCATGCATGCCGACGAAGCGGGCCTGCTGTTCTCGGACGATGCGATCCTGCGCGATAGCGACAATCTTGGTCCCTGGGCGAATAAATCGCCGGCCGAGAAAACAGCCGCACTGATCGATTTCACGCACGTGCTGACCGAGCGCGTGAAACGCTGGCGTCCGCAGGTGCTCACGGTGCGCAATATCTTTGCCAAACCCGTTCTCGATCCGCGCGCCGAGGCATGGTTTGCACAAAGCCTCCCGGCATTCCTCGCCGGGTATGACATGACCGCGGTGATGGCGATGCCGCAGCTGGACAAGCAACCCGATGCCGACAGCTGGTATCGCACGCTGATCGCACACGTGGCAGCCACGCCCAATGCGTTGGAACACACCTTGTTCGAACTGGCTACCTATGACTGGCAGGCCAAACAGCCGATACCTGATCAAGTGGTGATCGACCGTACCCGACTGCTGCAGGCGGCCGGCGCACGCCATATCGGCTATTACCCGGACGACTTCATCAAGGATCATCCCAAGCGCGAAGCGATACGTCCGTCGATATCGATCTCCGACTACCCGTATCCGGAGAAATGACGATGAACGGAAGCTTTCAGCACATCCTGCTCGAATTCGCCTTCTTCTATCCGTTGGTCATGTCGCTGATCTGGATGAGCGGTGGTGTGATCTATTTCCTGCGCTGGGAGCGCAAGGAGCCTTTGCGCGTCAAGCCGCCAGCGATGGGCTCATATCCCATGGTGTCGCTGATCGTGCCCTGCCATAACGAAGGCGAGCAGGTACGCGAAACCATCGCGCACCTGGCCGGGCAGATCTATCCCAACTTTGAAATCATCGCGGTCAATGATGGTTCCACCGACGATACCGGCGAGCAGCTCGACCAGTTGATGGACGAATATCTGAAACTGCGTGTGCTGCACCTGGCCAGCAACCAGGGCAAGGCCATGGGCTTGCGCGCGGCGGCCCTGGCGTCGAATGCGGACTTCCTTGTGTGTGTCGATGGCGATGCCTTGCTCGACAGCTATGCCACGCAATGGCTGGTCATGCACATGCTGGAAAGTCCGCGTGTTGCGGCAGTCACCGGCAACCCGCGCATCCGCAACCGCTCCACCCTGTTGGGTAAGCTGCAGGTCGGCGAGTTCTCTTCGATCATCGGTTTGATCAAGCGTGCGCAACGCGTATACGGGCGCATCTTCACCATCTCGGGGGTGATTGCCGGCTTTCGCAAGAGCGCGCTGCACGATATCGGTTACTGGAACACGGACATGGTGACCGAAGATATCGACGTCAGCTGGCGCTTGCAGATGCGTCATTGGGAGATTCGTTACGAGCCCAATGCGTTGTGCTGGATCCTGATGCCGGAGACCTTGCGCGGTCTGTGGAAGCAACGGTTGCGCTGGGCACAGGGCGGCTCGGAAGTATTGCTGCGCTACGGCCCACGCCTGCTGCGCTGGCGCCAACGGCGCATGTGGCTGGTCGCGGCCGAATACCTGATGAGCCTGTTGTGGTCGTACGACATGGCGTTGATTGTCACGCTATGGGCGCTCGGTCACTTCGTATCGCTGCCGCAGGCCCTGCGCGTGGAAACCCTGCTGCCTGAATGGCACGGGGTCGTGCTTGGCGTGATCTGCCTGTTGCAGTTCCTGATCAGCCTGTTGGTGGACCGACGCTACGAAACACGTATCGGCCGCAACTACTACTGGATGATCTGGTATCCGCTGGTCTACTGGATGCTCAATACGGCCACTTCCATCGTGGCCTTGCCCAAGGCATTGCTCAAGCGCAAGGGCACACGCGCTGTCTGGGTCAGCCCGGATCGAGGTGTTCGATGAAGGCCGAAGCCATTGTCATTCAACGGCCGGAACGGCAGCGTCCGGTACAACGCGTGCTGTTTGGCTTCATCACGGTGATTGCCTGGGTCATCTGGGCATCGCTGTGGCTGCCGTTGCTGACGGCGCTGGCCTGGGCGATCGGCCTGGGCGACATCTATGTGCAGCTCAATCTTGGGCATCCGTTGCAGAGCAGTGGCGACCTGGACATCGTGCTGTATTCGGCACTCGTGTGCGTAGTGATCTTCACTTCCTGGTCGGCGTATAACCACCTGCGCTTTTCCGGCAAGCAGAAGCGCCGCGGCAATAACCCGGTGAGCACGGCAGAAACGGCCAAGGCCATCGGTGCGTCGCTGGACACCGCATTGATCATGCAGGCGCAGCGGCGATCAGTCGTGCAGTTTACGGAGAGGGGGTTCATGTCGGTGACGAGGGCCCCTCTCACGCCAACACTCTCTCCCCTCACCCCGAACCTCTCCCCGGACAAGCCAGGGGAGAGGGAGCAAAGCGCTCAGAGCTGAAGCCTTGACCTCACCCGGAGCGCTCTTGCAACGCATCAGATCTGAATCTGTGCCCGCTGTTGCTGCCGCTTCAAGGTAATCATCAGCACCACACCCAGCAGCAGCGCCACGATCAGGAAGATCGCGATGCCAAAGTCGCTGCCTGCGATACCGGTTGCCACGGCGTTGCTGCCGTCATGCTGGATCTGTGCAGCCACCATGCCGGTGTAATGCATACCGCTCACCGCTACGCCCATGATCAGCGCGCTGGCCAGCATGGGCAGCGTGCCGCGCATCTTGAACGCAAGCCACAGCGCGGCGATCGAGGCGAGCACGGCAATGGCGACCGAGATCGCCACGATATTCATGTCGTAGCTGATCTTCGCCGGCATCTGCATGGCGGCCATGCCGGTGTAATGCATACCCGCCACGCCGATACCCATCAGCAGGCCGCCGCCAACGAGCTTGAGCGGCGTGAAGACACCATTGCCGACGATCGCCAGGCCCGCCATGCAGGAGACGATCGCAATGACAGCCGAAAGCGCGGTAAGGCCGATGTCGTAGGACACCTCCATCGGCATCTTGCAGGCAACCATGGCGATGAAATGCATCGCCCAGATCGCCCCACCGCCCATGGCCGCACCTGCCGCGAGGATCGCCTTCGTGCGTTCGCGCCCGGCGGGCGCCATGGGAATGGCGATCGCCAACTGCAGCGCGGTGAATGAACCCAACACCGAAACCACGTAGGACAACGCGGCGAGCAATGGATCGAGTTCGCAATGAATCATGTGTTCGTTCATGGGGCCCCCTGAAGACCTGGTGATATCGCGTACGGTCAATCGACCGGCGTAAACGTAAACGTGCATCGCGCCGCACCGAGATTGCGGCAGGCGGTCTCCTCGACGTCGAACTTGCCAAGATGACCGGGCTCGTTGAGCAAGCCTTCGAGGCAGCCGCGCAGGAAATGGCAGCTGGTTCCATGATGCAGGCCGGTGCCGCAGAACGGGCTGTCCTTGACGATGAGTGCGCTATCGACGAGCTCGCACGAGCGCAGGCTGCGCATCGCAGGCAGTGCGATCTGCTTGATCGAATCGGCAAGATTCATGCGTGCGCCAAATGCGTAGTCGCGCTTGAACATCCAGGCGCCCAGACGCGCTCCCGCATAGCGGGACGCTTCTTCAAGATGTTCGGGCGGGATCTCGCGCTCGAAGCCAACGACCAGTGGCAACACTTTTGGAAAGTGGCGCGCAAGTTCCGGTAGCAGGGCTTCGACTTCGCGAGCGTAAGCCTCGTCGGCTCTTGCTGCCTGCCTGGTTTTTTGCGCGGGCGCTGCGGGTGCCGCACTGGCTTTTTCACCAAGCACGGCCGACTCGAAGCTTTGTGCCAGCGGATGTGTGCTCAGGCGCTCACTGAGCGTGGAAAGATTCCGCTCCGGCCCACGCACCGCCAGTGTCAGCAGCACGCCCTCGCCGTTGGCCGCGGTGCGCGGACGTAGCAGTGTGTAGCCACAGTTCATGACGATGCGCCCGAGTTCGAGCAACAGCCCTTCGCGGCGCTCAGCGGTAATCCTGAATTCGACGTCGATCATGGACGGTGACCTCCACGGCTCGACGCGCACGCGACACGGATCGCCCACGGCGACCGTCTGGTTCCATAACGCATGATGTTTTCCCCTGTCTTCTTCCGATGAACCGCAGGCGTGATGCGTGACGTCAGGTGCAGATCAGGCCCTGTTTAAAGGCGCTGTCGCTTGCGGTACATCGATCCCTATGCCGCTTGTTTTGGTGTTTGAGTCGATTGTAGCTGTATACAGCGGCAAGTTTTCAGAAAAGTGAAGTAAATCACACTTTATTTTTGTTATATCTGATCTTGGGATTTGCAAAACACGCCTTGTCTACCGGGAGCGCCAGTCCTTTCCGGTGATACAAGTAATTGAAGTAAATGATATATGTAGTCAAATACCGGGAATGAGCTGGAGCGCGAAGGCCCGTTGCGGGCCTATCGCGCGAGCGGACATAGAGGTTCAAAGCCCGTGGGCCAGGCGATGCCTTGTAAGGCTAGGCGCCGAGATGAAGCGAGACGTCTTCCAGCTTCCGGTTGTCGGTCGACCACAACTGCTCGACCTGCTGCGCCAACGGATCGGGGAAGATATACGTCTGCCCTTCGGCGATGCCCTGCACGATGCGGGCAGCCGCGTATTCGGGCGTGGCTTTGTCCGGGTAGGGCACTTCCTTTGCCAGATCCGTTTCGACCGGCCCGGGATAGATGCCGATGACAGTTATGTTGTCCTTTTCCAGTGTCCCGCGAAGCGACTGGGTGAGGGAATGCAGGGCCGCCTTCGAAGCAGAGTAACCGGCCATCATGGGGACCGCCGACAGGCCGACGACGCTGCTCACGTTCGCGATCGTGCCGGCCTTGCGGGCTACGAATTGCGGTGTGAACGCTCGTAGCACCCGTAGGCTGCCGAAGAAGTTGGTCCGCATATCGTCTTCGAAGGTTTCCCAGTTGCTGCTGATGTAGTCGCCGAACGCCAGCGTTCCTGCGTTGTTGACGAGGACATCGACATCCTTGACGGCATGGGTTGCTGCATTCACCGATGCGTCGCTGGTGATGTCCAGTTGCAGGGGAATGACTCGCGCGTCTCCAAATGACGGCAGCGTTTTCGGATCGCGGGCTGTGGCATAGATCTTCGCCACGCCGGCCTTCAGCATTTCATGCACGATGGCTGCGCCGATGCCGCGATTGGCGCCGGTCACCAGGACAACTTTGTTTGAAAGGGTCACGGTATTCTCCTGAGTATCTGATCGCTTTATTTGGGCAAAAAACACCCCTGGCGAGCGCCGAACATTGGCGTCCACCACGCAGGTAAACAATATTGTTTACACCTCTACAGGTATAAACAAAGTTGTTTACCCTGTCAACAGGATTTGCTATAGATAAAGAGCGAATGTTTGTGAGGAGTGTGCGATGAGCCGAGACGTCGAGATCGAAGGCAAGAAACTGGAGATCGTGAAATATGCTTTCGATCGGTTCTACGAAGGTGGCTTTCATGCGACACGGATGGACGCCGCGCTGGCCGGCAGCGGCATATCCAAGCGAACGATCTACAAATACTTCTCGTCGAAAGAAGACCTGATCGAGGCCGTGCTGCAGCTCTATAGCGAGTCCATCGTGCATGAACTCTTCGATCCGGTCGCGAACATCGAGGATCCGCGCGAACAGATCGTTGCGTTCTTCGATGTGCGCAAGGCCACCGGTCGGGTACTCACGCGCGGCTGCCTGGGGATGAAGGCAGCCCAGGAATATGCCGGGAAGCATGAAAACATCGTCGAGCTTGGCATGTATGCAAACTCGCTCGGCGAAGCGAAGTTTCTCGCGCTATGCAAGCAGGCGGGTTTTGCCGAGCCTGCGCGGCTGGCAAAGAAGCTCAACCTGATTCTTCAAGGTGCCCTGGCGCTTTCGCAGGCGTCAGGCAACACAGCCCCCTTCTCGTTGGCGAAGGAGGCTGCGTCAGCCGTTCTGGAAAATGCCACCTTGGCAAAGGGCAAGAGCGCGCGAGCGAAGCACTAGACCAACCTGGCTTGCCGTCGACTTGCGGTTCATGGGCAGGATCAATGAACCTGGCGCCGCTGAATGATTGCCATCCGAACAGCCGATATGAGGAAGTAGATGGCGCCTACCGCCGCGTAGCCTGCAACGTTTGCGATGGAAGGCACGGGGGGCAGGGTCGCCTGATAGACGAAGAAACCGCCGGCAAGGGCAGACTGCGCGCCGCTCAGTATCATGGCCCATTGAGCACCATGCTGTTTGCGCCGGCCGATAGCCGTTCCAAGTTGCAGCAGGCCGGCGAGAATCGCCCAGGCGCCATAGACGGCCAGTACGCCGTGCATATCGAATTGCAGCGCGATGACGACGGCGGCAGTGGCTACCAGGCTGACCGCGAAGTTGATGGCCTGTGTCTTGTTTCGGGAAAGTCCGCCGCTTCGTGACGCGTCGAGAAAGTTGGCGATGGCATCCCATGCCGGATAGATAACCAGCAATACGGTTGAGATGGCCGCGGAACGAGGCGCAATAGCAAATGCGGCGGCTACCCAGGCGAGTGAGAAGGCTGCGCGCATGGCGTAGTAGCGCATCAGCCAGCGATCCTGGGCGGCTGCTTCTATGTTGCGGTTGTCGTCTTTCATGAGGGGTCTCTTTCTCTTTTGGATGGGTGCAGGGGGCCGCTTGGCGGAGAAGACTTCGCCAAGGCACTAAAATCCGTTGTTGTGGTGTTACTCGCCTGGAGAGAATCGATCCATGGCGCCTTTCGTGATCAAGCCAAAAATCTCCGGCTCGCCGTACGCTCTTGCAGACAGCATCGCGCCGTGCACGGTGGCCATGAGGGCTTCCGCTTCGATGCGAGGCGTATTGATCAGCTGCAATCTTCCCTGCTGGGCTCCGCGCTCAAACACTGAAGTCAGCCAGGACGATAGATCCCGGAAGTGAGCCTTTACTTCGGCTGCCACATGTTCCGGGAGCAGGGGGAGCTCGCTGGCGAGCAGGGCGCACAGGCAGATCGGCGCAGTAGCGTCGAGGATGCAAGCTTCCCAGTAGCCGATATATCGCTGCAGCAGAAGCATCGGATCCTGCACATGGCGTTCGAGCTCGGCCATACCCTGGCGCGCTTCATCCCGGTAACGCGCGATAAGGACCTGGACGAGATCGGCCTTGGTCGGGAAATGGTGGTGGATGCTTGGTTTGCGAATGCCGATCTGGCTCGCAATGTCCGCGTAGCTGAAGCCGTTGTATCCCCCTTCGATAATCAGGGAACGGGCGTGCGCCAGGATGTTCGTTGCAGTGGGGGATAGGTCTGTCATGGGCATAGACTACCTACTAGTAAGTAGGCTTGCAACCTCCCACGGAATATCAGCATCCTTGCCGAAAGCGTTGCACCAATCCGGCGCGCTGCTCATTATTGGGGCATGGACCTGGCGATATGGCGTAACTGGGCGGAACAGATGACCACGGGTCTGGCCCTGGTCGATGCGCAGTTGCGGGTGGAGTGGATCAATCCGGCGCTGGCCGAATTGCTCGATATCGGTCCGCGTAGCGCGATCGGTCAGCCGCTTGGCCTGCTATTGCGCGATCCGTCCTGGCTGGATCACGCCGAGCGGGTGCTGGCCGAGCAGGGCGGCATGCAGTTGCGTGGGGTGGCGCTGGTTTCCGCGCGCGGCAGCGAGGCGTTGGCCGATCTGAGCCTGCAGCCGCTTGGCTCTGAGCGGATATCGGTCGAAGTGCATGCATTGGCGCCCGTGGCGGCGACCGCGTCACCTTTGTCGGCGACGTTGCGTGGCTTTGCGCACGAAGTGAAAAACCCGCTTGCCGGCCTGCGGGGCGCCGCGCAGCTGTTGCAGCGGCGTGTTCATGACGAGGACCTGCAATCGCTGGCCGGCCTGGTGATTGCCGAGGCGGATCGGTTGACGGTGCTCGCCAATCGCTTGTTGAATCATGATGGCGCCCCGCATCTCGCCCCGGTAAATATCCACGAAAGGCTGGAACGGCTGAGCGATCTGCTGCAAGCCGAACCCACGCCGATTCGCCTGCGCCACGATTACGATCCCAGTTTGCCCGACGTCGTCGGCGATGCCGATCGTATCCAGCAACTCTTGTTGAACCTGGCGCGCAACGCGATCGAAGCCGGTGCCACAACGCTCGGCCTTCGCACGCGTGTCGAGCACGGCATTCGCCTGAGCGAACGCACGTTGCGCACGGCGTTGCGCGTCGATGTGATCGACGATGGCCCGGGCATTCCGCCGACATTGCGCGACACATTGTTTGAACCGCTGGTTTCTGGCCGCAGCGACGGTAGTGGCCTGGGGTTGGCGCTGTCGCGCGAAATTGCCCGCGATCATGGTGGCGAGCTGCGTTTTGTCAGCCGCCCGGGCGAAACCGTCTTCAGTCTTTATCTACCGCTGGAACGTACGCATGACTGAGCGCGTACAAGGGATGCATCGATGAGCAACGATATCTGGATCGCCGACGACGACCGCGGCGTGCGTTTCGTGCTTGCCGAGGCGTTGCGTGATGCCGGGCATGCCGTGCGAGAGTTCAGCGAGGTGGCTTCGGTGCGCGATGCATTGAACGAGTCGCGCCCCGCGCTGCTGATCACCGATGTTCGCATGCCCGGCGAAGATGGCCTGGGGCTGCTGGCCTGGCTGCAAACGCAAGGCATCGGCCCGGTGATTGTGATGAGTGCATTTACCGATGTGGCGACGACTGCCGCCGCCTATCGCGCCGGCGCAGTGGACTATCTGGCCAAGCCGTTCGATCTGGACCAGGCGGTGATTGCGGTGCAGCGTGCGCTCGCGCAGACGCCGCTATTGCCGGTGGCGGCCACGGAGCCAGTGCCGGCGCATGCCTTGCTTGGCGAAAGCGCGGCGATGCGCGAGGTATTTCGCTTGATCGGCCGTATCGCCGCAAGCGACCTCAATGTGTTGATTACCGGCGAAACCGGCACCGGCAAGGAACTGGTGGCGCGAGCGCTGCATGATGAGAGCGCACGGCGAGATCGACCTTTCGTTGCGCTCAATACGGCGGCGATCCCCAGCGAGTTGCTGGAAAGCGAGCTGTTCGGCCATGAAGCCGGTGCCTTTACCGGTGCGACGCGGCGCCATGCCGGACGTTTCGAGCAGGCCGAAGGCGGCACGCTGTTTCTCGATGAAATCGGCGACATGCCGCTGGCCTTGCAGACACGTCTGTTGCGTGTGCTGGCCGGTGGCGAGTTCTATCGTGTCGGTGGCCGCGAGCTGATCCGCTGCAACGTGCGCATAGTCGCGGCGACGCATCAGGACCTGGATGCGCGCGTGTCGGCGGGCCAGTTCCGTGCCGATCTCAAGCATCGCCTCGACGTGGTGCGCATCGCCCTGCCAACCTTGCGCTCGCGTCGTAGCGATATCCCGCTGCTGGCGCGCCACTTTATTCAGGTGGCGGCCAAGCAGCTGGGGTTGCCGCCCAAGCGCTTTTCTCGCGCAGCGCTGAAAGCGATCGAGCAACGGGACTTTCCCGGCAATGTGCGCGAGCTGGAAAATCTCTGCCGCCGTCTTGCGGTCATTGCGCCCGGTTCGGAAATCCTTCCCGCCGATCTGGCCGACTCGACGCCACCTGCTCGCAACGACTGGACCGATGGCTTGCGCGATTGGGTCGAACAGGCCCTCGCTGCGGGCGAGCACGATATCCATGGCCGCGCGCGTGAAGCCCTGGATCGCACGTTGCTCGAAGCGGCCCTGGCTGCACATGACGGGCATCGCCAGCATGCCGCCGCGGCACTCGGCGTAGGCCGCAACACACTTACCCGCAAACTCGGCGCGTCGCGTACGCGTCGCTCGTAAGGAAGTACGACATGAGCAAGATCACCGTCCGCGTCGCCACGCGCGCCGATCAGGCCCACATTGCTGCATGGAATGCGGCGATGGCGTGGGAAACCGAAGCCAAGAGGCTGGATCCCGAAACGCTGGAGCGAGGTGTGCTGGCGATTTTCGACGAGCCGCGCCGGGGTTTCTATCTGGTGGCCGAACACGACGGCAGCCCGGTCGGCTGCCTGATGGTCACCTATGAATGGAGCGATTGGCGTTGCGGCGACTTCTGGTGGATCCAGAGCGTGTATGTGATCGAGTCGGCGCGTCGGCTGGGCGTGTTTCGTGCGCTTTATGAAGACGTTGCCAGCCGCGCGAAAGCGGCGCGTGCGGTGGGTTTGCGGTTGTATGTGGAAACCGAGAACGAGCGTGCACAGGCGACCTATGCCGGGTTGGGCATGGAGCGGTGCCATTACTTTATGTACGAGGCGGAGTTTTCGCGGGAAGCGTTGTAGGGAGCTGGAAAGGCGATGCCAGCTGCGACAGACGGTTGCGTCTCGGTGGGTCGCGACTTCAGGACAGCCTGGGTGAGTCCGGCCGCTGCGCGGCCTGTCAATGGTCAATGGTAAACAGGCAGGACCAAAAGCGTTGAGCTGGCAAGGCTCGGCTTTTCCTGTTTACCCTTTACAGCGCCGAAGGCGCGATCTGACAGGCCGCGTAGCGGCCGACTTTACGGTTTTTCATCGCGACCATCCCGCTACGACACATCGGTGGGTTTCAATGCAACGGCGTCGCCGGCGCACCAAGCCGCCCTTGCGCATCCAGCACCACGCGTCCGAGCGCATGCAGGTCGGCAGCCATCCCGTAGCGTTCGGCCAATAGCGTCGCCATCGCACCCAGCGCTTGCGATGCCAGCGGATAGCCATGGGCCAGCGCACGTGCCGTTCCGCCTTCGCCACGCTGGGCGACGGTCAGCGCAATCACGCCCAGGCCCGGCGCTTCGTGGGCGAACAGGCTAGGCGGGTCGAAGCCAGGGTCGACGTCGGCAAGGCGCTCGATCAAACCGCCTTCGATCGCCTCGGCCTGGCTGCCTTCGAGCCGCAGCGGCACGCCATGTGCATCGAGCAGGGCGGCGTACTGGCGTAGCTCGAAGACGATGCCGGCCAGGTCATGCGCGCGCTGCGTGGCTTCCGAGGTCTGACCCCGCAGCCATGCATCAGGCGATTGCGCATAAACCTTGCCTTCGGCGTAACGCAGCGGCAGGCCGCGCGCACTCATGGTCTGTTCTTCGCGATACGGCGTCAGCAGTGCCGCTTCCAGCAGGATCCACAACGGTGCCAGGTTCACGTGCTCGTATTGCACGCAGGTCAGTGCCAGCACGTCGTTGCGGCTGAAATAGCGCACATGCTCCAGCGGAATGCCAAGCTGGCGGATGAGGGCATCGCTTGTACGCTGCCCGGCTTCACCCCGACCCACCAGCTCCACTTCGAGCTGCTCGCTCAGCGACTCGGCCAGTGGCTCGGGCACGAGCAGGCTCAGTGGCACAAAGCGCATCGGGCCGTCGGCGTAGGTCGGATCGGGTTCCAGCGGCAGTGCCGGCATGCGGCCCTCATGGCTGCCGAAGGCCACGACGTTCTCCAGGTGGCCACGCGGCACGCGCCGCGCCAGCTCATCGAGCGTGGCCCACACCGGAAAACCCGGCCGCAACAGCTCCACCGCATCGAACAGGGCGCCGGCCAGCGCCAACCGCGCCTGGGCCACTTGCGGTACCAGGGCGTGCAGGTCGGCGGCCACATGGGCAGCCAGTTCGGCGGCTTCGTCGCGGCTGAGGCTGAGGCGAGAGGGTGTCTCGCCGGTCGACATTTCGACGGCCAGCACGATGGGCAGGGCAACCAGCGTTTGCGCTTCCAAGGAAGTTTCCGAACAGGAAAGAACTGGAATTCTAACATCCGTGCGTTTTGGGCTTCCGCCGCGCGCCATAGCGGGTTAGCCTTAACGATCAGTAACGCTTCGTCGGACCGCTCCTTACATGGAAAACACGCAAAAGCGCGTCGGTGTGATCGGTGGTGTACGCATTCCGTTCTGCCGCAATAACACGGCCTATGCCGATGTCGGAAATTTCGGCAT